>Ga0224526_1000159_pt1 | contig 34577 bp, 26 predicted proteins | sample CBST25metaG_FD_179878 | JGI IMG/M metagenome (GOLD analysis project Ga0224526, IMG submission 179878) | Peat soil microbial communities from Stordalen Mire, Sweden - C.B.S.T-25 | ecosystem: Environmental > Terrestrial > Soil > Wetlands > Peat | place: Sweden: Norrbotten County, Stordalen Mire...
TTCTCAGCCTAACTCTATTCGAGAAAACCCCCATTTTACAGGCACTTCAGACAGCAGATTGCGAGAACGACTTATACAATACTGGCAACCAGTTGATTCTGTTCGACTTTTAACCGGACAGCAGTGATATCGTGTCACGAACGGACGCGACTATTCGCCCGCGCGCTGGCTGCAGTACTGGCTCCACCGCGGTCCATTGTTCATAGTTCAATTTCCAGCGTCCTGTCACGGCGTTTCGCGATTATCCCAGAGCAATCCCACGATCGCGCGAATTCGCCTTTCAAGTATTTATGAGACTGGCCCTATTGTGGAGAGTTTGGCTCTTGTTCCCCAGGGTCCTCGGGCTTGTTAAGCCGTAATAGGTGTCTGCTGCGCTCCTTCTGCTCCTGGTCAAGCCGGGCGGCAATTTCCATTTGTTCGCTCGATTTTTGTTTGTGCCCCATGCGAGCGAGAGTGAGGCCGAGATAGTAGTGAGCTTCCTGGAGGGAATCGTCCTGGCCTACGGCCTGTTGCAGAACGGATATCGCTTCCGGATAGTGTTTCTGCTCGAATTCCACTTTTCCGAGCGCCGTCAGAGCGGGGGCATCGGTCGGTTTATTCTCGAGAGCTTTGTGCAGGTCCAGCGCTGCTCGGTCGTAATCTCCCGCATCCAGATCCAGGAGGCCGAGCCGGTAGTACGATTCGCTTTGTGTGGGAAGCAGTGCGATAGACCGCTCAAATTGCGCGCGCGCGTCCTCCGGTCGCTCGATCGCCGCAAGCGTTATGCCCAGCGCACCATAACCGGATGGATCGTCAGGGCGTAATTCGACGTATTGGGCGAACTGCAGGTGAGCATCGTCGTACCTGGCTCGACTCATCAATGCGAATCCCAGGTAGAACATGGCAAGGGCATCGTTTTTGCGTAGCTTCAACGTTTGTTGAAATGCCGCGATCTCATCGTCGGCTAACGACAGTTTTTCGGCCACTATTCCGAATTCATAGAGGACGTCCGCATTCTCCGGCGCATATTTCCGGGCCTCTAACAGGAAGCGCAAGGCACCGTCCCAGTCTCCAGACGCCGACGCCGTCTTTGCCTGATCCATCAGAATGTGGGCCAGGGCGCCCGCCACATCGGTTCGGCCGGGATCGAGGCGCAGGGCCTGCTGCAACTCGGGAACGGCGTCCTGTGTGCGGCCCAGATGCAAATACAAAAGACCAAGGTGCGCGTGCCCAGGCGCAAAGTCGGGCTTTGCTTTCACAACCTGATCGAACAGTTCCTCTGCCTTTGCTTCCTGGTGCTGAAGCACACGCACAACTCCGAGCAGATCGAGAGCGCGATAGTCCTCCGAATTCGAGCGCAGGACAGACTGCAAGTCGTGCTCGGCGCGATCCAGCTTGCCGGCGGCGAGTTCTTTCGCCGCATCCTGCAATTGCGAGGACACGGACGGGCGGCTTGCGGTCGGGGATAAGGAGGCCGCACTCGTGGCGAAAGAGAGAACGACAAGAAATAAGGCGCGGCTTGTGCTGGTCGAAGGGGGCATTTAAGGGTTCGTCTTGTGGAGATTCTCCACCGGTTCGGTAACGGTCAGGATGGCATCTGCCTTCTGATTTGTCAGGACCTGACGGATGCCGCTTGGCCAGCGAATGTCGATCTCGCGGATGGAATCTGTACTGCCGAGGCCAAAATGCAGCCGTTTATCGGACGACGACTGATAACTTCCCGTTGTGGTGACCGTTGCGAACTGTTCTCCCGCGGATGTAAGCACTCGTACCTGAGCGCCGATGGCATCGCGATTGCTTTTTACTCCGACGAGCCGGAGTGTAATCCAGTGATTCGCAGTCTCAGTTTCATTCAGCAACACCCAGGCGGGCCCATCATTCGAAGTAACCACAGCATCCAGTTTCCCGTTGTTAGTAAAGTCGCCAATCGCCAAGCCGCGCGCCGCCCACTGCTGATGGAATACGCTGCCCGAAGCTGCCGAGACGCCGACAAACTTCTTTCCCTGCTCATTATGCAGCAGAGCGGGAGCCTCGCGATAATGCAGGCTCGGTTCGCTGTTCTCGATCGTGTCCATTACGTGCGACTGGACGATAAACAGATCCTTCCACCCGTCGTTGTCGTAATCCATGAAACTTACGCCCCAGCCTGAATGCAACAGAGTGATCGGTCCCAATCCCAAGATGGAAGTTGAGTAATCGAACGTGCCGTCTTTAAGGTTTGTGAAAAGAGCGAATCTCTGGTGGGCCAAATCCGTAATCACGATGTCAGGCCAGCCGTCATTGTTGTAGTCGCTGAAGTCAACTCCCATTCCTGAAAAGGCATGGCCATCGCCGTCGAAACCTACGCCTGAAGCCAGCCCAACCTCCTCAAAAGTTCCGTCGCCCCGATTGTGAAACAGGTATTGCGGGATCGCATCGTTGGCGATCAGGATATCCATCCAGCCATCACGGTCATAATCAGCGATAGCAACGCCCAGGCCCTTGCCAGGCTTATCGATACCAGCCTGATGAGACACTTCGGTGAATTTTCCGCCGCCATCGTTATGAAACAGCAAGACCGATTCAGGCTTGAATTTATCAGGATGGCAATACCCTCGGGAACCTTTGGAATCGCCGCAAAAAATGTCATTGAAGTCGTACTGCATGTAGCGCGCGACGATCAGATCGAGACGCCCATCGTTGTCATAGTCCACCCAGGCAGCGCTGGTCATCCATCCCGAGCCTGCAACGCCCGCGGCATCGGTAACATCGGTGAACGTTCCATCGCCATTGTTGTGGTAGAGCGTGCTACGCCCGTATCCTGCGACATAAAGGTCTTCAAATCCGTCGTTGTCGTAGTCCCCAACCGCCACTCCTGTGGAATAGCCATAGCCGGTGAGACCGGCTTTTTCAGTCACATCTTCAAAGGTGCCGTCTGGCTTCTGATGGTACAGGCGGTTCCAATACTTTTGTCCGTCTTTCTTTGGAATCGCCCCTTTGGGCATTGGATCAGTGATCGGTGCACCGTTGGCCAAGAAGATGTCGAGCCGGCCATCGTTGTCGTAGTCGAAGAGCGCAACTCCTGAACCCATGGTTTCCAGGAGGTACTTCTTCGCAGTTGGGGACGCTTGTTGGCGGAAATGAATGCCCAATCGTTCTGTGACATCGATAAAATTCCCGGCCACCGACGGCGCTTGTCCGCGCACTTGGAAGAACCCCGTGACGGCCACCACGATAACAAGAGCTGCACCAATTGCCTGTCCAATCCTGAGGTGAGAGTTCTTCATTGAAGTTAAGGCGATTTCAGCTAAAGCTAAGGCGTGCGCAACGCAACCATTGTAATCCCAGCAATGGTCGCTGACATGCCGAGTGTTCCGTGAAGAAACCTCAATTTGTTCGTTTGACATAGAAACAAACATAAGAATATCATTTTTATTGCAAATAGAAAAGCTCTATCGATGCGCTAAAACGTCCCAAAGGCCGCCTTGAAAATTGCCTTCGTGACTCGCGCGTACCATGACGTTTCGGCTTAATCCATACTGCTGGCCTTCCTTCCGCGAAAGCCAGTCTGTTTTTTGATGCGGTCAAGGGAAGGAATCCGGGGGAAACATGCAATTCAGAACGTTCTCAGGTTGTGTGGCGCTGCTGGTGGCCACCTGCTGCACGCTGGCCGGACAACAAGCCGAGGTCAACCGGAGCAGTTCCGGGATCCAGACAATTTTCATCATCCCCGGCAGCCATTGGGATCTGGGCTTCAAACTGCCTCCACAAGAACAACTCGAAGACATCAAGCCTCACCTGGACGGTGTGATTCGCGCAGCCAAGCAGGATCCTCAGTTCCGCTGGGTGATTGAGAGCGCCTGGCAAGTGCAGGCCTGGCTGGATCGGACCAAGGATCCGCAGGCGATTCAGGACTTGACGAGCCTGGTCCGAAGCGGGCAGATCGAATTGTCCGCGTCATGGGGCAGCGAGCACACAGAGTTCATGGGAACCGAGCAGCTCAACCGGATCGTCGATTTGTCGCGAGATATCGAGAAGCGGTTGGGCGTAACGACCGACATGGCCATGATGGACGATGTGCCGGGATTCACGCTGCGGCTACCCCAGGTGCTGGCACGCAGCGGGATACGCCATTTCGTGACCGGCTCGAATCTGGGTATTTTGGGCGGAGGTACGAGTCTGCATCCGGGAAAGATGCCGATTCACTGGCAGTCCCCGGATGGAAGCACGGTGCTGATGTGGCAGACAGGCAGCAAAAGTGGCGGGTACACCGAGGCCATGTCCGATTATTTCCTCGATCCTTCTGCCCACTACTACAGCGCCGCGGCGGACACGCGTTTTTATCCGAAAACCTGGAGCAACCTGACTTCGCTCGAGATAATGCAGCGCGGCGTAGACAAGCTGCAGGCGGAATACCACAAAGCAGGCTACCCGTACGACGCGATGATGGTTCTTTACCTGCACGATTTCATCCCGGCGTCATATGAGGAGGAAGGATTGCTGCCGGCGGTGCGCGCGTGGAACGCAGCCGGCAAACAGCCTCGGTTGGTAGTGGCGACCCCCAAGGAGTTCTTTGATTACATACAGCGTCGCTACGGAGATCCATTTCCGACTTATTCGGGCGATTTCAGCGGGCTCTGGTCGGAGGTCAAGACGAACTCGCCAGGCATCACGGGCGACGCGCGCTGGGTGCAGGATTATCTGCCACAGGCTGAGGCGCTGTGGTCGCTGTTGACGATTCGTTCCGGAACGCAATTTCCGGCGAACACCATTGCCGACGTGACGAATAAGATGCTTACTTACGACGAGCACTCAGGCGCGGGGCAGGGGGGCTGGCCCAAGGTGATGACGCAGGCTCAGGTGAACCAGCAAAACCAGGAATATGCGACTTTTACCCAGACCTCGCGCGTCGAAACCCGTAACATGCTGATCGTAGGCGTGGAGCGGATGTTCGCCGCGAAGAGCGATCCGGAAAAGAAGCCGAAATGTGTGGTCTATAACGCGCTCAGTTGGGAGCGCAGCGGTATAACGCGGGTGCATCCTACCTCGCCCGATCTTACGCAAGTCCGCGACGCCGCGACGGGCAAGGTTGTGCCCTCGCAATTGAATATAGACGGGAGCATCAGCTTCACGATTGAGGATGTTCCGCCGGTTGGGTTCCGCACTTATTTTCTCGAGCACTCGTCAGCACCGCCCGCAAAAGAGGAAGAAGTAAGTGGCGACGTGCTGGAGAACCAGTTTTACAAAATCCGGCTGCGCGAACTGGACGGGGCCGTCGACAGCATCTGGGACAAGCCAATGCACCGCGAGCTCGTGAATCAGCAGTCAACGCAACGCGTGGGCCAACTGGTCCGGTGGTCGCTTATGAGTTATTTGCCGGACGAGGAATGGAGGACGAAGGTGCGTCACTTCCGCGGTCCTCTGACCGACGAGCTGGTGATCGTACGGCCGAGCACGTGGTGGCCCGAGACACGCGTCACGCTCGATTCCGGGGAGCGAACAGTGTATCTCGACGAGGTGTTCGATCGCTCGCGCATGCCGCCTGTGCCGCTGAGCAAAGGCAGCGAGTACTATAGCTTCGAATTCCCATTTAACTTTGGCAACCCCGCCAGGATCATGGTAGACGACGGAATCGGCTTCCACGACCTACCGAAAGATTACCTTCCGGGAGCGAGAACCGATGAGGCCACGCCCATCCATACGCTCGCGCTGATGGACAACGGCGCTGCGCGGTCAAACTCGATCAATCTGCTGCAGCGCGAAGACTTCCTCGATCAGCCGTTGCTGGGTTACGGCGCAACCGGACTGCTGGATCACTACACGAACGATGTGCGGGTAACGGCTTTGCGCAAGGCGGATCAAGGCGACACGAAAGATGCGGGTGTGGTGACATTTCCGACATTCGAGCCAGGCTATGGCCCGCGCTATACTTCATCTTTCGCCATCACCTCGGCGGCGAGTTTTGATCCGGTGGCGTCGTATCGTGCCGGCTGGGATTTCAACGTGCCGCTTATCACGGCGCTCCTGCCTCCTGACCGAGAACCGGATGAGAACACTGGATCGTTTATTTCGGTCACTGCGCCCGGCGTGGCAATTCTCGCTTTCAAGCCATCAGACGATGGAAACCCGGATCACTTCACACTTCGTCTGCAGGAGATTGCGGGAAACGCGACAAAGTGTACCATTCACTCTTCTCTCAGGATTAGCGCTGTCGCGGAGACTGCCATGACAGAGGACGTCATCCTTCACCCAGGGTTGAACGAAGACGATATCAACATTGGTGCACACGAAACCCTGACTCTGCAGTTGACAATTCCCCACAGCAAGAACGATCGCCAGCGATGAGAACGGGAGTAGCAAACGATGAAATGCTTCAGCATCGATCTTGGCGGAACTCACGCAACTTGCGGTCTGGTCGAGGACGACAGAATTCTCGCATCGGAGACCCTGGATGTCGAGAATGCGGGAAGTCTTGCGAGGATACTCCCCCGACTGGCCGAATCGCTCAAACGACTGGGCGGCGGGAAGATCCCGCATGAAGGGGAAGTGAGCGGCGTTGCCATCGGGCTTCCCGTGATTGTGGATTTTTATCGCGGGAAAGCTCTGGGTTGCAACGGCAAATATTTTGACTCGCACGAGGTTGATCTGCAGTCATGGGGTCAGGAGTCGCTGGGTTTGCCGCTGTTCGTTGAAAATGACGCGCGCATGGCTTTGCTTGGAGAGGCCTACGCCGGTGCCGGACGAGGATTTCGAGACATCGTGATGATCACGCTGGGAACAGGGATCGGCGGAGTCGCGATGATCGAAGGGAAACTGCTCCGCGGGAAACATGCGCAGGCCGGTTGCATCGGTGGACATCTCCCAGTCAAGTTTGACGGCCGCAAATGTACCTGTGGGGCTGTAGGATGCGCTGAGGCGGAAGCATCAGGATGGTCGCTTCCGTTAATTGTGAACGAGTGGACAGGCATCGCCGACAGCTCTCTCTGCCGATACGAAAACATCGGTTTTCGGGAGTTGTTTCGAGAGGCGGCGCGCGGCGACAGAAGCGCGTGCGAAATCCGCGATCGTTGTTTGCGGGTCTGGGCAGCAGTCGCGGTCGGACTTGTGCACGCCTATGACCCCGAAATCGTGATTTTGGGCGGCGGCGTGATGAAGAGTGCCGATGCAATCCTCCCATATATAAAGTCGCACGTGCAAAAGTATGCCTGGACGCCCTGGGGCAAAGTCGAAGTGCGCGCTGCTGAATTAGGGGACAATGCGGCCCTATTAGGAGCAATTCCGATGGTGGCAGAGGCTAAAGCCTAGAGCTTACGAACGGGCCAAGGGCAGGGCTTGGTTTCTCCGTGGGCCTCCCCCAGTTTCAGAACAAGAATAGACTTTGCGATCACCAATTGTGACGCCGTACACACTGTTTTTCCTGAGTTTTGGCGTGTCCTGCCAGATATTCTCACAATCTCGCCTATACGTCGATGCCGCTGAATCCGGGAGATCTTGTGTCCGTCGAATGGAAAAACGAAAGTGATAAATTTCGCTTGACATCAATTAGAAACCAGTAGTAATCTTTATCACTGTAAACGGAACAAGCCGAGTTTTGTGCCGTAAAGAAAAAAGCAAAGGATCTGAAATTTTGAAGGGGGCAGGAATGTCGAAGCGATTCAGAGTTATTTCAATTGATAGGGATGGGACATTTGCCGGTCACCATTGGTTGAGTTTGGCCAGCATGGCGATCCTGGCGATTCTCTTGATGTCGTCAACGTCGATGGCTGCAGCACAGAGCGCTGGCAACTTCGATACCGGTACGATCACCGGCGCGGTCAGCGATCCAACCGGCGCTGTGATTCCGCACGCGTCGGTGGCGATCACCAATACCGGGACCGGCATTGTGACGAATGCAAAAACCGGAGACTCCGGGCTCTTCACGGTTCCCGCGCTGCCTTTCGGCACTTACGTTGTGAGCGCCTCGGCGGATCGCTTCGGAAAGGCCGCCACAGCGCCATTTGTGCTGAATGCCGGCGCCACAACGCGAGTAGATTTAAAGCTCTCGCTGGCCGCGATATCGGAGAGCGTTCAAGTAACGGGCACGATGGCGACGGTGAACCTGAGCAACAGCACAGCGGGAACCACTCTGAATGCAAATCAGATTGAGAACCTGCCCACCAATGGGCGCGATGTAATGGATTTTCTTGAGATCGCGCCAGGCTCGGTAAATTCGACCAGCTTCTTCCAGGGAAGCGTGAACGGCCAGGAGAATTTTATGACTGGCATTGAAGTAACGCTGGACGGCCAGAATGCATCGCGGCCCGACATCAGCGGCTTCGACGAAACTGAAGGCAACGAGGCCAACCGCATGACGCGGGCCAGCGTCGACAGCATTCAGGAAATTGATTTTGCCAACAACGGCTACAGCGCCGATGTGGGACATTCACTTGGCCCACAAATGAATATCATTACCAAGGGCGGAACCAATCAGTTCCATGGAGAAGCGTTCGAATTCTTCCGCAACGATGCTCTGGACGCGAAAGACTATTTCGCCAACTCGCTCACAAACCCGAAGGTTCCTCTGCGGATGAATCAGTTCGGCGCCAACCTCGCCGGTCCCATTGCGACGAGTAAACTTTTCTTCTTTGCCAACTACGAAGGCCTACAACAGCACACCACGGCCATCAATTCTCTGTATTCGGTTCCCAGCGCATCTGTCCGTTCGCAATTCGTTGCCGCGATGCAGCCGGTTTTGGCGCAGATGGCGCCTCTGCCAGCGGGTTGCGCGACGATTCCCGTTTCGACTTCGTGCAACTTCGTTCCAGGTTATGGCACCAACCTCGTCTACGATCCCGCTGCTCTGCCGACGACTGTAAGTGAAAACAGCGGAGCAGTTCGTGGCGACTACACTCCCACCAGCAGCGATCGGATCTTCGCCCGTTACACCATCGACGATGGTCTGACCGTCCAAACATACGGGCTGAACCAGGGGCAGGTATCGCCGCTTGACTTGGTGAATCAGTATGGGGTGATTGACGAAACTCACACATTCACGTCGACTTTCATCAATGAAGCTAGTGTGGCAATCCAGAAGTTTCACTCCGATACCAACTCAAACTCACCGAAGCCGTTTGTCGGATTCTCGGGTTTCTTCACCAATCTCGGCGCGCTCCCCGGTCCCGCGACGTTCAATCAAATCAACGATCAAACGATCTGGAACATCTCGGACAATGCCACAAAGACCGCCGGAAGCCGCACCTTCAAGTTTGGTGCTCAGATTCAATTCAATCGCCTGGGCGAGTGGCTGCGTCCACAGCAATCATTTCAATTTGGCGACTTCTCGAGTTTGGAGAATGATCAGCCATTTAATCTGCAGAAGATCGGATTTCCTGGTTTTATTAATATTCGTAATTCCAATTGGGATCTTTACGCCGAGCATGACTGGCGGGTGAATAGCAGACTCACCATTAATATGGGACTGCGGCTCGACATCAACTCGGTTTGGAGCGAGAGAAACAAACTGCAGCAGAACTTCGACTATGCGACTCAATCGTTTCTGTCGCCGGATAAGCCGCTGTACTCACCGACTGTGGATGCGGCGCCTCGTATAGGGCTGAGCTACGATCCTTTTGGTCGCGCTAAGACAGTGATTCATGGATACTATGGCTTGTTCTACCTGCCACTCCATTTTGGCGCAAACTTTGTCGCGAATAATCCTGCGTATCAAAGTTACAGTGTCAACGTCTTCCAGGCTCCAATTGCATACCCCATGCCCAACCCCGTTCTGCCTGCCGGAACACAAAACGTTAGCATCATGCCGTCGAATGTGCATGATGCATATTCAGACAACTGGCTCTTTGGCATCCAACAGGAAGTAGCGAAGAATACCGTATTGACAGTCAACTACGTGGGCAATGAAACGCACCGCATGCAGGCTGGCCAAAATTTTGCCGCGGTCAATCTGAATCCCGCTAACTTGGTCAATCAGAATAACCGCCCCAACTCCGGCTTCGCGAACGAAAATCTCGAAGCCTGCGAACTGAGCGGAGCATATCACTCATTGCAGGTTCAGGTTCGCCACAATGTAGGCAAGCTCAATTTCGAGACAAACTACACTTGGTCGCACACAATCAACGACATGGTCAACTTCCTCAACAATTATACCGACCCCTACGACCCGAGACATGATATGGGCAACGCCGACTGGGACATTCGGCAAAACCTTACCGGCAGCGTGACCTATAACTTCCCGGAATTGAAGGGATCGAACCTGCTGAAGCGCACCGCCCTCGGAGGATGGCAAACTTCGAGTATCGTCCAGACTCGCTCCGGAGCCGCACTGAACCCAACCCTGACTGGCACGTTCTTCGGCTTGCCCACTCGCCCCAACTACGTCTCTGGGGTTCCTGTTCGTCTCTCGGGCGGCTCCTGGCCCTCTGGCCGCTACAACGTAAAGGCGTTTGCGGTCGAGCCGGGATTCAATGGTAATCCTGGCGACCCGTCAACTCTTGGAAATGTTCCAAGGAACAGCCTTCCGGGGCCGGCCTTTTTCCAATGGGATTTTTCGGGCATGAAGAATCTTCCGGTGACCGAGAAGTTCAAGGTGCAGTTCCGCGGCGAACTCTTCAATATCCTTAACCACCCCAACTTCGGCAACCCCGGCGACATGGGAATTTGTACCTCGATCGGTCCGGTACCTACGTCGACCTGCTCGTTGGATCCGATCACACAACTACCCGAGACCAATACCAACTTCGGTAAGATCGGCCAGACTATTGCTGGTGCGGACAACTCCCTTGTGGGTTCGGGCACAGCACGCCAGATCCAACTGTCACTGAAGTTGATCTTCTAACTAAGCAGAGCCGGCCAATTACGCAATGTGGCGGGCGAAAGACACCTCTTTCGCCCGTCGCACTTCTACTCCTCTGCAATGGTCATCCTGATCGTTGATTGCGGCAGCACATATTCTCCCCGTCCGGAGTCATTCATTAACATCAAAGCGTCCATCTTGTTTTTGGTCTCTCTCCTTGTTGGGGTGGGCCCGGTCGCTTGCAGCGGAGGCGGCGGAGGCGGAACGGTGACCCCGACACCTCCAACGTCGTCCGGCTACTTTCCTTATCAACAAGGTTGGCTTGGCGCGGATGGCGCGTATTCCATTCCCCTCGGCGCCGGGCAGAGTCTTTGGATCTTTGCGGATACTTTTATCGGGCCCCCGAGCGCAACTAGCCGGACGGAAGCTACCGGATTCATCCACAACTCCATCGCGATATCGACATGCTCGGGAACGAGTTGCACGTTCCAGTACTACTGGCCCGGCATGGGGACGTCGAATCCGGGGCCGGTGTTCACGGCTTCTGGCGCTGACTGGTTCTGGCCGATGGACGGATTCGTTTACAACGGAACGCTCTATCTGGCACTCATGCAGATGTACTCCACAGGGGGCGACGGTGCCTTCGGGTTTGCCTACGCTGGGTCCCAGCTGGTGAGCATCAGCAACTACACAGCTTCTCCGTCCCAGTGGTCGATCACGTATCAGCGGCTGAATACCGGGGGAAGTGCGGTACCGGGCATTTCGATCGTGGCCAATCAGGGGCCAAACGGAAACCCGAATCCGGCTGATCCCCAGGGCGCTACTTACGCGTACTTCTTTACCGGAGTAGGCAGCACACCGTATCTTGCGCTGCTGCGCATTCCGCTAACCCAATTGAATAGTCTCGCCCGGCCCGGCAACACGAGCTGGCAATATCTGAATACCGGCGGCGCCTGGGAGACCTGGCAGGATACGGCCACAACATTGCCGAGCGACAATGCGATAGTGATCAACCCTGGCGCCACGGAAATGACCGTTCGCTATCACGCTTCGACAAATCAGTGGATCGCCGTGTATCCGGTCGGTCTCGACAATCAGGCCCATTACAGTCTTTCCAGTTCTTTAACGAGTGGATGGGGACCATTGGAGAGTCTCTACTCGTATCCTGAAATGCAACCGGGCAATGCGAACTATACTCCAAACGTCTTCTGTTACGCCGCGAAAGAGCACGTCGAGTTCGAGACCGCGGGGCAGCTCTTCTTCACCTACGCTTGCAATTCGACAATGACGAGTGACATCACGAACAATATGAATCTCTATCACCCGGTTGTGGTAACGCAGACTCAGCCGAGCAAGTAACCGATAAGGCGCAGATCCACTCGCGGATGGCGCCAGTGGAGTTGGGAGTTGGAGAAGATGAGTTTTCGGGTTAGCGGCTTCGCGTTGTCAGGATTCTTGGGTTTGGCGTTGGCGTGCCAATGTGCGTTGGCACACCGAGCCGCGTCGCCGTGCACACCAGAGTTCCCGCTGCAGCACGGAATGGCGCAAGGGTGGCTTGGCGCCGATGCGGCGTACTCCATCCCATTGTCCGATGGGCGCGACGTCTGGATATTCGGAGATACGCTCTTCGGGGAGCAACGCGCGATTCACGGCGACATTCCAACGATGGTTCGCAACAGTATCGGCGTCTCCACCTGCCAGCATGGGCACTGGAAGCTGGACGATGTGATCAAAAAAGATGCACAGGGGCACGCAGCAGACTTTTTCAAGGCACAGCATCCAAACACCTGGTACTGGGCGATGGATGGCTTTGTCACAGGCAATCAGCTCTGGGTGACGCTGCTGTGTGTAAGGAACACTCCAGCACAATCAGCGGCGATGGCCTTTGAAACCTGTGGCGCTGACCTCGCCCGAATTACCTCGTTGAATGGAGATCCACAAGGCTGGAAGATCGACTATTTCACCCTGGTGCCGGATGGCGCCCACGCGTATCCTTCATCCGCAACGGTCGTCGACGGCAGCTATGCGTATCTTTTTGCGCTGAAGGAAAGTGGCACGCGGCCGCTTCTAGCGACGCGAATTTCGCTCGACGGGCTGAATGATCCGGCCAAGAATGTGCAATATCTGGGCAATGATGGCCAATGGCATAGCGGGTTTGACCCAACGCAGGCACAGCCTGTAATGCAAAAAGGCTCGCCGGAGCTCTCAATTCGCTATCATCCGGAGAGGAAACAGTGGATCGCCGTGATGTTCGAGCCGGACGCGTTCTCGAGCAAAATCCTGCTTCGCACTGCGCCGTCGCTTGAGGGGCCATGGACGCAGGGCGAAGTGATCTACCAGGTTCCTGAAATGCAGCCCCAGACTCCCGACTACAACAAGAACACGTTTTGCTATGCAGCGAAGGAACATCCAGAGTTTGAGCAAGGCGACTTATTGTTCACGTATGTATGCAATTCCTTTGATGTTCCGACGTTAGCCACTAACCTGAATATCTACTTCCCGCGCGCCGTTCGCATGGCAATGCCCCACCAGTAAGAGGGACGAGCGATAGAATCGTTCTGAATATGAGGCAATCGGCAGCTTGACGAATTGCGGGTTCGCCGAGAATCGCGCGAGAAGGAGATGGGCGATCCAAACTGACCACATTCGCAACGTCGTTTCCGCGCCCGTGCCAGGACAGCCCGGAGTCACGCTCGTCACGCTGTATTCGCCTGCCCTGCGCCGCCGGGCCGACATCACGCTCTTCGTTCCCCCGGAAGAACAGAATCGGGCGCTGCCGCTACTTATCCTGATGCACGGCGTGTATGGGAGTCACTGGAACTGGTCCGTGTTGGGAAACGTTCCAGGCACTGCAATGGAAATGATCAACGATGGGAGCATCGGTCCGTTTGCGATTGCGATGCCATCTGACGGACTTTGGGGCGATGGCAGCGGCTATGTGATCCATCGCGAGTTCAACGCGGAGTCGTGGATCATTGACGATGTGCCCGCGTGCGTGCGGGTACTATGTCCCGAATTGCAATGGGAACGCATTTTTCTTGCAGGGCAATCGATGGGCGGCTTTGGAGCGCTTAGGCTTGGAGCGAAATACGCGGCGCGCGTAGCGGGCATTTCTGCTCATTCGTCGGTCACGCGCCTGGCGGACCTGACGCAACATGTGCAGCAACCATTAAAGGAATATCTGAGTGCGGGGAAACGTGATACGGATCTCCTCTACTGGATGCGGCGGCATAGATCGCAACTGCCTCCGATACGCATCGACTGCGGCACGGAGGATGCGCTGCTAGACAGCAATCGCACCTTGCACATAGCGTTATTGAGGTACCGGATCACCCACTCGTATGAGGAGCATCCAGGCGCCCATGACTGGGCGTATTGGCAGCAGCACGTGCGCGCCACATTGCGATTCGTCTCACGCTCGGCGTATGGCGAAGCGTAGACTCTTCATCCAAGCCGCTTGACGCCAGCTCCGCCGACTGAGTATTCGGCGCCTTGATAGTGGATGTTATCGAGGCGAGCGCCCGGATCGAACTCCTTCAGTCGCGGTTTCGCGTGCAGACCATCGTAGAGTCCAAAGCTGACGCCGAAGATGGAATCGATCACGAGTTCAGTAAACGTTCCGCCCGCGATACAGCACCAGTCTTCGATGTAGGGAGCATCTTCAGATGCCTTGCACGCGCCTCCATGCAAGGGCGGAACTATGTCCTCAGTAAAATGCGCTTGCCCGATCGGTCCCTGGTTGCCGGCTTTTGCAACTTCGCTAAGCCAGGAGGCGGCAGTCGCGGGATTGTCGATCTTCAGGAGCCCTTTGGCGCACATGGCTGGCCATGCGGCGTATGCGCCCAGACAACTGTGATCTGGCCGTACATTCCAGGTGGCGTCAGGGTCGCTGCTTGCAAGAGCACGCATCCATTTTTTTGAGGCAAGCTGCGACCAGAAAAAGTGCGCCATCTCTCGTTTCTGGTCGTCGGACAAATCTTGGCCCATGTTGTCGAGGACAGCCAGGAAATCGTAACAATGCCGGACCTCGTTGAAGTTGCCGTCAGGTTGGCCGCAACGCCACCAGCCTTTCCCCTTTACATAAAGGAGGCGGTTGATGCGAGCAGCGAGATCGGTCGCTTCGCTACGGAGTTTCGCCGCGTCTTGCTCGCGTCCGCCGCGCTCGAGCAGTTCGGCAACAAATCGCATGCTTGCGACATTACCCGCGTTCATGCCGGCTACCTCATGGAGATAGGTGCTAACGACTTCGAGCAGATTGGAAATCTCTCCATAGTCCGCGAGGCCATTGCCTCCTTTCACCAGCTTCTTCCAGTACGTAGCGTGACCGTAAAGGTGATCGAGGACGCTCTGATCGCCGACCATCTTCCCAAGCCAGGCGAAGTCGCCCGTGACGCGGAGATAATTCTGCGCGCAGCGAACGATGGCCATGTCATTGGCGCCGTACCAGGGGCCGACCGCTTCACCGGTGATATAGTCAGTGGCCAGGTGCTGATGCATGTCGCGCTGGAACCAGACTTCGACGAGCTGCCGAAGCGGTTGCGGGTCGAGAAGAGCGAGACTGAGGCTGCTGAGCGCAGTGTCCCACGGAAAACTCAGAGTGGGCAGTACGTGGCCGCTCAAGGTGAGCAGCGTCGGTCCGTAGGCCGAGTCGGGAGAGCGTCGGCGCGCAGTCAGCAGGTTCTTCCATCCATTGTTGTAGAGGTTCCAGAGCGTTTCGCTCTCGGTTTTGAGCTGTGGCAAGTGCCCGGAGAATGCGCTGTTACCGGGGGTGAAAGCCGACTGCAAAAGATGATCAAAGGCATTCTCATTTTGCGGATCGAGACGAGCAAAGTCCGACTGGAGGCGGTCGTGCATGGCTTCAGCCTCTGCCACCGTCGCTGCAATCGTCGCCACAAAGTGCAGCTCCTGCTTTTCGCCGGGGTGGAGTTGGAGTTCATACCGGAGCACGTTGCCGCCGGATAGCTGCTGGGCCGGCGGATGAATTCCCTGCACGCAAGCTGCGGGAGAATGCTGAGCTGCAAACGTCAGGCGCCCTTGACTCTCACTCCAGGTCAGCCGATTGTCGCCCTCGCCGGGTAGCTCATTGAACCACGCGCTCCCTCTTTGGATGACGCCGCCCCGCATGTCGAACTCGAGTGTGAATTGCCGCGTGGAAGAATCCTGGTTACGAACTTCGATGTTTTGCACCACAGCCCGCATCTCCACCGGCAAGAACATTATGGTGCGGATGTGCAGGCCGTCGAAACTCTGCTCCCTGACTACGCGATGGGGAGACCACTGGTAGGTGACCGCGTCCGACGGGGCACTGGAGAGCGCAGCGAATTTGCCATTGACGAAAAGCTCGCAAGTCCGCAGATATCCAGGACTCCAGGGAACATCGGGAATGCCGCAACACGCGTACGGGGGAAAGGCGATCGCGTTGAGACCAGCGACCGATTTCACAGTCTGTGCGTATCCCCAGTCGTTCATTGCAATCGGAAGGTTGAACAGATCCATGAAGCCGTGCGACATGCGAATGCTGGCCAGACTGGCGAGGGAGGGAATCGCTGGAAGAGGTCTGGATGTGATGGCACCGAGCCTGGGGTTGCCGGTCGCGACCGCTGCTGTGGCAACGGATGTCTTCAAGAATGTTCGACGGTTCATGAATGGTGATTCCTTTCGAAACTTTCAGCGTTCTATTTGCCATTAATAATACATTAATAGCATCCGTTTTTCTCTAAATCAATCAGGAAATTCAAAAAGCAATGGACGCGCGCCACCGCAGACCCCCTCAAGGTAGAGTTGTCTGCAGTCGGTTGGGCTCAAAAGAAGGGAAGCGCGAACGGGGCCAACTGGAAAAGCAGCCGAACACGTTCGATGAGAGAGCGATTAGCTCAAACGCGGAGCACTTTAACCCCGAGTTTCTGGTAGGGAGCGATCATTTCGTCTGTCGCTCCGGTATCAGTAACCAGAGTGGTCAAGATACCAACTTCGCAGATGCGATAATTTGCAACCACGCTGAGCTTCGTGTGGTCCACCACCGCAATGTGACGGCGCGCGAGCCGCACCATGGCGGCATTGAGCTCGGCCTCGTCGGAGCTAAAGCAGCTCACTCCCCATTTGGGGTCGACGCCGTCGGCACCAAGGAACATGGTATGGATGAGCATGTTTTCCAGGCTGCGGACCGCTGTGGGACCGACGAGAGAGAACCACTCTCCGTGCAGATGGCCACCTGTGACGAATACGTTCACATCTTTGCGCATCGACAGTTCCATCGCAATGTTGGCAGTATTCGTGACCACGGTGATATTGCAGTTGAGAGGCAAGCCACGGATGATCTCGGCGGTGGTTGTGCCTGGCGTGATGGCGATAGTCTCACTAGGCGTAATGATTGCCGCCGCCGCACGGCCTATGCGGCGTTTCTCGTTGGCCTGCCGCTCAACCTGAGCAAGAAAGGAACGGTCTTTCTTGAAGGGTTCATAAAAGAATGGCTCAATGGAGACGGCTCCGCCGTGCGTACGCCGTAACAGCCCCTGCTGTTCAAGTTGATCGAGGTCGCGGCGAATGGTAACAACGGATACCTTGAGCTGCTCGGCAAGCTCCTCAACCACGGCCGCACCGGTCTCCTGCAGGGATGTGAGGATGAACTGAATCCTCTGCTGCTGAGTCTCTCTGCTTTGCGCAATTTCCGTGCTCTCTTCCGGTTTCGCCACTGCTTCTTGCTTGCTGCGTTTCATCACCACTCAGTTCTCCCATTGTTTCTGAATTTCTTCAAGAGTCTTACCTCGCGTTTCAGGAACCATTCTCCAAATGAAAACAAAGCTGAAGGCAGACAAAACCGCGTAAACCGTGAAAGTGCCGGAGACGCCAAGGATCCGAATCAGCGAGAGGAAAGTGAAGGTAACCAGCAACGTTCCAGTCCACAATGCAGAAGTTGCCACCGAGGCAGCCCTGCCCCGAATCTTATTGGGGAAGATCTCAGAGATCAAAACCCATGGGACCGGCCCCATGCCGAATGCGAAAAACGCGGTGTAACTAATGATACTGCCCAAAACTGCCCAAGTCGACAATCCCGGAGCGTGGAGTGCGAAAACCAGAATAGCAAGTGAAATTGCCATTCCACCCGCAGCGGTGAGCAGCATGGGGCGCCTGCCCCAACGGTCGAGAAAGCGCATCGCTAGAAGTGTGCTGATGAGATTTGCGCAACCAATGACGACGCTGGTCAACAAGGCTGTATTGGTTGTCTGGCCTCGAAAATGCTCGCTGATTAGGACGGAGCCATAATAGAGAACGGCATTGACTCCGGTGATCTGGCACAGAATCGCTAATCCCAGCGCGATTGTGAGAGGCCTCCGCATGGGCCGCGCAAATACCTCGCGCCACGAGCCCTGTTCGCCGACAGAAGCCTGCTCCATTTGAGCGAGTTGGGCGTCGGCCTCTGCAGCGCCCAAAAAGCGAGTGAGCACCTGCCTTCCCGTCTCGGACTGCTGGTGGCTGATGAGCCATCGAGGGCTCTCCGGAACCCCAAGCAGACCAAAGAAAAAGACAAGGGCTGGGATGACGGCAACGCCCAGCATCCAGCGCCAGCTGCTTACGCCAAATCCGGCCAAACTCCAATTGACCAGATATGCGATCAGGATCCCGACCACGATCGCCATCTGGTTCATAGAAACCAGGGTTCCCCGATTGCGCGCGGGCGCGACCTCTGCGATGTAGACAGGCGTCAACACCGAAGAGAGGCCGATCGCCAGCCCGCCTGCCAAGCGGCCCAGGGAAAACGCGGTGGCGGAACTTGCCAGAGCGGTCATGATTGTGGAGCCGGTGAAAACAACGGCCGCAAGCAGCAATGACTTGCGCCTGCCAAAGCGGTCACCGATCAAGCTGGCTCCCGCTGCGCCCAGCAAGCAGCCCAACAATATTGAGCTCGTAGCGATTTCGGTGGCCCCGTTACTGAGGGCAAATTCCACGCGCAGAAAAACCAGGACCCCGCTGATCACCGCGGTATTGAAGCCGAGCAGGAAACCGGAAATCGCAACAATCGTGGCGAGGAAAAGGACGTAACGGGTTGACCGAGTCTCTTCCTCGGCTCGATGATTTGCAGAAGATATTGGCATGAGCTCCTTTTGATAACTCAAACGATACGGTTATATACGAAAGTTGGGAACTATGAAAGAAGTTAAAAAACAACCCTTTCAAGCGGAAACGTACAACCCAATTCCAAATTGATCATGTGCCAGCGCCCCGGAGAGGTCAAGGCAACATGTGCGATTGTGCCATTTGCGGAGCATATAGAATACTATTATAGCAATAAAATGCAAATTAATGATTGTTTATATTTAAAACGAAGATTTCTTGTGCTAATATAATTTGCTATGGAGACCTCTGTTGGAGCTGGCTTGAACGAATATTTGACCACACCGGTTTTCCTCGATTGGTGTCACGGCAAAATGATTGGCGAACCCGTCCAGGAAAGCTTTAAGACGCTTCATGATCTGAAGCGGGTCTTTCGCGATTCTTCCGCACTCAGCAACCTCGGGCCAAGTCGCGAAGTCTACCGTGTTCGCTGGTGGTCGCCCGTGAATCCCGGAACCGAAGGCGGCCTCTTTTGGGGGCTGACATTGTTGCAGCCCGGCAAAGTGGGCGACGAGTACTTTATGACACATGGCCACTTCCATGCGAAGCGCACGTGTGCCGAGTTCTACGGCACCGTTTCCGGCAACGGAATGCTCATCCAGATGAATGCGGAACGTAGAACCTGGGGCGGGATCATGGAACCGGGAAGTTTACATTATGTTCGTGGAGAGAACGCACATCGTATCGCGAATATCGGTAGCATTCCTTTGGTTGTCTGGGCGTGTTGGCCTACCGATGCAGGCTATAACTACGAACCGATCGCGGACCAGGGCTTTAGCGCCTGTCTGGTCGAGCGCGATGGAAAGCCGGTCTTCATTGCTGTCGAGTGACGAGCGGGTCAATACAGAATTCAACTCAGGGTTGGAAATTCGTCTGCGCGCCGATAGCCTTGCCTTTGATTTTTGGGAAGGTGTCTTCGGCCCGCCAACGGAGATGCGCAAACTAGACCACATTCGCCAAAGCCTGCGCGATCCGAATTGCACGGGCCCCGATCCCGTGTATGGAATCGCAATGGATGTGGGCAAGGCGAAAGATGCCGCAGAACTTCGCAAACGATTTCTGCTGTTTGGGGCGGTCGCGTACGCCAGTGGACGGCTGGGTGAGGAGCCGGTGCGCAGCCAGGGACACGTTCACGGTGTGGCGCCGCACTGCGGCTGGTCGACACCAGAGTTGTTTGAGATCTGGGAAGGTCATGCAATTATCTACGCGCAGGAGTCTGTAGATGATGATCCGGGTCGCTGTATAGCCGTCGAAGCTGGTCCGGGAGATCAGGTGGTGGTTCCACCCAACTGGGCTCACTTCGTAGTGAATGCGAGGGCTACGGAGCGCATGGTTTTTGGCGCTCTCTGCGATCGCCAATACTCATTCGTGTACGAAGGCGTGCGCGCACACGGCGGCCTGGCCTGGTTCCCTATGTTGCGCGATAGTCGCATCGAGTGGAAAGCTAATCCGCGATATCTTACTTCCAATTTGCAGTTACACGGGCCGCGTCCATATCCAGAGTTAGGGCTGGATTCCTCAATCTCAATTTACAGGCAATTTCAGACCAATCCAGAGCGTGTGCAGTGGGTTTCTGAACCTGCTCAGGCAGCTGCGGTCTGGCCAACTTTCGAACCATAGTAACTCAGGAGAATGGCACAATGAAGCCGATCGATCGACGCACCTTCATAGCCGCAGGGGCGGCGGCCGCACTTCTCACAGGTGCGGATATGCCTGCGGCCCATGCCGGTGAAATGCCGGAGCTAGAGCCGGAACGAAAAAACGAATCGCAGACCGCCTTCAACGCCATTCTCGATTTTCGATTTGCGCCCGAGGATTTTCAGTCGACGATCTGCTTTCCCGACGATCCTGCGAAAACAGTGGTGGGCAATCACGGCGATTTTCGCTATGACTTTCCCGACGACCGGTTTGCCGCTATCAACCAATTCGGCACCATCGTGGAATTCTCTCTCGCAGGCATGCATCGCGATACCTGGGTGGAACAAAAAGCGGAAGCGCCGGGGATTCCTATCTTGCACACTGTGATCGACAGGCCTACGGCCAGGTTGGAACTGATCGCATTTGCAAGCCGGCGGCAAAATGAGGGCCGCGTTGACAACGTCCTGATGGAGATTCGTGCCCGAAATGAAGATGTGGTCGTCACTCCTCTGGTGCGGATTCGAAGTGGCCGCAAGTACGACCTGAGACCGAAGAATGGCATTGTGACGGAAGTGACTCGGGAATCGGCGGAACACCCATGGATGTTTTGCATTCCCCAGAACAATCAGGCTCACGATATTACCTGGCTTCCGGAGGAAGGCGGCTACCGACTCACCCTCGAGCATGGAACAGCAACGCGCACCCGCCCGCTGCGCTACTTAATCCGGATGCCGCAGTCGGGCAGCACCGACGCCGTCGATACATCGGTCGATCCGGATTCGCTTCTGGCTGAGGTGCGCGCATGGTGGCAGAAATGGCGCCCCTTCTCGGGTTCCGTTCAGTGGTCGGTGCCAGCAACTAAGGGCGATTTTCTCACCGCCTGCGCGCGGAACATCCAACAGGCGCGCGAGGTGAAGGACGGAAAGCTCGTCTTCGAGGTAGGCCCTACAGTCTATCGCGGACTTTGGATCGTCGACGGTAATTTTCTTCTCGAGGCCGCGCGCTACCTCGGTTACGACGAAGAGGCGGATCAGGGATTGCTTTCAGAGTGGAGACGCCAGGTGGCCTCAGGCCAGATCATCGCGTCTGGTGGGATGGAGCACTGGAAGGACACGGCGATTGCCATGTTCACGCTGGTGCGCGCCTGCGAACTAAAGCAGAATTGGGATTTGATGCGGCAGCTCGCGCCCAGTGTTGGTCATGCGATCGAATTCCTAATTGGGCTTCGCGACAAGGCACGCAAAGGTGACTCGCCTAACGGACGCTACGGGCTTATCGCCCCAGGCTTTCCCGACGGAGGAATTGCCGGCGTGCGTTACGACTTCACAAACACTGTCTGGGCATTGGCGGGATTGAGAGCTGTAGTAAAGGCCAATGAGAAACTCCGATTATCCGATCTGGATAGGGCTGCCACGTTCTACAAAGAGCTTCGATCGGCCTTCGACGCTGCGGCTCGGGAACAGATGATACAGGACCCTCGCGGATTCGCCTATCTGCCCATGCTCATGCGCGAAGATCCGGAGATGCGTCAGGATGCCTGGGACAGGCCGCGGCCGCAGAGCGCGCAGTGGGCGCTTTCGCATGCCATTTTTCCCGGCGAGGTTTTCGCCAAAGACGATCCCGTTGTGCGTGGCCATATCGCGCTGATGCAGGCATGCACACAGGAAGACATTCCTGCCGAGACGGGATGGCTTCGCCACGAAGCTGTATGGAACTACAACGCGGCTTTTGTCGCTGAGGTATATCTATGGGCGGGCTTGCGCGACTGGGCGCACCGCACCATTACTGGATATCTGAATCATGCGTCGCCGCTTCATGCCTGGCGCGAAGAGCAGCCGTTGCAGAATGCATTACTCGGCGATAATTGGGGCGATATGCCCCACAACTGGGCCAGCGCCGAATGCATCCGCTATTTGCGGCATATGCTCGTGCTCGAGGACGACCGGAAGATTCGTCTGTTGGCTGGGCTCATGCCGTCGGACCTGAAAGATCGCGCAGCGTTTGCGCTTCAGGGATCGCCCACGCGCTTTGGCCGTGTTTCACTGAATGCGGAGCCATGGGGCACACGCGGATGGAAGATGCACTTTTCGCGAGAAAACAGCGCGGAGTCGCCGGAAGCCATCGAGATCCCCGGCAAGCTCGATGCTGGCGCAGTGTTGGTTCGCATCGAGGGAGCGGCAAAGCGCGGCGCAGCGGCAGGCATCGTCAACGTGGATCCGACTGTGGCCGCCTGGACGGCTTATTGGGGATCGTAAATCTACTTACGCGCGCACGCTTGCCTGGATGGTTCCATACTCGCGGCCACCGGTTGAGCCGTTTGGCCGGATCGTGTAAGGACCAACCGCCGCCGGTACGATAAAGGTTTCAGCGTAGTGCACAATGAACGGAGCGAACGCTCCGCTTGGGCTTTCCACCACGACCTCTTCGCCTTCCACGAGGTTCAGCACGTGAACGGTTCCCTTGGTGTCGTGAGGGACGGTTCCTGTGAACCAATGCCTGTGGGTCTCGATGAACTCTAGCTCGTGAAGTCCGGTTCTCTCTTCGCGCCAGCTTTCACCGGCGGCAACGGGTTCCACGCGATTAATGAGGGAATGGCGCACCCATTCCGTGTTCCGATTCCACTGGATGTTCGCTGCGCCCTGATCAAGATGGATGGGCCGCGGCCGGCCATCCAGTCCCAGCCTGCCCCAGTCCCATAGCTTGAACGTAAAGATATAAGGTGTGGCGCTGATCTCGAGCACCATACTGTTATTTCCGGAACAATGAACAGTTCCAGCAGGAATGAGAAAATGGTCATGCTTGCGTGCAGGAAAGCGATTGACGTAAGTCTCCGCTGGAAACTCGAAATCTTCGTTTTGCGCGCGGTGCAGATCGGACAGCATAGCGACGGGATCGATTCCCTCTTTCAGACCTAAGTAAACGCACGCGCCTTGTTCCGCGTCGAGCATGTAATAGCTTTCGTCCTGGGTGTAATCCATTCCGAAATGTTTGCGAATATACGATGTGAGTGGATGCACCTGAAGCGAAAGATTGCCGCCACCCACCGTGTCGAGGAAGTCGAAGCGGATGGGAAACTCCGCTCCGAATCGTGCGACCACGGATTCGCCGAGCAATTCTTTGGGATGAGCGAGCACGAGATCGATCGCGGGAATCTCCACACGCTCCTCGCCGAAGCCCAGCAACAGACTGTTTTCTTCCGGTACGCAGTCGAAGCACCAGGCATGGTTGGGAGCATTATTTACCGGCACTCCGCAGACGCGCTCCATCCAGTGGCCTCCCCACGGGCCCGGATCGAAGAAAGGAACAACGCGAAAGGGACGTTCGATTGATTTCTTCAGGCTGCGCCGGAACACATTTCCGCTGATCGCCTTCGGTTTCCCCGGTGTGTTTGTATCCAAAAGAAGATCGATGCGATCGAATAGACGACTCTTAAGCCGATCGGCCGAACGCCAGTCAACAAAGAAAGCTCGCTTGTATTTCTGCGATGGCGGGTCGTAACGGTTCTGCACTCCAAGGTTGCCAACTTCGTTGCGGCGCTGGCGCGTCTGGATCTCCCATCGGGCGAGATCCGCATACACGAGCAGTGTCGGTGAGGGACAAATCAAGGAAGCTCCGGTCCCAATGACGATGACTACTTCATCGCGTCCCGCAGCGCAACTCTGCCGCGCATCCGCAAGCTTCTGCGGATCGAAGAAATCCGCGATCTCGATTGAATTCATCCGTCCGAATACCGGGTCGTCGCCGAGGGCTGGTCCAACCATTTCGTTAATCTCTGCTGTCGGTCGCAGAAAATTCTCAGTGCGAACGAATCTGGCGCTCTGAAAGAATGGCTGCAAAGCATTCTGAATCTCATCGAGATTTACGGCTGGATAGGACTCGATCGCAATTACCCCTCCGGAGCCGACTCGACGGCTTAAATGCTCACCAACCACATTCCATCCGGTCAGGCATTCGTCGGCGTCGCCCGACGCGATGCTGGGAAACCTATCGTACACGGCCATTCTCCTGTCGAAACGATCATATCACAAATGTTCTTTTTATGAAGAAAGAAACAAATACATGACCGAAATATCATGTATCGACAACAGTAGGGGTTATAATTTAACGAATCGGGCATTCGGCGAAGCTACTCTGCCAATGACGGTGCGAGTGGAACGCCGGGGGCCGAATGGAGTTCAAGGCCGCTGAGTGGTGAATTTCAGGAGACGTAAAATGGCCAACCATCTACACAAAATTAACGAAACCGCTGCCCAGTGCGACGGCATCCGCCGCAACGATGGGTCTTCGCGAAAACTCAGAGGATGTGCCGGCGACTATCTTCCACCGGATTTGGGAAGCGACTTTAACAAAATCAAACGGCGTCTTCTCGGTCTTATCGTGGTGCTGTTGGCTGCCGTGGCTCCGTTGAGCGTGGGCCACGCTCAGGAAACCCTGACAAACTGGGCAGCAGGCGTGAGCGACCATTATCTCGTTTATCCTGACCAATCCTACGGCTACTTCTCAGGTGTATCCGTGAAGCTTGATGTCTGGAAAGCACAGACGAGAGATCCGGTACCAACTGTCATCTACTATCACGGAGGTGGATGGTTCTTCGGAGATCGTACGGGCGCTCTCCCGTATTTGATGCCATGGCTTGCTCGCGGCTGGAACGTCATAAACGTCGACTATCGAATGTCCGGAACGGCGCTCGCTCCGGCAGCCGTCGAAGATGCACGCTGTGCGCTCCGCTGGGTATATCGAAATGCCGAACATTTCCATCTCGACACCAATCGCATCATCGTAACCGGGCATTCAGCCGGAGGTCACCTCGCCCTCATGGCCGGGATGCTGCGAGAGTCCGATGGCCTCGATAACAATTGCCCCTCTGATGCTGCTACGGGCGATCAACCACTCAAAGTTGCTGCTGTAGTGGACTGGTACGGGCCGACGGACATTTCCGACCTGATCGCCGGAACCAATCGTAAGACATACGCTGTTGCGTGGCTAGGCAGTCTGCCGGACCGGGGCGCCGAAGCGAGACGCGTGTCCCCATTGACCTACACGCACGCCGGACTTCCACCCGTCCTCATCATTCACGGTGATAGCGATCCCGTGGTTCCGTATTCACAGTCGCAGCGGCTTCACGGGGAGCTCGACAGAGTCCATGTGCCCAACGAGCTGTACACAGTGGCACATGGCAGCCATGGCAGGTTCGGAGCGGAAGCTGATGTCGAGGCATATAGGCATGTATGGGAATTTCTTGAACGATTTGTACCTGCAATCCACGTACAACCGTGAGTTCGCTAGTCCGGCGTGGCCCACTTTGACCATTTGATTTGGCTCACCTGGATCGAACCCTCGAAATCGCGTTTCTATCGCCAATAAACCTCAGAGTGGGGTGAGGTGGTCCCGTTTGTTCGGACAGTTTTTTCGGGTTTTTAAGTGGAATAATTGTTCGTCGTAATCGAGGCGGTGGAAATGTGAAAATCAGTTTCATCGATTTTCAAGGTCTGAGGGAAGGGCGGGAAACAGTTTTATCGTTTTCCGTCCTTTCCACAGACCGGCATTTCCACGGCCGGCTGCGTTGCGCGTTATGCCGCCCGTGTTAGCGGCGGAAGGTTGAAGTATACCTGGTCGGGCGTGTGCGCCTCCAAGCTTGAGTGCGGCCGCCGGGAGTTATAGAACTCGAAGTAACTTCCGATCTTACGCCTGGCTTCGCTGACCGACTCGTAGGCATGCAAGTAGACGTGTTCGTATTTCAACGAGCGCCACAGCCGCTCCACGAAGACATTGTCGGCCCAGCGGCCCTTGCCATCCATGCTGATTTGAATCCCTTCTTCTTTTAGCCGCCCGGTAAAGGCTTGGCTGGTGAACTGCGCGCCTTGATCGGTGTTGAAGATCTCCGGGCGGCCGTGTTTCTCGATGGCCTCTTCCAGCGCTTCGATGCAGAAGCTCACATCCATAGTGATCGAAAGCCGCCACGAGAGCACGCGGCGGCTGAACCAGTCGACCACCGCGGCCAGATAGACGAAGCCGCGCGCCATGGGGATATACGTGATATCTGTCGACCAGACTTGATTGGGCCGCGTGATGGCAACACCGCGTAACAGGTAGGGATAAATCTTGTGTCCTTCAGCGGGTTTCGATGTGTTCGGCTTGCGATAGAGCGTCTCGATCCCCATGCGCCGCATCAAGCTGCGCACGTGGCGGCGGCCCACCTCAAGACCTTGCAGGCTGAGCATGTCGCGCAACATGCGGCTGCCGGCGAACGGATAGTTCAGGTGCAGTTCGTCGATGCGCCGCATCAGAAACAGATCGGCGTCGGAGACCGGACGCGGCTGGTAGTAGACCGTGGAACGGCTGATCTCCAGCTCCTCGACCTGCAGGGAAATCGACAATGCGTGCTCGGGATCGATCATCGCTTTGCGCTCAGCAAACCCGCCTTGACGAGCGCACTTTCTAAAAAATCGTTGGCCAGCGCCAACTCGCCGATCTTGGCCTGCATCCGCGTCACATCGACTTTCGCCTGCTCCTCGGCTTTGTCTTCGCCAAAGACTCCAGCCGCGCCCTCGGCCAGCCGTGTCTTCCAGTCTGTGATCTGGTTGGGGTGAACATCGAACTGCTGGGCCAGTTCGGCCAGGGTCTTGTCTCCCTTAAGGGCGGCCAAAGCCACCTTCGCCTTGAAAGCCGCTGTGTGATTTCTGCGTGGACGTCGTGCCGTCGTTGCTCCTCTTTTCTGCCATCTTAATGGCTGGCTGAGGAACAATCCTTCCACTCATCCCGCTGTCCGAATTCCCGAAACCGGCTTAGGGCACGAACCAACGCATATCGACTATTTCGCGCATTGCGAATACTTCGAGTATGTGCCAACTTAAGAACATTATGACCATTGCAGCGAAGAAACCGATCACACTCCCTGATACTGAGCAGCAACAGGTGCAGGCCCTGGAGCGGGTATTGCATCGCGGTGTGCCTGCATTCGTCACGTCCACTGGGGAACGGGTCGAACTTCCCGGTACCGTTTTAGAGGTTCTCAGGACGGCCATTGGTTTCATGTCTCACGGCCAAGCTATTACGCTTGTTCCGGACAACCAGGTGATTACGACACAGCGCGCGGCTGACATTCTTGCAATGTCGCGTCCATTCTTCATCAAGCAGCTGGAGGCCGGTTTAATGGCCCACCACCGAGTTGGCAATCAGCATCGCGTCTATCTTCGCGACGTTTTGGAATTTGCAAAGAAGCGCGATGAGGAACGTCTTGCAGCACTGGACCGGCTATCGCGCGATGCATTCGAAGCCGGCTTGTTTGACCGGAATGTACTCCCTTAAGGCGGCAAAGACGAGTGAAGCGTGACTTCGCAGTTTTGCTTGATACTTATGCCCTAATCCCCATGCCGCTGGCAGATACGTGGCGGGGGCATCCTGGCTAATAGACCTCTCCCATTTCGAGAAGAGGACGACCGAAACAATCTCACAACAAGATTGATACCAGCGCATCATCCGGTACCTTCTTAGCTCACTTCCGGCAAAAAGGAATGTCCTAGCGCAGAACTTATCGCTTATTTCGCGAGGACTCGTGGAGGACAGTCTCCGTCTCACAGATTAAGGAGGTAAGCCACGCAGCAGGGGAGTGTCATTCAAACGAGCAGAAGGAAGGGTCCGAACGTATGGCAGTTTCGGTGGTCGGAAAGGGATCTTAACGGCCGCCGTGTATACCGTAAACGAGTCATCGGAACGGTCGAACAATACACTGATGCGGCTGCAGTGCGCCATGCGGCGTCAGCTCTCTTGTCTGATGTGTATTTGCGATCCCGTCAAGATCGGATCGGCTCCATCACGGTTGATCAGCTGTGTGAGCATTTTGAGCAGAGTGAAATGCGTTCCGGCGCCAACTTGTGGAGCATCGCAACCCAGAGGACCTATCGCGGTTACATTCGTCGATGGATCAGACCACGCTGGGGCTCTCGCTCGCTGGACGAGATTAAGGCGGTGGAAGTGGAAGCTTGGCTGCATGGGATCAATCTTGCTCGCGCCTCAAGAGCCAAGATTCGAAACGTCCTTTGTGTCCTGTTCAATCATGCTTGTCGGCATGAATTGTTCGATCGCAACCCAATACGTTTCGTTCGCCAAAGTGCTAAGCGCCGAAGAGCTCCGGACGTGCTAACAGGCGCTGAAATCAAGGTGTTGGTTGAGAGTCTGCCACTGCGTGAGCGCACCCTTGTTCTGCTGGCTGCATCAACCGGGTTGAGACAGGGCGAACTCTTCGGCCTGAAGTGGAGGGACATTGATTTCGAGCATGGGGAGCTCAATGTCATTCGATCGATTGTCTGCGGCGTGGAAGGTCGTTGTAAGACAGAATCCTCTCAGAAGCCGGTTCCGATGCATTCGCAGCTCGCCGGGGCATTGATTGCGTGGAGACAACAGTGCAGACTCAAGACCGGTGACGATTGGGTGTTCGCCAGTCGATTACACAACGGGCGAAAGCCATATTGGGGAGCAGCAATTATGCGCCATTACATCCAGCCGGTTGCCGAAAAGCTGGGTATTCAAAAGCGCATTGGGTGGCATACGTTTCGCCATACCTACTGCACGTTGCTCAGAAGCCTTGGAGTCGAGTTCAAAGTCATGCAGGAACTGATGAGGCATTCCTCGCTGCGCTCTACGCTTGACGTGTACACGCAGGCGGTTGGCCCGGCGAAGCGGGCCGCGCAGGCCGCGGTGCTTTCGCTGTTCTTCGCGCCGCCGGATTTGCATGATGATTGCGAGATTATTGGACTGGCTTAGCTGGAAGCAGTTCGGCTGAGGGTGCAAAAGGGACACAAAAACGTGGCTTTTTGCACCCTCGAACTTAAGGTGAAGCTTAGCGTAAGTTCTTGATTTTAATTGGCGTCCCCGACGGGATTTGAACCCGTGTTATCGCCGTGAAAGTGGTCATCCGTCTCGTAAGTTATTGAAACCAGACGGCATGGATAGCGCCCAAAGACCCTTTCAGGCATGGTTAGAGCGGGTATCGGACTGTTAATGGACCATGATTTGCGAAGCGCTCTGGAGCCAAAACAATGGAACCAGAACTTCGAACTATTCTCGAATATTCTCCTCAAAAGCCTCCGCGCTCCAAACTGGAGCCCCACCGCGAACTGATCCGCGAGCTGCGCCGCAAAGGGCGCACGTATCGCGAAGTTGCCCGCCTCTTCCACGAGCGGCTGGGACTGCATGTCGCACTCAGCACCCTCCACTCCTTCGTGAAGGTCCGCGCGAAGCATCGCAAGCGAACGCAATTTGAGCTGCCGCCAACGAGCCTGCCCGTGACGGAGTCGCCGGCACTCGACCGCGTCGCTGCACTCAAGGCAAAGCCCGCCGTGCGGGAGGCCAAGCGCGCTCGCTTCGTCTTCCGTGAGAACGAACCACTGACCCTGACAACCAATGGAGGTGAGCAATGACGGCCAATGCGAAGCGTGTAGTTTTCACGATGGGCGGTAAAGGCGGCGTCGGCAAAACAGGCGTGATGGTCGCCCTGGCCGAGTGGTTTGAGGCAAATGAGATTCCAGTCACCTTGCTCGACCTAGACACAGAGAACAAAGCGCGTGGCTCCTTGCAACATTTCTTCAATGGGAGAGTCACCAAAGTCAACATTCACACGCCTGCGGGCCTCGATGCCTTCGTCGATCATCTCGATGGCGGCACGCCCATTATTCTTGCCGACATGGGAGCCGGTGCCGGACAAGTTGCGGCCGACTGGTTCGAGTCGATGTACGATGATGTCGCTGCAACCGGCGTCTGCTTTACGGCAGTTGGCGTGGTGACGCCGGACCCGGCCAGCGTCGAGAGCGTCCTTGCCTGGGCAAGCCGCCTTCAGGAACGGGTCGAGTACGTTATTGTCGAGAACGCAACCAGCGCCTTGGCGGACTTCACCTACTGGAAGTCTACGGAGCAGGCAAATCGCTTCCGCGAAGCCTTCTCGCCGGAGATCTTGCAGATGGAGTTCCGGCTGGCCGAACTCGAAAATCCTGTTCGCCAGCATGGTATCCAACTCGGGCAGGTCGCAGATCGCAAGGCCGATGTCGATGAACTGAAAAGGGCGTCGCTCGTCATGCGCGCGCAGAGCTACCGGCGGCGGCTCTTCTCTGAATTCGACCGGGCAAGGCAGGTATTCTTGCCATGAACACGGAACCGGAAACATCCAATGCTGTTGTCGCGGTGGAAGAGCCGACTCTGTTCGACTCTCTCGCCCGGCTTGTCCCGGAAGAGATGCAGGCCGCGTATTATCGCGTTCTCGCGCATACTCGCAAACTCAGCCCTGATGACGAGATGCTGCGCATTCTCGAAGCGATGGGCATCCTGGCGCTGCTTACCCGCCAAACACCGATGGAAATTGCCGAGGAGCGCGAGCGCTTTCAGGAGATGCTCGATCTTCATCAGCAGTATTCAGACGATGCGCAACAAAAAATGCTCGGCTATGTCTACAAGCTGGAGTCGCGGATTGCTCGGCTCCCCGAGAAGATCGAAGCCGGGCTTGATGCACAGAAGATAGCAAGATTGCTGAGTGAAAGTCTACGCCAGAATTTCCTCGAATCTGGCCTGCCCGCCGCTGCTAGATGCCTGCAAGGAACCAGCGCAGAGATGACGCGCGCCCAGAAGGAACTCTCTGCCGCGCTCGGCATTCTGAGTGATTCAAAGGGCGGAGTCGTCGCTCAGGTCGAGTCTGCGAACAACCGGCTGACGCAGTCTCTGGAGAAGCGGGAGAATGCTCTTGATGCGCTCTTGCATCAACTGAACACATGGTTGCTGTGTTTCTGGATTCCGCTGATTTCCACTGCAGCTCTGGTGATCGGGCTGGTTGCTGGCATGAGGATAGAAGGCTGCATGGATTCGGTTCCCGCAGCGGCTGCAACGCCGACACCTTCCGTGATACGAACTGTTCCAAATCTTGAACCGCAAGAAGGCGGCGGCCCGGTTGGCAGTTCAAAGCAGCTACGACACAGCCAAAACAAATAGCTGCACTGAGCATGAGCGATAGAGAGGGTTTCTATCGCTCATGGCTGGTTGGTAAATCCGGCATTTTATCCGGCATTACTTGTCGTTTTAACTCGCATAACGTCATTTGTTTGTTTATACTTGAATCCGGCAATAGGACCGGCAATGAATCTACCCCTTACCAACCCGAGCTGGATGGAACCGCTGCTGCCGCCCGAAGAAGGGCAGAAACGGCTTGAAGATGCCGCGTTCGATTTGGTCTCTCGCGCCAGTTCTCTGGCAGGGCAGACCAATCCCATTGTCACCGCGTCCATCGGAACGCTGGTTCGCTCGATGAACTGCTACTACTCGAATCTGATTGAGGGCCACGACACGCATCCGCGCGACATCGACAAGGCACTCCGCAAAAACTATTCCGCCGAACCAGCACGGCGCGCTTTGCAGCTTGAGGCGGTCGCGCATATCGAGGTTCAGCAGGCCATCGATGAGGGCCGCGATGATCCCGCTTTTCCGGCGTCGCTTCCGTACGTTCTGTGGCTGCACCGGGAGTTCTGTCGCCGCCTGCCGGACGAATTGCTCTGGGTGGAAGATCTGGAGTCGAAAAAGCGCGTCCGGGTTCGACCGGGTGAACTGCGGGATGGTGAAGTAGTCGTCGGCCTACATCTGCCTCCGGAGGTTGCTGCGTTGCCACGATTTCTGGAGCGATTCGAGCAGGCGTATGCTCCTGCCCATCTCTCCAAGATGCGCCAAGTAATTTCTGTGGCCGCCGCCCATCATCGCTTTGTCTGGATTCACCCCTTCTATGATGGCAATGGCCGCGTGGTGCGGCTGATGTCTCATGCCATGCTGAAGCGGCTGGGCGTGGGCAGTAGTCTATGGTCAGTGGCGCGAGGGCTGGCCCGCAATGTGGGCCGCTATAAAGCTCTGCTGATGGCGGCGGATGGGCCGCGTCGCAATGACCTGGACGGGCGCGGCAATCTCTCCCTGGAAGCACTGGTCGAGTTCTGCGAGTTCTTTCTTCGCACCTGCGTGGATCAGGTTGAATATATGCGCTCGATTCTGGAACCGTCAGAACTGCTGCGCAGGATGGAGATTTTCACGGAAGAAGAAGTTCGCGCCGGACGCTTGCCCAAGGGCAGCTTTCCGCTCCTACGTGAGGCTCTTCTGGCCGGAGAGTTTGAGCGCGGACAGGCACCATCCATCACCGGCTACAAGGAGCGCATGGCTCGCATGGTTCTTGCGCAGCTTCTCGAATCCAGCTTGCTCGTCTCGGCTGGCCCCAGAGCGCCTGTGCGCCTGGGCTTTCCGATCAGCGTTGTGGAGCGTTGGTTCCCGGCGCTCTACCCTGCAAATACCCGCTGAGATGCGCGGTAACGCCAGAATTGAGCGATAAAATCTGATTGTATCGCTCATAAACTATGGATATAATGATCGATAGAGAGGATCACTATCGCTCATGAGCTGGAACTGGCAAACCCCGGATTGGCCGAATTTCAAGTGGGACCGTTCCCGCATGGCCGCTGCCGAGGAGCAGTTTCTCGTTGGTGCGGGCGTTGTCATTGGCACGGCCAAGCACCTGGGCGAAGATGAGCGCAATCAACTTCTCGTGGAAGTGATGAGCGGTGAGGCATTGACGACCTCTGAGATGGAAGGCGAAATCCTCAATCGGGCCAGTGTGCAATCCTCTATCCAGCGTCAGCTTGGACTGGCTGCCGATAAGCGGCGCGCCACGCCAGCCGAACAGGGGATTGCAGAAATGATGGTCGATCTTTTTCGATCATCTGCTGAGCCTCTTTCAAACGAGATGCTGTATCGCTGGCACCGGATGGTGGCCTCCGGCAGAAGAGACCTGATCGACATCGGCAGATACCGCACCGGCAAGGAGCCGATGCAGGTTATTTCCGGCAGGATTGGCGCTCAGAAAGTGCATTTTGAAGCTCCTCCATCGAAGCGGGTTCCGTCAGAGATGAAGCGGTTCATAGCGTGGTTCAATCAAACTGTGCCGCAGGGCGCGCTACCCCTGCCCGCCATTACAAAGGCGGGCATTGCCCATCTGTATTTCGAGTCCATCCATCCGTTTGAAGATGGCAATGGCCGGATCGGCCGCGCCCTTGCCGAGAAGGCGATGGCGCAAAGCTTCGGCCAACCCCTGCTCGTCGCTTTGGCTACAACGATTCTTGCTCACCAGAAAAGCTATTACGAGGCACTCGAAAAGGCGAATAAGCAGATGGATGTGTCGGCCTGGCTCACGTGGTTTGCCGACATTGCCTTGGAAGCGCAGCGCCGAACCATCACGCAAGTGGAGTTCCTGATTGCCAAGACAAAGTTGCTGGACCGGCTACGCGGCCACATCAATGACAGGCAGGAGAAGGCGCTCCTGCGGATTTTTCGGGAAGGCCCAGATGGGTTCAAGGGCGGAATGAGCGCGGGCAACTACAGCACGATCACTGGCGCGTCTCCCGCAACCACTACCCGCGATTTGGCGGACCTCACAGAAAAGGGCGCGCTTGTCCGCACGGGTGAGCGCAAGCACGCTCGCTATGCGCTGAATCTGGCCAGAGGCTGAAACGCCAAGGCAGTATGGGCGGCAAGCCAGTTGAAGATCAGCGACCAGCTTCCCCACCTTCGCATCCCCTGAGAGACATTCACCTATGTCGTTATTCGTGAATTAGTTAGCGTGCATTGCGCGATTGCTATACTACCTGACTTGTGTATTATCTACATTATGTTATAATCTTTTTGCAACACCCTTGTGGAGGGGAATGATGAATAATGCGATGCGAAAAGAGGATCGTCGTGCGGCAGAGAGCTATTCTCCAGTCGCTGGCAATGGGACGCGGAACTATCTGCACGAGGCTATTCCGGGCGAAGACAGATTAACCGTGCGGGGCGTTCCGGAGAAAACTCAGTCGGCCGCCGCTGCTGATGCTGAACATTCGAGATCCCGCTTGCAGGCGTTTCCGACCAACGCATTCGCCACAGAGCCACTGCTTGACTCGAACCAGGCGGCAGCGATCTTGAAAATCCATCCTAAGTCGCTCCAAAGGATGGCACGGAGAGGGGAGATTCGCGCCCTGCAGATCGGCAAGGTCTGGCGTTTCCGCGCATCCGTCCTCGACGAGTGGAT
>Ga0224526_1000163_pt1 | contig 34337 bp, 25 predicted proteins | sample CBST25metaG_FD_179878 | JGI IMG/M metagenome (GOLD analysis project Ga0224526, IMG submission 179878) | Peat soil microbial communities from Stordalen Mire, Sweden - C.B.S.T-25 | ecosystem: Environmental > Terrestrial > Soil > Wetlands > Peat | place: Sweden: Norrbotten County, Stordalen Mire...
CTTCGACCCAAATGCTCCCACTCTGATGGGAACATACTGCGCAAAACCTGCCAGTTCTCAAGCTCCACCATGCGCAAAGACTAACTCCAGATCGCAATCTCGTCAATGGCTATCTTAGCGCTTATGGAGGCGCTCTGGGGCTCGCTCATATTGGTGTGCTCCAGTGGATGGACATCCCCGTCGATCGGATAGCGGGCACCAGCATGGGGGCCCTGGTTGGTGGCCTCTACGCTTCCGGTCACAGTCCTGCCGAGATGGAGAAGATTGCCACCAGTGATGTCTTCCGCGGCGTCTTTGCCATGGAAACTCCTTACATGGATGCGAACTTTCGAAGGCACGAAGACAGGAGAGAGCTGCTTCAGGCGATTCAATTCGGTCTCAAGGGAGGCCTCGGTTTGCGCAATGCGGTGCTTGTGGACTCAGGTCTGAACGAATTTCTGGCAGTAAGTCTAAACCGGTACAACCGAAGCGAACTGAGCTTCGACACCTGCGCGAACTGGATGCGTATGGAAGCGCAGCGTCATGCTCGACGTATTCCAGTTAATGACCATACTGATGAGCGTGAACATTGCAATCGCGCTCAACTCGGTGAGCCCAAGCTGTGTAAGCGCGCCGCCATTCTGCGTGGTCAAATTCGTCAGGTTGTTGGTGAATTGATAGAGCCAGTCCACGCCGGAACTTGCACTCGGTAATGTCTGGGCCAAAAGAGTTGGTGAAATCATGGTCGCCACCTCACAACGGGGATCAAATGCGGCGTTGGCAAAAGCAACCAGCGCCGCAAGGTCTTAACTTACGGAAGATAGGTCTGCCAGGTGTTGCTTTCACGGGCAGCGCTTGCGTCATTTGTTGAACGCTGCTGCTGGACGAAGACCGCGGTATTGAGGTCTTCGACAGCGGCATTGCGCCGTTCCATGTTGGCGACGGTCATCTGCCCGGCAAGGCAGGTATGAAGCGTTCCCTGAGCCTGCATCTCGCTGAACTTTTGCGCCTCGGCTGCGTTAAGAAGGTTGAGCTGCTGGACTTCGCTGTTGGTGCTGTCTGTGCTGTCGAATTGATCCGAGAGCAGCGAAGTATTGGCCGTGGTATTCTCGGTCCGATTGTTCCGGTACTGGCCTACAGCGGTGAGGCAATCAGGAGAGATCGAGTCCGAAGTCTCGATCATGGCGAGTTGCGAGATGCGCGCACTGCCGAGAGACTGCCCCTGCAGGTAGCTGCTCGTGCTGCTGTTCATTGAAACCGTGGCCGTCTTCCATGCCGTTACGGATGTAGAAGGTGAGTTGCTGCTGAGCGCAATCTTGATGCCCGCTGTCTCGCCAAACATGTTGGCGACATTCACATTCTCAAGAGCGTGAAGCGTCGTCTTCCACTGTTGCTTGAGCGAGAAATGGGTAGGAACATTCCAGACAGCGCAAACATGGTGCGGATCGTTCTCTTGAACGTAGATTCAGCGCTAGTGAGCCAAGACAAATGAAGCACAGGCCGCACGAGAAACGCTACCATCAGCAGTAGTAGAACGACCGTTAGACCTCTGCTGTTGCGTTGGCTGAAACCCAAGATAATCTGGCCTACACCCATAGCGGCTGCCAGCGAAAACTGCACACAGTCTCCGGCTCCGGGAGACGTGCGTTTGGCCTTTTTGGTCTTGGACTGACGCGGCGGCGAGGATGGCGGCCCGAATCGCGCCGCTCTTATTTCCCTTCTGTTCGGCATGCTTCATTGTCCATCCGTCTGCTATCGTGCGACAAGTACATGATTACTCTAAAGAGACTCAGCACTTGGATCACGTTACTGCTCATTGACTGACATCCCTAAGCAATGAGCCAGAAAATCAAGAATGATAATTCGCCAAGACTCTGCCGATCAGGATCCGCTGTATCCTCGGTTTACGACAACAGCCCATTGCGCTCATTCAGCTTGGTTTATTTGCCAAAGGCCGGATTAGTATTGATAAATTTCGGTTGCACCGGTGACCCTTGGTCCGAAGTGGAAGCACCAGATTCCAGGCACAATGCCGAGTTTCGCAGGTCCGGAAGCGGGGTCTTAGCGGCGCGCTGCGCTACCTTGCAGGCAAGGCAGCGCTGTCATGGCGGGAGGCGAGGGCTGTGGCTCTGCCTGCGGCTGCATAGAGGTTGAGGCGGGAGTAAACGCCGAAAGAAGTTCCGTTGTCAAGGAAGCCGCCCCCCGGCCCTTCGGTTTCGGTAAGTATCCGGTCGGCCTGCTCCAAGGTCAACGACGGAAAAGCGATGGTGAGCAGATAACCTGCTTCGGGGGCAAGCTTGCCGACGTCTTCGAGCGTACCGGCATTCTTCGCATAGACGACCGGAAGGTTATACGTCTGCGTCGTAGCGTAGAAGGCTTCGTCGGCCGCCGGGTTGCTGAGGCGGCCAATGTCTTCGCTTGCGCAAACTGCAATCGTGTTGCCGCAGGCTGTTTGCAGGGCTGTGGTCATGTCGGTGCGCGCCGCCCGCACGGCGGCTTGAAAGTCCTTGATCGCGGGAGCCCCCTTAAATGACTGGCCGAGGTAAGCCGGATCGTTGGCGAGCAGATGCGCCAGGTCATAGAGCGCCAGGGTGCGTCCGCCCATCACATCCATCGCATAATGTGCACCCATGAGGATGCGGTCATTCCCGTATTCGGCAGCGCGTGCGATCATCTGCGGATACCGCTCCGGCACGAGCACGGCCAACACAATCGACCCCGTGTAGCCATAGGTGGTATGACCGCTGGGGAAGGACGGGCTGTCAATGAGGTACATGATCGGGCCGCGATTGTAAACGCTGTTGTCGGCGGGGGTATTGAAGTAGTCCAGCCCGATGAAGCGCACAACCGTCGGTTCGGTCTGGAATGGGCGCGAGTCGCCGTACGGGTCGGCCCCAGGCGTCCCCGCCGGAAGGCCATAGCTCGTACCGAAGATATCCGTGTGGCCGCCCATCTCCTTGAGGATGGCCATCGCCTCGGCCGAAACCGGCACTGTTCCGTTCGTCGTGCCATTGCCGAAAAAGTATTTGCCGGAAGTTGAATTTGCGGAGGTGGTGGCATCGGCGTAGGCAATGAGGTTGGCTACGGCTTGGGAGAGGTTGGTCGAGTGGCTCCGGTCGATGGCGTGAGCACGCGCCGTGTAGGCTGCGCCGAGCGTCGTTCCCAGCCCGTCCGCGAGCTGGGCAAGGTTGCCGTCGGTGATAAAGGCATCGCGTAGGGCCTGCTGCTGCTGTTCCGCGAAGGGCAGAAGGGTTGGCTGGCTGATCGCACCCGTCTGGATGCCGCCCGTCACGGTGAAGTTCGCCGCAAGGGCCGCTGTGCCTTCGGGGGTTTTCGACAACACGGTCACAGGCGCAAGCCCCTTCAGCGCGGCCAGATCGGTTGCCGATTGCGCTCCAACTTGGAGCGGCAGGAACGCGAAGATTGCTCCCGCCAGCAAAGCCACAGTGGACAGACGGGCAGCGGAGCGAACTATAGCAAAAAGCCGTATTTCCTTCATGGCGGAATGGTACATTCACAGGCTCGGATTTGTCACAGCGAAGTGCCACGTCCAATTTGTGTTCCGGCAGGGAGGCCTGGTGGGAGCAGCACGGGACCGTCGGTTGGCGGTGAAACCCGGCGCGGCGACTGGGAAAGGTTAACGTTCTCTTTCCTGGAGATCGGCGGACCCTTGGCGACTTGCACTAAGGTCGGGTCGAGGACTGGCGCGGTGTTCCGTAGGTCTTGCCTAGCCGTTTCTCCCCGTTTCCTTTGGGAGTGCCTCACTAGCAAAACCGTGAATCCGTTTCCAGCCCCCGCCACATCGCACCCAGCGTGCGGATTTCCCGCACTGGGCGCACCTGTTTGCTTCGTGTCAAGAGTTATGTGGCCTATCTTGCTGGGGCGACTTTCGCACCTGACCATCGAATGAGCCGGTAGTCGTTAAACAAACCCAGCCGATCATATAGCCATTCGCTACTCCACCGCGTCCAGCCGAAGCCTTTGCGTCCCCGGGCACGCATCAGATGTTGACCGCATCATCACGGATTCTCCGAGCCACTTTCTCTAACAGCAGCGAGTGCTGCACATTATCAAAATAGGCGGATAAATCCAAATCAATGATGCGCGTCTTCTCTTCGACGATCGCTCTGGCCACACGGGCCACGGCTTCATGTGCCGTCCGTTTTGGTCGATATCCAAACGACCCTGCTTGGAAGTCAGCTTCGAAGATCGGCTCCAGGATGAGCTTTAACGCCCCCTGAACCACGCGATCACGGATAGCGGGAATCGACAGGGTGCGGACTTTCGTCCCCCCATCTTTTGGAATCTCCTTCTTCCGTGCTGCCATGGGCCGATACGTGTTGGTAACTAATTCATCCCTAATCTGAACCAGAAAGCTCTCCGCTCCGCTTTCCTCGATGGCTTCAAACGTGACCCCGTCGATACCCGGCGCCCCGTCATTACTTCTCGCCATCTGGTAGGCTTCCCGCAAAGTCTCCATCTTGCAGACGTGGACATATAGTCCCCAGAAGCGCCAAGACGGTTCAGCCTTCGCCTTGACATATAGACTCCTTCTCAGGTCCTGCAAACTGATGGGCGTGTTTGTCATTTCACCCCTGCCTCCCGTTTTGTTAGAGCCGTTACAAACAGCAGGGCCTCTTCGCTCTGCGGACATTACTCCGCTTCTTCGCTACTACAGACCCGGCCGAATCCCTCTCGCCGTCTACCGACTTCCCGGTGTCACCGGTTATACGGCTTCCCTGCTCCGCCGATTTCTCAATGGGACGAGGAGGGTTTCTCCAGTTGCTTAGCATGACCTTGTCACCGTGCTATCCCTACCAACCCCGCCGAAGTGTTTCGCCGCGTCAGTCCTTGCGACGCTCCATGCTGCCTTCGCCAGAAAAGTGGAGGCTCGGCCTTCGGACTTGTCCTTTCGAGGCCATCTGGGTTCACTTGCGTTACGGCCCGGCAACTCGCTCACCACCCTTTTCAGATGGCTTCGTCAATAGGCTTCAGGATTCTCAGTTTCCTTCCTTCCTGCTATTCAAGCTACGGGGCTTGGACTTTTACCCCGGTGGGACTTGCTCCCACTGATCATGCCAGCCTTCGCTGGACGCACACTTTGCAGGACTTATCTCAGCGATGGCCATAACAAGCAGAATAAAAACGATTACTGCAATTGAGGCCTAGCTTTCTGGGTTGAGATGCGCGTTTCCGTCCGGAGTCGAAGAGGCCGGCCTAAGAGTAAATTTCCGCACCGATGCTGCTGGAACCCCTAATACGGAGCGGTAGACTGAATTATGCCGTTCGACAAGGAGTTTCAGCATCATCTGCATGAAGTTATGGTCGCCGCGAGCTTGCAAGTTAGCGATGAAATCGAACAGCGCAAACGCGAGCTGATATTCAAGGCTCAGCAGACTCACAACGGCGCGGCGATGCCGATCGCATATAGTGACGCGGCTATCTACGCCCTCAAGACGCGGACGCAGCGGGTGATCGACGGCTACTTTCAGGCGCTCGATGACTGCGGCATCCTCATCGATGCGGATGTAGAGCGTGAATTGCTCAAGATAATCGGGTCACTGACAAGCACAGTTCACCCGCTGACCTTTCCGCCCGGACTGGCATCCCGACGCGGTCTGGACTTTACCGCGATGCCATATTCTGCGGCAGAGTTCGAGCGCCTCCTACGGACATTGCACGGCGAGGAGATTCAAGCCCCGGCACTGGGACCGAAGCCCGTCTTCAGAAACGCTTCTTTACCCAGTCTATCTATTCCTGCGCAAAGGAATGTGGGCGAGGGACCTGCCCATCGGCTGGCACTCGGCGACGAACTCAATGATGCGGAACGCGAGCTGCTTGATGCAGCGGTCCACGATTCCTCAGGTCAGATCAGTCACCGCCGTCCGATCGGCCCAGATCAACTCTTTGCGAACGGACGGAATTTCATCGAGACCGGAAATACTCGCAGCTCGGCGAAATGGTTGGGCGCTTTGGAGTCGCTGGAACGCAAAGGACTGATACGCGCCACCTCTTATGAGAAGCATTTCTATGCCGTAACCAACGAGGGTTACGATCTGGCGGATCAATTGGGTCCATTTGTGCGTTGGACGACCTCTGAGGTGGTGCTTCAAGCCTTCTATTTAGGCAGTCACGCGCCAGAGTCGCTGACGCTGGGCTGTTCCGGTTTGATCGAGGTGCCGCCAGCGTATTACCAAGACCAATATGGCGCAGATGGAGGCTTGATGCGCAGTCTCAAGCAGCGCCGGGGTCTTCTGGTGGAAGGAATCGACCCGCAAGCGTTGGCTTCCCTCAACTTCGAGCCAACCGATCTGGAGTTCGAAGATGCTGCGACCCAAACAAAGCAACAATTTCGGGTTGCGGGGCGGGCATTCCCCGATCGTCGCACGCTTCTTCTTGAGCTCGAAGACTAAGTAGTCAAGGAGCTACGTTTCAATCGCAGTGAGAGTCTTTCTTACGGGCTCGCAGAATAGACGGCTGTATGTTCTTCTCAATCACGAAGAACCCAACGCAGAGGCGGATTGATCATGAAAAACGCCCTTCCAACGGGGACTATTGATGACGGACCCGCACCAGGGATTCGCGTCGCAATGGCGACTCCCAAGGAATAATATCTATTCCTTTACATCCTGTCTGGCCAAGACGGCCAGTTGCACGCTTATCAGTAGTAATCTGCTAGGCACCTTCGAGTACAAGCGAAGGCTTGTTGGACCACGAAGGCCAAAGAGTGCAGATTGGCAGCTTCTGTCGGCACTGCTAGAAGGTGAATAGCTCGACCCGGTCGATCCACTTCGTCACCAAAGCCTTCGTAATGGGCCCCTTTGTCTGCGTCTCAAACTCTTTGAACAATCGACGGAAATTAGCCCACGCTGCTTGATTGGCTTTGGCTATCTCATCGGTAGTAGGCAAGTCGTTAACTTCTCGTTGACGGAGTATCTTGAACCATTTGCGGGCAATTGCTGGTTGGCCCGCCGCGACAGCCAGTAGCAACATGGCGAGGCGAGACTCGCCCATTCCCCCTTCGTCCGCTCGAAAGTCGTCCCATTCCGTCGCCAGAACCCCCGCCCGGACAAGACGATAGGTATTCAAAAGGCGAGTAGCTCCGCGCGGTGTACTTATCAGGGAATAGTAGTTTTTTAGGGCGTCGCGCTCCCAGCGATACAGCGGTACGCTCCCAATAGCTTGAGTTGTCGTGGTCAACGATTTCCCGTTTTCTTTCTTCTCCGGGGAGGGCGTCGTAGCTGCGACCACTGGTGCAATTGGCTCTCCCAGGCTGAGAGTTGCGACTGGAGATGGACCGATTGGCTCGGTCAGTTTTTCAACCAGGTTTGCAAAGTCTTGATCTCCCATTGGCGGCAAATGAAAAGGTATGTGGAATATCTTTTCGAGATAATCCAAGGGAGTTGCCGGAATCTCGTCGCCATTCGTATTCAAACCGTCTTCGCCGGTCTCATTCTGGTGGTCGGGGGTTAACAGTCCCTTAAATTTGATGCGGAGGCTCTGCTTTAGGCATCGCTGATCGACGCCGACGACAACTCCAAAAAGGGGGTAAGCCAAGAGCAGGTGTACAGCCTGCAGGACATCCACGACTTTTTCTGGATCACACCGGTCCAAATCGTCAATAAAAAGCACGACTCGGTCAATGGAAGCGCTCAGTTCTCCGAGGCCCCGCGCCTGTTCCGCCGTATCCTCAACGCCCTCCTTGAGAGTTGTTGTGTCGGCAAAAATGCGGCTGAGCTCTTCAAAATCCCGACGTGCAAGACTTACCAATCCCAATTGTTCGCGATAATCCGCTGACCGAGCGCGCGATTCGATAAACCGGGTCAGTCGCCGCTCTGGACGTAGGTCGTCCAAAGCTCGGGTGAGTTCTACCTCCCGAGCGTGGGCCTCTGCGAGCGCTCGCTCAGCGGCTCTTACTCTGGCCTCAGTCCGTAGTACCTCACTCTCGGTTTCGGCCACTTGAGGGTTCTGGGACATCGTCCTCTGAGCAGCTTCAGCCTGACTCTGCCACATCTCTAGCTGGCGCAAACCTGCCCGGAATTGTCCATATGCGGGGAGCATCCAGCCGATGACTGCACTGAGCGCTAAGAGCACCGCCTGAACCTTTGGAGTCATCCATTCAAGCAGACGGTCAGTCTGTGGCAAGCTCATAGCTACAAAGCGGGCACAAAGGGCTATACAAATTGCGGTTAATAGCCAACCAGATCTCGTTGTCCGTCCCTCTCGCGCCGTCGCTTGTTTCCAAAGAGCGCGCATCCGACCAGGAAGGGAGCTAATCTCTTTTCGTCTCTGGATCAGCTTCGCGAGCGTTGCGTCCTCGGCCGCAGTACCCAGTAGCCCAAGAATTTGCTCTCGATTCTGTATATACAAGTCAGGGATGAGCGCGCGCAGTCCATTGAAAAATCCACGCAGTACCTGCTTCGCGCTATCATTCTGTTTGTGCGCATCTGCGAGACGTTCGGATGCCTTTCGCACGTCGTCTTTGGCGTCTTGGAACTCTTCCTCTGCCAGGGCCGTTACTCCGCCGGCCTGTTGCAGTCTCGACTGCAGGAGCATTAGCTCATTTGTTTTTGGTCGGAGATGGGTAAATAGCGCCTCAAAGACCTGCGTCACAAGGCTCGCCCAGAGGTTTGAATCGCTGTAGTGCCAGGCATTAAAATAGATTGGCACAATCTGGCGACACCACTTTTCTTCTTTTGCAGATTGTGAACCTGGCTCGGTCGGGTCAAGTTGCGGCGCAAGGGGCGCCTTCATGCGACGGTCCATCAAATTCATGAAATGGCTCTTGCCGCTGCCCCAATTGCCAAACAAACCAATAGCAAGAGGAAGCTTGGTTTCGCGCAAGACCATCAGATCAGCTAGTCTGTTTGCTAAGGATCCAACATTGAGGTAATCCTGTACAGGGCCGACACCTCCGACACCGCAAAACTCCGATGTATAGCCCGGTGTACCGGCAACAAAGGGAGCGATGCTTTTTACAGTCTGCTTCGCCGTCGTGGACCTTTTTTCTCGCTCCTCTCTTTCCTTCTTAGCAAGGATTGCCTTCAATACGTCACCGGGTTTGCTCACCTTGGAGAGATCTATCTTGGGTGCACTTCCTTGACGCACTCGGTGGGCGGCAGGCCCTACCGGGCCGTCTGCCCCCGAATTCTTCTCTATGTAGTCGCGAACTCTCCTTGCCTCGTCGTATTCCAGAGAACTAGAGTGTGTCTTGCCAGCGGCCAGACCAAGTTCTCCCAGGATGTTGAGAATGTGTTGGCTCTTGACCTCCATTTCGCGTGCGAGGTCGTTGACTCTGACCCTACCTCGTGGTGGACTTACGCTCTCGCGAGTCGACGAAGCAGCCGATGTCAATGGGGCTGCCCCTTCAGATTCAGTGACTAGATTCTGACCGGATGCCTTCGACTGTCCCGAATCAGTGGTTGCATGTGATTCAAACCATCGCCTTCCTTGAGGCGTTATCACCATGAAATCGCTGCTCATTGATTCGGGTGATTGGGCGAGGTAGCCTTGTCCCTGGAGCCACGACCACGCTCCTGATGCAGCACTGTTCACAACAGCATGCGATTGCGGTGGGTACCCCTGAGTAAACGCACCTTCACGCCTTAGGTTTCCGAAGTGTAGATTCCCTGGGTTTAAAGAAAGCAAGCAAGTCATCAGCGCGTATGCAAGCTTCGGCTGCTCTCGCCCAATGAGGTCATTAACGTCTGGAATCAACGACTGCAGAGTCTTGATCGGCATACTCGCTCGGAAAATGCGTCTCGTCGACGCGCTTGATTTTGGACAGTTTTAGCTCACCCACATATTACGCTTCTCTCAGACGTCTTGCCCCAAAACTGGAGCATACCTTGTTGTTCCGATTTGCCGAGACACTCGTGAACTACCGTCACTGAAAACTGCCGAATAAGAGCCAAGTCGGAATAGGTACTGGCAAACGCCGCAGGCTCCGAAAACCTTTCCGGCCTTCAATTCGGCGGGAGAACACGGGATTGCAGTCGCCATGGCGACTTCAGGAGTAGTCAGCATCGGTGAGAGCATTCGCAAATTAGGCGTGGACCGACCAGACGGGCAGACCTCATCTCTTTTTCTGCTTGCCGGCCATGTGCGGAAGATGCGAGCTCGGATTAACCTTATAATCAGGTATAAGCGCCAATACATTCATCAACATACGGGACATTTGCGCAGGGATGTGATAGCTGGCAGTTATCACCCGATAAATAAAACGTATTGGACAGGACAATTTATTCGCCGCAGGCTAGGAAAAACGCTGGGCATCGCACAGCGCCGGTGATTGCAGACCCGACAGACACCACCGGAAAAGCGAGTCCCGCACGCTCCCCGTGAGGTGAAATATGTCCATAGCAGCGATCAGGAACGAGGCCTTATCCCGCAAACAGCCTGTAAACCATAGTGCCAGCAATCATTCGATGGTTGAATCCACGGCTCAGCCACAGGTCAAATTCGGAATCCAAGGCGTAAGGAACGACCTTTACGAGTTGAACGAGGTCACCACCCAGCAGAGCCAGCACGATGACCGTCTTCTGAACGCGCAGCAGGTCGCCGACAAACTCGGCGTCTCCGAACGCTGGGTCCGAGACCATACCACGCGTCGTTCCCCAAGAATCCACGGCATCAAGCTAGGGCTGCTTATGCGCTACCGGCGCGAAGATGTCGACGCCTTTATGGCTGAACTGGATACTTTCCCCTCTTCCCGCCGCTTCCGAAATGGTGTATGAAGGTATTGTTCTCCACGACCAGGACCGGAAGCAGAAATCGGAGAACGAAATGGCAATGAAGTATCAAAAGGGCACCGTCTACCTGCAAGGGCAAAAGGTGAAGAAATGGTACGGCAAGTATCTGATTTATGCGCACGATCAGGATGGAAAGGAGGTTCGCAGGCACCGCAACGTCGCCATCTGCCCAAGGGCGAATACGCCCAAGTGGAGGGCGGAGCAGTTGTTGCGGGAGTTGATCCTGAAGGAGTGCAACGGCGTCGGCCCGGTTCCGACACTGCCACCGGATGATTCATTAACGTTCCGCTGGTTCGTGCATGAGCGCTACATCCCGATGCGGCAGGGCCAATGGAGTCCGGCCTACCGAAAGACAAACACCTATCACCTTGAACATTACCTAGTTGCACAGTTTGGTGATATTCCGCTCCGCAAGCTGGACACCTTTGGAATCCAGGTCTGGTTGAACGGAATGGCGGACAAGGACTATTCGCAGGCCGTGGTTCGCCACTGTTTCACTAACCTGCGCGCGATTACGCACATGGCCAAGAAGCAGAAATATCTGGCCGAAGACCCTGGAGAAGACGTGACCATGCCTCAGACCAAGCCGGTGGAAAAACCCGTGATGACGCGGGAGCAGATACTGGCGCTCCTTGGGGCCGTTGAGGATGTGCATGATCTATGCCTGCTGCATATAGGTATCTTCTGCGGACCACGCGCCAGCGAGGTGATGGGACTGCAATGGAAATCGTGGACTGGAGAGGCGCTCATGCCTCACGGTACGGCCTACGAGGGGCAGTTCTACGCCGGAAGGTTCAAGACCCGGCAGAGCCAGGCTCCGATTCCAGTGCCGGATCAGGTGCGGCCCGTCATCGAGGCGTGGCGCAGCATCTGCAACAATTCCTCGCCGGAAGCCTTGATGTTCCCCACCTTCGGGCGCGGGGAGCGCAAGGGGCAAGCAGTGCCGCGCTGGGGCAAGAACTTCCTCAAGTGGCGAATTCGCCCCATTGCCCGGAAACTCGGCATCCCGGAGCACCTCGTCACCTTCCAGGTGATGCGGCGGACGCTGGGAACCGATATGCAGAAACACGGAACGCTGAAAGACGCTCAGGGCATGTTGCGCCATGCCAGCATCAAGACGACTGGGGATGTGTACGTGCAGACCATCGAACAGAGCGTTCTTCAGGCTGTGAATTCGCGCACGGCCGCAGTGCTTGAAGGCTGGGTAGCGCCGGCTGGGCAATTGGGGCTGAAGGGGAGGAATATGAAGGGTCTTGAGGTAATTCGGCGAAATTCGGCGAAGGAGGAAGAGGAAGTGCATGTAAGTTGTTGATTTATTGGCTCCTCAGGTAGGACTCGAACCTACAACCCTTCGGTTAACAGTTGAGGTTTTGCCCTTTTCAGCATTGCTATCTGTTGCTATATGCTGCTTACTTTCAGTTGGTTACAGAAGATTGTTGTCACGACTAAATTGTGGGTAGTACCCACAATTACCCGCTTTTTTGATGCAGTCTACCCACAAAAGTCCCCACAGTGTTTTTCCACGATTTCTTCGTGCCTCAGATCGCCAAAAATGTCAGATCGCTGCCAAATATAACAGATCGTGTTATATTTGATGTATGACCGGAGTTGAGCTCAAAAACGCCCGCAAGGCGTCCTCGTGGACGCAAGCCCAAGCCGCCGCACGGCTCGGCGTGACGCAGGCCTATTTGTCGATGGTTGAGCGCGGAGAGCGGGCTGTTTCCTCCGAACTCGCTTCGCGGACCGTAAAAGTCTTTGAGGTTCCAGCCACATCACTTCCTCTCGCGGAGTACCAGACGCGCACCCGCGACGCCGGCTTCTTCCAGACGATGCTGGGAAGCCTGGGCTATCCCGGTTTTGCCTATCTGCCAAGTTCGGTACGATTGAATCCGGTGGAACTGCTAATGGAGGCGCTGGACTCGGACGATCTGGACTCACGGGTCACGGAGGCGCTGGCATGGCTGCCCCTGGCCTACCCGCATCTGAATTGGGATTGGCTGACCGCAAATGCGAAGTTGCGGGATCGTCAGAACCGGCTGGGGTTTGTGGTCGAGCTGGCACGGCAGGCCGCAGAGAAAGGCGGAAACTCCCAAGTGGGAGAAGAGTTGGCCGCACGAGTTGCCAAGTTGGAGCCCTCTCGTCTGGCGAAGGAAGATACTCTATGTAAAGAATCGATGACACGCGCCGAACGTGCTTGGCTACGCAAGCATCGACCAGAATCGGCAGAACACTGGAACCTGCTGACAGACCTTACCGTGGAGCAACTCGATCATGCCGTTCTCTAATCGACCGCCGGAACCGTGGGACTCCTTCTTCAAGGAGTTGGATGAGGCCGTGAATACAACCGTGCGTCTCGACTGCATTGGCGGTTTCGTCGTCACACTGCTGTACGGATTGGAGCGGCCCACGGCGGATGTCGATTTGGTCGAACTTGCACCGCGCGCCGCCGCCGATGCCATGATGGAACTGGGCATTCGCGGTGGGCCGCTCCATCAGAAGTACCGCATCTATCTTGACCGAGTGGCCGTTGCCGCTATCCCGGAGAACTACGAGGATCGCCTCGTTGAGATGTTCCCCGGCGCTTACCGCAACCTCCATCTGCTGGCGCTCGATCCCTACGACCTTGCTCTATCGAAGCTCGAAAGAAACAGCCAGAAAGACCGTGACGACGTGCGCTTTCTGGCGCGTAGCATTCCCTTTGACCTCGACGTCTTTCAGGAGCGTTACGCGACGGAATTACGCTGGCAACTCGGCGTTCCCAAGAGAGAAGATTTGACCATGCAACTGTGGCTGGAGGCAATCCGGGAAGACCGTGGAATAGATCCGGCAGCAGAAGAGCAGAAAGGTTCCTGAGAACCACGCCAGCCATGTCTTGCCTTCGCATTGTCTGCATCAGCGATACTCACGGCCAGCACGCCAAATTGCAACTGCCCGAAGGAGACATCCTTGTTCATGCGGGCGATTTCATGACCTACGGCGACTCGCCAAAAGAAGTCACGGATTTCAATCAATGGTTGGGGCAGCAAACGCATCGCTATAAAGTCGTCATCGCAGGCAACCATGATTGGATATTTGAGCGCCATCCGGCAGCGGCACAAGAACTGCTCACCAATGCAATCTATCTCGAAAACGCCGGGATGGAGATTGACGGGCTGAGATTCTGGGGATCACCCGTTCAGCCAGCCTTCAATAACTGGGCCTTCAACATCAATCGTGGCGCGGCCATCCGGCGTTACTGGAAGATGATTCCGGAAGGCACGGACATCCTCGTAACGCACGGCCCACCCTTTGGAATTCTCGATCAGTCTCATTCGCTCACCCCTCATCTTGGATGTGAGGAATTGGCAAAGGCAGTAGTGAAGATCAAACCGAGGTTGCACATCTTCGGGCACATTCACGGCGGCCACGGGCAAATGAAATCCTCAAACGGGACGGAATTCGTTAACGCATCGGTGCTCGATGAAGCCTATCAACTTGTCCATCAAGCGCAAGTAATCGAGATTGAATACTCGTCCCGCCGATCTTGAATCGGTAGCTGCTGGGAAGGTCAGTACTCACAGGCTTGCTCCAGATTGCGCACATAGGCGCTGCGCAGTGTAGGCGTCAGTTCCAAATGGTTACAGTACAGTTCCAAATAGTTATTGGACACAAAGTCTGAATCAGGTTTACGTTCACGGCATATCGCGGCCTTTCCAGGCCGCTGGAGGTGCCGATGATCGTCATGCTCACACCCGCCATTCGGCGCAGTATTGCCCGATGGCGGTCTCCTCACTGGATTCGTCCGTTCCTGAGCCTCTTCACTCTGCTCATTGTCTCGCCCGTACACTTTCGTTCAGCCGCTTCCAAACTTTCAACTTCCACGGCTGGGGCGATGCGCCGGATGTGCTGGAGCCACTGCTCTTCTATGTCCTGCATCGGGCATCGAATGAGATTGCCGATGCAGCCAAGCTCGCCACATTCAAGCTCTTCCTGCTCGATGAGGCATGGCTCTTCATCCGCAACGAGACGATTCGCAATTACATCGTGCAGGCGCAGAAGACCTGGCGCAAGCACAATGCCGCAATGATTCTGGCCACGCAGTCCATCAAGGAATTGCAGGAATCAGGCATGTTGCAGATCGTGTCAGAGAGTTGCCCAACCAAAATCTTCCTGGCCAACCCGGAGATGGACCGCGACGTTTACCGCGAAGCATTTCACCTGAACGACACGGAACTTGACCTGATCGCCGGTCTCGTTCCGCCGGGACAGATGCTCATTCGCAAGATGCAGACCTCGAAGAAGGTACAGTTGAACGTCGATTCAGTATCGCACTGGACGGCCACCAACAATGCCCGCGACAACCTGAAGAAGCGCGATTACTTCGAGCGCTTCGGCATCGCAGATGGCTTGCGCCACCTGGCCGAAGACTTTCCCTTCCGGCCGCGCACCGCAGCCGGTCTCCCACCAACTCAACCGAAAGGAGCTGTTCGATGAATCTTAAGCCTATTTGCATCGCCGGGCTTGCCCTGGCGTTTTCGCCACTTGGAGCTTTGGCACAGGATGCTTCTGCCCGTACCGTGCAGTATCACTCGCAGGACATCGTTCCCATCCACGCCAAGCTAAAGTACACAACACTGATCGAAGTTCCGACGACCGAGAAGATCATGGAGGCCGCTACCGGCGACAAGGACTTCTGGGTTGTGGATGTGGTGGGCAACTTCTGCTTTGTGCATCCCGCCAAGGCTGGTATCAACTCCAACCTCAACCTCATTACCGACAAAGGCAACATCTATTCGTTCACACTTCAGGACGTTTCCGGGAGCACGGCAACGCCGGACCTGAAGGTGATCGTCGAGCCTGCCGACCGCTCCTCCATCGTCGCGGCTAGCGGACCGCCGCAGTTTGTTCCTGCTGCGCAACTGGAGCAGTCCAAGCAGCAGCTTGCCGCTCTTCAGTCGCATGTCTCCCAGGCTGTGGATGAATACAAGAGCGCCTACCCAACTGAGCTCAAATTCGATTACGTCTACAAGCGGAACGAAGCGCCCTTCGATATTCAGTCGATCTATCACGACGACAAGTTCACTTACATCAAGACCAATGCGCCGGAAAAGTTCAGCGTGTACGAAATGAAGGACGGCAAGCCAAATCTCGTGACCTACGACCTGCACGATGGGACGTACATCATCCCGAAGGTCATGGATTCGGGATATGTTGAGTTGGGCAAGAAAAAGATGGAGTTCACACGCAAGGGATAAACGCGAGGTGAGAGATGGCAGAACCGATCATCAATTCTCAGAGTAGTACGTCTACAGAACCGGAGTTGCGCCAGAACCCGCACGAACCGATGGGCGTTTTGCGCAAAAATCTGAAGCCTCTGCTCTATCTGGGCGTGGCGGGACTGGTCATCGCGGCGGCGGTCTTCAGCAGCACCGGCAAGAAGACGCCCGCGCAGCAGGCAGCGGCACAGCATGAGCCGCCGCAGCCGATGGTGCAGGACAACACCGACAACAACGTGCAGGATCTCAAGAACCAGCTTGCCACGGAAAAACAGCAGAGTACGCAGGCTGGCCTTACTCCCGCCCAGGCCTCGGCCATGTCGGCATACAGCCCCACGGGACAGCAAGCGTCGTGTGTTCCTGGCCAGACCTGCCCGCAGCAACAAAACGGCTACGGGCAGGCCGCAGGAGAGCCGCAGCTTTCTCCGGCACAACAGGAGGCGCAGCAACTCGCCATCAAAGAACGGCAGCTTGCGTATGATTCTCGCTTTGCCTCGAATCTTGTCTATGCACACCAAGCCGATGCGGCCCTGCAACAGCAAGGTTTGGTTACTACTACAAGTCAGCCTACAAGTAGCCTCGTCGCTTCACGCGCGGCAGGCGATCCGCCGTCCGCCACTGCCGGGCAGACTTCCGTCAAACGCAGCGCGGAAGTCAACATCGATTCCGCAGTTGGCCAGCCTTACGTGATCTATGAGGGAACGACACTGGACACGGTCCTGATGAACCGGCTCGACGGCGACGCCGTTGGCCCGGTCAAGGTGCTCGTATCCAATCCTGTCTACTCGCACGATCACCAGCACGTCCTGATTCCTGACGGAACCGTCGTGCTGGGCGAGGCCAAGAAAATCGGCTCCGCCGGCTTCGGCCAGCAGCGCCGCATGGCTGTCGCCTTCCACCGCATGATTATGCCAGACGGATATTCGGTCGATCTCGACCAGTTCCACGGTCTCGATCAGATCGGTGCAGAGGGTCTTAAGGACAAGGTCAACAACCACTACCTGCAAATCTTTGGCGCGTCGATTGCGCTTGGCATTGTCTCCGGCGCGGCAGAGATTGAGCAGGGCGGCGGAACGATTACCACCAGCGGCTCCCAGCCGCGTCGTGCCAAGCCTGCGAGAGGGGTGGATGCCGCCAGTGATTCGCGCCCACGCAGCAGGGATGGAGCGGTTTGATGCCCGTTCGGTGCTTCGCACCGGGTTTATCTCGACACTCCATCCCTGAAAGGGAGCTGATTAGGTTCTTGTGAACCTAATGGGTTCCCGACACAAACAAATAACTTACCGCAAGGCGGGAACCTATTAGCTCCCAGCCTGTTGCGGAGAAAATGAGAGGCTTCTATGCCATTGGATCATGTTGAACCGAACAGAAAGAAGGGGGCTGTGCGCGGGCGTGAAAGCCGCGATCAGTCGCTTAATACGAAATTGACTCTGACAGAATTTGAAGCAGTAAAAGCCGCATCCGAGACAGACGGCAGGGCGATTGGCGAATGGGCGCGGGAAGTAATTCTCAAAGAGGTTCATTCGTCATCTGTCTCTCTTGGCGCAGAGCATCTCATGACCGAAATCATCGGTCTGCAACTCTTCCTTACCAACGCCCTGGCACCAATTGTCTGTGGCGAGCACATAAGCGCCGAACAGTATGACGACCTAATGCGCAACGTGAAAACCAACAAGCGCCGCGCCGCTCAAGAAGTCATCGCGCAGTACATCGAGGAGAAAAAGGAGGCAAGCCATGCCTGAGATGAATTGGGGTAGGAAGGAAACAATTATCTGGCCGCCGCACCAGCCGATCTACACCTACGGCGCGATCTTTATTGCGCTGGTTGCGGCGGGATTTTTCGTTTATCTACGCTTCGCCATTGCGCTCAAGCCACTGGAGAGATACTACCTGCCAACGTACATCAAGACCTCCATCTCGCTCAGCGTTCGCTCGTCTGGAAAGTACCAGGCCCTGCTTGTTTCAAACGCCAGCGGAAAGGCCTGGTATGCGCTGAAAGATGACGTGCAGGCAGGTTCCACGCCGCAAGCAAACGACAAACCGATCCCGCTTGCACTGTCAGATACAGCCCTCCAGCGCGGCATGGTTTCTCTCTATCGCGGCGCACTGACCGTCTATCAAAACAAGCCACTCCATGAGTGGCTCCAGAAGCAGATTTATTCCGGCGATACCGTTGCCAGCATCTTTGAACAGCCGCTCGTTTTTGGACTCGTTGCCCTGCTGCTGCAACTTCCGTTCTCGATCACAAAGGACATTCGCAGACGTAAGCAGATGAAGTATGGCCGGCGTCTGAAGGGACCAATTCTTGTCACGCCAAAACAGTTCAATAACGCCATCGGGGGAACCGGCATCGGCCTCAAGGTGGATCAATGCGACAAGATGCTGCGTATTCCCTTGCTGGCCGAGGACCAGCACTTCGAGATCATCGGCGACACCGGATCGGGGAAAACCACCATCATCATGCAGATGCTCCGTCAGATTCAGGCGCGTGGTCATTCGGCCATCTTGTACGACCCTGCCTGCGAGTTCATCGAACGGTTTTACGACGAGAGCCGAGGCGACATTGTGCTCAATCCGCTCGACCGTCGCTGCCCTTATTGGGGACCGTCCGAAGAGCTTGTCCGCCGCGTCGAGGCGCGTACCATCGCGGCCTCGCTCTTCCAGCCGACCAACGAAAGAAAGGGTGAGTTCTTCATCGAAAGCCCGCAGAAAATCTTTGCGCACCTGTTGCTCGACCTGCCCACGCCGCAGCAGTTGGTCAATTGGATGTCGCACCCGGAGGAGATCGACCACCGCGTCAAAAATACGGAACTGGCCTCGCTGATTGATCCATCGGCCCCGCAGCAGCGCTCCGGCGTTCTCGGCTCGCTGAGCCTGATCGCCGACAGCTTCCGGTTGCTGCCCACCAAAGAAGAAGCCAAGTCGGAGTGGACGGCGCGTGAGTGGTCGAAGGAGCGCAAAGGTTGGATCTTCATTACCTCACAGCCGGCTGAGCGCGAGGCGCTTCGTCCGCTTCACAGTTTATGGATAGACATGCTTGTCTTGCGATTGCTCAGTGCGCCAAAGCCGGAGCAGCATCCGGTATGGTTTGTGCTGGATGAACTGGCCAGCTTGCAGAAACTTCCGCAGCTTCACACCGCCATCACAGAGAACAGAAAATCACGCAATCCGATTGTGCTTGGCTTTCAAGGCAAGGCGCAGTTGGAGGTCATCTACGGGCATCTGGCCGAGGTCATGCTCTCGCAGCCGGCAACCAAGATATTCCTCAAAACGACGGAGCCGAACGCCGCCGAATGGGTAAGGGCACTGTTATCACAACGACGACATAGCGCGTCACGCTTCAATGAGGCCGCGGTGAATTCACCGCGGAAAGGGCTTCCCGTGGTCGATAGCGCTGATCAGTGAACCAGCTTCAATGAGGCCGCGGTGAATTCACCGCGGAAAGAAGGTTGAAATGAGAACCACAGACGAGCGTCTCAATGCTTCAATGAGGCCGCGGTGAATTCACCGCGGAAAGGATGGAAGAGCAACTAGTTGAGGGTTTGAGTGGCATCGCTTCAATGAGGCCGCGGTGAATTCACCGCGGAAAGCAGGATTGGCGCTTGGGTCAATAGCAGCTTGGGCCGCTTCAATGAGGCCGCGGTGAATTCACCGCGGAAAGTCAGTTCCGCATAGTATCTACGGTAGGGACACTTGCGGCTTCAATGAGGCCGCGGTGAATTCACCGCGGAAAGGTCGTCTCGCACGATGGCTATGCGTACAAGTCGCATGGCTTCAATGAGGCCGCGGTGAATTCACCGCGGAAAGGGCCGGTACGACAAACCACCATGGAGAGGCAAACAAACTTCAATGAGGCCGCGGTGAATTCACCGCGGAAAGGTTCTGCGCCACACTGGTGCCGGAGCAGCCTTGCAGACTTCAATGAGGCCGCGGTGAATTCACCGCGGAAAGGGGGAAATTTGCAATCCTTTGGGAGAGAAGTTCCAGCTTCAATGAGGCCGCGGTGAATTCACCGCGGAAAGGGGCTGTTCCAGCGCGAGATTGCCATGCTGCCCGAAGAGCTTCAATGAGGCCGCGGTGAATTCACCGCGGAAAGGTACAAACCCCTTTGAATGGAGTGCTGTGAGGAGTAGCTTCAATGAGGCCGCGGTGAATTCACCGCGGAAAGGGCGGCCTGCTCCGGTATCTCGCCGCACAGCCGGGGACGCCTTCAATGAGGCCGCGGTGAATTCACCGCGGAAAGGGAAGGGAAACGGTAAAAAGGGCCTAGAAGAGCGGCTTCAATGAGGCCGCGGTGAATTCACCGCGGAAAGGGCTTTGCTGGTTTCCAGCCTTGGGACTCCAGATGCAGCTTCAATGAGGCCGCGGTGAATTCACCGCGGAAAGGGTGTTGGTCGTTCCAATGCAAGACAGGGGGCTGGTGCTTCAATGAGGCCGCGGTGAATTCACCGCGGAAAGCATACCATCAACGGCTGCGCTCTGTTCCATATACGTGCTTCAATGAGGCCGCGGTGAATTCACCGCGGAAAGGGAGTATTGTGAGGTTTATGCCGCCGGGTTAAACGCTCGCTTCAATGAGGCCGCGGTGAATTCACCGCGGAAAGGAAATCAGTGATTGACGATCTGGAAAACATGGACCGGCTTCAATGAGGCCGCGGTGAATTCACCGCGGAAAGAAGTGAAACGCGCTCCACCGTGGAATTACTACGAATAAGCTTCAATGAGGCCGCGGTGAATTCACCGCGGAAAGGGCCGTCGTGGAGGTCGGCGCCGCAAAGTCGTCCCGATGCTTCAATGAGGCCGCGGTGAATTCACCGCGGAAAGTGAAGCAGCTGCGTAAACACCGCCTACGTTTATTATGCTTCAATGAGGCCGCGGTGAATTCACCGCGGAAAGACATGTTCCGCGTTATTTTTATACCGAAGCACCGCCGGCTTCAATGAGGCCGCGGTGAATTCACCGCGGAAAGTGAGCTGGACACTAAGGCCCTGGATGATATTCTTGAGCTTCAATGAGGCCGCGGTGAATTCACCGCGGAAAGGGGCTCTTGTACAAGCGGTCTATTTTCAGATAGTTTCGCTGCATTTTGCGAGAGGCTGTCATCCAATAGCCAATTTGAAGCATAGCAGTGCATACGTGAGTGGTTCAAGTCCTTCTCCTTGTTCAAATTACAGGGTGCGAGCGGCTGCCGGGTTTGGCGCACCACCGGACCGCTCGCTGCACCGTCAGCGAGTGACGAATACCGGATAGTCATCGATCTCACCATTCAGAAAACGGGCCAGCAGCCGCGCCTGAATTTCCAGCAACCGGCGATAGCTGACACGATAATCGAACATGGGGTGCGTTACCAGCGTATCCATGCGCAATTCATAGGCTCGAAAGAACCCCTTGCGGCCATTCGGCTTCAGCGCGACAGACGGCCCCGATCGAATGAAGTCCGCAGTGGTCACCATACGGGTATTAATTGCTGTCAGTACCACTGAGTCGGCAATCAGCGCTCGAAATGGCTCCATCAGGTCAAGGGCCAAAGCTGGGCGTCCAAAACGCGGTTGGTGATAGAAGCCCCAGTACGGATCAAACCCCAATGAGTAGCAGGTGATGGTCAGGTCTTTTACCAGAAGGCTGTAAGCAAATGACAACAACGCATTCACCGGATCGCGGGGCGGCCGCCTGTTGCGCTGCGTGAAGTCAAAAGAAAATTCTGCTGGCGCTCCCTGGTGTGCTCTGTCGCCATCTTCTCCGGATTTCAGCATTCCGGCAAATTCACCAAAGTAAGCCCGCGCGGCAGCGCCTTCAATCCCCAGCAACGTGTCAAGCCCCAATGCTGTTTCCGCCTTTTCCGCCAGCAACTTCAACTGGCGCAAGACTATTTCCGGCGGTTCGATGTGATTCCTTTGTAGAAGGGTGCGCTGATTGCGGATTTTTCCCACAACAAGCTTACGCGCAATCGAGAGAGCCATGGACTCATACCCGGCAGAGGCAAACTGACGCTGACGCAAGAACACATTCCGCGCATTCAGTCCATTCGTGATGCCGTAGAACCAGCCTCCCTGCGAAAAATAGCAGACAGGAACTTCAGCTGAACAGAAGGACTGGATGGCTTGTGTCGAAAGCTGCACATTCCCAAATAGATTGATTTGAGACACTTCGCCGAGGCGAACTTCCTGTTTTAGACTATCGCCATCCTTGACCTGGATAACCGCTCCTGATTTTCCGACCCGAAAGCCCTGTGAGTTCAAGTACAAGGGACGGAGATCGTCGCGCGCAGCCACCAACTGCCGCACTTCCGTGGCAGCCATCTCTTCATTGTTTTCAAAGAGTGAAAACTGTACAGGGCGACGTTCATCGAATCGGAGCGCTCGTGCGCGCAGTGCATTGGTTTCGTCTGGAAGGCAGATTCCGACCAGAGAGCAACGCGGACATTTAGGGCTATCCATGAGCGGCTCGGGAATCTGGTCACTTACTGCCGCCTGCCGCGCCTGCTCGATAAGTTCTTCGGTTTCGGCGATAAGCGCATCATCGATCACGATTCGCACACGCTGCTTTGTGGCGGCATAGTAAAGGATACCTTCATCGCAGGAATACCCGTTATCACGCAGGACAAGAGCTTGCGCCGCAATTTGAATACGGTCCGAAGGCCAAGGGGTGGGTACGCCGTCGACATCTCGCGGCTTGCCTCGCTTGTAATCTACGGGTCGCACAGACTTTCCATCGGTAGCGCTGGCATCGTTTTCTATCAGGTCAAGTTTGGCAGTCAGGCCGACACGCTCACTCGATAAAGTTACCGAGCGCGAGTGTATCGTCTCGCCATTCACCTCTGCGGCTGTGGGCATTGCGCTGGGGCCGGAATCAACCCGCGTGTGTTTGGCCTGGCCATCCAGCGTGTCAGAACTACTTTCGAAAACTCCCTCCACCCACTCGTAGAAGAAAAGCCTTGGACAGTAGACAAACTCGTTCAACATGCGCGCTGGCAGAAGGTCAGGCAATTTTAGTTTAAGATGATGGACTAAGTCCTCATCAACACGGACGGGTTGGATACGTTGAGCCTCAGCGGACACGAGAGGAACTCCTTTCGGCAACAATGCGAATCAGACAACAATGCAGGGGCTGTCCAGGTTTGTGTACGGTTTTCCCAGAGCGGTGATGACTCGATCCCCACGTCCTTCTGATGGCCCGAGATTAACAAAGAGGACTTGATCGTCGTCATGGTGAATAATTGTGCGCAGAGCTTCCCGACAGCGCACAAGGTCCGACGCTGTTAACTGGCACTCAAAAACAGAGAACTGAAGATGATCCCCAAAGCCGCGCATCAGCTTGAAGACCTGCCGCAGCCGCTTTTCGTCGGCAATGTCATAACATACCAGGTAAGAACTGCGCATGGCGCGATGACTCCCTACTCAATCGGAAATTGGCTCAATTTCTGCACGGCTGATATTGCCGTAGCGTGGCTGACTTGGGTCCAGGGCGTATCGACGCGCTATCGCAATCCGTGCATTCGGCCCATAGAGCTTCGACGATTTAGTTTGCTCTAGTGGAAGCGCTCGTAGCATTGCTTCTATGGTCGTCAGTGAAGAGCCCTTGCCACCATCGCACCCCCATATTGGCCAACAAATTTTTCCTTCGCTGCGTGTACCAGAATAGGCTGGCATTTTCCAATGCTTCTGCGCTTCAACCATTGGGAAGCTTAACAATCCAAGTCCGCTCAAAGCGGTAGCGCCTAATTCAGTGTATGCGCCTTCATCGGATGGATTGGATGCACGATAAGCATAACGCTGGGCTTCGTCAGGAGAAAATCGAAGTGAATTACCCTGGTACGCATATTCCCATCTGCTAAAAATGCTTTCTTTGATATCTTCCGCCTTGCATCTTTCCGCTAAATCAAACATTGCTCCAATGAACGCCATGTTTCCGCTGGTAAGTTCCAGCGGAGTTGTATCAATTTCTTTGTCCTTCTCTTTCTTCCTAATCGCAGTGACGGAAGAACAGGCAATAAGATCACATCTCAATTGCCAAACCAAGTGCCTTTCAGTACCTGGTTTGCAAGCCAGCGTTGCCTGAATGCAACGAGTGGCAAGCGAGCGTTGATGAGCCAAAGTGGTTACGAGGGCTTTTCGTGGTTTTTCACTCGCTGTCTTGTCTTGCTTCTTGTTTGGCTTCTTCTCGGGCTTTTCTTTTTTGGAAGGTTCATAACGGAAAGGAAACAACGCTTGATGGAAAATCTTGAGACCATCATTGGCCGCCGCACAGATCATATCTTCTGTCGTTGATTCACAAGTTGTAAGCACTGGCCGAAGAGGTGATTTAGAAAAATCCCAATAGGCTTTGGGTTTCCAATCAGGACGAATCAGTCCCAACGACCGCAGCAGGCCGAGCAGAGTCAGAAAGGCGAGCAGATTGTCCGGCTCCAGTCCGGTGAGGCGATGGCTTGTTATCGGGACGCTCATTTGGCACCTTCCTCCTCGGAAGCGCGGTGGTCGGCAAGACGCAGGATGGCCTCCATGCGGGCCAGCTCCCAGACTCCGTAACGGGCCTTGAGAAGTTCATACAGGCTGGGCCAATCCAATCCGCGCCCCTCACATTCATAGGCGAGGGACTGCGGGCCAGGGCCAGCCGCCAGCGTGGAAGGAATGTCCCGCACTCCGGGAAGATTCGCGCGCTCGTGGGCATCCTCCGGGTCGGCATGGGGAAAGAATGGGCGGCCATGGCCATGATGCGTACCGATCAGCCAGAGCACCAGTTCGGGATCTTTCGCCTCGGCGTCAAAACGCGGTATGTGCGGAGCCAGCCGCACGGACAAAGCCTCATGCCGCCAGTGCGCGGGCAAACCGGAGCGTTCCCGCGCATTACGCGGCAGGCGGCGCGCCGATTTGGCGAGAATCTCATCGGGACTATCGGGGTCTGGACCCAGCGGATCGCCATAGGACAACCACGACTGAAAACGCGCATCGGCCTTGCCGGCATCGTGCAGGTATCCGGCCAGCTTCAAGTCCTGAATGCGTTCCGGAGGCAGGCCCGCCTGAACCGCGAACAGATACGCCTTTGCCTCTACATCGGAGCAGTGCTGCTGGAGTGGCACTGCAAAGCCAGGGAGCGACCCGTCAAAGTCGTCTTCGGTTGCATTGGACGCTCCTTCCTGGGTTGCCTGCTCACGCTGTTCGATCCTGATTCCCCGTGACGCAAGAAAAACCACGCCGCGCGGAAGATCGTCCATGCTGCCATAAATCTCTGTATAGGCCTCAACCTTGCCCTTGGCCCTGTCCAGCTTTTCCAAATTCGCATCGATTTCCCTCGTCAGGGCGCTTGACGGAATCGCATCGCGCAAGGCGCGCCAATTCGTATCCGCTCCGGAAATGGCCTGTGCGAGCGCTGTCTCGGCCTCGGGAGATTGCAGCAACCCTGGCGCAACGCGTACGGCAAACCTGTGCCCTTCGTAGGGCGTGGCAGCCTTGGCAGCAACGTCCGTGGCGGCCAGTGTGGCACCGGGGTTCCAGCCATATTCATCGACACCGCCATAAGTTGCGGGAACGACAACCGTATCGCCGGGGCGAATCTTTCCGGGCTGAATCCATTCGGAGCTATCATCGTGGCCGGTCCAGCGAAAAACCATTCGCTCCTGTTTGCCCCTCTGCGGATTTCCGCTTTCTTCTGGTTCAGCAGCAGAAACGTCGGCCAGGCCATCCATTCCAGCACGTTCCTTTGTTAGCCAGCGGCGCACCGCCCAAACAGGAAGCTCGATGGCTTCAGCAGCGCGCGGCGGCACAAGCGATATAAGTTGGAATGTACCGCTGGCAAACTCAGGATCAATATCCGCCCGCCAAACGACGGAGGCTGAATCAGCCGTGCGGCTCGGACCATGCAGGTAAAGCGAGGCCTCGGGGCTAGCGGTAGGAATCGGAGCGGTCTGGCTTAGAAGATCAAGATGAGCGGGCAGAAGTATGGGTGCATCTGCCTTGGGCGAGAGCAAATCTTCGGTTTTGAGGGAAGCGTCAACCGGATGCTTATCCCGAAACTCTTCAAAGGCGGCCAAGCCGAAGTCAATCCTCTGAAACTCCTTTTTTGTGGCAGGCTTATCGGCATTTTCCTTCAGGTAGTTCCAGGTATTGGCGATGGCTTCGCCGTAGACGGGATCGTTCTTATCCGCTTTGCCGCCACTGATGATGGCGGCGTATGGAGCAATTTCGCGTCCGGCTCGGTTGAGGCGGCCAAAGCGCTGGCGCAGGGCATCAAGGGGCGCGGCTTCCGCAATGAGTCCGTCCAGATCGATGTCCACGCCAACCTCAATGCACTGGGTAGACACAATCAGCAGCGGCTTGTCGAGACTGCGTGAATGGCCTGTTTTGATCGGATCGAGTCTTCGGGCAAGCTCGTCGCGTTCGATTGAGCGCGAGGGGCCGATCAGCAGGATGGATTCGATCTTGCCTGCGTCCGGTCTCTTGCGAAGTTCCTCGAATATCCCGCGCGCGCGCGCCACGCGGTTCACAACAACGGCCAGGGAAGGATGGTCGAGACCTTGTTTTTTGAGTGCTTTCAGCCCCTCCTCCGCCTGTTTTACAAACTCGTCAATGCGCTGCTGATCCGCAACTTTGTCCGGCTCGTCCGCTTCTTCGTCGCCGTTTGCAGCGTTCTTGTTCCGCTTGGGTTTTACTGGCTCGATGAGCAATGCTGGTTTGGAAGCGCACCAGCGACAATGAAGAACAGGGTTGGCATAGTCTTTGTCTTCGAGGCCAAAGGGAACGCCCGCTTCCTTGCCCGGAGTGGCTGTGAGCAGCGACACGCCCCAGGGAGCGCGATTCTCCTTGTTCTCGCGCCAGGCACCGCTCTTGTAGCGTTTTACCCATTCCAGCGTTTGGCGGAACGGCTCAGAGAGATGAGCTTCATCCAGCAGAATCAGGCAGTCGGAGCCAAAGAGCCCGGCATGAACCGGCTTCATGCTGTCAGAAACACCGTACCCCCGAAAGAGCAGCCGCGAACCTGTTTGGTCCACGGTCGAGCACAGAATGGTGGGTTGAGACGGTGTTCGCGCCCAGTCGTCTTCGCGCGGGATGCCGCCTCGCAGGCGGCGCGCGATCAAAGGAGCAGCGTCTTTGCCGGCAAGCAACTGGAGGCATCGCGCGACTTCGGCGGTCACTGCTCCCGTGGGTTTGGCGAGCGCTGCGGCAATCTTCTCCGCCCGGTCAAAAGCATCATCCACCACCAGGCGTCGATCCACCACCAGGGCAATGCGTACCGGTGCTCGCCGCTCTCGGCCGCGTACGGCTTCCAGCGCAAGATGAAATACAGCGATATCCAAAGCCGCCGTTTTCCCCGAGCCTGTGGGAAGGTCCAGGACCTCCGGCCAAGTGTTCTCCTCGGCCAGCTTTCGGGCTAGGCGCGTCTGCCAGGGAAAAGGCTGAACCCCATGAACCTCATGGAAGAACGCATCGAAGTTATCTGCTGTCAGCGCACAGGTCATGCCATCTTCTCCACGTCCGCGATGGGACGGCACAAGCCTAGGCCCACAAAACGCCCTGCCCCCAGAATGACCGGCCCCGCCACCGGCTCAGGAAAACGAATCACGGCATGAGTCAGAAAGCGGTTGTTTAACGAGGACGGCAGCCGCCAGCGCATCCATTCCGGTGCCTTGCCCGAAGGCTGCGCCGAGGGAGCGCCTTCGATCGCGGAATGCTTGTCGGGAACCACCGCATCCGGTTCAGGAAGGCCGGCATTAATGCAAGCAGACTGAATCTGCGCAATGATTTCTTGCTGTCTTGCCTCGCCCCTTTGTTTGAGATGGCGATCAAGCACGATAGGGGTAACAGTAGCAAACTCCGAGGCTGTCTGCGTGTAAAAGGTCGAATCCAGGGATCGTTTGTCAGGTGCGGCGACGGGGGAAAGCTCCAAGCCAAAACGGCGCAGGCAGAGTCTCCTTTGCTCCATCGGCATATTATGAGGCGCAATCCTGCGCATGGCCCGCAGAAAATCGCCGTTCTCCAAAAGCCCGCTGCCGCGCGGGGGCACCAGCGCGAAGCCAAGCAGATGCCCATCCGCATAGGGGAAGCCCACAAAAGCCAGAGGCACAATGGACAGATGCGGCTCCCGCGTTGGGCTGCCATCTGGATTGTGCCCACTGACTAGAAACGGGATGCACTCTCCCAAGTCGCACTGCCTGTAGCCAGAGAGAAGAGTGTCGCGAATCTCCTTGACCAGCAGCGCCGCGGCGCGAATGTCTGGCATTTCGCCACCTGTATGTTCAAGCACCAGCCATTTCGAATCAAAGCAGCTATGAGCTGCTTCGCTCGTGGATTGTCTGATTGTTATAACCCGCTCTCCCGGAAGAGGGCGGCCGTTTTTTCCACCGGACGTGACGAACCGCTGATAGCTCTCGCATAGTTCATCGAACCTCCCGCCATAGATTCGCCTTTCTGGCGGCCGCGATTGTACCGGCAGAGGCGCTTCCGATTGCAGAAAGCGGCAACGGGTCAGGCTGGCGGAGTGGCCTACATACGACGTGTCGGATGCCAGTACGCTCAAGGCCTCAAAGATATGCGAGTCCGGGGTGGCGTCCTCCCAATATAGAGATACGACCGGGTCGTCAGGCAATGAGGCTGGAAAACGGCGAGGCTGGCGTCCGCGCAAATGGGGCAGGACAGCCTTGTCATTGGGCGGGACGAAACTCACGGGCGCTGTGCGCTGCTCCGCTTGCGACGCGGCAATTTTTGGCGACTGTTGCCGCTCCAGCCACTTCAGCGCTTCCGCTTCCAGGGAGTCATGTTCGCGCCGCGATCCCCACGTTGCCACGAGCGCGGAAAAAATGCGATCCGGCTGTGGAGGCCAGTCAGGCGTATCGCTCTCCGGGCCATGAGCCGCGAATGCAACGCCGGTGAGATACTCGATCTCCAGAATCAGCGTCATGGTTTACCCCTGCGCGTCTTCGTCTTCGCCACCCTCACCGGCAAGAGCTTTATCTTGACTCTGTTTCACGATATTGACTAGTTTGTCCTGCGGCGTGAGCAAGAGGGGCGATTCCTGAAAGTTGAAGCCTGCACCCTTCGCGGCAGCGAAGGTTGCACGGTAAAGGTCGCGCGCCTCCGCAGAGTCGAGAACTATGTCTACAGTCGTTCCATCGGCATGAACCACTTCCAGAGGAGCTTTTCCTTCACAGACAAGGTTGCAACGCGAGCGAAGTGCGTAACCCTGTGCGTCCTGTTCCGCAATAGCCACCAGTCCGAGTGCTGCCAGCAAGGCGCGTCCTGCTTCGTTCTTCTTTTCGTCCGATCCAAAATGCAGCCTGCGCAGCGCGGCGAAGCTCAATACGAACATTTGTTCGAGGTAGTCGCAGGTGATGCCGAGTGGCTGGACGGACGGTGCGATGTTGCCGTGATTAATCTCCGAAGGTCGTACTTTTTTCGCTCTAGGGCCGGCTCCCGCCTCGGTGACATCCCATCCTCCATCCTCCCCTTTGTAGACTTCTACCTTGCGCAATATGCCCAGCGGATCGATGCGGCTGCCGGTGCGCCGCCCCGCCGTGCGCGGCTCAACTTCACCCGTCCTCTGATTCACCAGTTCTTCGACCGGCACATCTGCGGCCATGATTTCTGAAACGAGGCAGCGGGCGAACTTGGCCCCGAGTCCGCCACCGCCACCCGTGGAGTGCCAGGAGCCGAAGAGCAATGCCGTGGGCGAAACTTCCAGCAGCACCGAAGCATCGGCATTGCTCGCCTTGACGAGCCGTTTTCCAAGATCGCTTTTCATGAATGGCGTTCCATCCAAAAGGCTATCGCGGAAGATCGCGTCATAGACGCGGTGCGGAGCTTCGAGTGAGCTGATGGTGCGGATGCCTTCGAGGCCCTTCCCGCTGAAATCCACCACCACATATGGAATGCAGAGCGATTTATCACGGATGATTCCGAGCAGGCTCTCCTCCAGTCGGTTGGCCTGGGACTGCACGCTGTCCACCAGCACGCACCAAACCTCCTTGCCATCCAAACGGCGGCGCTCAAAGACATGGCGCGGAGGAGGATTATTCCGGCCCTCACCTGGGTACGTGGGCGGAAAGATCTTGTCGCCCTTCCCTCCAGCGGGCTGCAGTCGCTGGCGACGCCGCAGAGCGGCATCTTGGGCAACCATTCTGGTAAGTGTGGCAGCATCCATGGACTTTTCCTCTTTCTTGCCGAAAGAATACGAAACGACGAAGTGATCGGAAATGACCATTGTAATCCATGGTGAACAAAAAGCGAATATAATTTTTTCTTCTGAGGAGAAGACACGGCTGAAGTAGCTACAAATGAACTTAAATCAATAATTTACGCATATTGTTGAGTCTGTAAATTGTTGATCGTATTAGACATAATTACGCCAATATGCGAAATACGTGAAAAATCTCCATCACGGTGACAACCTGCAATAGCCGTCCCTGGCGGGGCCGCTGAATTCGTTTGCAGGTTGTTTCCTATTCCACTACGCACCCTCGGGTGGACGGCCCAGCGCACAGCAAACGTGCGCAAAACGGGCCTATTCCGTCCGTTCGGAGCGCGGCTGCGCGCCAAACAAAGTGCGTGTTTGTCACTGACCGCGCTTTTCCCTCCGGACTCCCACCCTCGTGCGCTGCGTTTGTCCCTTTTCCGCCAACCGTCTTCGCGCTTCCCAGCCGTGGGTGAGAAAGACGCTCAGCCGGTTTCGGCGGAAAAGGAGAACAAAAACATGAATTTCAATAGCAACCACAACAGCAACGTCAACAGCGGCAGCAGCCACACCGCGCCGCACAGCAAAAATGCGGCGCTGCGCACTCGCAGCGACTCGCCCTATCAGCAGCGCACCAGCCAAAAGGACAACCCCACACAGCAACTCATCAAGCAAGCCGTGGATTTTCTCATCCAGCAGCTTGAGGCGGGCAAGAGCGAAACATTGACCGCGTATCTGGCCGCGATGGCGCGGTTTCATGCCTACAGCTTTTCCAACATTTTATCCATTGTTCGCGCCCGTCCCGACGCTACACACGTAGCAGGTATTCGCACATGGAATGAGTTGGGCCGTTTCGTGAAGCGGGGCGAGAAAGGCATTCCGATTCTTGCGCCCATGATCGGACACCGGCGCAGACAAGACGAAGCTGACCAGAGCAGCAGAACAGACGGCAGCGCCAAACCGCAGCCAGTATTGATCGGATTCAGGGTTGTACATGTCTTCGACATCCAACAAACCACTGGCGAAGACCTTCCCCAGTTCGAGCAGAACATCACCGGCGACGTGGGCGAGCACCGGGACCGGCTCATCGAGTTTCTGGCGCAACAGAATATCACCCTTGAATACAACGAGAACATCGCGCCCGCTCTTGGAGTGAGCTACGGCGGAAAGATTGTCTTGCTGCCCGGACAGTCCGATGCGGAGGCGCTAGTCAGTTTGGTCCACGAAACGGCTCATGAACTTTTGCACAAATCCACCCGTCGCACTATCACCACCCAAACCGTGCGCGAGACAGAAGCCGAAGCCGTGGCCTTCATTGTGGGTCAGGCCGTGGGCTTGGAGATGGGAAAAAGTTCAAGCGACTACATTCAGATGTACGCAGGAAACGCAGCGCTGTTGGCCGAAAGCCTTGAAGTTATCCAGCGCACTTCCGCAGTAATTCTGGACGCCATTCTCACGGACGAAACAGTCCAGGAGAATGAGGCCGTTGCGGAGGTGGCGTAGTGAAGACCATTCTTCGCATTCTTGAGCGGGCCGGAGGTTATGCTTGATGCAAGCGTTCTCGGAGAAGAGGTTCATCCTCAAACCTTTAATACGCTGAAACGTCTCGAAAACGAAGATAACACGGTCATCGAGGAGGAGGAACAATTCACGGAACTTGCTAGCAGCGAGGTCCTTCTTCACCAGCTAAGAGCATATCTCGATAGCGGGGGACGAGAAGTCATCGAATCAATTCCTGATGGTATTCATTCCGGTCTTCAAAAAATAGGTGCCCGCGGGGTCTTCTTCTACTTTCGTAGTAACGGCGGCTCGTCAGTGCAGAACTTCTGGAAGTATTACGACCTGAAAACGAACACCATCCTCGATAATAGGCATATTTTGGCAAGTCTGATTGCTTGCTCCTATGACGCTCCGAGAATTGTCGACCAGGATATATATAAATCAATCTTTGACATTCAGGAACAAGTGTTGGAGAACCTGCTACATGGGCAACAAGAAAAGATCGCTCTACAGGTAGCCCCCCAGGCAATTGATCCGCTTCAACAGACGGTGGCAACGATTATTCAATCGTATCTCAACCATCCGAACATTGATCGGAAACGTGGTATTGCTAGCATTTCGTTTCTAAATAGACCAATGCGAAATGTTCAGGTTGCAGAGCTTAGAACACTTTATAAGTCGTACCAACAAACAAGCGACGTCTCAGATTTGATTGCAGGAATCGAAGCGATACAGTCCGCATTTGGTGAGGAGCCAGGAATATCGTCAGAGAATGGGCCTGTTGTTGTGCCTGCGCTTCGCAGAGAGGATCTACAACTAATTTGCTTTGACGTTCTGAGTAGCACGTAGCATCATCGGGCAGCAGACGAGATTTGGGAAATGATTGCTTGTTAGTCAATCTTGTTCAAGCAAACGCACTAAATTTTCGGCTCGTCTCTTCACTTTGATCTGTTCCTATCTGTTTTTCGTGAGTCCATCGAATTCAGAACGCAACTTCTCGACGACTTGTTGCAAGTCTTCGATGGACGGAACTTCATCCTGTACCGGTTCAGGCAGCTCATGAGTAACCCGGTAGGTCGAAATTCCAATCGGCTTGGCTATGTCGCGCAGCGCGTACTCAACGATGGAGCCGCTACGGCTTTCACAGAGAAGCAGCCCAAGCGTGGGCGCATCCGAAGCTGTTCGCAGCAGATCGTCCACGGCGGAGAGGTAGAAGTTCAGTTTCCCGGCATATTCTGGTTTGAAGGAACCAACTTTCAATTCAATTACAAAATAAGAATGCAAGCGGACGTGATAGAAGAGCAAGTCGATATAGAAGGTCTGCCCGTCCACTTCGAGTGGAACCTGACTGCCGATGAACGCAAAGCCTCGCCCAAGTTCCAACAGAAGGTCGCGGAGATGAATAAGCAGCCCGCGCTCCAACTCGCGCTCCTTGGCATTAGAGGCCAGCGTCAGAAAATCAAAGTTGTAAGGGTCTTTGAGAATCTGCTCGGCAAGATCAGAGTCTGGCGGCGGAAGCACTCGCTGAAAGTTTGTAAGGGCCTTTCCCTCTCGCGCATGCAATTGGCTGTTGATTTGATGAACCAGTACATTTCGGCTCCAGCCGTACTCGACTGCGGCGCGGAGATACCATTCCCGCGTTTTCCGGTCCTTGAGCCTGTCCAGCAGTACTCGGAGATGGCCCCACGGCAAAAGTGCCACAAGCTGTGGCACTATTTCCGGGTCTGGCCACGCCTCGGCTAAACTCCGCATATACTTGAGGTTGCGCGGACTGAAGCCCTCGACTCCCGGAAACTCAGCTCCCAGATCCTTGGCAAGCCGGTCAATCACCTTTGTGCCCCAGCCTTCGGCATTTTGCCGAACGAGAATTTCCCTGCCAATAGACCAGTACAACAAGACAAGTTCCCGGCTCACGGCGAACGAGGCTCGCAATTGAGCCGAGCGAATGCGTTCCTTGATCTCCGCGAGGAGCGCGGCGTAACCGGACGGTGTTTGGAGTTCCTTGGACATTTTGTTCTATGCTACGACAACCAGACGCTCCTTGAGGCAACTTGGAGGCGTCCTCGCTTTCGCAGGATGAATGCGAATGAATTCTCGACTAGTTGCGCCAGCGTCAATCACGCAATCGGCAATGACAACTGCTCCGGTGGACGATGCAGATTCATTTGCTTTACGAAGCGCCGCACATATTCGCTGACCAGCCGCGACTTGTTATCGGCTCGCGTCGCCAGATGCGTTTCCAGCCGAATGTGCTCGTCGAGCAGGGGAAGATTGGCAAGCCCATGATCGGCAGCGCGTAGCGCTTCCGCTGGAGTCATCCAAGCCACCAGCGCATCATCCGTCAAAAGAGCGGTGGCCTGTTCTGCATGGCTGAGGTGGTGAACAACCGTTGCCTGTTTCTGTTCGTTCGCCACCCGTTCGAGAATCATGTCATGCAAATACGGATGGATGCTCCGGTTGAAGAAGACCCATGGATATTTCACGACTTCAGCAAGCGTTGTGGACTGCTTCGCCGCGAGCGGGTGCCCTTCACGAAAGACAATCCGGAATGAATTGCGAGCAAGGCAGAGCGTTGTGATGGCCGCGATTTCCGGCGGAGAGGTTACGAGAGCGAGATCGATGTGTCCCCGCTGAAGCTGCGTCAACAACTCGGCGGAATACTCCGTATCAATCTCAATGGCAAGATCTCGGT
>Ga0224526_1000164_pt1 | contig 34333 bp, 32 predicted proteins | sample CBST25metaG_FD_179878 | JGI IMG/M metagenome (GOLD analysis project Ga0224526, IMG submission 179878) | Peat soil microbial communities from Stordalen Mire, Sweden - C.B.S.T-25 | ecosystem: Environmental > Terrestrial > Soil > Wetlands > Peat | place: Sweden: Norrbotten County, Stordalen Mire...
GCAGAAGAAGGCATACGAAGGATCGAAGACAACTGGATACGAACTCTAACACGATGAACGCTTTGGAGATTTGCGCATGAAAATCAATGTCGGATTTCTTGCAGTTTTGTGCCTTGCCTTGGCTGGCGCGACTGCACAAGCCAGCAATATTACCTACACTGTCAACGAAACCATCACCGGCCCGGTGAATGGAGTTGCCGGAAACCCCATCCAGACCGATTCGGTGGTGGGCACCGTCACGACGGACGGCACGATCGGGGTATTGCAAACAAGTAACGTTGTCAGTTGGAACCTCGATTTAGTCGACGTCACCAATCCACAGTACAGTGACCTTCTCACGACTGGTAATTCGTCATTCTCTGCGAATGGCAATGTGCTCTCGGCTACCGCCGCGGGTCTCTACTTCAATTTCAGCGGCAGCGGCATAGCCGCCTTTCAAGACGACATCCCCGGACCGAGCAGCGGTTATCACTATTGGTGTCTGAACGCGACCAATTACGCTTGCGCCCTCGGCAATACGATCGCGCCGGATAATGTCTTCTCATGGGACCTGGGCAACGGCGACGATTTAGTCATCGCAGCCAGCGGCACCCAGGGCCAGGTGGGTAATTCTCCCTTAGATCAAGGGGGAGAAACTGCAGACACTCCCGAACCCTCCAGTCTGCTCCTTCTCGGCAGCGGCCTGGTGGGTCTGGCCGGCATGGTCCGCCGCCGCATTGCCACGCGCGCTTGAGTCTTCTGTGGCTTCCCTAAAAAGGCCCAGGGCGCAAACCCTGGGCCTTTTTCAGGTGGCTGATCTACCGATCCGGTGAAGTTCAGGCGTCTTTCACGTTGCCGCCGCATTCCGGGTGGCCGCAGAGGCAGACGATTTCCATCTTCTTCCCTATTCCCTCGCAATGAGGGCTGCAATACTTGGCGTTTGCGGGTGGAACGCACGTGCAAGCCAGATTTCCGCATTTCTTGGGGTTCGCCATAGTGCTCCTTCCTCCTCTTTCCTTCCTTGCGCCGTTCCGGTGTGATGCCTTGCGGCAACACAGCACTATTAAAGGCCACATCGAGGCAAAAAGAAAGCAATAAAAGCCCCGATTTCTCGCGATGTCCGGACATGTTTTGCCGGATGCCGGGTGCCCCAAGTGCCTCGCTTTTGGGCGCCTGGGAGGGACCACCGATGTATGCTCATGGTCATGACGGAGAGACTTGTTCGTTAACAGCGCCGACAGAAGTAGGCCGCCTCCGCGCGAACCTGCTTGGCCATTACAGATGGTGATTGCGGCTGTCGCCTTCTATGCGATACTCGAAAAGGAATGTATAAACGAATTGTTCTCAAGCTTTCGGGTGAAGTGCTGGCCGGCCCGCGCGGCTTCGGCCTGGATGCCGACAAGGTCTCCGAGATTACCGGCGAGATCGTCGATGTGCATGCGCTGGGCGTGGAGATTGGCGTGGTCGTCGGCGGCGGCAACTTTTTCCGCGGCGCAGCCGCGCAGGCTAAAGCGATGGACCGCGTGGCCGCCGACAACATGGGTATGCTCGGCACCGTCATCAACGCCATCGCCATGCAGGACGCCATCGAAAAGCGCGGCGTGCAGTGCCGCGTGATGAGCGCCGTTTCCATGAACCAGGTGGCCGAGCCCTACATTCGCCGCCGCGCCGTGCGCCATTTGGAAAAGGGCCGCGTGGTGATTTTCGCCGCCGGCATCGGCAATCCCTTCTTTTCCACGGATACGGCGGCCAGCCTGCGCGCCATGGAAATCAAAGCCGATGTGCTGCTGAAGGCCACCAAGGTGGAAGGCATTTACAACGCCGACCCGGTGCTGGTGAAGGACGCCGTCAAGTACGACGAGATCACTTACATGGAGATCTTGCGCCAGGGGCTGAAAGTGATGGACCTGACCGCCGTAAGCCTCTGCAAGGACAATAACCTTCCCATGATCGTCTTCAACATGAACCAGCCGGGAAATATCCGGCGAGTGGTGCTGGGGGAGAAGGTCGGCTCGCTGGTGACGGCGTAAAAACAGTGAACAGTGAACAGCGGACAGTGAACAATAAAAGCCCGGGGGTTGTGACTGATCGCCGTTCACTGACCACTGACCAACGGGCGGAAACGCGCAAGCCAGATCGGCTGAATGCACTGACGGGGTTGCGCTGTTTTGCGGCTATCAACATCGTTTTCTTCCATTTTTCAAATCCCCACTGGTTTGGCTGGCTGGCGCCTGTAGTCGATGCCGGCTTTGTCTCCGTAAGCTACTTCATTCTGCTTTCGGGGTTTGTGCTCGGCTATAACTACAATGCTCGTGCGCGGGCCGGGGAACTGAACCTGACGCGCTTCTGGAAGGCGCGGTTCACGCGCATCTATCCCATCTATCTGCTCAGCCTGCTGCTGAGCCTGGGAACGCTGGGCCAGGAGTACCGCAGTCACACCCACGGCATGTTCTGGGCCGGCGTGGTGCTCACGCCGCTTCTGCTGCAGGGGTTCATCCCGGCTATCTCCACCTTCCTGAATACGCCCGCCTGGACCATGTCGGCGGAGGCCTGCTACTACGTGATCTTTCCCTGGCTGGCCCGATGGAAGCGTCCGGAGCGCATCAAGCCCTATCTTTGGAAGATGGCCGGCGTCTGGATGCTGGGCCTGGTTCCCGGCGCGCTCTATATTGCGTTCAACCCGGACGGCATTGCGCATCCCGACCGCTGGAGCTACGGTCCCTGGCTCTGGGCCCTCAAATATACTCCTTACGCGCACGTGGCCAGCTTTATATTCGGCGTGATGCTTGCGGAGCTGGACGAGCTGATAGCGCGCGACAGCCGTCTGCGCCTATGGCTGGGACTGGGCGGCTTTGCCGGCATCTACGGCCTGCTGACGCTGGGGCCGCTGATGCCCTATGCCGTCATGCACGACGGCCTGCTGATGCCGCTCTTCGGCTGCATCGTCCTGGGACTGGCCGGAAAGAATCCGCTGGCGTCTCTCCTGGGGATCCGCCCGCTGGTTTTTGTGGGCGAGGCCAGCTACTGCCTTTATCTGCTCCACTTCAACCTGTGGAACATGATCCATCACTCGCACGTCCTCGACTGGCTGCACCTCACTCGCTTTGACCCCTGGCTCAGCTATGCGCTGCTGATTGCAATGGCCGTGGCGACGCTGCACCTGGTCGAAAAGCCGGCGCAGCGGCAATTGCGCAAGTGGATGGGCGCGAAATAGAGCGAAAACAGAGTAAGCGTCCCCATGCGAAGGCCGCAAAAGGTGGCCTTTCCATAGAGCCTGTATAAGAACTATGTCTTGAAGGGTACGGGCTTCAGCCCGTACGTTAAGAGCCCATTCTTGATTTCGGCTTCAGCCGCTGAGGGAATGCAAGCTGCCGCAAAAGCATGAACTTAACCAGGGCCTCCTTAAGGCACGGCTCGGCCATGTGGCAGGGAAAGCCAGGAGATCCGCCAAGGCCTCTACCCGCGGGTAGAGGCCTTGATGGTATTGCGCTGTCGTTGGGATGCGTCAGTACACCGTGAGCGTGAAGGTCGTGGTGTGCGTCAGGGATCCCGAAGTCGCGGTAACGGTCACCGTGGATGAAACTGGCGGAGGGGTAGACACCGTATTAGAAGCCCCGCCACAGCCGTTGAGCGCAGTCAGACTGGCGACGCTGATCGCCGCCAGCAGCAACAGCATCGGCAAGCCGCGCCGTTTCTTCCAGCCAAAGCAACAGAACGCCACGGCCAGCACCGAGCCGGGAAAGAGCGGGCTGGAGTCGCGGTGCAGAGCAGCGGCGGTTGCGGCGGTGGTCACAGTCAGCATGGAGTACGAGGTGCCTGCGGGCGTGGGCACGGTCAGCGTTGAGAAGCTGCACACGGCTCCCGCGGGCAACCCTGTGCAAGCGAAGGTGACTGGGGAATTGAAGCCACTGAAGCCACCCACATCAGTTGCGGTGATCGTGGCCGCGCCACGCTGTCCACCCTGGACGGAGATGGCCGTTGGATTAATGGCGAGGGCGAAGTCGGGCGGGATGGTGTAGGTCGCGGTTGCGTAGGCGCTGTTGTTAAAGCCGATGGCCGTGGCTATCGCGGTCAACGTTTCCGTCGTACTGATTTCAACCGGCCCACTATAACTTCGCATATACAGGTTAGTATCCCCTGGCTGATTCAGGCTGTACTCGATGTTTGCGTTCGGTGTCGCATCGGAGATAGTGACCATCTGAATGGTGGTGTAGGTGCCAGACAAAAGGGAAAGAGTCGGCGTCTCTGTAGTCGGCTCCTGCGTAAAAGTTGCCATAGCCACTCCACTATTCGGATAGCCGTTGGCGACCGCGATAACCTTGACCGTCGCCGGGGAGGAAAGAGTTATCGGACCGGTCGTCTCAAGTGAATTGGTTGTCGGAGTGGTTCCGTCCGTTGTGTAATAAAAGACAGAGTTGGACATTCCGTTATAAACAGTAAAAGAAAAGGGAAAGTCATTTCCTCCAGACGCCACGTTAAATGTTGGAGTAATTGCAGGCGGCAGAGTAGCTGCGGATGGCTGATACTCCCAGAGGTCATTTGATTCGCCGGAATTTCCCGTCGGATCATAGACGTGCCCTCCAAAGAGCCAGAAATTACCCTGGCTGTCAGTCCAACCGACCGAGTCAGCCCGCCCACCGGGAATGTTTCCCGCGTCAGGAATACCCTCTGTTCCATACGCGCCCAGAAAAGAGCAGGACCCTCCCATCCACGCCCATTCACTTGTGGAAGGATTGAAGTCCATAAGATTGTTACATTCGGTATAAAAGTAGGAACTTGGGCTAAACACCCAGACAATGCCGCTTTTATCGGTGTAGGCAATCGAGCCAACTCCAGCAGATGGTCCGTTAATCACGTCATATGGTCCGTTAGCCGCAGAAGGAACACCTAATGTGCCAGGCACGTTGTTGAGGGCATCCAATGAGACCAGGACCCATTCTTTCGCTGCAATATCAAATTCCCAGAGATCGCCATATTGAATTGGTGGATTGTTCGTGAAGATGATCTCAAGAGGATGTGTACTAGGAACCAATGAAGGAGTTCGCTGCGATGTAGAGCTATAACCCTCCCCACCCATGAGCCAGAAATTGCCGCTGTCATCCGTCCAGCTAACCGCGCCACTTCTGCTGTTCGGTGTGTCTCCTGCTGGGGGTGTTCCGATTGTGCCGTAGGTTCCGTTCTGGCCGACCGCACTGCTGCCGTTCATCCATGTCCATTGACTCGTAGAAGTATTAAAGGACCAGAGGTCATTGAGGTCGCCCGTGCCTCCAGTGCCTCCATAGAGCCAGAGGCTGCCGCTGCCATCAATCCAACTGTTTGCTTCGTATCTAGCTCCAGGCACATTTCCTGTTGCTGGCTTGCCTAGGCTGCCGTAGACGCCGGGTTGATTGACCACACTGCTTCCGCTGATCCACGTCCAGGTATGTGTGGAAGGGGTGAATTCCCAAAGGTCGTTGAGATAACCAAAAGCGCCTGTCGAATCGAAACCGCTGCCGCCAAAGAGCCAGAAGTTGCCGCTGCTGTCTGTCCAACTGACCGCGCCATATCGCCCTCCGGGAATGTTCCCGGCATCAGGCTTACCCAAGGCTCCGTAGATGCCAGGCTGACCACAGTATGTCGTTGAGGTTCCGTTGATTGGGTTGTTTACAGTTACACAGTTGCCGCCTACATTGCTGTTCCCGCCGATCCATGTCCATTCATTCGTTGAGGGGCTGAACTCCCATAGGTCGTTGAGTTCGCCACTGTTTCCTTTGGCGTCGTAGCCGATGCCGCCCAAGAGCCAGAAATTTCCGCTGTTATCGGTCCAGTTCACGGCCGAATCGCGGCCTCCGGGGATGTTTCCCGCAGCGGCCGTTCCTAATTGGCCGTAAACTCCGGACTGGTTTACTGCGTTCCCTCCGCCTACCCAGGTCCATTCGTTGGGGGCGGTTGTTTGCGCCGTGGCGGGAAGTGAAATGACGGGGAATCCAAGCAGGCACACAAACAAATAACCAAACACGAAACGCTGCATCCTCATTGAACTTACCCTCACAAGAAAAGTGCAAATCCAAAGCTCGAAAAAGCCCCACCTTTTACGCCGCGCTCGATTGACCTAGATTGAATGCTGAAGAATTCTATCAGAATGAAGGTTTTAGCAAACATTGAGATACTCTTTTCATGCAGTCCATAATGCTGCCAGGGTGGAATGTTAATGGGGGCGCAGGTGGAAAAGCTTCGCGAGACTCCCGGGGACGAAAGCGTAGGGTCGGCTCCCTGCCTAAGCCGAGAGCGGGCGCGCGTTCTGGCGCTGGAGGCGGGGTTTGCCGAGGCCGGTCTGGTTGCTCTTCCGCACGCCAATGAAAAACGCGATGCGGCGCGGTACGAAGAGTGGGTGCGGGCGGGCCGCGCGGGAACCATGCGCTACCTGGAGCGGACGGAATCGGAGCCGGAGAATGAGGCCGCGCGGCTGTTGCGGTCGCGGGCGAGCATTCCGTTCCCCTGGGCGCGGTCGGTGCTGGTTTGCCTGGCGAACTACAACAGCCAACAGCCGCGCTCGACTGAGCCAACTGCCGAAGGAGCGGGTTGGATTGCGCGCTACGCATGGTCAAGCAAGGTGGATGCAAACGGCGCAATGCGGCCAAGCGATTACCACAAGGTGCTGCTCAAGCGGATGAAAGCACTGGAAGCGCGGCTGCATGAGCGGTTTGGCGGCTTCGAGGCGCGCTGCTTTGTGGACACCGGGCCGGTGGTGGAGCGGGCGCTGGCAGCTGCGGCCGGAGTGGGCTGGACAGGCAAGAATACCTGCCTGATTCATCCCAAGTTGGGGTCGTATGGGTTTTTGGCAGTTCTGGTAACTTCTCTGGAAGTGCGCGCTGCGGAACCAGCTAAAGGCCACGTCGATTTTGCGGGATCCATGTACGGGCTGAATCCCACGCCCTTCAACGAGACAAGCAATTATGCAGACTCCGTGGGCCTGCCGCTTGCGGTGCCTGACCGCTGCGGAAGCTGTTGTCGCTGCCTGGAGGCCTGCCCGACGGGAGCGCTGATTGCGCCCTACCAGATGGATGCGAGCAAGTGCATCTCCTACCTGACTATCGAGCATCGCGGGCCGATGGCGCCGGAGCTGATGGAGGGGATGGGGCGGCAGGTCTTTGGCTGCGATATTTGCCAGGATGTTTGCCCGTGGAATCGGAAGGCTCCGGTGACGGCCGACCCGGAATTGGCACCGCGCGCGGAGTTGGTGAACCCGGCGCTGGAGTGGCTGGCGACGATGGATGAGGCGGAGTTTGAGGGCGAGTTCAGCGGCTCCCCGGTGCGCAGGGCGGGATTCCTGGGGCTCAAGCGCAATGTTGCCATCGCGATAGGCAACAGCGGGTTGCGCCGATTGACGCCGTGGCTGGAGAAATGGAGCGAGGCCGCGGACGAGGGATTGCGGAGCGCAGCGCATTGGGCGCTCGCAAAGCTGAAGGCTTCCTGATGAATGGTGGTTGAGCTTCGTGACATCCCACCCTTGCGACACAAAAAAGTCGCAAGGGTGGGGCACCCAGCTTTTGTTGACACAGGAAAAGCCCCGCAGCGCTTAGCTCCAGCGGCTATCCTTGAAGTAAGAACCGTGCGGCAGTTTTGCTTTGCTCACACTTTTACCAGGAAGAGTTTTCTTGTTTTGGAAAGGGAGTAGAACGTGGCTGATAGTTTAAATTCGGATGCGCAGAAGGATGCGGCAATCGAGGTTCCCAGAGCCGTTGACGTGGCGGAGCCGGCAACCCAGTCCAAGTGGTACCAATGGCGCAAGGATGGCACGGCGCTGGTGCACTACCTACTCGACAGCGAAGTGCATACCTTTGCTTTCAGCGTTGCGGCCAACGTGATTCTGTCGTTTATTCCTTTTATAGTGCTGCTCTACGTCTTAGCAGACACAGTCTTTCACCACTCGGTGATGATGCAACTCGTGATCAAAGACATGGTCGCTTACTTCTTGCCCTCGAATCAGAGTTTTATCGCTGAGAATCTGGCTGGCGTGGCGGAAGCGTCCTCGAAGCATGGTGTGCAGGTCTTTTCGTTGATTGTAATTCTGGTTGCCTGCACGGGCATCTTTCTTCCGTTGGAGGTGGCGCTCAACCAGGCCTGGGGCGTGACCAAAAGCCGCAACTATCTACACAATCAGGTCATTGCTTTTGGCCTAGCGTTCCTGATGATGGTGCTGGGTATAACCAGCATCCTGGTGAACGCGCTGGCGCGCGACGTGCTAACCGTAATCTTCGTTCACCAGACAAATATCAATTGGTTTGATTTTGTGCTCAAGTTCACTTATCAAGGAACGAGTTTCATCTTATTAGCTGCAACTACCGGAGTAGCTTCAATACTTTTTTTCTTTTCGATTTACTGGCTGCTGCCCAACCGCAAGGTTCCCTGGAGACACGTGCTGCGCACGTCCATCTATACGGGAATCATCTGGCTGGTAGCAAAGTATATCTTCGAGGCGGTGCTGCCGCATATGCATCTGAAAGAGCTCTACGGCCAGTTCTACGTGTCGGTCGGCTTGATCTTTTGGGCCTATGTTTCGGGGCTGATTCTGTTTGCCGGGGCGCAGTTTAGCGTGGCGCGGCTGGGGAACGGAAAGTAATAGAGGCGCGCAGACACGCTGCAAGAATTGCTAGCGCTTTTTTGCGGGCTTGCGAATGCGCGGTTTCGCCTGCAACTCAGCCTGGCACCTTCGTAGGGCTTCCTCTGTCTGTTTTTGTTCCTGTATGTCTTCAAGGCCGCCGTACCAGGAAATGATTTTTCCGGAGGAATCAAAGCGCGGATAGCCGCGGGACCGCAACCATCTCCATTCGCCATCGTGGCACCTGACCCGATACTCAATATCCGTGGATTGTCCACTCGCGATGGCCTCTTTGATAGTTTGGTTGACCGGCCCCACGTCGTCCGGATGGAGCGCATCCATCCATCCGGGACCCAGCGTCTGCTCTCTTGTCATGCCCGTGAGCTTTTCCCACCGCGGGCTCACCTCGACCGCTCTGCCTTCCGCATCCATGATCCAGGGCATCTGCGGATTCAATTCCACCATGCTCCGGTAGTGCTCTTCGCTTTCGCGCAGGGCCTGTTCGACGCGTTTTCGGTCTGAGATGTCATTGACGACGATGGAGACGCCTATCACTTCTCCAGCTTCATCCCGGACCGGTTGATACGACAGCATGAGCGTGCGATAGCCGCTTCCCGCCTCGAAGTTCGGCCTTGCCACCTCAAAGTTCAGGATCGATTTTCCCTGCAGCGCGCGGTGAAGAAGGTCTTCAAACTGCGGGTACAAATCGGGGACAATCTCGGCAATCGGCCTGCCAAGATGCGCCGCAAGGGGTACGCCGTTCATTATCGCCAGCCGCCGGTTGAGGCTCACATAGCGAAGATTCCGGTCGAGTAAACATAAACCCACGGGGACGCTATCGTAGATGGCCTGCAGTTGCGCGAACCTCTGCCCCGGCAGCGCCTCCAGGCTGGTGATCGGACCCGCATCCAGATGCTCCGGCAAGCAGGAGGCGTAAGCCTGTGGCTTGCGGGCAACAAGCGCCGGAAGTTCTTCAACCGGAACCGGCCGGCTATAAAGATAACCCTGGCCGAAGTCGCATCCGAGCCAGAGCAGCATATTGGCCTGTTCCTGAGCCTCTATTCCTTCAGCGACGGTGATCAGCCCGAGGCTGCGTCCCAGGCCGACAACAGCCGCGACAATTTTTCTACTTTCCCGCGATTGCGTCATGGAGCTAACAAAACTCTTGTCAACCTTCAGCTCATCGAAGGGCAATGCCTGCAAATGTTTCAAGCTCGAATACCCGGTGCCAAAGTCGTCGAGCGCCAGCTTGCAATGCAAAGCTTTCAACTCATGGGCGACGGATTGGGCGCGCGGCAGATCAGCCAGCAGCGCGCTCTCGGTAATCTCGATGGTCAAACGGTCGAGGGGAAAGCCACCCGTTGCCGCAATCGCCTCGAGCTCGGCGGGCAGCGTGAGATCGAGCAGTTGAAGCGGTGAAAGGTTGACGGCCAACATCACGGAGCCAGGCAACATGGGGCCGGCGGTGAAGGCTTTTTTCAATATCTGGCGGGTCAACTGATTAATGAAGCCGCTCTTCTCCACAGCGGGGATGAAATCGTCCGGAGGAACGATGCCGAGCCGCGGATGTCTCCATCGTGCAAGCAGTTCAAAGCCAGCCAGTTGGCCGGTCCTGAGTTCAATCAGAGGCTGGAAGTAGGGATAGAACTCGTCTTTGTCGAAGGCCCGATGAAGGTCGATTTCATCGAAGATCATGGCTTACCTCGCGGCAAGGATACAGGAAGTCTTGTGCTCTGTGTAGAGACTTTTCGGGAGGAAGCGCATGCCCGGGAGATGGCAGGAGAGGCGAATCTCCCGGGTTCGCGGTTATATGTCGAGGTTGCGTACGTTCAGCGCATTATCCTCGATAAACTTGCGGCGCTTCTCAACGTCTTCGCCCATGAGAGTGGCGAAGATTTCTTCGGCCTCCACAAAATCTTCCAGCTTGACCTGAAGCAGCGTGCGCCGCTCGGGGTCCATGGTGGTATCCCAAAGCTGCGTGGAGGTCATTTCGCCCAGGCCCTTGTAGCGCTGCACCTGGTAGTCTTTTTTGCCCTGCTCGACGATGTAGGTGAAGAGTTCGCGGGCGGTCTGTTTCTCCACCGGCTCGCGCAACAGACGAGCGGTGCGGCGGGCCTGTTTGGCCTCCGCCTGCACTTCCGCGCTGTCGGGTGCGGCATCCTCAGTTTCGGCTTCAGCATCGGAACTGGTCTCGACGGCAGCAGCCTTCGGAGCGTACTCTATGAGGAACGGCGGCTCAAGGAATTCCTTGATGAGCGTGTATTTCGCCATCATCTGGCGGAACTCGGGGCTGGAAGCCAGCGTCCAGTCAATGCAGCGCGAGGCGCCCTGCGCATCAGTAAAGCAGATGGACCAGGTGTGGTGCTCCTCGTCTTCGACCGCCTCGCTGAGCGCCTTGAAACCAAACTCCTCGGCTCGCTCGGCCAATTCGGCGCGCAGCGTGGCCAGCTTGGGCGGAATCTCGCTTTCGGACTTGGAAGCAAAATCCGCGCGATGGATCAGCTCGGCGCGGGCCAGCAGTTCCGTCAATTTTTCATTGCGGATGCGCTTGTCCACTTTTTCTACGAAGTCCAGGTACTCGCTGAGGGTGCCCATGAAACGGGTAAGGTTGGCGCCCTCGATGCGGTTGGCCGCCTCGCCGTGGCGAACGATCATTCCCTCCGACGCGCGGTTGACCATCACCTTGACAAACTCGCGCTCATCCTTGATGTACTGCTCGAAGCGGCCCTTCTTGATCTTGAACAGCGGCGGCTGCGCGATGTAGATGTTGTCGCGCTTGATCAGCTCCGTCATGTGGCGGAAGAAGAAGGTCAGCAGCAGCGTGCGAATGTGCGAACCGTCAACGTCGGCGTCCGTCATCAGGATGATCTTGCCGTAGCGGAGCTTGGAGACGTCGAAATCATCCTTGCCGATCCCGCAACCGAAGGCGGTAATCATGGCGCGGATTTCCTCATGGCCCAGCATCTTGTCATAGCGGGCCTTCTCGACGTTGAGGATTTTTCCTCTCAAGGGGAGAATGGCCTGGAAACGGCGATCCCGGCCCTGCTTGGCGGTGCCTCCGGCGCTCTCGCCCTCGACCAGGTATACTTCACAGCGGTCGGGGTTGCGCTCGGAGCAGTCAGCCAGTTTGCCAGGCAATCCGCCGCCGTCAAGCGCGCCTTTGCGGCGGGTCAGGTCGCGGGCCTTGCGGGCGGCCTCGCGCGCGCGCGATGCTTCAATGGCCTTGTTGATGATGCGCTTGGCGATGGGCGGATTTTGCTCAAGGAATGCGCCCAGCCGCTCGTTGACGAATGCCTGAACGGTGCCGGCGATATCGGAGTTGAGCTTGCCCTTGGTCTGGCCCTCAAACTGCGGTTGCGAGAGCTTGACGCTGACCACGGCAACCAGGCCTTCACGCACATCGTCGCCGCTCAGGTTCTCCTTCATATCCTTGAAGAGTCCGAGCGACTGGCCGATGGCATTGATCGTCCGAGTTAGAGATGTCCTGAAGCCGGAGAGATGCGAGCCACCGTCAACAGTGTTGATGTTGTTGGCGAAGCTGAAGACGGTTTCCGAGTAGCTGTCGTTGTACTGGAGCGCGATCTCGATCTCAACATTGTCGCGCATGGCCTCCATCATGATTGGCTTGTCATGCAGCACGGTCTTCCCGCGGTTGAGGTACTTCACAAACTCGGCGATGCCGCCGGCATAGTGAAATTCGGCGTGGCGGGCTTCGCCGGTTTTAGCGTCGGCGGTGCGCTCGTCGGTGAGCGAAATCGTGAGGCCCTTGTTGAGGAAGGCCATCTCGCGCAATCTCTGAGCCAGGGTGTCGTAGTTGAACTCTGTGGCTTGAAAGATGGTCTTGTCGGGCAGGAAATGTACTTTGGTGCCGCGGCGTTTGCTGATCCCCGCCTGGCGCAACTCGCTGACGGGCTCGCCGCAACTGAAGTCCATCTCCCATGTGTGGCCGTCGCGCCAGATCTCGACGTTGAACTCCTGCGAGAGCGCATTGACGCAACTGACGCCCACGCCGTGCAGGCCGCCGGAAACTTTGTAGGTGGAGGCGTCGAATTTTCCGCCGGCATGGAGCTTGGTGAGCACCACCTGCACGGCAGGCATCATCTTGCCATTGGAAAGCGGCATCATGTCGACGGGGATGCCGCGGCCATCATCGACCACGGTGATGGAGTTGTCCACGTGGATGATGACGTCGATTTTTTTGCAGTAGCCGGCCAGCGCCTCATCCACGGAGTTGTCCACCACTTCGTAGACCAGATGGTGCAAACCCATTTCACCTGTCGAACCGATGTACATGGCCGGACGCAGGCGCACTGCCTCCAGGCCCTCAAGAATTTTGATGTTCTCGCCGGTATAGCTGCCGTTATCTGCGGGGATCGGAGTGGTGCTCAGGGGTTCAGTCGCCATAGTGTTCCATTCGTAATGCCTTCGCTTCAAGCTCCACGGGGGAAGGCGCGGTATACGGGGGAGCTTCCGGGCCGCTGATTCGGGGTCTAACCGATTGAAAGACCGAGGCTTTCAATCACACTTATCTGTGCTCATTTTATCATGCGGGGAGGGTCTGAATGAAGGAGAAAAGGGGGCGGGAATGCAGGTGTCAGAGCCAGATCCGGGACGAAGCGAGGTACTATCGTAATTTCATTTCGAGCCATAATCAGTTACCTATTATGGTTACTTCTGAATAATTATTCAGAATTTACTGGACTTAGTCGGTAATATTACCTACGATTTTATTGAGCAGAAGATGCGTCTTCTGTCAATCAAAATCTATCAGAGGTTACTAACGATGAAATTCGCTATCCGTATCTTCGCTCTGTCCGTTGTCGTCGCTGGCGCTGCCGCCGCTGCCGTTACGCCCAAGACCACGCCCGCCATTCCCAGCCACCAGTCGGCCACCGCGAGCATGCCAGTTCCTGGATGCGGACCTTATATGTGTCCCACCGACCCCAATGGCAACTAAAAGAGGGCAATCGGGCGGCAAAGGTAACCCGATTAGTACACTTTTTTATTGATTGGAAGGGCATTTGGCGTTATTCTGTGAGAGTTCTCAGAATAGCCAGGGGCCCTTATGTCTTCACAGACCGCCATGTCGCTGATGAGCGTTGCCGAGTTTGTTCTTTGGGCTGCGCTCGGTTTCCTTTTTTTGGCGAAGAAGCTGCACCGCCGCTTCCCCGCAATGGGGGGCTATTTGGCGCTGCGAGTGGCATCAATGCCGCTGTTGATGTTTTTCTTTCACGGTCAGGCGGTGCATTGGTTCAACAATCTCTGCTTCCCGATCTATTTTTATCTCTATTGGACGGTTTATACCGCCAGTGCGATATTCCTTTTCTTCGTCTGCATAGAGGTCTTCCGCTCCGCACTCTCGGCGTTCCCAGGGTTAATGAAATTCGGCCTCGTGATCTTTCGCTGGGCGGTTTTGGCCTCGGTCATCGTGAGCTTCTCTGCGGTTAGCTTCACGCATCGTGGCGTTCTCCTCATTCCTGAAATTGCGCTTCGGCTGATGCGGTCTGTCAGTGTCGTTGAGTTGTGCCTGCTGGGCTTCCTCTGCCTGAGCATGAATGCATTGCGCCTCTCGGCTCGCGATATGGCCTTCGGAATTGCTCTTGGCTTTGGGGTGATGTCCTCCGGCGACTTCATCCTCGCTTCATTCTGGTCCCGTAGCACTTCGTTGACTGATCCGGTGCAATTCATCTACGAAGCGGCGATTCTGGCTACGCTGGGGATGTGGGTTACCTACTGCGCCCTGCCTGAGCGGGCCCGCAAGCCCATCATCGTGCCTGCCAACTCCACCATCCTTCGCTGGAACGAGATTGCCACCGCGCTGGGCCACACCGGAACTCAGGTCGCCTTGCAGCCGGTCAGCGGCTTCTTCCTGAGCGATGTGGAGAAGGTCGTCGAAGAAGCGCTCACCAGAAATCTGAAGAGTCGCGAATCGGCAGCCTAGGCGCAAGACTTAGGATTAGAACGCAAGAAGGGCCACGGCGACGCCGTGGCCCTTCTTGCGTGAAATGGAGCTGAGCTTACTCGGCTGGTACCGGCTCGACGGAGGCGAACCGTCCGCGGTTGCCGTGATCGCTAAACTTCACCCGGCCCGTAACCTTGGCGAAGAGAGTATCGTCAGAGCCGATGCCCACGTTGACGCCCGGCTTGATGCGGGTGCCGCGCTGGCGCATGATGATGGAGCCGCCAGTAATCAATTCTCCGGCAAAGGCCTTTACGCCCAGCCGTTGCGCATTGGAATCCCGTCCGTTTGTGGAGCTGCCTCCACCCTTCTTATGTGCCATTGTCGAATCCCCCTCTGAATTTCGATTCCGCGCCTAGCTGGCTGCGGTGTAGGTCACGCCGTCGGCCTCGATCGCCTTGATGCGCACCTCGGTAAAGTTCTGCCGGTGCCCCTGCAGCTTTTTGTACTGCTTCTTGCGTTTCAGGTGGAAGACCAGGATCTTCTCGCCCCGGCCCTCGCCCAGCACTTCGGCGATTACCTTGGCGGTGGACGGCTTGGCCACAACTCCCGGCTCGCCGCTGACGGCCAGCACATCGCTGAACTCGACCGTCTGATTCTCGGAAGCCACGCTCTCAATCTTGACGACGTCGCCTGGTGCGACGCGATACTGCTTACCACCGGTGCGAATAACCGCGTACATAAACCCTCCAGCGCAAGTCCGGCTTGGCCGGTGCGCACCTAAAAAACTAGCTCGGGCGGAAACTTCTGTGCCGCGGTACGCTCAAGCCCTTCAATGTTCGGGCGAGCGTCTGGCTCCACGGCCACAGGCAGGAATCGCCAAACTAGTGTAGTGTACCGGTTTTGCGGGGTAAAGGTCAATTTGCACTCGAAATTGTGCAGTCATAACGCCTATAAATTGTAGAAGCGGGTCTCAATTTCAGCTGCGGCCTGGCAGGCTGATTTGGGGCTGGATCAGGGCCGTGCCGGAACCACGTAGAACAGAATGGCGAAGTAGTGGGCGACGCTGCCGGCCAGCACAAACAGGTGCCAGAGGGCGTGGAAGTAACGCAGCCTGTCGAGCGCGAAAAAGACGATGCCCAGCGTGTAAGCCAGGCCGCCGGCGCCCAGCCACATCAGCCCGTGCCAGCCCAGGGAATGAATCAGCGGCCCCACGGCGACCACGATAAACCAGCCCTGCCCCAGGTACACCAGCGCCGAGGCCACCTCGAAGCGGCCAACGGCGAAGCTCTTGAAGACCACCCCGCAAACAGCCAGCGCCCACTCGCATCCGAAGAGGGTCCAGCCCACCGGCCCGCGCAGCGTAACCAGGCAAAACGGCGTGTAAGTGCCGGCAATGAGCAGATAAATGGCCGAGTGGTCGAGGATGTGAAAGACATGGCGTGCCCGCGTTCGCACCAGCGAGTGGTAGAGCGTGGAGCAGATGTAGACCAACACCAGCGTAACGGAAAAGATGGAACAACTGACCACGCACCACGCGGTGCCGCGCGTCGAGGCGGCAATCAGCACCACAGCGCCGGCGATGGCGAACATAGCGCCGATGCCATGCGTGATGGCGTTGGCCAGGATGTCGCCCAGATGGTAGATTGCTTTCTCGGGTTGCACAGATTGATGATAGCGCCGTGGATTGAGGAAGAGATCCGCTCCGGTCATTGTGATAAATGCCCTATTGCGCATAATGCTCTATATGGCATAATAGTTCCATGGGCTGGTCCGTCGAGTTCCATCCAAAGTTCAAGGCAGAAACCCTGGCACTCTCAAGAGCTGTGCGAATTGAACTTGTTGCGTCTCTCGCACCATTGCGGATGTTTGGACCATCCTTGGGACGGCCTGATGTAGACACGCTGAACGGTTCGCGCTACGCGAATATGAAGGAGCTTCGTTTCAAAGCGGACGGGGGCGTCTGGCGCGTCGCCTTTGCGTTCGATCCTCGGCGGAATGCAATTCTGCTTGTCGCCGGAGACAAATCGGGTGTGAGCGAGAGGACATTCTACAAACGGCTGATCGACAAGGCTGACAAACGGTACAAGGAACACCTCGAAACTCTCGAGTAAAAGGAGTAATTGCGATGTACAGGGCCATTCCGCTTGAGGAAGTAATTGCAGCCATGCCCTTGGATGAGCAAAAGGCCGTTGCAAAAAGGGGCGCTGAGTTGGTGGCCAAAGTGAGCCGCCGCATGACCCTTGCCGCTCTGCGCAAAGAGCGCAAGTTCAGTCAGGCCACGGTTGCCGAGGCTCTGGGAATCGGCCAGATGCAGATTTCGCGCCTGGAGAAGCGCAAGGACCCACGACTGTCCACGATGACTCGCACCATTGCAGCGATGGGTGGCCACTTGACGATGATTGCGACCTTCCCGGACCAGGAGCCGGTGGTGCTTGTGACCTCGCAGTTCGCGGAGAAGGCTGTGCGCGCTGCAAAAAGGGCCTGATGAGGTGATTTTCATCTCACGCGCCAGAAAAGAGACGCGGAGCATCCGCGGAATGGAGTGAGCAGGAATGAACGCCTTCGAGCAAGTGGTGAGCGATATTCTCCGAATGGAAGGGTATTGGGTTCGCAACTCTGTCAAGGTGACATTAACAAAAAATGAAAAGGACAAAATCGATAGGCCCTCATCGCCACGATGGGAGCTCGACGTAGTCGCGTACAGCGGGCGTGACAATATCTTGCGTATTGTCGAGTGCAAGAGCTACATGGACTCACATGGCGTACATTTGCGTGGCCTTGACGGGAGCGATCCTAAGGAAGCCAAACACTATAAATTATTCTCCGATCCAACGCTTTATAAGGTCATCTCCAATCGCTTGAAGGCTCAGTTCGTGAAGTCTGGGGCGTGTCCTTCGAGCGCTCGGACTAAGCTCTGTTTAGCTTGTGGACGAATTGCATCTGAAAGAGACCGGATTGGGCTAGAAATGCTTTTCAAGAAAAAGAAGTGGGATCTTTGGGATGAACATTGGTTGAGAAATCGCTTAGAACAAATGGCTGATCCTGCCTATGGGTATGAGGACCAGATTACCGCCATCGTGACTAAGCTTCTTCTGCGACGCAAGCCCAAAAAATGAGTTCAACCGCCAGCCAGCACAACAGTTGCGCTTGTTTCGCCCTGTACACTGAATAGTTCGCTACTTTTGTGCCAGCCAGCAGGAGGCCCTTCATGGCATCGATTACTTTTCCGGCAGTTCCATCCGAATCGCGCGCCGGGCGCTTTGGCGTTTATGGCGGGCGGTATGTGCCAGAGACGCTCGTGGCGGCGCTGGTTGAGTTGGAGCGCGAGTACGATTTGGCCAAGAATGACGCGGCCTTTCAAGCGGAGTTGGCCGATCTGCTGAAGAACTACGCGGGCCGGCCCACGCCACTCTACTTTTGCAAACGGCTGACGGAACAGTTGGGCGGGGCCAAAATTTATCTCAAGCGCGAAGACCTGCTGCACACCGGCGCGCACAAGATCAATAACGCCCTGGGCCAGGGATTGCTGGCCAGGCGCATGGGCAAGAAGCGCGTCATTGCCGAGACTGGCGCGGGCCAGCATGGCGTGGCTACTGCAACGGTTTGCGCGCTGCTGGGCCTGGAATGCGTGGTCTACATGGGCGATGTGGACATGGAGCGGCAGGAGCTGAACGTGCTTCGCATGCGCCTTCTTGGCGCCGAGGTGCGCGGAGTTTCGTCGGGATCGAAGACGCTGAAAGACGCTATCAGCGAAGCGATGCGCGACTGGGTTACCAATGTCCGGACGACTTACTATTTGCTCGGCAGCGCGCTGGGAGCGCATCCGTATCCCACCATGGTGCGCGACTTCCAGCGCTGCATCGGGCACGAAATCAAGGAACAGATTCTCGAAAAGGAAGGCCGGTTGCCGACAGCGATCATTGCCTGTGTGGGCGGAGGATCGAATTCCATCGGCGCATTTTACGAGTTCATCCCCGATAAAAACGTTCGACTCATCGGCGTGGAGGCCGGCGGACGCGGCACGGCGCTGGGCGACCATGCGGCGCGCTTCCGCGGCGGAGCGCCTGGAGTTTTGCAGGGAACATATTCTTACGTCTTGCAGGATGAGAACGGCCAGATCGCGCTCACTCATTCGGTTTCCGCTGGCCTTGACTACGCCTCCATCGGCCCGGAGCACGCCATGCTGCACGATTCGGGACGCGCGGAGTACGTTTCGCAAGACGACGCAGCCACGCTCGATGCGGTGGTGCGGCTGGCGCGTATGGAGGGAATTTTGCCGGCGCTCGAAAGTGCGCACGCCGTGGCCGAGGCGCTGCGAATTGCTCCCACGATGGCGGCGCGTGACATACTAGTGGTGAACCTCTCAGGACGCGGCGACAAGGATATGGGAATTCTGGCGCGCGAGTTGAATCTCCAGGGGGCGTGACAGTAATTTCGATGGCAATTCGTTTCGATCACAAACCGGGATTAGTTGTGTATCTGACGGCGGGCGATCCCTCGCTCGATGCCACGCGCGAAATCGCGCTTGCGGCCATCGACGCGGGCGCGGATGTGATCGAGCTGGGCGTGCCGTTCAGCGATCCGCTGGCCGACGGGCCGGTGATTCAGCGCGCCAGTGAGCGAGCTGTGGCCAGGGGAACGCGACTCCAGGATGTTCTCAAGCTAGCCAAAGAGATTCGTGTGATGAGGTCGGCTGCGGGTCTGGTGATCTTCAGCTATCTGAATCCGATTTTGCGTTACGGCCTCCATCAATTCGCGGATGCGGCGGCTGTCGCCGGCGTGGACGGCGTGCTGGTGACAGACCTGATTGTCGAAGAGGCGGGCGAATACCTGAGCGAGATGGCACGAGTGGGACTTGCGCCGATTTTTCTGGCCGCGCCCACCAGCCCCGACGAACGGCTGCAAGCTATCGCGACACATTCCAAGGGTTTCGTTTACGCCATATCTCGCGTGGGCATTACCGGCACGCAGCAAAGCCTGACCTCCGACGCAGCCTCGCTTGTCGAGCGAATACGGCGATACGCAAAGCTGCCGGTGGCCGTGGGTTTTGGCATCAGCAACGCGGAACATGTTGCGCAGGTGGCCGAGTTCGCTGATGCCGCGGTGGTCGGCAGCGCGATTGTGGAGTTGATCGAGCGCTCAACTGCGGAAACAGCACCTGGCGCGGTCGCTCGATTTATCAAGGGCCTCCGCTTGCCGCACGCGGCGTTGGCCCGGTAACTTCCCGCAAGCGGCGCACGCGCCGCAAGCATCTGTTCAACTTTTAATCCTAAGCAACGGTGTACCCGGTCCCTATTCAACGGACCGGCCACTGGCGCAACACGAGGATGGAATGACGCTGGAAGAACTGCGAAAACAAATTGATGTTCTGGACCGCCAGCTTGTGGAATTGCTCAGTGAGCGAGCACGCGCCGCGCAGATGGTGGGCCACTTGAAGGCCGCCACATCGCTACCGGTCTACGAGCAGGAGCGCGAAAAAGTGGTCTACGCCAATGTGCGCGCGGCCAACAAAGGACCCTTGCCGGACATCGAACTGACGCATATCTACGAGCGGATCATCGACGTGATGCGGGCATTGCAAAGGAACGAGTTGGCATCGGAGAAGAACGCCCAGGCAGCTAAATCGGTGTCCCCAGTGACAGGACTTGGTCGCGGGGATGAAGATGCGCCGGGCCACGGCACCAGCGCTGAAGCGCGCGAGACAGGAAACAGACAATGATCGTATCCATGCAGGAAAAAGCGACCGAAGAACAAATCTACGCCGTCATCGAAACGATGGAAGAGGCGGGGGTCAACGTACACCGCACCACAGGCGCCACACAGACCATTCTGGCCGGCGTCGGGCCCACAGCCAATGTGGACCTAAGCAAATTTGAAGTGCTGCCGGGCGTACTCAACGTGCTGCGCATCAGTGCGCCGTATAAGCTGGCCGGCCGCGCCTTTCGCCCCGAAGGTACGGTGGTGGAGTTTGCCAACGGTGCCAGCATCGGCGGCACGCAGGTTGCGGTGATTGCCGGACCATGCGCGATAGAAAACCGCGAGCAGATCTTTGCGACCGCCGCACGCGTCAAGGCTGCCGGCGCTGGCTTTCTGAGAGGCGGCGCCTTCAAACCGCGCAGCTCGCCTTACGCATTTCAAGGGCTGGGCATTCCGGGGCTTCAGATGATGCACGAGGCCGCGCAGGAACACGGTCTGCTCACGGTCAGCGAGGTCATGGAGATTTCGCAGATTGAACCCATGCTGCCCTATGTGGATCTCTTCCAGGTAGGCGCGCGCAATATGCAGAACTTCAATCTGCTGCGCGAGCTGGGCCAGGCGCGCAAGCCGGTGCTGTTGAAACGCGGCATCGCCGCCACTATCGAGGAGCTGCTACTGTCAGCCGAGTACGTCATGGCCGGCGGCAACTACGACGTGATCCTCTGCGAGCGCGGGATTCGGACGTATGAAACAGCCACGCGCAACACCATGGACATTTCGGCGATTCCGGTGATTCACAAGCTCTCCCATCTGCCGATTGTCGGCGATCCCTCGCATGGCACGGGCCGGCGGGATATGGTGGCTCCGATGGCGCGTGCCGCTGTGGCCGCGGGCGCGGACGCGATTCTGGTCGAGGTTCACCCCAACGCCGACAAAGCCGCATCCGATGCCGCGCAGACGCTCTACCTCGACCAGTTCGATGAGCTGATGGGCCAGTTGCGGGTGATTGCCACGGCAGTCGGACGGACCATATAAGAACCCGTACGGAACGCTGCAAAGTGTGAAGCGGCTGGGTTGAATTCGGAGCGAGGATGAAAACCATTGGTTTAATCGGCGGCATGAGCTGGGAGTCAACGGTCCCATATTATCGGATCATCAATGAGACAGTCAGAGATCGCCTTGGCGGACTGCATTCCGCCGAGCTGGTCCTTTTGAGCGTTGACTTTTACGAAGTGGAACGCCTCCAAAGCACCGGCGATTGGGCCGGGGCCGGGAGGATGCTTGCTCAAGCCGGCCGTTCCCTCGAATTGGCCGGGGCTGATTTTCTTGTCCTGTGTACAAACACAATGCACAAAGTCGCATCGACAATCGAAAAGTCAGTAACAATTCCACTCCTCCACATCACTGATCCGACAGCCGCGGAGATCAAGCGCTCCGGCTTCACAAAGGTTGGCCTGCTAGGTACTCGCTTTACCATGGAACAGGACTTCTACCGTTCCCGTCTGCAGTCGCATTACGGAATCAGCGTCTTGGTGCCGGAAAAGAAAGATCGAGAGATCATTCATCGTGTCATTTTTGAAGAACTCTGTTTGGGAAAAGTAGTCGATGCATCGCGTATCCAGTTTCGAAGGGTCATCGAAGATCTCGTTGATTGTGGCGCTGAAGCGATCATCCTCGGCTGCACTGAAATTTCTACGCTTGTTCAACGAAGCGATTCTTCAGTCCCTCTCTTTGACACCACAAGTATTCATGCATGCAAAGCGGCTGAGTGGGCAATGGCGCCAGGCGAAGCCTAGCCGGTTACTATTGTCAAGCCGCGTCTTTTCAAAAATCGACGGAGCGAAGAAGTCTGCATGATCGAGCGTATCGCCATACTGGGCACGGGTTTACTTGGCACGTCAGTTGGGTTGGCGTTGCGCGCGGCTGGCTTTCACGGCTCCATTACCGGCTGGAACCGAAGCCCCGAAGGCGCTCAGACTGCGCTCTCCATGGGCGCGCTGGATTCAATTGCGACAGACCCGTTGCAGGCAGCGCGGGAGAGTCAGGTGGTTCTGCTGGCCGTGCCCATCTACGCAACGCTTGATTGGATGGAGAAGCTCTCTTGCGTGCTCGGCTCCGAGCATCTGGTCACCGACGTGGGCAGCACAAAGGCGCAGATCACCGCAGCCGCGGGACGCCTCTTCAACACGCCGACGCAGGCGGCATTTTTGCCGGGGCATCCCATGGCGGGCAAGGAGCGCGGCGGCGCGGCGCTGGGCGATGCGAATCTATTTCGCGGCGCGGTGTGGCTTTTCACAGACGACCCGGCCTGGCAGCGCTCGCCACACTCGGCTGAGTTAGTCAAAGGCTGGCGGGAGTGGGTCGCGGCGATGGGATCAAAGACTCTCGATCTGGAACCCGCGCGTCACGATGAGTTAGTCGCCTGGGTCAGTCATCTGCCGCAGTTTCTGGCCACGGCGCTGAGCGCGCTTTTGCAAGAAGAGATCGGCGACGCGCCGGAGCTGAAAGACGTGGGTGGTCGTGCTCTCAGCGAAATAACGCGGCTCGGGTCCAGCCCTTACTCCATGTGGCGCGACATTGCCCTCACCAATACGGAAGCGGTTCAGGCCGCATTGCTCGCGCTGGAGCAAAGGCTGGCGCATCTGCGCGAAAATCTACGCACGCCAGAGTTACGCGATGAATTCGAGCAGGCCAATAAGTTTCGGCGCGAGTAAGGTGCTGCAAGGAGCCAGATGAGCACAATCGAAATATCGAAACAGGCTCGTGCGGATGCGATTGCTTCGATCCAACGCTATTTTGAAGAGAACATGACAGAACCAATCGGCGAAATGCCAGCGGGTCTACTGCTCAATTTCTTCTTGGAAGAGATAGGACCAGCTATTTACAACCAAGCGATTCGCGACGCGCAGGCACGGATTCAGCAGCGGGTTTCTGATCTTGACGGCGAACTCTACTCCGATGCATTCCAGTATTGGACAAGGATCGACGCCAAACGGAAAAACCGCCGTTAGGTAAGAATTCCAGAGATTGGTTTTCCCACATCTCGCTTCCGAGATGTGGGTTTCACTCACTCTTGATCCGCTTCTTTTGCCAGCTCGACCACTTCCTTCACCGGCTCTGCCGCTTCCTTGGACGGGTCGATAGTGTGAAAGCCTTCGGTTTTGGCGGTTTCAAGCAACTGCGCTGAGGCGGAAACGAAGATGATCTCCGTGTCCTGAAACATCTCGCGGGCAACGAGTGCTGCCGCCAGTTGCAGAGTGTCCGGCCAGCGCAGCGTGGTGCGGTCAAGTAGCTGGCGCGCAGCTTCCAGCACGGCCGGATTCAGCGGCTCCTGGACCATGCGCGCGGCTTCCATGCGCAGGCTATCGAGCGCGGATGTGGCGTCGTCTGCCGAGATGGCGCCGGCCCGCTCGCGCCGCCGTATGGCCCCGTAGACCTCAAGCGGCGTGGAGGCCGAGATCAGCTTGCGATTGTCCTCCACGGCTTCCATCAGGCTGATCAAGGCGCTGGTGCCCTGCTCCTGCACAAACAGCTTGGCGAAGGCGGTGGCTTCAAGAAAGTAGCAGCTCACTGATTCCCCCGTTCTTCCTCGATGGCCTCGGCGATGGAGTCACCGTGAGATGTGACGGGATGGAAGCGCTGCGCCTCCTCGGGCATTCCGGCCTCTGCGCGGTTGAGGCGAATGGTTGTAGTGGGATAGGCCGGCGTCTTGGGGTTGGCGATCTTGCTGGTGATGACGACGCCGCGCTGGATGGCTTCGGCCAGCACAGTCTGGCGCGACTCGGGATGCTGATTCCAGCGGAAGGCCTTGCGCGGCAGGAAGGAGTCGCGGAACCACTTGAGGGCGATGAAGGCGTGTCCGCCCCGCTCAGCCTCAGCCAGCGCGGCGCACAGCTCTTTGACGCGGGCGTCGATGTCGGCGGGAATCACCGCCTCCTGGCCGTCTTCGTCGTCGTAGAAAGCTGGCTCGGCGGCGGCACGCGGCGCGCGGATGGGATGCGGCGTCATCTCGGCTCCGTCGATGCGCTCAAAGTAGATGCGCACCTCGTCCTCTTCCGGCGTCCATGAGTCCGCCATGGCATTGCGGCGCTTGCTGCGGCCGTTTTCGCCGCACAGCTCGACAATTGCCTGATAGCCCGGAGGCGCCAGAAACTGCAAAGCGCGCGCCATGCCGGGGTCTGTGGAGGACGCCAGCTCGTTAAGAGCTTCTTCAATAATTTCTTCCGCATCGGGGATGCTCAAGTTGCTTGCTTCTACGCTGCTCGGGGCAGCTTTTGTCGATTTCATTCTTTCTTCTCCGTATGCGCTGCCTGCGCCCGTCAATGCGACCGGTCTCCGGAAGGCCTCATGGCCTAATTCCAGAACTCGTCCGCACGCGGACAAAAAGCAGCATTAGTCCTATACTTCACTCGTTACCGCTGGTCTCTTTCACCACGCGGAAATTCAAGGAATACTTGGGGGACCTCAAGAAAAAGTTCTTTTTGTGAAGGAGACATTTCCTCAGGGGCTCAAGCCCCATTCATATTACTGGGATTATGCAATGACTAAAGCCCGCATCCTTCAAAATAAAGCCGTACCCTCCAAAATTAAAGCCAGTATCGGTCACAACGTCGGCGTATGCAGAGATGATTTAACTAGATCCTCAGTTTGAAGCTATTCATCCCTCAGTCTAACCGAATCAAGCGGGACGGTGGATGGTTGTCTAAAAAGCCGAACGCCCCGTAAATAAACCGTAAACCCCGCCGCCCGGAAAAAGTTGCGGCATCACCGCAATTTTATTTGGACGGCCTGCTTCGTACAATAGAAGATATGCGCCATTATTTGCAACTGCTTTTATTCTGCTTTTTGGCTACCGTCGGGCTGTATGCCGATGGCCCGGCTTTCGATCTGGCTGGCCCCAAGGTGGACGTGCGCGTCAAGCGGGGCGAGGTGACGCTGCCGATTGGCGAGACCCCCAATCTGCTGGCAGGAGACCGGCTCTGGATTCATCCCGACTTTCCCGAGAGCCAAACCGCGCACTATGTGCTGATCGTCGCATTCCTGCGCGGAGCCACCAACCCGCCGCCGCCGGAGTGGTTCACACGCGTGGAGACCTGGACCCGCGAAGCGCGCGAAGAAGGCGTATTCGTGACCGTGCCTGAAGAAGCGCAGCAGGCGCTGATCTTTCTGGCGCCGGAGACGGGCGGCGACTTCAGCACCCTGCGCAAGGCGGTGAGGAACCGCCCCGGCACATTTGTCCGCGCTGTTCAGGATTTGCAGTCGGCGAGTTGGGATCGCATGCGCCTGGACTCCTATCTTGCCGAGGTCAAGGAGACGTCGCAAACCGACCCCGCGCTGCTCAAGGAGCGCGCCGAGAAAGCTGCCCGCAGTCTGGGCATCAAGCTCGACCAACAGTGCTTTGACAAGCCCACCGATCAGCAAGCGCCCTGCCTGGTGCAGCACACCGACGCGCTGGTGCTCGACGACGCCAATGCCCAATCGCGGGTGGCGCAACTGACCAGCGGCTCCAGCGCGGACCTGATGAACCAGATCAGCTACTCGAACATGGCCGGCGGGGGCGTATACAGCCCCTACGTCGGCGCCATCGTGGACACGGCCAAGATCCTCTCGTCGTTGCACACGGCGCATTTCCAATACATTCCCGCGCTGGCCCTGCCGGCCAGGGATACGCTGAATCTGCGGCTGAGCGTGCCGCCTTCCTTCAAGGACCCCAAATCAGTGGTGGTGGTGGCCTTGCCCCCTGTGGGCGCCACCAGGCAGCCGCCGCTGCATCCGGTGAATCTGGCGGAGAGCTATTGCGCCCAGAAGCCGGGCCTGGTGCTGCCGGCCGAGGGAGCGCCGCTGGTTTTTGCCACGCAACTCGCCTACGGCCTCACCCTTCACATTGTGGACAAACCGAGCATCAAGAATAGCGCCAGCCCGGTGAATCTGCCGTTGAAGGTCGATCCGTCGCTGGGCGGGTTGGTGCTGGAGCATCCGGCTCCGGCCCTGCTGAATGGCGATCTGACCCCGGATGGCGAGCTGACCGGCGTGGTGCTCGGCAAATGGGGCTTTGACGACTGGGAGGGCCCGCGCTTCCACCTGCGCGCGGCGCTCTCCGGCAAGTGGACCGTGACGCCAGCCGACGAGACCGCGCTCGTGGTGGGCCGCGAGGACAAGCTGCACATCGAAGGGGAAAATTCGCTGTGCGTCGAGCGCATCGAAGAGCAAACGGCGACGGGCAGTTCGATCAAGCTGGTTTGGAAGCCGGTGAAGGCGGAGCAGTTGGAAGTGTCCGTGCCCATGAAAGACGCTTCCCCGGGGATGGTCAACCTGAATATTTACCAATCCGGGCTGGAAAAGCCGGACCAGTTGCAGCTGAAGGCCTATGCCGAGCCAGCGGCGCTGGATCGCCTTACGCTGTGCGCGGGCGACACAGACGCGACTCTGAAAGGCAACCGCCTGGACGAGGTAGCCAAAATCAGCTTGGACTCCATCACCTGGACCCCGGCCACACTCACCCGCGTGCAGGACTCTGACCAGTTGCAGTTGACCACCAGCGGCTCGACGGCCGCCCTGGTGCCTGGAAAGCCGGCTTTTGCTAGTGTGCAGTTGCAGGACGGCCGGCTGCTGAAGGTTCCGGTGACGGTTGAACCGCCCCGCCCGCAGGTTACTCTGCTGAGCAAGGGCACACAGAACGATGTCTCCACGGCGCCCTCGCCCGTGCATCTGGGTAGCGACGACGATCTGCCCGTTGACGAGCGGCTGGTCTTCTTTATCCGCTCCAGAGAACCGGAAAACTTTCCTCGCGATGAGAAGGTCGAGGTGGCCGCGGCTGACGGCAGTTTCCGCACCGTGCTGGCGCTGGCCGACGGCAGCCTGATGCTCGAGGATGCAAAGACCGCATTGGGAGTTGTGGAACCGCTGCTGCGCTTCGGCTCCTCGGCTTTTGGGCCGCTGCGGGCGCGCGCGCTGTCGGCTAATGGGATTGCCGGCAATTGGATGCCGCTGGGAACGCTGGTGCGGCTGCCCGGATTCAAAGAGCTTCACTGCCCGCGCACCGCGGCCAGGCCCTGTGTGCTGATCGGAACCAATCTCTTCCTGGTTGCGTCTTTCTCCGCTTCCTCGGAGTTCGGGAAGCCAGCCGATGTGCCCCCGGATTTTACGGGAACCCAGTTGAGCGTCCCCCATCCGGCCAACGGCGTGCTCTACCTGAAGCTGCGCGACGACATGAATACGGTGCAGACGCTCACTCTGCCGGTGATGCCCATGAGTGCGCTGACGCAAACCACGGCGTCGCAAAAGACCGCAATCCCATCTGAAGAGGCGCCATCCGTTCCGGCGCAAACTCAGGCTCCGGATGCGCCGGAACCTGCTGCAGAGCCTGTCCCTGCGCAGGCCCAACCCAAGACAACTCCAGCCACACCTCCGCCATCGCCCGACAAACCAAAGCCGTGACAAATGGTGGGGTTTCACTGCGATTTCAGAAGAGGTTTTTCAGAGGCGCGAGGGCAAACCCCGCGCCTCTCTGTTCTTGCAGAAGGGCCGCCAGCGCCTTAGAGTTTATCCGCAAATTGGTAGCGCCGACCTCCTGGTCGGCTGTCCTGTGGGTCTCCAGACCCACAGGTGACGTCTGGCGGCGTGGCCGCTGCCAGCACAGCCGACTTGGGGACCGGCGCCACATTCCTCTCTCAATTTACGGATAGGGCCTTAATTGAAATAAGCTTGGTTCTTCTCGGCAAAATGCGCCTTGTCCGCAGGCAGATCGTCGATGGAAAAGATTGCGCCCTGCGCGCAGAGGGATACGCAGTTGCCGCAATCAATGCACTCGTCCGGGTTGATGAACAACTGGGAGACGCTGTCGGCTTTTGGGTCGTCGGCCGCCGCGGGCATGATGGCGGCGGTAGCGCACTCGGCAGCGCAGACAAAATCCTTGATACATGCATCGGTAATTACGTAAGCCATAATGAAACTCCTTGGTAGGGTGGGCGCTTCTGGACCTTGCGCCATCCACTCAAGGGTATCCAGTTCAGGTTTGCGGCTCCGTGACTTGGGTCACACACCGGGAGAACCGGTTTGCTCGCGGGAGGCGGCCAGAAAGCTCATCTTCACTTCTGGCCGCTCTGCTTCCGCCACCCGCAAATTCACGGTTTCGAACCAGGTCTCTGACCGCTTGTTTATGTATCACCTTCCGTGCCCCATCCTTTCGCTTTTTTCCTGGCGAAAGGGTGGGACACCTCGAACCTGAAGATATGAAATCATGCGGTCAGAGACCTAGAACCCAGCCTGCGCCACGTTCAGTTCCACCTGCCGCTCCTGGGCGCGCGCCCACTCGACCGGCTCGCCGTAGTGGCTGGCGACCATCGCAACAGCCTTGCTTTCATCCATGTACGGCCGCACCGCGGCCAGCTTGATGGTGGATTCAGAGGCCATCCCCGCCACCGCAACCTTGCTGGAGACGGACTGCACCAGCGCAAGCATGGCCAGCACAACAGTTCCCACTGCGTTGATTGCGTTCAGCACAGACTTCTGGCTGGCGGGATTGGTAATCTCTGCAGCCGACAAGAGCGAAGCGTTCACCTGCTGCTGAAAAGTTACGACGGCGGCTTGCAGTTGCGCCAGCACCGAGGCTGACGGATTGGCCAGGTACGCCTTGGCCTGGGCTGTCAACAGAGTTGCCGCGGCGTCAAAACCGGCTGTTGCCGCAGCAAAGATGGGCGCATCCGCCGGGGCCAGCAAGGCGGCTGTCGAATCCACGGTCGCCACCGCGCTCTCCAGTGCCGGCGTCCAGTTGACGATATCCTGCGCCACGCTTTTCTCCGAGCAGCCGCTCACAAACGGCAAGGGCAGCAGCAGGGCGATCAGCGCCCACGCGCCCAGTTTAGCAGTGGAATTGCTTGAGTTGGCGCCGGAAGCCGGGTTTGCCGGATCGCGCGCCAGCAAACCAAGAAGAGCGCTGGCCAGGCCGCTTATCAGTGCCACTACGGTGCCGCTGCCGGCTGTGCCCAGCGTAATGCCCTGCTGAGAAAGCACGCTGCCGATGGTGACAACCGCGATCAACACTCCGGCGGCCGAGGTTTTGGGGTGATTCCAGGTATTCGAAATGGAATTCATGCGGAAAGCTCCTCGCAAAGAAAAAGGCGGCCGTGGCCGCCTTGGTTTGTATGGGATTTGGCAGGCGCGGGAGAGGCCTGAAGCTTTCCCGCGCAAACAGAAATCGAGATCAGCCGCGGGCGTCTAAAAGGCCTGCTGCTGGTCTCGATATGTCGCGTCTCCCCGAATTCGAGCGCCACCGTGGTTGCGACTTAGGCTCGCGGCGGAGAGCCGCTTTGGCACAGACATGAGACGGCTCCGCGCCCCGGAACCCATCCGCTTTGAGGGAGGGCGTACACATTCGCCGGGCTCGGCGCCACCGTCTCTTGTCTGGCTACTTACTAGCCTAGGCACTCTTTACTTAATCTTCTGCAAAGCGAGAAAAACTTCTGTCACATATTGGTCATAATCAAGAAAAAACATCGCTGCGGGAAGCACAAATTGGCCGGGAGGCTCTTTCAAGCCAGATCGTGTAGGCCCGGCTCCGATTCGCGTTCCTGGGTAAGTGATTATGGAGAAGTCGTTTATGTATATTGGACCCGGCGCTCGCCTTTGACCACGCGTCCGATGACGTAGAACTTCTCCTCGGTCCGGTCCAGCAGGTTTTTTGCCCGCGCGAACTTTACCGCCGGAATAGCCGCAATCAACCCGATGCCCATGTTGAAAGTGCGCATCATCTCTTCCTGCGAAACCTGGCCCAGGTCCCTCAGATGGTCAAAAATCGGCAGCACCGGCCAGGAACCGATCTCGACCTGTGCCATGGTGTTCTTGGGCAGAATGCGCGGAAGATTTTCGGTGATGCCTCCGCAGGTGATGTGCGCCATGCCCGTCGTAAGTCCCGCTGTTATAAGCTTTTGCGCCACATGCAGGTAGCTGCGATGCGTCTTCATCAGCGCCGTGCCGGCCTTTTCCTTGATGGCAGTCACATACTGCGTTGGTTTATAGCCGGCCACCTCAAAGAGCAGCCTGTATGCCAGCGAATAGCCGTTGGTGTGCAGGCCGGTCGAAGGCAGCCCGATAAGCACGTCGCCGGCTTTGATTCCCGCCCCGGTCACCATCTTGTCGCGGTCCACAGCGCCCACAATGAAGCCTGCCAGGTCGTACTCGCCATCGGCCTGAAAGCCCGGCATCTGCGCCGTCTCGCCGCCGATCAGGGCGCAACCTCCGGTCTTGCAAGCATCCGCCAGGCCGGTGACCACGCTTTCGGCCACCTCCGGGTCCAGCTTGCCGCCAGCCATGTAGTCGAGGAAAAACAAAGGCGTTGCGCCCTGCACGGCAATGTCGTTTATGCAGTGGTTCACCAGGTCCGCGCCCACCGTGCGGTGCATTCCCAACTCGAAGGCCACCTTCAGCTTTGCGCCCACCCCGTGGCCCGAACTCACAAGAATGGGATTCTTCCAGCGCTGCATGTCCAGCCGAAAAAGCGCGCCAAAGCCGCCCAACCCGCTCAACACATTGCGGTTAAAGGTCTTTTGCGCCAGGTAAGCGCGGCGTTCCTTGGCGCGGTCGCCGCTTCTGGTTTCCACGCCAACGTCGGCTGTAGTCACGGATTCTGGTTTGGGTTTGTCAGGCACAATGCGGCTTTCTGCGGATGGATTTCTCATGCGGCGCGGCTGGCCGGGAATGTTAATTTTAGCAGCCCTTGCGGAGTTCTGGATGTGCGTTAGAGAAACCGCGCTCGCTCATCTGCACCAGGAAATGGGCAAACTTCCAGCCGTCCCCAAATGCGGTACCGCCAGCGGGCAATCAGCCGGTAGCCCAGGTCGCGCAAGGGCCGCGGAACCCAACCCAGAGCGGCTGCGACCGCCGGCCAGGGCTGCGGCAACTCGGCCAGCAGCGCCAGAACCGCCTCCGAGCGCGCCAGGATTCGCTCTGCCGGGTCGCCGAAATTCAGCACAGTCAAAATAGTGGTCGGGCCGGATTTCGCATCCGGCCGGTTGATTCCATGCCGCACCAGCAGCGCAGCCGCAATTTCAGATTCTGAAGCCAAAAAGCGCAGCCGGTCCCGCCGGTCCCGCCGCAAAAGCCACCGCACAGTCCGATTGCATAGCCCGCAATGGCCATCGAAGACAACCACCGGCCGGTCTCCAATATCTGCAAGGCTACTCACCCTCAACGAGATGCGGCCCCGGAGCTGCACGATTCAATTCGGGTGATGCGCGAGTCTTATACTTGACCCACGATGAGTTCCCAAGCGCCGACCCACCTCCGCACCCGTTCCCTGGCCCTCCAGCAGCGCGCCGAGCGCTTCTTTCCCGGCGGCGTCAACTCGCCTGTGCGAGCCTTTCGCGCGGTAGGTGGCGCTCCGCCATTTGTCGAGAGCGCTCAGGGCGCCTGGCTCACGGACGCCGACGGCAACCGGTACATCGACTACTTTGGCTCCTGGGGGCCGATGATTCTGAGCCACGCCTTTCCGCCAGTGGTTGAAGCCATCCAGAAAGCCGCGCGCAGTTCGGCCAGCTTTGGCGCTTCCACGGCCGCCGAAGCCGATCTCGCCGAGCGCATTGTTGCCTGCTTTCCGGCCATTGAAAAACTGCGCTTCGTCAGTTCCGGCACCGAAGCCACCATGAGCGCCATCCGCCTGGCGCGCGCCGTCACCAACCGCAAAATCATTGTCAAATTCGAAGGCTGCTACCACGGCCACGCCGACGGGCTGCTGGTGAAGGCCGGCTCGGGCGTTGCGACTTTTGGGATTCCTGGCTCAGCCGGCGTGCCTGAGGAGATAGCTCACCTCACACTGGCCCTCCCCTACAACGACCTCGCCGCGGTTGAAACGGCTTTCGCGGCCCATCGTGGCGCCATCGCAGCTGTGATTCTGGAGCCCGTAGTCGGCAACGCCGGGTGCATCGCGCCTGCGCCTGGTTACCTCGCCGGTCTGCGCGCCATCACGCAGCGCGAAGGCGCGCTCTTGATTGCCGACGAAGTGATGACCGGCTTCCGCGTGGCGCTGGGCGGAGCGCTTGAGCTTTACGGCGTTGACGCTGATCTGGTCACGCTGGGCAAAATTGTCGGCGGGGGATTGCCCGTGGGCGTCTTCGGCGGCAAGCGCGCCTTCATGGACCTGCTCGCCCCGCTCGGTCCCGTTTACCAGGCCGGAACCCTCAGCGGCAATCCGCTGGCCATGGCCGCGGGCATCGCCACCGTCAGCTATTTGCAGGAGCACGCCGCTCAGGTTTACCCGCAGCTTGAAGCCACGGCCAAGGCCGTCGCCGAAGGCGTGGCTGCCGAAGCCGTCCGCGCAGGCGTTCCGCTGACCCTTAACCGCGTCGGTTCCATGTGGACCTGGTTCTTCACGGCGAATCCCGTCGCAAACTACACCCAGGCTGCCGAGAGCGACACAGCCGCCTTCGGACGCTTCCACCGCGCGATGCTCGATTGCGGCGTCTGGCTTCCGCCTTCCCAATTTGAAGCAGCCTTCCTGAGCACAGCGCACGGTGCGGAAGAGGTCGCCGCCACCATCGCCGCCGCTCGCGAGGCTTTCAAAGCTGTCACTGCCCGATAGGCCGGAATGGCTTGTTACTCGCTCCAGCCTTTGGCTCGCTCCACGGTTCGCAGCCATTGTCCGTCGTCTATCTTCGGAGTCCAGTCAAGCACGCGGAGCGGGCACGCAGCAAATCTGTCCGAGAGTTTGTGAAGGCTGAGTGTTAATATCCAAGGAAAAAGGCCATGCTCTTAGAGAAGCATTTGAGGAGGAGCAATGATCGACCTTTGCTGCCCAAAGTGCGGAAGAATTCGCCATGTGCCAGACGAGTACCTCGGTCGCCTTCTAGAGTGCGCTGGCTGTGGGCAAATCATCCCTGTTGCACCGCAGGCCAACCCATTCATCTCATCGTTTTCCGCCGGGAAGTCAACGAATGAGAGATCAGAGCAAGGTGCGGTGTCAAAGACAAAAGATTGGCGAAGAACAACTGTGTTAAGGCGGCTCCGCTTGAGCAAGCGTACAGGGACTCTCCTGCTCTTGGGCCTGATAGGGGTTGCCTGGATACTTATGGCTCGAATTGAATATTCAAAGCAACAAGACCAATATGACAAGGAGATAGCGGATCGAGTTGCGGCGAAAGATGCTCAAGAGCACCAAAGCGAAGTCGCCAAAGAACAAGCAGCGTCAAATGCTCCCACAGATGGCGGCTGGGACGAGAGCAGCGCGGTGCCTCTAAACGGCAAAGAACAAACAGTGTCAAATGCGCCCGCAGATAGCGCTCAAGAGACTGGATCAAGCGGATCTCCGTCAGGCAACGTCTCCAACCCCTTCCATGCGCCATCGGCTACAAGCCCCAATCGTTTCTATATTCCAGGCAATAATTCCATCGCTGGCCAAGCGCCCGCGGCAAGCGGTGAAGAGGTCACCCCGGCCAAGCAAAAGCCACATCGCGACTTGGGGGTTGACCTTGCAATCCCGATCCGCACCCGCATCCCACTCATGGATTCGCCGGAGTCAAATGCTAAGCAGATCAGGGCAGTCTCAGACATAGACCTGCTCGTTCTAATAGACCGAGAGCCAACACATGACTGGTACAACGTTATTGACGTTCGTACGGGCAAGGAAGGCTGGGTCAACGGGGACGATGTCCGGATCAGCTTGACCAAACACCCGATACCTGCTGCAAAGTTTTCCGAAGAGTATGTTGGCCCAGACGCCGCACCAGAGGTCGTGGTTGCGAACCAGACCAGCGGGCACCTAAGCCTAAAGGTTGAAGGGACATTCTACACATTGAAACCTAATTCCCAACTCCCAGTGGCTGTATCCGCCGGGACATTCAGTTTTTATGCGACGGAGCCGGGCGCGATACCAGCACAAGGACGACAAGAATTCAAACGGGGCTATCGCTACACTTGGAAATTTTGGATTGAGACAAGCTACTCCAAGTTCCCATAGCGTAAATGCCGGATGCCTTATGCCTCGGCTCGACATCTGGCGAGAAGACAGAAGCCAATTCGGCGGGATTTGCGTCCGATTTGCGGAGAATTACTTCCCCTTGGCACACAATGTTCATTAGAGGCCTGAGCGGGCAACGAGGTCCAAAAGATGCCGAGCGCCAATTAGGTCGCGCTGGAACCGGAGAATCCTGTCTGGGATTCGCCCGGTCCGTACCCCGGCAAGG
>Ga0224526_1000167_pt1 | contig 33964 bp, 26 predicted proteins | sample CBST25metaG_FD_179878 | JGI IMG/M metagenome (GOLD analysis project Ga0224526, IMG submission 179878) | Peat soil microbial communities from Stordalen Mire, Sweden - C.B.S.T-25 | ecosystem: Environmental > Terrestrial > Soil > Wetlands > Peat | place: Sweden: Norrbotten County, Stordalen Mire...
TTGGAGACGATGCTCACGTTTTTGGCCGGGGTGAAGAGGATTTTTTTGGTGTTGCCGCCGCCCAGGTAGAGGTAGTCCCAGTTGAAGGTTGCCTCGGTCTGCTTGATGGCCGCTTCGAGGAAGTCGTTCCAGCGCGCTTTGCCATACTTGTCGAAACCGCGGCGGCCAAGGTAGTCCTCGTAATTCATGCCTTTTTTGCGCCAGGGATGCACGCTCAGCTCAAGGCCGGGTACCAGATGGCCGTTGGTGAAGAGGGCGGCGCCCAGGCCTGTGCCCAGCGTGAGCACCAGTTCCACGCCGTGGCCTTTGATGGCGCCATAGCCGGCGACATCGGCATCGTTGGCCACGCGGACGGGCTTCTTCCAACGATCAATCAGATTATTTTGCACGGGAAAATTTTTCCAACCGGGATGGAGGTTATTGGCCAGGATGCTTACGCCGCGCTTGACCACGCCGGGAAAGCCGACAGAAACGCGGTCGAACCCCGGCAACTGGCGGCGCAATTCATCAAGCCCGGCCAGCACAGCCTCCGGCGTGGACATGGCCGGAGTGGCGATGCGCAACCGCTCGCTGACCGGCTTGCCGGCTGCATCCAGCAGCATGGCTTTCAGCGCGGAGCCGCCAACGTCGATGGCCAGCGTGACGGGGTGGGTTGGGTCGTGCGCAACCGCCGGAGCAGGGGCGGCGGGGGCGGCGGGGATGGGAGCGGTGGGCGGTGTAATTTGAGAAGCCATTTGCAGGAATTGTACTGCCTGAGGGCGGGATTTCAATGTGCCGGATGGAAGCTCCGGTCATGCGCGAGCGGTTCGGGGCGCGCTACCGGTCTTTTCAGCTGCCTTCCTGGAGGCCAGACCGGCGCTGTGTGCGACGTAATGCTGGTCCAGGGCCTGCCGGACAAGCGTTTTGATCAGGGCCTGGCGGCTGATATTCAATTCCCCGGCGGCATGGTCCAGTTCGCTCAGCATCGAGGCCGCAAAATCGACATTTACGCGCTGAACCGAAGCCTTGATCGGCGGCATCATGCGGCCCGAGCCGGTAAAAAAGCGGGAAACGTCCCCGCCGCTGTCGGCAAGCTGGGCAATATGCTCTGCGGCGACGGCCTTATGTGTGGTCTTCATACAGTCTCCTCTCCTCTCGGGTCGCTTTCCACAGCGTTACGAGGTGGTAGAACTCGCCCTCTTCGTCTTCGCGGACCTCGAAGATCAGGGAGTAAAGCAAAGCCCCCACCCATCCGATGGCCCGAAACTGCTCGGGAAGATCAGAGCGCTGATCCAGATAGTAGGGCCGGGCGAATATCTCCTGAGCTTCCTCGAATCCGATCCCGCGTTTGGGATTCTTCCGCAGTTGCTTGCTTTTGCGCGGATCGAAGTGAAGTCTCATTTAGTATAACAGTTATACTATTTCTTGCCGCTGGTCAAGGCCAAATTCAACAACCGAATTGCCCCCATCCCCTACACTGAGGTTTGCCGCCCATGCCTGCTTATTGCGATGTCGCGTTGCCCGTGCCGCTGGACCGCGTGTTTACCTACGCGGTGCGCGCGGGACAACTGCCCCAGCGGGGAGCACGGGTGATTGCGCCATTTAACAAGGAAAAACTGATCGGGGTGGTCACCGCGATTGACGCCAAGGCTCCGGTTGACTTCGAGGCGCGCTATATCGAGGCGGTTCTGGACGATGAGCCGCTGTTGAGCGACAGCCTGCTGACCCTGGCTGAGTGGATGGCGCAGTACTATCTGGCTCCGCTGGGCGAGGTGCTGCGGGGGATGTTGCCGCTGATGGCCGAGGTGCGGCGCACGGTTTATTACCGCATTACCGATCTGGGGCGGGATGTGCTGGCGCGGAGTTTGGACGGGGATGTAGGGAGTTCCCAGGTCTCAAAATCGAGATTTGGGCCACCCGGCGTACTTGATTTCGGAAACAAGAGCGAATCAAAGCGCAAAGGAAAGCTCTCTGCCGAAGAGCAGGACATGGAGCGGCGTGTGCTCACGCGCCTGGCTTCGGGCGAGCCGGTGAAGGTTTCCACGCTGCGCACGGCCACTGCGGCCACGCTGCCTGTGCTGGCCGGGCTTACGCGCAAGAAGTGGATTGCGCGCGAGACCGCTGCCGTGGAGCGCGACGCGCGGCGCATGGAGCGGTTTGCCGTTCTGATTCCCGAGGCCCGGCTGCCCGCGCTGACCGCCAAGCAGCAAGCCATTCTTGCCGAACTCGCTGCTTGCGGCAATGAGCTGCCGCTGGCCGAGTTGCGACGCAAAGAGCTGCCTTCTTCGACGCTGCAAACTCTGGTCCGGCGCGGGTTGGTGCGCATCGAAGAACGCCCGGCCATCTTTCGCCTGGGCGGTTTGCAGGGGCAGTCTGGGCCATTCCGGCTCAACGAGCCGCAGGTGGACGCGCTGGCCAGCCTGGCGTCGGCTCTGGGGGGATTCCAGCCGCTTCTGCTGCATGGTGTGACGGGTTCGGGCAAGACGGCGGTTTATCTGGCTGCTATGCAGAGGGCGCTGGACCGCGGGTTGTCGTCAATTTTATTGGTTCCGGAGATTGGGCTGACGCCGCAGACGGTGGGCCTGCTGGATGCGGCCTTCGGGCAAAAGGTCGCGCTGCTGCATTCCGCGCTGACGCCGGAAGAGCGCAGCGACCAGTGGCGGCGCATAAAGCGGGGCGAAGCGCCGATTGTAGTCGGGACGCGGTCGGCCATCTTTGCGCCGGTGCCGAATCTCGGCCTGATTCTGGTGGACGAAGAGCACGACCAGAGTTACAAGCAGGAGGAGACGCCGCGCTACAACGCACGCGACGTGGCCGTGATGAGGGCCAAAATCGAGGGCGCGGTGGTGGTGATGGGCTCGGCCACGCCGTCGCTGGAGAGCTGGCAGAACTCGGCGCTGGGCCGGTACAAGCTGATCGAGATGCGCGACAGGGTGATGGACCGCCCGCTGCCGGCGGTAGAACTGATAGACATGCGGCGCGAGTTTCAGGAGACGGGGCAAGAGCAGCTCTTTTCGCGCGCGCTGGTGGAGCAGACGCGCGCGGCGTTGGATCGCGGCGAGCAGGCGCTGATTCTGCTCAATCGCCGGGGCTACTCATTTGCCGTGATCTGCCGCGCATGCGGAGAAAAGCTGGAGTGCCAGAATTGCGCCATCTCCCTCACGCACCACAAACCGGCGGCATCCGAGTCTCTGGACGCAGGCGTGGCACGCGAAGGCCAGCGGCTGGAATGTCACTATTGCGGCTTCCGGCGCACCGTGCCTGCGCGCTGCCCCAAGTGCGACAGCGAACATCTGTACTATCTTGGCGCGGGTTCACAGCAGGGAGAAGAACGGCTGGGCGAAATTTTTCCCGGCGCGCGGATTGGCCGCATGGATCGCGACACGGTGCGCGGACGGGGCGATTTGGAAAGATTGTTGGCGCGGCTGCACTCGGGCGAGATCAACCTGCTGGTGGGCACGCAGATGATCGCCAAGGGCCACGACGTTCATGGCGTCACGCTGGTCGGCGTGGTGGGCTGCGACCACTCGCTCTCGATGCCGGACTTTCGCGCCGCCGAGCGGGTCTTCCAGCTCATGACGCAGGTTTCGGGGCGCGCGGGACGCGGCGAACTGCCAGGGCGCGTGGTGGTGCAAACTTACTACCCTGACCATTATGCCGTACTGGCCGCCAGTACCCACGACTACGCCGCATTCGTCGAACGCGAACTGAAGTACCGGCGCTGGATGCACTATCCGCCCTTTGGCGTGCTGGCCAATGTGCTGGTGCAATCGGCGAAGTTGGAAGAAGCGGCGGGCTGGTCGGCCGTGCTGGGGAAATGGTTTGAGAAGGCAGCGCCGGAGGGAGTGCGCGTATTAGGCCCTTGCACCGCGCCCATTGCGCGCATCAAGGGCGTCTATCGCTTTCACCTGATTCTCAAGTCAACCTCGCGGCAGGCGCTCAACGCGGCTCTGCGCGGAATGCTGGCGCGGGCGGACGCCGCTCAGATTCCACGCAGGAATCTGATTGTGGACGTGGATGCGTTGCGGCTGATGTAGACAACTGCGGCGCGGCCCTTTCTCAAGGCTTGAGCGCCCTTTTCGATTTTCGCGGCGGCAGATAGTTCTCGCCGGTGACAACCCTTCGACCGGTCTTGCTTTCGAGTTCGACACGTGCGCAATGGGCAATCCCGCCGCCGGTCTTTGCAGCCCTCGTGTTGGCGGGCAGGCCCACCGCCGCTTCCGTCTCCGCAATCTGGCGAGTGGACAGCTCGGCCAGGGCCGTGAAGATGAGTTCCGCCTAGCTCATGTGGTCGCGAAGATTCTGGCTTTCCAACCCTTTCAGGTTCTTATGGTCCTTGACCGATACGCCGGACCATTCTTCGTGAATGAGATTGGTGAGGATGGCGAACTCCTCTCCCTGCTTGACCTCGTGGGCGGCCCAGTAGTCGGTGAGTTTGTTGCGCGTCTCTTGCCCAGTCATGCGCTGGGTGATCCATTTCTCGCTGCGTCCCAGCTTGCGCCAATTCTCTCTCGTCCTCTCCAACCCCAAGGCCGGATCGGCGATCTCCCGTAGCCGCTCATAGCCCACCTTCGCAAGCCAACGCTTGAATGGCTCCGCTTTTGGGGAAGGGATGGACTGAATTAGCCGGAGAACTCCAGGGACGTTCCAGCACTGGAACCTTTGCACGCCCCCCTCCGTTTCAAAGGGAAGTGCAAGGGGGGGACAAATTGTCCCCCCCTTTGAACACCTCGGCGAGCGAAGGATCGCGGCGGCGCAGTTTCTTCAGGTAATCGGAGGGAGCGGGCGAGTCCGTCAGCGCGGAGACAATATCTGAAAGAACAAACCACCACTCCTCATCGTGAAAAGCCGTGCGAACCGGCCGCTCTTCAAAGAAGGTCATCTCGTTCATGCATAAACCTTCCTCCTCGACAAGATATTTGCCGAGAGGGTTGACCGTCTCGCCGGCTGCGTTTTTACTTTACCGGCGCGCCGTTCTCGATCACATGTAGTTCCTTGCCGGGTTTGAAGCGAACCGCCTTGCCGGGCGCAATGCTGACCTCGGTGCCGGTGCGGGGGTTGCGGCCGATGCCGGTCTTGCGCGCGCGAACGCTGAAGACGCCAAAGCCGCGCAACTCGATGCGCTCGCCGGCCGTGAGAGCCTGTTTGAGGCCCTCGAAGACCGTATCCACGGCAGCCTCAGCCTTCGTGCGGGGCAGACCTGTGCGCTCAATCACATGATGTACGATGTCCTGCTTAATCAATGGGGCACCTCGCTGACGAAACTGAATTGACTGTACTACTACCTACGGTAGTGATGCTACAGGTTTTAGAGCGATTTTGGAATACCCCGGACGGCAACCATCGGTTTGGGGCGCTTTTTCCAGAAGGAAATTGGCGTTTGCAGCCCAGCAGGCCGTATGTTGCAGACAGCGGACGGCTTCGGTGCCGTATATTGAAATTTGCCGTGAGTTTTCCTAAGATAGACGGCGAAGCGTTCCTCAACCCCAGGCAAAATCAACTCCGGACAGTGTGCAGACCCGGAACAGGAGAGGTATGTCAATTCAGAGCGATCGTTGGATCAGGGAACAGGCCATTCAGCACCGAATGATAGAGCCTTTCAGCGAAAAGCAAGTGGCCGGCAACGTTATCTCCTATGGGCTCTCCTCGTACGGCTATGACCTGCGCGTCAGCAACGAGTTCAAGATTTTCACCAACGTAAACAGCGCCATCATCGACCCCAAGGCCTTTGACGAGCGGTCATTCGTCGCCGTCCAGGCTGACTCGGTGATTGTGCCGCCCAATTCCTTTGCGCTGGCGCGTTCCGTGGAATATTTTCGCATTCCCAGGGACGTGCTAACGCTCTGCGTGGGGAAGTCAACCTACGCCCGTTGCGGAATCATTGTGAACGTGACGCCGTTCGAGCCGGAGTGGGAGGGATTTGTAACTTTGGAAATCTCCAACACCACGCCGTTGCCGGCCAGGGTTTACGCCAACGAGGGGCTATGCCAGATTTTGTTTTTCCGCGCCGATGAGCCTTGCCAGGTCAGCTATGCCGACCGTAAAGGCAAATACCAGAAGCAGCAGGGAATTACGCTTCCCAGGCTCTGATAAGAAACAAAAATGCAAGTTGAGCAAAGCAAATAAGAATTGTGCGATCCCACCCATCGGACAAAAACAAAGACGTCCGATGGATGGGGCACCCAGCTTGGGATGGGAAGCGATTGGGCTGGCTTGAAGAACGGCGGGTTTCATTCACGTAATGACGCGGGGTTAGTGCTTCTCGCCTTATTGCCAGATAGCGGTGCATTGAGTCGAGAGGCGCACGATGTCTTCACTCCGAGACAATAATCCAATTCGCATCGGCGTGCTCTCCGATGAACCGCTCCGCCTGGAAGGCCTTGCCGGCATCTTCGAGGAGCAACCCGCGGAGGGTCTTGCTCCGCTCGCTCCGGTATTCGGAAATCTCGATGAGCTGCTATCCGACCGTGCGCTGACGTTCCTGGTCGTGGACCTGAACGCTCTTCCCGGCGGGGCGCGAACTGTCGAAGCCATTTGCCAGCGACGTCCGGGGATGCGGTTGATCGTGATTGGTCCCGAAGGAAACGAAAAGCTGATTATGGATTTGGTGCGGGCCGGCGCGCGCGCCTACCTTGATCTGGAGGCCAGCCCTCGAACGGTGCGCCAGGCCATCGAGGAGGTCACCAGCGGCTCCATCTGGGCACCGCGCCGGCTGCTCTCCAGACTGATCGACCAATTGCTGGCGGTTTCCGATGCCAGCCTCGCCAACGGCCCGCCTCGCCTCACCGAGCGCGAACTACAGGTGCTCGAGCTGATTCTGTCGGCGCAGTCCAATCGCGAGATTGCCCGGAAGCTGGGCATTGAAGAGAGCACCGTTGAAGCGCATGTTGGCAGGTTGTTGCGCAAAACCGGCGCGGACAACCGGATCGACCTGCTCCGGCGCGTCTCGGACCCCGCGCTACTCCATTCCAGCGGCATCACGGATCGCCGCAAGGGAGAGCGCCGCCGGAGCGTGGCGTTTGTTCCGCCTCCCGTTACTGATAAGTAAACAAAACAGGTTACTTATCTACATACGTGTTCTGTAATCTTGTGCAATATTGACCTTTTCCTCCAAACTCTTTCTTAGAAACAACGCAGATCTGGGGAAAGGAGTTCCCAGGCGGCGTGTTTTACATGACGCCTGGGAACTCCTCTTTTTTCATTTCTTCCAATTCATACTTTCGCCCGTGATCTCTGGTTCTTCCCCTCCCCCGTACCCATGCGCCTGTTTGCCTTTTAGGTAAACAGGCGCGGCTACATTTCCATAAATATTTGTAGTTTTGAGCGCTATTGAACATACATTGGTGCATCGTTTCCCGCAGACTGTTGTTATAGAAGCAACGAAAGATTTGGGGAATAGGAGTTCCCGGACGGCATATCCTCCATGAGTCCGGGAACTCCTCTTTTTTTGCCGCTCACGGCGGCTTTCGGGGTCAGTGCCTCTCCGGCCGGTTTCATCCGTAATTCAACTTTACATACGCAAGTCAGGGCAAGTCTCTTCGGCTTGCCCCATTTTTTTCGCTGAAGGGTAAGCGCCTCCGGTCCGTACACAATTCGTCAAAATAGGTCGAGCTTCAACCCCAACAAAAAGTCATTCAAACTCATTCGCGACCCATCCGTCTAAAGGCTTGAGCGTGCGCGCCGGGGCTGGTATGTTATAGCTGTCTTGGGAGACCCGGGCCAGGAACGCCGGCGCCTCTTGGGTTCTGTGGGCTTCAGCGCCGTGGAGGCCGAATTGCGCGGCACTGAATTCTGACGACTCAACTTCGTCGATTCATCTTCGACGACTCGACCACTCATGCGGCTCCCTGGCCGCGGAGGGAAAAGGACAAAAATATGAAAAAGACCCTTGTTTTGCTATGCCTCTGTTGCTTGCTTCCCATCGCCGGCTTCGCGGGTTCCACGCGCGGGAACCTGCAGGAGCGCGTCGATGCCGCCAAGGCCGTTCTGGACGAAATCATGGGCACCCCTGACAACAGCATTCCCATGGATATTCTCGACCAAGCGACCTGTGTGGGCGTAGTGCCCGGATTGAAGAAAGGCGCTTTTGTATGGGGCGGGCAGTATGGGCAGGGCGTGGTAACCTGTCGCACTGGCCACGGCTGGAGCGCGCCGGTATTTATTCGCATGGCTGGCGGCTCGTTCGGCTTCCAGATCGGCGGCCAGTCCACTGACCTTGTGCTGGTGGCCGTGAATGATCGCGGCTTTCAGGATCTGCTGAAGAACAAATTCAAGATCGGAGGCGATGCCTCCGCAGCGGCCGGCCCTGTGGGCCGCAGTGGACAGGCCGCCACTGACTGGAAGATGAACGCCGAGCTGCTCAGCTACTCGCGCAACAAAGGCGTCTTTGCCGGCATCAGCCTGGACGGCACCAGCGTAAGCCAAAACGACGAGGACACCGAGATCTACTTCGGGCAATCGCAAACCTTCGAGTCGATTCTCAAGGGCGACGTGCCGGTTCCTCAGGGCGCGGTGCCGTTTGTCACCACCGTGGCGCATTATTTTGTCAGATCCAAGAACCGCTGATAGCGGCAATGCTCGCCAGCATCGAGGGGTGGTCCGGCAACGGGCTGCCCCTCGTTCGTTTTGCGGTATCTAGTCCGCGTCGAGAGGCTACACTTGAATTTTGCCTTTGATGATGCGAGAGAAGCTCGAGTTCTGGCTGGTGATGATTGTGGCGCACCCTCTGGGGTGGTTGCCTCGTGGGGCGGCGCGTCTTGTTGCCGGCGGGATTGCGTGGGCCGCGTATTGCGTGCTTGGCCGCCTGCGCCGCGTGGGTGAGCGCAATCTTGAGCTGGCATTCCCGGAGCGCGCAGCACGCGAGCGCCGGCAAATTCTCCGCGGCGTATTCCGTTCCCTCGGGCGGCAGCTTGCCGAGTTCTGCCGCATGACCCGCTACACCCCTGAAAATACCCGCGACTGGATTCGCACCGAAGGCCTTGACAACTATCTCGCGGCAAAAGCGCGCGGCAACGGCGTTCTGATCGTTACCGGCCACCTGGGCGCGTGGGAACTCTCCAGCTTCTATCACTCCCTGATGGGCTATCCCATGAGCATGGTCGCGCGGCCACTGGACAACCGCCGGCTCGACGAGTTTGTGAACGGCATCCGCTGCCTGCACGGCAATCGCGTCCTGTGCAAGGACGATTTTGCGCGCGGCCTGCTGACCGCCATGCGTAGGGGCGAGACCGTGGGCATCCTGATGGACACCAACATGACCCCGCCGCAGGGTGTTTTTGTGGAGTTTTTCGGCAAACAGGCTTGCGCTGCCTCGGGCGTGGCACGGGTGGCTCTGAAAACCGGCGCGGCCGTTTTGCCGGGCTTCATGCTGTGGGAGCAGGCTGAGCGCCGCTACGTGCTCCACTTTGGCTCGCAGCTTGAATTCGAGCAGAGCGGCGATGCGGATGCTGATATTGTCGCCGCAACGCAGCAGTGCACCAGCGCCATCGAGAGCTGGATTCGGCGTTATCCTGACCAGTGGCTGTGGATTCACCGCCGCTGGAAGACGCGGCCGGCGGGCGAAGCGGGAATATACTGACTCGATGGAATCTTCCGGTTATTCAAAGGAGGAATCATGCGGAACCACCGTCAACATCTCCGCGCAGCAGTGATCGGACTCATGGTTTGCTGCGGAATGCCTTCCATCGCGTTTGCTGACTGGACCATTGATTCTCCGCCCAATTCTGTTCAACTTGTCGGCGTGGATCAGGTCGCCGGCGGGGTTCTGCGCTTCACACTCAAGAACGTATCCGATAAGCCGATTGTCTATCTCGACGCCAATGCGCCTGACGGAAATGAAACAGGTATCGACGCTTTTGTTGTTGGACAGGGGGAAATTGAGCCTGGAGCAACCAGGTCAGTAACGTTTGGCTGGAGAGACTTTCCGGCTGCAATTCAGAATCACAGCATTCCTACTTTCATTCGAATAGTTGCTATCGTCTACGCCGATGGGTCGCGTGTTGGTTCAAAGCAGAGACTGGATGAAATCGCAGATGAGATGCTCGGCGAGGCATTAGAGATCAAGCGCGACTCCGCTATTCTCGCAGCCAGCCCGGATGTCAGCAGCGCTGGTTTTAATGCCGTCGTTGAGAACATTGGGAGACAGTTACCCTCTACCGATGAAGAAGCAGCGGCATCGGTGCGGGGTGAGGAATTGTCTGGCATCTCGCAGTCCTACATTGAAGCCCATCTGAACCGCCGCAGCGGCCATCTTAGAATCGGAATTGATAGAGCAAGGGGGTCTGTTCTGTCGGATATCAATCTAGTGAAGTCGAATGCTTCTGTACCAATGGGACCGCAGGGCGAGGCTCTTGTGAAACAGGCCCAACTGCACGCCCTATCCGACCTGGCGCAAGAGTACCGGGTGCTGAGCGAAAAGCAGGTTCAATGTATCAAGGGCTACATCGAAACGCTCGACGCCAACTAAATGGAGAGACGCATGAAGCTAGGCGAACTGGTCAAAATTCTGAATGGAAAACTGGCGCAAGGCGATCCTGAGTTCGTGGTCACCGGCGTGAACTCTTCCGCTCTGGCCTCGACTACGGAATTGGTCTTTGCCGAGGACACACCATCGGCCACCAAGGCGCTGACCAGTGGTGCGGGCGTGGTTCTTCTGCGTGCTGGGCTGGCTGAAGCGTATCCGGAAGGGAAGTGCGTTGTGGAGGCGGAGCAGCCGCGATTGTGGTTTGCATGGGCGGGCAAGCTGCTCAAGCCTGCGCCGCCTGCCACCGGAGTGCATCCTGCCGCCGTTGTTGGCGCGAATGTGAAGTTGGGCGAAGGCGTCAGCATCGGCCCCTGCGCGGTGGTTGGCGACAGCGCCAGCATCGGCAAGGGAACACGCATCGAGGCTGGAGCGGTCATCGGCGAGGGCGTCCACATCGGCGACGATTGCCGTATCTATCCCCGCGCCGTCCTTTATTCCGGAACCACGCTGCTGAATCGCGTCATTGTCCATGCGGGCGTGGTGTTGGGCGCGGATGGCTTCGGCTACGTGCGCAACCCCGCCACCGGCGCTTACACGCAGTTTCCGCAGCAGGGCACGCTGCTCATCGAAGATGACGTCGAGATCGGCGCCAACACGACCATCGACCGCGGCGCGCTCAAAGCAACGAAGATCGGCCGTGGAACGAAGTTCGACAACCTGGTTCACATCGGCCACAACTGCGAGATCGGCGAAGACGTGATTCTGGTGTCGGGGGTGGGCATCAGCGGCTCCTGCACGGTGGGCAACGGCGCGGTAATCGCCGGGCAGGTGGGCATCGGCGACCATGCGCATATCGGTCCCGGCGTGATTCTCGGCGGCCAGGCCGGCGTGCTGAGCGGCAAAACCGTTACCAACGCGGGCCTGAAACCAGGAACCGTGCTGTGGGGCACGCCGGCCCGCCCGCTCCATCAGGTTCTGCGGGAACTGGCCGTGGTCGCGCGGCTGGCGAAAAGGCGGGGCAGGGAATAGCGAATAGCGATTGCTGTCCAAGTGCGAATCGGCCTCTCTACGGCCTGAAGGCTGGCCCGTAGGGCGCGTCAAAACGGCGCTCCCACGCACCATTTTTCTTCAGTTGGCTGTTCCAGTAGAACTGCACAATGGGCAGCTTGACGGCCACCGAAAGCAGTGCCGCAGTAAAACCGGAAAATCGCTCCGTGCCTGCTACCGCCTTCAATTCCGTCTCGCCGAAACGGCCCTCGCGAGCCAATTGCTCACCTAGTGTTTGCAGACACGCCCACAGTTTCTTGTTTGCTTTGTCCGGCATTGACTGGAGCGACTCACCCATACCGCGCACAATCGTGCCCGCATAGGGTGAGCCGAGACGCCGCGCCAGCTTCTCCAGGTAGCGTTCCAGCGGGCGTGAATGCAGCGCCTCAGGAAAGCCGGACTGCACAACGAAGGCGAGCGTCGGGTTCGCGCTCCCGGATTGCGCGGCGGCTACGCGCGGGGCCAGAGCCTCGATGTATGCCTTTACCAGTGCAGGCATCGAGTCGGTGTAGAGCGGCATCCCGAGCAGCACAACGTCAGCTTGTGAAAAGGCATCCACGGCGCGGTCGAAGCCGGGGCGGCTCGCCAGGTGAAGGATCTCCGGCGCTTTTCCTCCGCCGCGCACCCAGCCCTCGCCCACCCGCGACAACATCTTCATCGAGTTGGAGCGCTCGCCCCGCGGCGAGCCGTTAAGCAACAAGAGCGATTTCATCGGCCACCTCCTCGGGGGCGCGGTTGGCGACTGCGGTGAATACCATGCTGGACTTCATGTTGCGCGCCATCCGCTTCCACATTGCTGTTGTAATCTCGATGTCTTCGGCGTCGCTGGCGCCGCCCACGCCCAGCAGAAGCCCAAACTTCGGGTAGCTTGCATAGCGCGCACGATGATGTGCCTCGCCGCCTTCGATTACGAAGTAAGGATGAATGATCTGGATCATCTGGTCGGCGGCGCGCTTCAGCAGCGCGGAGGTAAAGCCCATGGTGAGCGGCGAGGCCAGCAGCAGCATGTCAGCGCTGATTGCGGCCCGGCAGACCTTCTCGCTGTCATCGCGTTTTGCGCACACGCCAGGCGTCTTCAACCAGCAGCCGAAACAACCGGAGCAGCCTTTCAAATCCAATCCAGCCAGATCGAGCTGCGTGATCGTATGGCCGAAGGCCGCGAGCCGCTGCGAGAGCGTCTGGAGGTAATTCTGGAAGTCCGAGGCGGGATTGGGGTCTCCATTGAGGATGGTGATTCGCATGGCAGATCCTTTCGTTCCCAAAGATATATCTACAATGTAGAAATATCCTGCTGGAAATGATTCTACACTGTAGAGTAAATCTGTCAAGCCTAGTCCGATTTTATTTTTAGCGTCGTGCAAAGGTAATCGTATCTTCTTTCTCTGTAGCAACTTGGCGGTTCTACGCTGTATAATTCGACTGTTTCAAGCAGGTTTCAAGGAACTCGCCCTATGCCAGCAAACAAGAAAACTGACCTTTCGGCCAAGCGCAACCGGAGTTCCGCCGCTCCGGGCAAGCGCCAACCAGTTAAGGGAGCGCCGCTGAGGCGTGAGCAGATTGTGAAAACGGCGCTCGCTCTGGTGGACCGCGAGGGGCTCAAGGCTCTCTCCATGCGCCGCCTGGGAGCAGAGCTGGGCTTCGACCCGATGGCAGTCTACTATCACGTTCCCAATAAACAGGCGCTGCTCGACGCTATTGTGGAGGCAGTGATGGCTGGAATCGACCTCTCCGTCGATCGTCCGGCAGATCCGCCTGAACAGCGCATCCTGGCTGCGGCGCTGGCTTACCGGGAGGCGATGCTCGCGCATGTCAACGCGCTGCCCATTGTGCTCGCGCACGGTCCTGCTACGCCGGTGGCCATGCGTCCGGTCGAGTTGCTGATTGGGATTCTGCGCGACGCCGGTTTGTCCCCGGCCCAGGCGTTCGCGGGAATGCAAATCATTGCCGCCACGGTGCGCGGCTCAGTGGGGATGGGGCCCGCTCCTGAAGGCGACAGCCCACCCGCACAGGAGCAGATTGAAGCCATGATGCGGCTCTTCCCGCCCAACGAGTTTCCCAACCTGCTGGCGGCCATGCCTTACGCCGGTGAGTTCTTCGAGAGCGGCTTTGAATTTGGTGTCCGCGTGCTCACGCGAGGGTTGCTGGCAGAGGCGCGGAAAGGGGAAGGACAGGGAATAGGAATAGAGAATAGGAATTCCTGACCCGCGATTTCAGAGCGGCTTCTCGGTGAGGAACGGCTCCGGCTTGAGCGAGCCGTCGCGCTGCTTGACCAGCATCTGAACCTTGCCCTCGGCGGCGTCCAACTCGGTCTTGCACGCGGCCGACAGGCCCACGCCCTCTTCGAAGAGCTTGAGCGAGTCTTCCAGAGCGAGGTCACCCTGTTCCAGTTGATCGACGATGGTTTCCAGCTTCTTGAGCGAGTCTTCAAACGTCGGCATGGCGGTCTCCGTTGCTTCTGTTGCTCTCGAAAACAAGTCTAACCGATGCGCTGCGAGCCTTGCCGGTAAAATCGGAAAGAAGGCGAAGCCGGTCACGAACGCCATATTCCGCGTGATTTAAAGAGGGAGAACTGAGTGAAGATTGTGCGATATTCGATCGTATTGCTGGCTCTGGCCGGCGTGGTGGTTTCCATTCTGGCGTTACGCGTGCACTATTCCACCGAGACCCAGCCCTGCGACATCAACTCGAAGTGGGATTGCGGCGTGGTGAACCACAGCCCGTTTGCCGAGATCGCGCACATTCCGGTGGCTGCGATCGGCATTGCAGGCTATCTGGCGCTGGCTGGGCTGGCGCTCAAGCGGCAGCGGTTCCTGGTGCTTCTGGCGGCGCTGGTCGGGCTCGGCTTTGCGCTTCGCCTCACTTCCATCGAGGAATTCGCCTTGTGCGCGTGGTGCATCTATTGCGTGATCTCGCAGGTCGTGATCGCTCTGATTACGCTGCTGGCTCTGGGCTGGTTTACGGAAGAATATCTAGCGCTGAAGCGCGCTTGCCGGGAGTGAGAGTACTGGGTGCATAAATCCGCTTTGTGCCAGGGCGCGACTTCTGTCGTGCGGAAAAACCCCTGATTTCTGTCTCGTTTTCTCTTGGTGGCGGATTTTTCGTCTTTCCGGCCCGTTTCGCGGCGTTCCCTTGTTTCATTTTGCGCCTGGAAGCCGCTTTTCCGGCCTCCAGGCACACTTCAGCCCTATTGGGCCAGCGCGTCAATCGGAATCAGCCTCCGCATCCGCACCAGATTGTGCGCCGCGATGGTCAACCGAGTTATCGGGCAGCGTCTGAGGGACTTTGACAGAGGCCATTCCCGCGGCGGTTGCCGCCTCGATGCCCAGGTCAGTGTCTTCAAAAACCAGGCAATCGGCCGGCGCCACGCCGAGCCTTTCGGCGGCCAGCAGAAACCCATCCGGGGCTGGCTTGCCGTGGGCGTAGTCTTCCGCGGCGACGATGGTATCGAATTTGTCCAGAAGCCCGATGGCGGTAAGCGAGCCGATGACCGTGTTTCGCCTGCTTCCGGAGACCACGGCGAAGGGGATCCGGCCATGCTCGGCCTCAATGTATTCCAGCACCTCAGGAATCGCCTTGAGCTGCGGGAGCTGCTCGATATAGAGAGCTTCCTTCTTTGTGGCGACTGCATCGACGGGCATCTGGAGGCCGTTCATCTTGTTCAGGTCGGCAATGATCTTCTTCACGGGCTTGCCGCCCCAGGAATAGAACAGCTTCTCGGGATAATCGCAGTTCCACTCTGCCAGAGCCTTCTTCCAGGCAATGTAGTGCAGCGGCATGGAGTCGGCGATGGTGCCGTCGCAGTCGAATAGATAAGCGCGGAATGTGCCCGCTGGGATTTTAAGTTTCATGCCGCACAACCACTCTCGACGCTACAGCCTTCGCCGGGTTTGGTGGGCTCCATGCGCAGAGCGTTGTTGAAGCGGTTGAAGTAGTTGAAGAGGCCGATGGCGCAAAGCAGCTCCACAATTTCTCCTTCCGAGTAGAAGCCGCGCAACTCGGCGAACTGCTCGTCGGTGACCGCATTGGCGTCGCGCGTGACGGTCTCGGCCAATCGGAGAGCGGCCTTCTCGGCGGGGGTGAAGTCGTCGCGCTGGGGCCAGTCGGCGAGATGGGAAAGCTGCTCGTCGGACCAGCCAAGATTTTTCGCGAGTATAGTGTGGCTGGCCAGGCAGTAAGGCGTCACATTTACCTGGCTGGTGCGGACGATAATCAGCTCCTTGAGTTTGGCGGGGACCGTTCCGGTCGAGAGCACCGCGCCGAAATGAGCCTGCATGGTCGTGAAAATCTCAGGCCGGTGCGCCATGACCCGGAACATATTGGGAACGTTGCCGCGCAGGGCAAAGATTTTATCGTAGAGCGTGGCCATTTCAGGGGTGACTTCGCTGCGTTCAAGGCGGGAAATTCGGGACATCTGTTCTCCTTGTTCCTATGGTATCGCCTGCGCCTCCGGGCACACGCCGCAGGCGCACAGGCTACGGTTCCGCGCTTCCGTAGATCGCAACCAGGTTCAAAACAAAAGATGAATTTCGGGCCATTTGCCAAAATTTTTGACGCGCCCCGCTCTCTCTGCTAACTTGGTAGTGGAGAATTCTTTCCAAGGCACTCCTCAGTAGCTCAATGGCAGAGCATTCGGCTGTTAACCGAAGGGTTGTAGGTTCGAGTCCTACCTGAGGAGCCAATAAATCAATAACTTAGCTTCCATAGCGCTTTTCTTGCGCTCCGTTTCCATGAAAAGCCAGTTGAAGTCCGCAAGAACTGCCGCGACACGGGCGAACCCCAGCTTTCTTGCGAGAGCAAGGGGCCGGTTCAGCGAAGCTCTGTTCCTGGCGGGTGAGAGCGAGCAAAGAGCCTCGGCGATGCAGGTGCGGGAAGCACTTCACGCTGCCCCTATCAACCCAGCCTCGGCAGCTTCAAGGCGTTCTCAGAGCTGGACCTTAATCGGAGCCGGCACGCAAATGAAAAACGATTTCCAGCGGCTTGCGGATGTCGGCGTCTCGCACTTCGGCCACGTTCATCCTCGCCTCCGGTCGATACTCAACAGGTATTTTCTTCCCATCCACTGACGCCGTCGCCCCGTCGGCCGTTGCGGGCAGCTCGATCCGATAACTCCGGCGGGCGGGCTGACCGGCGTAGCTTCCTACCGCAGGGTCAATACGCACTTTAACCTGCCCGGCGTGCCGTTCATAATGCAGGGCGCTGCGTGCGTAAGCGCCATCGCGATATTCCACACTCCGCCCGTCATCTTCGTAGAGCACTGAGTTGCCCGCATCGCCGGGATAGCACCGCACGACCAGTGTAGTCAGAGATTGAGTCGCGATTCTCAGGGTTTCCGGCTGCATCGCAATGGGCGCGCCGGCGCGGACGTACAAGGGAATCTTATCGAGGGCCGCCTTGACTGTGCGCACCTGGTTGCCATCAAACTTTTCACCGCTGAAGAAGTCGAACCACGTTCCTTCCGGGAACCAGACCTGCCGTTCTGCCTCGTATTTCGGGCCCGAACCGGCGGTAGTGATAGGGGCGGCCAGCAGGTGATCTCCGAAGAGATACTGGGTCTTGTATTGGTATGCTTCGTCGCGCGAAGGATATTCCAGATACATTGGCCGGAGCAGCGGCAACGTCTCCTCGTTGCACTGGCGAATACTCGAGTAAATATAAGGAAACAGGCATGAACGAAGCAGGTAAGCGCCGCGCATCGCATCCTCGAACTGTTTGCCCCACAGCCAGGGCCGCCGGTCGACGTCAGTATCCGAATGTAGCCGCAAGGAAGAGGAAAGCGCTCCGAACTGCACCCAGCGCGCGAACAGCTCGGAATCGCGCGGCGTTCCAAAACTTCCTTCGAATGCCCCGATGTCGTGGGCCCAGAAAAAACAGCCTGCATTTCCCGAGGCCAGCGTGAAGTCGATCTCGAATGCCAGCATCTCCCAAGATCCAATCGTGTCTCCAGAGAACTGGATTGGATAGCGATGACTGCCCCATCCACCCCAGCGACTGAAACCCTGTCCTCGGAGCTTCGTTTTGCCGTCCGTCATCTGCTCCGACTGTCGGTAATAGAGGCAATTGAGCCACGGCAGATGGCGTAGGCCTGGTACTCGATGTACCCAGGGAATCAAATGATCCTGTTGCCAGTCCACCCACCAGAAATCTACTCCTTGTTTTTCGATGGGCGTGTGCGCCGCCTGGAAAAACGCCTGCATATACTTGGGATCACCGGCATCGAACGGGGGGTTATCCGGGTATCCTGCGCCGAGCATCGCCATGAATTGCGGATAGACACGCTCATGGTCGCGAACCCCATCGTGGGGATGGTCGTTCAGCACTAGGAAGATGCCGTCCCTGCGCAGCTCCTCGATGAAGGTCTGCGGTTGCGGAATCAGCTTCTCGTTCCACGTGTAGCCTGTCCATCCCAGTTGTCCCGCGTGTCCAAAACCGTAACGGGCATCCTTGGTGTGCCACTCCATGTCCATAACCAGAATATCGATGGGAAAATCATGGTCGTGATACCCTCGGACGATCTCGCGAAATTGTTCGGTCGAATAAGGAAACCAGCGGCAATACCAGGATCCGTGCACCTCCCGGCGGGGCATCGGAACCGGTCCCGAGATCCACGCCAGCGAGCGCAGAGCTCCCTTATAGTCGTCCCCATAGGCGAACAAATACCAATCAAGGTCCGGGTTTTTTCCAGGCGGTTCATTCTCGCCCTGTGGACCGCCGCCGGCGCGCTGGTGGATCCAACCGTCGATGAGGACCGGCTGGCCTGAATCATCGAGCAGATACCATCCGTCCCTCGATAACAGGCCGTCAGGAAGTGCGAAGGGCGCACCCACACCGTCCAGTGTCGGCACTGGACCACCAAGATTCTTCGAATTCTTCTGCCCCGGCTCCCAGGTAAATTTGCGCTCGCCGGAGTCAAAGGTCACGCTCAGGTTGCCGGGATGAAACTGTTTGCCGTCGGGCCGGTAAACGACGCTGAGCATGTTCGTCCGGATGCGCAGCGCTCCTTTCTCGCGCGAGACCTCGACACCATCGAGTCGCCGCCTGCGGTCGTAGGCAAACAATGTCGGCGCATTGACAAAGCCGTTCTTCGCCGCGTACTCCATACGAATGCAATATGCGGAGATCACCGTGAAACGAGCCGCGCCCTCCACGATCCCATTGTTCTCGTTGCCGATGAAGGGTTCCCGCGCCGCATTGGAATTTTCCATGCCGGCATGTTCAGTCTCAGGCCACGCCTCCGCACGGGGAAGGATCGCCATGGCTGTCGAGAGCGGAAGAATCTTGAGTAAAGTCCGACGTTTCATCTGTCCCTCAAGCGGCAGGCCGCAACCGGCTGCCAATATATATGGGATCCTTCGCAGACTTACAGTACATCTTCTTCTGGTAAATCGCTCCTCGGAAGGTCGCTAGGTTGAGAAGCTTTGAAACATCGACCGCACTTCTGCTATGCAGGCTATCTTATTTCATTGCTTTTTGCCAATACAATTCCAGAGATAAGCGGAGAAGCTGATCTGTCGCGTGTGAGCGCGTGGATAAGTTGAAAACCGGTTCTATCGGTGTTCAACCTGAGATGCTGCCCCCGCCTTCCTATGGGCCGGCGCCGTGGGTTGTCATGCCACAAAGTTGCGACCCGGATTGGATCAACGTATCGTAGGGGCGCTTCCCCTCATTGCCGGTAAAGGTAGTATTCACAGTTTCCGACAGTTACCGTCAGCGCCGAAGTGTAGGTTCCAGCTTCGGGGCTGACGGCAGCATACTGTAGCCGCGTTCTAATTCCCTTTGAGCGCAACGGTCATGATAGCTGCATCACCAGCACCGCCGGCGTAAGTGGCTGTATTGGAGAGGCACTGCCCATAGTAAGATCCCGCAGCGCCGGCCACGCCATTTTCGACGAATATCCACGGTGCTGTATCTCCCGCTGACTCGTAACTATTTACCGCAGTCCATCTAATTGGCGCAGTGCCGGCGTAGAACGCGGCGGATGCTGGATAGCCAGTACATATCGACCACAACATATCCCCTGAGCCTGCTGTGTTGAAGTTTCCTGTGGATATACTGCTGGCGCCGTAGCTTCCGCCCGAATAATCAGCATCAGTGTCCAACGGAGAGACAGGTACATTGGTATACTCGACTGCCGAGACCCAGTTATTCGCATAGCCGCTTGGAGTTGTGGCGCTTATGGTGATGTTTCCTGAAGCGGTATTGGGCAGAAGATAGGCGCTGATATAGCCAGGGCTCTCGGCGCCGGCGTAGTTGGAAATTACGCTCACCGGCGTACCAGATGAGGCGGTGACCGAAGATAAGGTCGCAGAGGACGACCAGACGCCAATCATTATGGCATCCCCTGCCGTCACTCCCGTGAGCGTACAGGACGCGGTTCCTTTGCCGTTGCCGACCACAAACTGGTTGCACTGTTGCACGTAGGACGGAGATCCCGAGGAAGAGGAAATGGTATATGCCGCCGATGCTACTGTGCTATTGGCGTAACCGCTGGCCGTGGCAATCGCCTTCAGGGTCTCCGTCGCGGAAACGATGATCGGAGTGGAGTAGACCGCTGAGTTGGTCGTCGGCGTTGACCCGTTCGTGGTGTAGTAGATCGTTGCGTATGGTGCCGTTGTGCTGATGGTTACTGTCTGGGCCGAAGAGTAGTTTCCGCCCGCAGGGCTGAAGGTGGGCGTTGCCGCAACCGGGCGAAGTCCCATGAGGGCAACGGTCATGATAGATGCATCACCAGCACCGCCGGCGTAAATGGCTGTATTGGAGAGGCACTGGCCATAGTAAGATCCCGCAGCGCCGGTCACGCCGTCTTCCACGAATAACCACGGTGCTACATCCGATCCCTCGTAACTATTCACCGCGGTCCATGCAATTGGCACAGTGCCGGCGTAGTACGCGGCAGATGCTGGATAGCCGGAACACATCGACCACAGCATGTCGCCTGCGCCTGTTGTGTTGAGGTTTCCCGTGGATGTACTGCTGGCGCCGTAGTTTCCGCTCGTCGCATAATCAGCATCGGTGTCTAACGGTGAAGCAGGTACGTTTGTATACTCAGTTACCGAAACCCAGTTATTCGCATAACCGCTTGGAGTAGTGGCCGTTATGGTGATGTTTCCCGAAGCGGTATTAGGCAGAAGATAGGCGCTGATGTAGCCGCTGATGCTGTTGAAATTGGAAATTACACTCACCGGCGTACCAGATGAGGCGGTGACTGAAGATAAGGTCGCAGAGGTAGACCAGATGCCAATTACTAACGCATCCCCTGCCGTCACTCCCGTGAGCGTACAGGACGCGGTTCCTTTGCCGTTACCGGCTACAAACTGGTTGCACTGTTGCACATAGGCCGGAGCGGATGCTGGAATGGTGTAGGTATATGTTGCCGATGCAACTGTGCTTTGGATGTCGCCGCTCTCCACGCCTATCGCCTTCACTGTCGCCGAAGCGGTAAGAGTAATCGGAGTGGAGTAAACCGGCGAACTGGCTGTCGGCGTCGATCCATCGGTTGTGTAGTGGATCGTAGCGCCTGTCGTAGCATCGCTGATAGTCACCGTTTGGATCGTCGTGTAGGTTCCGCCCGCTGGACTGAAGGTGGGCTGATAAACGCCGATGACGTAGGCCTCCGTTGCAACCGCGCTCGCACTATAGCCGCTGGCTATGGCAATCGCATTCACCGTCTGCGACACGGAAAGGTTGATCACGCCGGAGTATTGCTGCGTTGTGCCGCTGATCGGATACGTTGGCGTTGATCCATCCGTCGTGTAGAAAATAGCGGCGCCCCTGGTTGCATCGCTGAGGGACAGAGTCTGGGTCGTGAGGTACTGTCCTGCCGAAAGGCTGAAGGTGGGCGCAGCGGCAGTTGGGCATCCGTGCTCATCCGCCGCTCCGATGGTCAACGGATCGCCGCGCGGCACCAACGAATTCGTCGTTTCATTAAACTGCCAGCGTACCGGCAGCTCAGCCGGAATTCCAGTCAGTTCCGTGCCCGCGCCAATTGCCGCCGAGCCGTATTCCGGGACGAACGTTGTCGTGTTGTACGGCTGCGTCGAGGTGAGCAGGAAATTGGCGCCGGTAAGGCCATAAAGATGCGTGTTCAGCGGAGAAGAAAGCGGCCATAAGCAGACAGAATCGCATCCCGAATACCAGCCGGGACCACCCGTGATCGGCGTGGTGATGCTTATGGAACCGGTCTCAAAAAGATTGGTCGTGGCGCTCAGGATGAGCGTCTGATAGTGATCCAACCCCAATCCGGACACACTCTGCGCCCAAAAGATATTGTTCCTTGCATCCACGCGCTGCTGAAAGATCGGATTCAATCCGTCGCCGTTCTCTCCATTGTCAAAAACCTCATCCGCTTTATCCAACGTATTCGAGTAAAAGTAGAGCGTGCCGTTGCGATTAGTCATCCCGCCGAGCACGTCCGCAGCGTAGTGGATCTGCTGTCCAGCCGCGGGGCCGGCAAAGATCTCGTTGCCGTAAATGAAGTCCTTCTGCGCCGACTCCTGATAGGCGGCAATGATATTCGCTCCCGCCGTGTCGCCCGAGCAGTAGTAAGAGTCGGCACAAGTGGTGTCGCCGGGGGCGCCCAGGTAACTCTTGTTATTGATGCCCACGCCCTCGAAGGTCGTATATTGAGGGGCGTCCTGATTCTCCACCAGGTCGAAGGATCTCACCGGGCCCTCGGAAAGGTAGTTATAGCGGAAGATTCCCTCCACGCCGCGCCATTTGATGTTGGAGCCCGACGCGGTGCTGCGATAGTTATCGATCCTATTGCCTTGCATGAGCCCGTAAAAACTTTGGAAGTAGACTTGGTGGTAGGAATCGCTTCCCGCTTCTCCAGAGCCGTGAATATGGTTCCCGGTCACTGTCACAAGTTGCGTGACAAGCGACCACCAGTAAGTGGCAGAATTGTCGTCTGAAAAAAAGCCGTTCCCGCAGGTGTCCATGTCGTTGCCGCTTACATCCACATACGCGCCTGAGCGAACATTAACGCAGGCAGCTGCAGCGCTCCATGCCACCTGTGCGCCCCCGGCCGGAGGAGTGTAGCCATAGGTGTTGCCTGCATGGCGCAGATGTAGCCCGGTAATACTCACATAGCTCGGTCCCGCGGAACCGCTTTGCCAATAGTTATATGGAGTACCCGGTCCAGGCCACAAAGACATGATTCCGGCTCCCGCCGCCCCTCCTCCGTTTGAGATGTCGGACTGGCCCACGGCATTCTGGCCGTCGAGGACGGGAAGATTTCCATACGAGTCCGGCACGCCGCAAACGATAACCGGCTGGGTCGCCGTACCGCTGTTCTTGATCTGGAAGTACTCATGGTAGGTGGAAGGATTGGAGCCGGTGGTATCCGTATTCCAGATACGCATGATCGTTCCCGGGGTCCAGGAAGTGATCGCCGGAACCGAGGTGACGGTTGTGTACTCCTTGCCCGTGCCCACTTCATAATCTCCTCCTGTAAAAGCCGGGTCAGGATAGCACTCGTGGGGGCGAGTTTCGTTGGGCGTAGAAGTGGTGATGTAACTCGGCATCGCGTTCGGCGAAACATAGACGATCGCCGTCGCGCTCTGGGACGAGTTGCTGTTGCTGGTGTACTGCAAGGTATAGCGGCCAGTCACCGTGGCCACAAAATCCGCGTCGCGGAAACTCGTGTCGGCCAGAACGCCATTGCCATTGGACGGCTGCGAAACGATGCTCCACATTCCGGTCTCGTCGGTATCTCCAGATATCCACGATTGGAGCGTACTGTGCTGCCCCTGGTAAGCCTGCTGATAGGCCGGCGCCACCATCACGCTGGTCGTCTTGGCGCAGACGTTGAAGAGGAAGGTTGCCGTTTGAGATGGATTGTCAACCGACTGCGCCCGTACCTTCACCGTGGCCGTGGAGCTTACAACATACGACCCCATCGAGCCGGAGATCGAGCAGTTGCCCGCAGTGGAGCCGATATTGACCTGCACCGTTGCCAGTCCGCCGCTGACAGAAGACACACCGCTTCCGGCAGGCGTCGTGAATGTAGCGCTGGCTCCGCCCGTGGTCGAAAGCACGCTCCAGTTGGCTGTGCATTGGCTGGTAGGCGCCGTGCATTGAACGCCTGCGATTGTAATGTTGACGTTGATCTGCCGGGTCGAGCCGGGCAGCACCACGAACGGATAAACAGACAGGTTCGGGGTGATGACTACCTGCGCCGGTGCAGCGGACGCGAGAAGAAAGAGGAGAACGAAGAGGTTAGCACAAAGCGCCCTCAGGGAAAGACATGCGCCAACATGGACGGACTGAGATTTAGAAGTGTGTGCCATGATGCTCCTCTTTTGGTCGAATTGGCCGACGTATAGACTGATTGTCCGCATAGCGAACAAGTCGTTCACATAACGCAAAGAACTTTGCTCTGATCAGGCAACAACAAGCGTGAGTCGAATTTCCTCATAGGCCATCTCTCCCAAAGCCTGGGCTGACAGCCTAACTCTAACCATTGACTAGCCTCGCGAACAGTGCCGCAACGCGCTCAGCTGAAGCGCCTTCCAGGCTTCGACGCAGATACCCGTCTTCTGAGGTATCGCTCCAATTCACTTTTTATTGGGCATTTCCCTCTTTTTAAGAGTTGGTGACCAAGTGGGTTGCGAGGACCAATTCCACTAGCCTGCGGTTCCGCGCTGGGATTTACGCTGCGCCGCTTTCGTCTCGCCTTGAGATGGCGTAACGTTAAATTGAACTGCAAAATAGTAGAATCAAAAGATCAATAAAGTCAATAACGACTAGATGTAAATATGAGCTTTCGATGAAAATGGAAGCTAAAGATAGTCCTTGCATTGGCTTGAGGGCTGGGGCCAGAATTGGTGCCTCGCGCAAACCCCAGGCAAGTTCGTATCTGCTTCTTGGCGAACCACCGCCGCCGGATCTTGCCTCAGATCAGTGACGATCTGCGGTCTCACCGGATTTGGGAATATTCGCGGGTCTAACTATCAAATCATCTGCAAGCCGCGCAAGCCCGGAGTAGATCGCACCTCCATCCGCAGTTCCCCACGGTCCATCCTGTTGGACCATGAAGATGAGTATCCACCCCTTGGCCGCATTGATCTCCATCCAATTCTTGAACGCACCGCCGTGGCTAAATCCGGAATCTGAAACATGCCAGCCAAGGCCGTAATTCGTTCCACCCAAACCGCGATTTTGCAGTTTGGTCATCTCATGCAGCGCTTCAGAGGATATGTACTTCTTCCCATTGATCGTACCGCCATTCAATATCATTCGACAGAATTTTGAAACATCTTCAGCCGTCGAGAATAAGCCACCCCCGGGCACCGGAAAGCGATTTTGCCGATCATCGAGTGGATAGGTAAGCTGATCGATGGTTATCTCCTGAAGATCTTTCGCCTGCGGATTCAGTTTGTAGGTCTTCGCTAGGCGCTTCACCTGGTCGGCGGTAGGCCAGAATGTAGTGTCTTTCATCCCAAGCGGAGTGAACAACCTCTCCTGCATGAATTGCTCATAAGAGATTCCGCTGACCACCTCAATAATGCGCCCCGCGGTATTAATGCCTTCATTCGTGTAGGTATAATCCGTTCCCGGTTGATAGATCAGAGGCTCCGCCGCATAACTGCGCACAGCATCTTTCAATCGCAGCAGATCGAGCGCACCAGGCTGAGCCGGCGACTGAAACGGGAGACCACTCGTATGGCTCAAAATCTCCCGCACGAGAATGGGGTGATTCGCCGGTACCAGTTGTGGAGCTTTCTGCGAATCCTCTGTTCCCGAGGCCCCGTGCGCAGAATCTGCACGGGGCAGGCTGACCATTTGCCCTTTGAACTCCGGCAGATACTTCTCTACAGGATCGTTCAGATTGATCTTGCCTTCATCCACGAGCATCATGAATGCCGTTGCGGTCATTGGCTTCGACGACGAAGCAATCCAGAACATGTCGTCTGTCGTCATCGGTGCTTTGGCCGCGATGTCACGCTCGCCGACAGCCTTTAGATAAACCACGCCAGTTAGTGTTGCAACAAGCGTAACGGCGCCAGCGATCGTGTGATTGTGCACCAGCGGTTGCAAATAGGATTCGATAGCGTCCGATTGCGTAGCTCCGCTGGAGACTCCTAGAGTTTGTGCATGGGTGACCAACGAAGTAGCGATGAGAAGCGCGGACGCCGCATAGGATCGATTCATCGAACATTCCTTCCATGCTTTTGAAAGTATGCAAAGTTATCTGTTGAGACATCGCCTTTTCTCTACCGAGTTAAGGTTGATCGACCGCTTGCCCCGCGTCGAGTGGGTTCTGAGGCTTTTCCCCACGAATAAAGGACAGGGCAAACGCTACCATCAGGGTGATTCCGGAGTAGGCGATGACCACCCCGCGGTCCGCATTGGAAACCGTGAAAAGCAGCAGCAGGGACAAGAGGCCAACGGCAGCGGTTGCGCGGCTGAGAAAGCGAAAGACACGCGTGGTCTGGTCCACGGTTTCGGCCAGTTCTCGATCCACGTCGATGGGAGTTGCCAGGCGCAGGAAGAGATGGTCGCGGCGTTGGGCCTGGGCGGTTTGCGGGCGGTCGAACCAGCAACTGGCAAGGAAGACGCCGATCGCGGCGGGGACGACAACAACGACGTTCATTACCAGGCCCCAGCCAAGCAGAAACGTACCGGCAGCGCCGATCGTCAGACCGGTGGCGAACGAGGCCATCCCCGACCAATGGGGTGTCTTCTTGATCACCAGACCAAGCATGGCCGGCGGTCCATAGGCAAGCGAAAGGATTGTGTTAAACGTGACCATGACAGAAAAGATGCTTTTGCCGGATATGGCCAGGAGCACTGCGAGGATGGTCACCGATACCGCTACACCGGCAGTGGCCAACCTGCCAACACGCAGCATGGTCCGATCGCTGGCATGGGGCGCAAAGAGCGGCTGATACACGTCCTTGGCCAGGATGCCGGCGTGCATATTGAACATTCCCGAAAGATTGGCCATCGCCGAACTGAACATGGCCGCAAGCATGATCCCGATCAGTCCGTTGGGTAGCAGGGTAAGGCTGGCGGCAGCAAAAGCGGCTTCGTGTGGATTGGCAAAGCGTGGCAGCACCTTGCCCAGATCGGGGTAGAGAACGCGCATGGTCATGGGCGGAATGAACCAGAGGAACGCTCCCACGATAAAGAAGAAGAAGCAGAGCACGGCCACCTTTCTGGCGGAGCGCTCGGTATCTACGCTGAAGTAGCGCTGTGCCATGACACCCGTGTTGTAGCCGACGCAGCTCATCAGCATCCAACTGGCTACGTAGGTCCAACTGTACTGTCCCTGCAGGTGGAAGGAGACCATTTGCGGAGGAAGTGCGTGGTAAAGGTTGCCGAGTCCGCCGACGCGCAAGAGCGCCGCGCCCACCAGCACCAGACAGAAGGGCATAAGGATGACGGCCTGCAGAAAGTCCGCCACTACCACGGCCCACAACCCACCCAACATGCAGTAGAGGAAGACCAGTCCTCCCGAGGCCAGGATGGTCCCAACGATGGAAAAGCCGAAGGTTGAAGCAACCATCAAGCCCAGCCCGTAGAGAATGCTTGCCCCCATGAAGATCTGAAAGAAGATGCTGGCTACGGAGAAGGTCTGGCGGGTGGTCTCGTCGAAGCGTTCCACCAGGTAAGCCATGGGGGTGGAAATGCGAGTTCGGCGCCAACGCTGGGCGAAGACGAAATAGCCCAGCAGGAAGGCCAGCGCATTGCCCACGTAAAGCAGAACTATGACGATGCCATCGCGATAGGCAATGCCGGCCGCACCCGTGAAGGTCCAGGCGCTGAATCCGCTCATGAAGCAGCTCAGAGCGGCCACCAGCCAGGGAATGCGGTTGCCCCCTTTGAAGTAATCCGACGCACCCTTGTTGAAGCGCATGAAGACAAATCCGATGCTCACCATGGCCAGCATGTAGAGGACGACAATGACGAGATCCAGCAGATTTGCGGTCTTCAAGGCTGCAACTCCGTCTGGAACTGGCTGAGAGGTCCCGAGTACTGCTGGTGTACGGCAGTGGCAAGGCGCAGGGAGTGACGCGCATCCTGCAAGCAGCAGTTGGGCAGATTGCCACTTTGGACAGCATCCAAAAAGAGATTGTGCTCGCCAAGAAAGCCGCCGGCCACGAGATCATCGGTGCTGACATCCGTGACGGCGACTGTGTTGTCCTGGTAGCGCCATTCTCCATGCGCGCAGAAGGAAGATGAATATGGATCGTTCAGGGCGACCTCCATCATCCGGCGGCCGGCATGGACCAGATAGGTTTCGCGGAGCAGTCCGCAGTCCACCAGGATGGCCAGGTCAGCGACCACGCCGGAGTGGAAATGGAGCCGCACGAGGTAGTCGCGGGCCTCGGTGCCGGGGTAGGGCCGGCAACGCGTTTCCACTTCGCGGACGTCGCCTCCCAGAAAGCGGAGGCAATCCAGCGGATGAATGGCTGTACCCACTCCAAACTCCGGTTCCAGGCGCCGGTTGCGAAGCATCTCGACGCGTATATAACGGATGGGTCCGTTCTCTTCCGCCCAATGCTTCAAGCGCAGCAGCCCAGGCATGGCGCGGCGGTTGAAGGCAACATAGTTCATGGTCTTATACTGCTGTGCCAGTTCGGCAAGCAACTCGGCTTGCGCCACCGTTACGCCGGGAGGTTTCTCGGTAAAGATAGGGATGCCCATGGGCAGAAGCTTCGCAACCACCTCGGCAGTCGCCGTGGGCTGCACCGTGCAATAGATGAGCTCCGGTTTACGTTCATCCACCATGCGGAGGAAATCGCTGTAAACATGCGCATAACCGAATCTGCGAGCGAACTCGCCGGCGCGATCTTGGTTCAGGTCGCAGATGGCCTCGAGTGAGACGCGTGGGGCCTCTCCTGTTGCCAGCCTATTCAAGGCCGGCGCATGGAACCGCTCACTGAATTCTCCTGCGCCGATGTGAACGGCGCGTAAGGGTAAAGACATCTTCAAGCCTCCATTGCCGCGCGCATCCACTTTATGAAGTGCGGTAAGGCGATTTCAGGATCGGGAATCTGCGGGTGCCAGCGCTTCTCCCATTCGAAGGAAACAAATCGCTGGTAGTCATTTTCGCGAAGCAGGGCAACCAGTTCGCGCGCGGGAAAATCTCCTTCGCCCAGGAGCACCGGCTCCCAGGGCTGGTCTGCCGGAGCGCCGTCGATCCGGCGGGCATCCTTGATATGCACGTGACGCACGGCGCCTGCGAGCAAACGCCAGCCTTCGTCCAGTTCCTCGGCAAACTCCGAGTAAGCGTTCAACGAATCCCAAATTACGCCGCAGTTCGTACAATCGGCCGCGCGCAAAACGCTCATGGCTGCCGCCGCGGGAGCGAAGTTGCCATGACTCTCAAGCCAGATCTCAACGCCCGCGGGCAGAGCAAATTCCGCAAGCTGATGAATGCCCTCGGCGACCCAGGCAGACGTCGATGGCAGATCGGCTCCGGGCTGTACGCGGTCTCCAAAGACGCGAATGCCTGGCGCTTTGAGCGCAGCAGCCAGTCCCACCATTGACCGGCCCATCTCCAGCGACTGCCGGCGTTGGGCTGCATCCGGGGAGTCGAACAAGCAACTTGTATCCACGCAGGGAATGACCAGCCCCGTTGACGCAAGCCGATCACAATGTTCCTTGAGTCCGGCTCCTTGAAACGCAGGTAGCTCCCATAAGCGATCGCTATTTTCAATAAAGCGAAGCTCGATGCCGTCGTAGCCAAGAGTGTGCGCCTGCTCGATTGCGGTCTGAAAGCTCCATGAAGGGCAGGCGAGAGTTGAGAAACTGATCTTCATCGTCATGTCATCCTGTCGAGCATATCTACTGTGACGCGATTCTTTACCGGTTGTCCGGAGAAGAATCGCTCCATGTCGGAAAGAAGTTCGGACGCCATCTCATGCCGCACCGAAGGAGAGTCGGACCCTACATGCGGGGTAAGAATCGCGCCCTGGGCGCGCCGCAGCGGATGGCGTACGGGCAGCGGTTCCAGCGGATCCGTCACATCCAGAGCGCAACGCAAGCGGCCGCCTAGAACCATCTTGGTGAGGGCATCCAGGTCAATAATCCCTCCGCGAGCAATGTTAATGACGGCAGCTCCCTTCGGCAGCATTCCTAAGCGCTTGCGGTTAAGCATGTGGCCGGTTTCTCCAGTAAGGCCGGCGGCGATTAAGAGATAGCGCGAAGCCGATAGAACCTCCTCCAAGGGCGCGAAGCGGACTGATAGTGGGGCCGTGCCCGGGGCGACGTAAGGATCATGTACCAGCAGCCGAGTACCGAATGGAGCCAAAAATTCAGCAATGGCCCGTCCGATCCGGCCAAAGCCAATCATCCCCACTTCGCCGCCAAGGATGGTGTGCTCGCCGCCGCCCGTCAAATGCAGTTCCTGATAGATGACATTCGACGGGCGCCGCAATAGTTCGCGATAGCGGTCCACATCGTGCGCCAGATAGAGCAGAAAGGTGACAGCCAACTCGGCCACGCCGCGCGCCATGGGCTCCGCCGCGTTGACGATCACCAGATGCTCGAACAGCGGGCGGGCGAATCGCTCTTTGACGCTGCCACCGCAATGAGCAACCATGCGCAACCCCGGCGCCCACGTAAGAACGTCTTCATCGAAGTACGAGGGACTGTCCCATGTGGTAATCAGCAGCTCGGCCTTGCTCAAAGCCTTGCGCATCTCGCGGGTGATTGTTCGAGCGGGATTGCGCTCCCAACGCGTGACCGCGGACAGGCGGCGTGCAAGTGTGGGATCGAAGAAAGATTCGAATAGCCGTTTATTCGAAGCCACGAGAGTAAACGGTTTGGCGGAATCCAAGGCTCTGGTGCTCACCGATTCACCTCGCTGCGTATGATGCCGTCCTCATCATGAAACTGGGGCCACGCAACGCTTTCGTCCCGGCTGCATTGCCTTCCCGAGAAGGTCGGCGGAATTCGTCGCGCGCTTCGCGTGAGCCCTTGAAAGTCGCAGCCGACGCCCATCCTACCAATGCATGACGCTCTGCCGGGCAAAACTGTGGCCAATCCAGGTCTAGGATGCGTGAGATAAGTTATCTCACTTACTCGACGCGTGGTGGGTCGATCTGTAACATCGATCTGTTGCCAGGCACCCGCATTTCTGCGTGCCTGGCAACAGAAAGAGTTCTTCGCGCTTCTCTCAAATCGTCAAATAACTAGAACGTGATTCGAGCTATCAAACGGATTTGCCGGTTGCCAGTGATTCCTTCCTGCCCGTAGCTGACGTTCTTCAGGCCGAAGGCGGGATTATATTGAATTGCGCTACGTGTTCCGCCATGGATACCGGGGCCAATGGAAGTGAAGGGTTGGAGCGCCGGTTGCGCGGCCCCTGCCACATCCCCAACCCCCGGAGCGAGATTTGCTCCATCGGAAACGCCGTCGATGCTTGCCGGCGTCAGGTTATAGATGGTTCCCACGTTCGCAAATGTATCTTGATTGCTGTAGCCGGATCCGCTCCCACTGGGCGAGAACATTGGATGGTTGAAGACGTTGTCGGCGTCCGCGCCAATTTTCATAGAAACGCGGTCGGTGATGTGAAAGGCCTTGTGAAGTCCCAGGTTCACGCCCCAGGTTGACGGGCCGGTAAGAACGCCGCGCTTGGCAACAGATGGGTTCGTCCAGAAAGTGGAACCTAGATTCGGCGTTTGGAAGGCAGCGGAAGCTGTGGGGTTTCCAAGACTGTCGGTTGGCTCTGCCGCGAACTGGTGGTATTTGTCCTGCCCTGCATACGGGTTGTTAACAATGCTGGCGCGGTATAATGGCCCACTACTCCCAGTTGCGTCTCCAGCTCCCGAAGCAATGTTGCCCGCCATGGTAGGATCGCAGTCTCCGCAGGACCATGTGGGCGTAAACCCGAGACCAGACTTTGCGAACATATTGGTTGTGGCCTGCCATCCGCCGATCATGGCATCGGTGAGTTTGTTTGCAGCGGCGGCATAGTGTTGTCCATGTCCAAAAGGAAGATCGTAGACGGCGTAGGCGACGACCCGGTGCGTGGATACGTCGTAGTCTCGCGTATAGTCGAAATTCATATTGAACGGGTCATAGGGACCTGAGCCAAGGCTTCCCCCACCACCGTCCGCGAGCGTCGATTTCTGATCGAGGTAGGTATAGGCGGTGCTGAAGGTCAGATTTTTCGCCTTGCGCTCGGCCTGGAACTGCAATGAACTGGTCCTGCTCTTGCCGTGATTTCCAACGCCGGCGACATAATCTCCAATCATGGGAAATGTGAAGCGCTCGGAGTCTGCGTAGGAATAATTACAGTCACCAGCAACATAGGGATCGCAAGCCCCATAAGCACTTCCCTGGGGTAACGGCACATACCCGTTGTAGTTCCCGTCACCCTGTGTCGTGCCGAAAGGGTTATCGTTGGCATTGATCATGTCCAAATCGATGCCACCGACCATGCCTTCTTGAGCCGCGCCGATATACGAAACCCGAAGTGTTGTCTCCCGCGGCAACTGCCGCTCAAAGGTGACATTCCACTGCATCAGGCGAGGATTCTTGATACCGACCGCAACCCAGCCGGCGGAAGGATAGTTGTTGGTTTGACTTAGCGCGCCGCCGGCGACGGGAGTGTCGCCCGATGTATCGGTGCTGCTGGTTGGCCAGGGATTGATATTTGGGTGGCCGGCTTTGTTTTTGTAGACGGCTCCGACGTTGAAGTCGTTGACAGCGAGAGTGTCGCGAATTTGATGCGCCGACGAGGTCGGATAGAAAACGCCGAATCCGCCGCGCAGAACCTGTTTGTCACCGATGTGATATGCCCATCCGAAACGCGGGCCGTAATCGAACTTGTCGGGCCTGACCAGGCCGCGGCCGACACCAAGACCGGATTGCGATGCAAGCACATAGCCAATTCCATTCGGAGGAAGACTGGTTTCCGGGGATTGGAGGTATTGCAGCGTCTTGGCCGACGGAAGGACATAGCGGCCTACCTGACCTGTCGTGGCATTTCTATAGTAGGGATCGAAGTTGGCCATGATGTCGTTCTTATCGACATACGGGGTGTACCGGTCATAGCGCATACCCAGATTCAAGGTGAGCCGCGCGTTTACCCGGAAATCATCCTGCACGTAATAGGCGGTCTCCCAGTTGGAAACATCCATCGCGGGACGGGGGAGAGGGACGTACGCAACCTTGTAGGGCGCATTACCGAGCAGAAAGTTGGTGTACCCGGCAAGACCGGCGCCGTGGTATTCGATCGTGCTCTGCGGAGTGCCGCGCGTCGACGCAAAGCCATCCAACGCCTGATTGCGAACAAAGTCTGCGCCGAACTTCAACGCGTGACGGCCCTTCTGCCAGCTAACTGTATCTCCAAAGGTCGCCAGGTGTTGCGTGAGATCGCGATCGGAACTCCGGGCGTCATCGCCAAATACCGCGGGGCAGACGGCAGGGGAGAGGCAGAAGTCGATGTTGGGATTCCCGAACATCCCCAACGGTCCCGTCCCAATGACAGCGCCATAGGCCGCGGTATCGGTGGGCGACATACCAATGCTCGATAGGAAACTACTGACGGTCGTGTTGTCCTGGTAGTGCATATTCTGGGTGTTGAAGCCTCCGCGCGCTTCATTGACCAGGTGCGGAGTAAAGACGTGGGTATAGGAGGCTGAAAGCACGTTATTTCTGCGGACAACATGATTAAGCCCGAGGCCCGTGTAAGGAAAGGAGACCGGGGACGTGGCACTGTTTTCAGCGGACCCGTGGTAGACCCCGTAGATACGGTTCGAATCGTTGAAGTCGTGATCGATGCGCAGGTCACCCATATGGGTTATGTCAGATCCCGGCAATGTCGTCGTCCAGCCATTCAGGAGGCCGGTCTCACCGTTGATCTGCTGTTGTCCGCTCCCTACGCCGTTGTCGGGAACATTTTTTGGAAAGTAAAGGCTGACTATCTTCGAGGTGAGGGCATTCTGCGAGCTTGAGGGAACACCCGTGATCACATCGCCTGGCGTACTGCATGTTCCCGGCGTAACCTCAGATTGCTCACTGAGAGGTACTGTGGACATCGGTGGATCGCTACAAGGATCGAGCTGGGAAAAGTCGCCGGCCTGCACCTTGGGAGCAGCCACATTTTGAATATTCGACTCATCGATGGGAGCGGCTGAATCCCAGAACTCATAGGCCATGAAGAAGAAGGTGTTCTTCAGCTTGGGAATCGGGCCGCCCCATGATCCGCCGACTTGAGTGAAGTTGGAATGCGGTTTCGGAGTCCCCGCCGACTGACCAATCATCTGCTCAGCAGCCAGGCCATCATTGAGGTCGTTGTAGAAGACAGATCCGTGATTTTGAGCTCCGCCGGCCTTTGTATTGACGCGGATATTGAGGATGCCGGCGTACTCCGCGCTGAAATTATTCGAGAGGATGTTCAGCTCGCCCACCGACTCCAGCGATGGCTGGCTTTTAGTCTGCTGATCAAAGACGCCGCCGCTATTGCGCTGGCCATCAAGCGAAAAGCTGAAGCCATAGCTCTGGCCACCCACGGGCTTGAAT
>Ga0224526_1000168_pt1 | contig 33890 bp, 26 predicted proteins | sample CBST25metaG_FD_179878 | JGI IMG/M metagenome (GOLD analysis project Ga0224526, IMG submission 179878) | Peat soil microbial communities from Stordalen Mire, Sweden - C.B.S.T-25 | ecosystem: Environmental > Terrestrial > Soil > Wetlands > Peat | place: Sweden: Norrbotten County, Stordalen Mire...
GAGCAGGAAGAGGGAACCAGCGCCGGCAATTCCTGCCAACAGGAGACTTGCGGAACGAAACTTCATAGCCCTCCAGAACGGCCCACGCAGAATTCCCCATGGCAAGGTCAGCGCAGGCTACAGCTCTTCTCCCATTGCCATGCCCCGAGAGCACGGCTGCTGAGCGGATTTTCCCTCTTGAAGAAAGAGCCAATCAGCACAAGGCCTGCAAGGGCACATGAAGGGGAAAAATCACTCCAATGAACGATGGGATGGCGCGTATCACATGCATCAAGGATACAGCAGCGAAGGCGCTCCGGAGGATGGTTCGAGCGGCCCGGCAGAGGATGGCTTCGGCCTGTTGGCGGGGTCTCAGAAGGCCAGGTCGCTTTCGTATTTCGCAAGACACAGGATGCGAATCCGTCGAAAGTCGGATTTTCTCAGGAAATTATTCTCGACAAGGATGAACGGGCGAGCCGGGTGCGGAGCCAGATGGGGCGCGAAGGGAAACAGGCCGTTGAAACGAACGACAAAAGCGAACCCCACGCTAAAGCGCTGAGCCGCTGCCGGAATGGAGCGATTCCAAATCGGTTTCGGGTTGACCGTTTACAGTCGAGATTCGGACCTGTGGTCTCCTACCCATATGACAGAGAACGTGAAATGGATAGGGCACGGAGCAGTATGGGGTCGAGGGTCGCCGCTGGGTGGGCGATCTCGATCTGGATAAGCTCTTTGATCGAGTCAACCACGATCGGCTGATGCTGCGGTGGCGCGCCCTATCGCCGACAAGAGGCTGCTCAAACTGATCCGGGCATTTCTTACGGCGGGTTGACGTAGAACGGACTGGTGGGTTCGGTGAAGGAAGGGATGCCGCAAGGCGGACCACACTCTCTCCACTGCTGTCGAATCTTGTACTCAACCCACTTGAACGGGAACTGGAGCGGCGCAACCACTACTTCGTGCGGTATGCAGACGATTGCAACATCTACATGCGCAGCCAGCGGGCAGGGAAACGGGTGAAGCGCAATATCACCGGCTTCATCGAGCGCCTGCTCTAGCTCCAGGTCAACGAAGCAAAGAGGGCGATGGCTCGACCGGCGAAACGCAAGTTCCAGGGCTTCAGCATGACGAGCGGCCGAGAGATCAAGCGGAGCATTAGCTTCGCTTGATAAGAGTACGGAGCTCGGCAACACGCGTTCATCCGGGAAAAGGCCCGAGGGTGCTGATATATCGTTATCCCCTAAATAAGGAATAATGATCGGCCAATGCAGCCTTGATCAGCAGTCCGATACGAATCGAAATCGTCGTCGCACAAACAGAGCCATCCTATTCCGCTTCATTGTCCTCGAGTTCTTCGGTTCTTGGCAGGCCAAAGGAATGTCCTCGGATCGTCAAATAAAAAAGCAACTCAACGCGGCTGGACACGCCCAATTTCTCGAAGGACTTGAAGAGGTAATTCTTCACGGTATGCTCGCTCAGGTGCAATTCGGAAGCAATTGCCCGGTTCGTTTTGCCCATTGCCGCGCACTGAACGACCTGCCTTTCGCGGGTGGTAAGGCTCGAAGAATTATCTTCTGTCAACGCGCCAGGAGCAGGAATGCTCCTGAATGCTTCCAGAAAATAATCCGTTGCCGCTTTTCCTGCCCAGATCGATCCTTTTCTGACGTGCTCTACACAATCGATAAACTCAGTCATGGAATCCTGCGGGTTAAACACGCCGCGAGCACCAGAGAGAAATGCGCGGATAACAAGGTCGCTCACCGGCTCATCCATCAGAATGATCATCGGGATTCTCGGGTAAGCCGCGGAAACAGCGCTTGCGAGGTCGAGACCTGCTCCAGAAATCGAATTGAGATCAGCGCTGATGATGACCAGACCCACCTTGCTCATACCGAGCACTCGCAAGAGGTCAGATTGCCGTGCCGAAACCGCATCGCACTTGAGATTATGGACAAGCGCGTCTGCCAACATACCACCGGTCAGCGAGTCGCGCCCAACAATCAAAACCCTAAATGCGACCGCCTCACGGGGCGCTATGTTAATGATTCTATCTTGCTCCATCACACGCAATGTCATCGAACGACCTCAGCACGGGGAAAAAAGTCACCACACAGGCTTGACTGCATAGCGCAAACCAAACCTGGCTGTGACCGATAGGGGATAGATGGCCCGAAAAACGGACACTTCCTCTTAAGCGGGCAAATTCCGTTTTTATTGACGTACAGTGTTCAATTAACGAAATTCACAATTGAACGTAAGGTGCCCGGGGAAAGGGGAAGGGCACAAACAACGAAGATCAGATCAAGGCAAACAAAAACAAATCCCGGCGAAAATGCGAAACTTGCCGCTACGCCGGTACATGATTCAAGGGACTTCTCGCCCAAGTGTAAAAAATGTATCCCACTTGCATCATATTTGCAAGTGAATTCTCACTACGAACAGATGTTTCTGAAATACATACTTTCTTCTCTAGTTGAATCCGGGCCGGATTCTCTGGACTTCGCCTCCATTTTGACAGGCGCCCAAGGGCGAGATAGGGCAGCACGTACAGAGCCTCATTACCGGATGTCTCTTATGATTTTCAAACTTTCGGCGTCTTGTGCCGCTCAACAAGGAAGGCCTACGCTAACCTTTGTGATGGAACACCGAGCACTCTCGATCGCGCAGTACAAGCCGCAACGCCGCTCTGCTGTGCGGTATAAGCTGCATCTGCCAGTGATCTTCCACTGGAGTGATGGGGTTGAGCATACGGAGGGCGGCTTTACGTGCGATGTTGCTCTGGACGGAACGCTTATTTGCAGCACGAAGTGTCCGGATGTGGGGGCTGAGGTTCAGATTGAGGTCCTACTCCCCTCGCCAGACCGAAGCGGCGAGGAGTTGCGAATTCAGTGCGTTGGGAAGGTGACGCGCGTTTCAGTCAAGGAAGGCTCGGTGTATTTCGGAGTTGAGGGTGGGTTTGATGACGAGCATTTTACGAGTCATCAGCAAGTAATCACTTCTGGTAACTCGCGAAGGTGACTATGACCAGAACAGTGGGAAAGTACCTGCGTAAGTATTACGAAGCGGATTGATTCTGTTCAAGTCGGCTGGCACGATGGCGGGCAAGAATATGAATCTTAGTGCATACACAAGGCATCTGTTGTGTATGTCCTTAAAGCTATCGCGGCGGCGAATTCGGACGGCTGCCGATGTTGCCTCAGATAACTCTCAGAAGTATTGATATGGGAGCGCTGTAGAGGCACCTCATTGAAGGCGAGAAGCAGGGCCGGAAAGCAAATCTGGGACTGAAAGGGCGAAGCTATGTACGAACCGCGGGTGGATGAAGCACGCTGCTCTTCTCTGGATTATCGATTCGGCATGTCGAACGAGGTCTGCGGCGATGAGATGCCCTCTGAGTCTAGCTGGTACGCGGTATGGACGCGGTCAAGGCAGGAGAAGGCGATTTCCAGTTTCCTTAACGGTCTCGGAGTTCAGCACTACCTGCCTTTAAAATCTGAGCTCAGACAGTGGAGTGATCGAAGGCAGATGATAGAAACGCCCGTCTTTAGCGGCTATTTGTTCGTACATATCAATCTGATGACGAAAAGCCGGCTCCAAGTCCTCAAGTCCCCGGGAGTAGTCGCACTGGTCGGAAATCAGAGCGGTCCTTTGGCGATCCCTGATCAAGAGATTGAAGACATTCGCACGGTACTCGCCGCCAAAGTAGCGTATTCGCTTCATCCCTCCCTGCAGAATGGAGATAAGGTTCGTGTGATCCGGGGAGTCCTGGCTGGTGTTGAAGGCAGGCTCATCCGAACTAATCCAGAATCACGTCTTCTCATATCCATTGATATGATTCGTCAGTCTCTGGCGGTGTCTGTATCAGTGGACGACGTAGAGCGCATCGACACAAATTCCGTTCACGAAGCGGTCTGGGCAAACAACCTGGCACTGAGCATCTGATCTTAACCTCAAACAATTGAGTCGAGGAAATCTCACGGCTGAGTCAACGCTTAGCGATGCGTTTATAGCAGAAGAACTACAACAAACGACATTGAGTGAATCTGTTTCTTTCCAGGGATACACGAGCACAAAAGCGAGGAGATCGTAATTCGCCATGCCGAACAGAATATGCAAAGCCGGTAAGTCACTCCGTCCAACATCGCATACAGGAGTCGTTATGCAAGGCAGAGCATGCCGCGCGACAGGATCAGCAATTGTAATTATTGCGATCTCTTGTTCTCTACTTGGACAAGCGCCGGCCACAAAGTCCGCCGATTCTATACCCACGGCGGCCGTTGCGACGGCTCCCCTATCTAACGACACGTTGGCGGGCAAGCCTCACGACGATCATTTCGTAATTGGCAAAGACGATATTCTAACAATCAATGTATGGAAGGAGCCGGACGTCTCCCGGTCGTTGCCGGTAAGATCGGACGGAAGAATCTCGCTGCCTCTGGTAGGCGAAGTGCAGGCCGCGGGGTTGACCCCTTTGCAACTCGAACAGAATATTGTCAGCATACTACAGAAATACATTACCGAGCCTGAAGTCACTGTAATGGTCCAGCAGATCAACAGTGAAAAGTTCAACATCCTCGGACAGGTGGTAAAACCTGGATCATACTCACTTACTGTTGCCACGACGGTTCTGGACGCCATTGCTGCTGCTGGCGGGTTTCGAGACTTTGCCAAGAAGAAGGGAATCTACATTCTCCGCCAGAATACCAGTGGTGGCGAGTCCCGCATTTCGTTCAACTATAAGGACGTTATCAAGGGCAAGAATCCTCAGCAAAACATCAAGCTTGAACCGCGCGATACGGTTGTTGTGCCTTGAGGGCTGTTTATGCTTACACGAATCTGTTTGTGTCTTGCGCTGCTCGTGGCCATGCCCGCTTGGTCTCAAGTGGTGCCGTCCGCAACCGACAGCGCTGATATTTCAACTGACGACACGTACATGCGCACACCGCCCCCGGTCAGCGGCGAAGCCTATCCGACCGAGACCGGTTCTGAAACGCGGTCAAATTATCTGCGTGCCGGGTTGACCGTCAACACTGCATATGATGACAATGTACTTGCAGGCAGCAGTTCCAAACCAATCAGGGACATTACCTACACGGTCGGGACCTCGTTTTCTCTCGATCAGTCGACCCCGCGCCTCCATGAGACGTTCACATATAGTCCAGGCTTTACTCTCTATCAGCATACCAGCGCTCTTAACGCGTCGGATCAGGACGTGTCACTGCGTTTCCTATACCGCTTGAGTCCACACACTGTGGTCAATTTGACGGACTCATTTCAAAAGACGTCGAATGTATTCAATCAACCCTATCAAGGGGTACCCGGCTCCGCAGAGAGTTCAACCGTAGCTGCCGTAGCTCCGTTCGCTGACCATCTCGGCAATGCAGCAAGCGCTCAGTTGAGTTATCAGTTTAGCGAAAATAGCATGGTCGGTGGTGGTGGCACATCCACACTTGTCAATTACCGCAGTTCTGCCGAGGCATCAGGACTCTCCAACTCCAATTCGCGCGGAGGCTCGGCTTTCTATAATCTCCGCCTTTCAAGCACACAGTACATAGGAGCAGCCTATCAATACTCGATAATGGTCGCCGATTCCGTGAATGACGAAAGTGACATCCATATGAATACTGTCTCTTTCTTTTACACTCTCTATTTGGAGAATAGTCTATCTTTGTCGTTATCAGGCGGACCGCAACGCTTTGACCTAACGCAGTCTTCCTTGAAGGCGCCTGGCTCGTGGAAACCAACTGTTACGGCAAGCATGGGATGGCAAAGAAAAGAGTTTAATTGGGCTGCCAGTTATTCCCGAACAGTTACCGGAAATGGGGGACTGATTGGGGCTTTCCAGTCAAACAGCGGCGATGCATCTGTACGCTGGCAATTAGCACGAACGTGGACCATCGGATCAACGGCGAGTTATGGAATTCAAAAGAATTTAGCTACAGCTCTTTTCGCGGCCAATCCAGGCGGGCATACCGTTTCAGGGAGTGCATCGGTACAGCACACAATCAACGAGCGTCTCTCAGTGGAACTTGGATATGAGCGCCTGCACCAAAGCTACAGCGGCGTAGCCGCGATATCCAACGCTCCAGATAGTAACCGCGAGTCCATCTCTATTCTCTATCATTTCACGAGACCCATAGGGAGATGATCATGCCAGAAGAATCCGAACTGCCAGAGGAACAGAATTCAGGCAGAACAGATGTTCAGCGCTACGTGAGCGTAATCCGTCGCCGTCATGTTCTATTTCTAGCGGCGGTGCTCTTCGGATGGCTCGTAGTGTGGGGGGCCAGTTGGGTTTTACCGGCACGCTATAAGTCGGGCACGCTGATCCTTGTGGAGCAGCCGACCATGCCGAAAAACTATGTTGAACCAAATGTTAACGAAGATTTGCAGGACCGGCTGCAAAGCATCACTCAACAAATTCTTAGCCGCACGCGCCTTCTTCTGATCATTGAGAAGTTGCATCTGTATAGTGAGGGTCACAAACAGATCACCCCAGATGACAAGGTCGAGCGAATGCGCAAAGACATTGGCATCGAACTTGTCCGTGGCTCACAAAACGATCAGATCACTGCATTCAAAGTATTCTATTCAGCGGGCGATCCCCATGTTGCCCAGGAGGTCACCAGCGAACTGACTGATCTCTTCATCAACGAGAATCTGAAGGTACGCCAGCAACAATCCGAGGATACCACCCGGTTTATAGAGGAACAACTCGAGAACGCGCGCGCGACGCTCGTGGAACAAGAAGGAAAAGTGCGAGAGTTCGAAGGAAACCATGAAGGCGAGTTGCCATCGCAGCAGGCAAGCAATCTCCAGATTCTGAGTGGTCTCCAGGCGCAGCTACAAAATGAACAGGATGCTCTTAACACCGCGAAACAGCAGCGAGTCTATTACCAAACGCTCATCGATCAGTACCGCACCCTCCAAACTACGATAACTCCAAGGGGCGCCGGCGGTTCCTCGACAAGCTTGCACGCGATTGACCAGGAACTCGATCGGCTGAAATCGAAGCTTGCAGACTCTAGCTCTCATTACACAGACCGCTACCCGGATCTTCAGAGCCTGAAAGCTCAGATAGCCAAGACCGAGAAAATGCGGGCTGATCTCATCGCGAACCCAACCAAGAAAGATAGCAATGGAAAACTGTCCAACGGCGGCACAACAGCGGACGACGTGATCGATGCTTCACAGAATTCGCCGCTGCTCCAGTTGCAAAGCCAGTTGCAAGCCAATCAAACGGAAATCGCGAGCAGGGAGCAGGGAATATCCAGTTTGAAAGCCAGGGTGAATGGATACCAGTCGCGCTTGAACAATGGGCCTGCACGCGAGCAGGAGTTGGCAGATCTGACGCGCGGTTATGATCAGTCCAAGGCAAATTATGACGATCTGCTTAAGAAGAAAAATGGATCAGAAATGGCCACGAGCATGGAACAGATGCAGCAAGGCGAGCGGTTCAGGATGCTTGATCCTCCGAGTCTGCCAATAAAGCCATATTTTCCTGACCGCTTGAAATTGTGTGGCATAGGACTGGGTGTCGGTCTGGCCCTAGGCATTGTTGTGGTGTGCGGCTTTGAAATGATGGACGATCGTTTGCACACTGATAGGGAGATCAAGGCCCTGTTGCCAATTGCTATCATCTCTGAGATTCCAGAGATAGTGAATCCCTCAGAAGAGCGGAGCCTGAAGAGTAAAATGGCGCTAGGCTGGGCCATGAGTGCTTTGGTCGCAGCCACTATTCTGGCAGGTTCAGCGTTCAGTTATCTACACGAATAGGTGCGACTCTCAAATGTATAAGGCTTATTTCAATCTCACACGGAATCCGTTTGACCTAACGCCCGATCCGACTTGCTTTGTCCCGACAAAGCGGCATAACGAGGCGCTGGCGGCGCTGTATTATGGCGTTCGGCGTCACAAGGGATTCGTAGTGGTGACAGGCGAGGTGGGCACCGGAAAGACCTTGCTGCTTCGCTGCTTGCTGCGACTGTTGAAGGAAAGCAAAGACATCGCCTACGCATATCTCTTCAACGGGCGGCTTACTTCGACGGAGTTTCTGCAGTATATTCTTTCGGATTTCGGGCTCTCTGTTTCGGGTAAGAACAAAGGAGAACTTCTAGTTGAGTTGGGACAATTCCTAGTCTCGCGAGATTCGAGGCAAATGACCACAGTGCTCATCGTTGACGAAGCACACCATCTACCCGCGGAGATCCTAGAAGAGGTCCGCCTTCTGTCGAATCTTGAAACGACAGACGACAAATTGTTGCAAATCATATTAGTCGGACAGCCAGAACTTGATGACAAACTTGATTCCGTTGAACTTCGGCAACTCAAACAGAGGATTGCGGTTCGTACACATCTCGGTCCGCTGGATGCGGATGAGACAAAGCGATATATCGAACGGCGGCTGGAGATAGCTGGAGCGGGTTCCAATTCCAGCCGATTGTTCTCTCAACAAGCCATTGCGACAGTGTACCGATATTCGCAAGGCCTGCCCAGGGTGATTAACACAATTTGTGAGAATGCGCTCGTTGCTGCGTACGCCAGGCAAGTGCCACAGGTAGAAACAGAAATCATAGAGTATGTGGCAAAAGAGTTTCGCCTAAACGTGATGTGTTCTCCTCTGTCCCAGAAGAGCGAGAATTACGATGAGAGGGCGATCGAACAAGCCATAAACGTCCTTCGCAATCTGGATGCAAGACGGCGACAGCCTATCGAGAGCGAGCCGTAGCCAAGTGCATCGGAGTTGCTGAAACGAGTAATCATGAGCCACATATTTGACGCTTTACAAAGGTCGGAACGCGAAAGTTCTGGAGATGGCGTGTCTGCACCGTCCGAAACGACGGAATTTCTACAGCGTGCCGAGCGCAGAGCTGCATGGAGATGGGAGACGACGTCGCTGCAGGACCATCCTGTTCCGACGGTCAGCGCAGAGCAGGGCATGTCCCCTGAACTGGAGGCGGTTCAATCCGGGGCAGTGGCCGTTGAGACTGAGGAAAGAGACAGCCTGTTGTCGATTGACGAAAGCCCGGATATGTTTGGGCAGTTTGAGTCTCTGCAAGTTGCGCCTCTTCCCGAGAATCACCTGGTATGCCTGACGGATAACGATAGTCAGGCAGTGGAAGGCTTTCGGTTGCTCGGGGTGCGCTTGAGGCATCTGCGGCGAAACAGAGTGCTGAGAAGGGTGCTCATTACGAGCACCATCCCTCAAGAGGGCAAAAGTATGGTGGCCGCTAATCTGGCATGTGTCTTGTCTCAGAGGACTGGGCACAAGGTCTTGCTGGTTGAAGGAGATATTCGGCGACCAACCTTCTCCCGAATGCTTGGGATTGCAACAAATCCTGGTCTGTGTGAATATCTGGCGGGGGAGCGTCCGCTTACGAAGAGTATCTATTATCTTGAAAAACCAAGCCTATGGATTATGCCAGCAGGCATCGCTTCGAGTAATACACAGGAACCACTTCAATCTGCGAGATTATCCGTGCTAATGGATAAACTGACGACATGTTTTGAGTGGATCATCATCGATTCTCCCCCTGTGCTGCCCCTCGCTGACACAACAGTCTGGATGCGGCTAGCAGACGGCATCCTGCTGGTTACTCGTCAAGGGATTACAAAGAAACGCTCATTACAAAGAGGGCTGGAAGCGATCGAGCCTCATAAGCTCGTCGGCGCAGTACTAAACAGCTCTACAAGTTCGGGTGATAGCAGTTACTACTACGGCAGGCCATCTGCGACGCCGCCTGATGACCAGTCAGCAGACTAAGTCGCAACATCCCAAGGGCGAAGTTCTCGGACTTATATCCTCAAGAAAATGCGTTCAGGCCTCTCTCGCAAAAACCGGTGGATTGGGTCGTTTGCCCATAACCACGCGCAAGAAGCGCAAGAAGATGGCGTCTTCAATCATTGTTTGCAATCCCGGATGAAAGATCGAACGATTGTTAAGAAAGGAGCTAATCGTGAGCCTGTTGCCTATTACTAATGCTCCGCAGTTTGCTGATCGAATGGCCGAATCGGTATCGGCCGGTGCAAGCAAGATTATGAATGAGGAAGCCTTCAAGCGGATGATGGCCATTGAGCGCAAAAGAACGGAACGTACCAATGAGCCGTTTCTGCTGATGTTGCTGGAAAGCGCTCTTCATCATGGCTCAAAGGAACGAAGCGATGCCCTCGAACGTCTAGTATCGATCCTGCCGTCCTGCATCAGGGATACTGACATTGTCGGCTGGTACAAAGATCAGTCTGCAATCGGGGTAATGTATACAGGGCTTACTGCCGATAACAAGAACTCTGTCCTGGGTGCGATAGTCAAGAAAGTGAGCACCACGTTAAAAGAGGAGCTAACGTCGGACCAATTCGATCAAGTGAGCATCTCGTTTCACTTCTTCCCTGACGATTGGGAGTATGAAAGCTCTGGGCGTCCGAACAATCCAGCCTTGTATCCGGACCTTTTAAGTGTTGACAAAAGCCGGCGATCCGTATTAGTCATCAAACGGGCAATCGATATCGTTTGTACCTCACTGATACTAATTCCGTTTGCGCCGGTGTTTGCAATGATTGCGCTAGCAATCAAAGCGTCTTCCAAAGGTCCTGTTCTGTTCAAGCAACAGCGAGTCGGCCGGTACGGCAAGCCCTTTACATTTCTGAAGTTCAGATCCATGTACATCAATAATGATGATAGGGTCCACAGAGAGTATGTGACCAAACTAATCGCGAACGAGGCGGAGCAACAGAAATCAAATGGAAATAATCACGATGCATACAAACTTATGGACGACAAGAGGGTGACAGCTGTAGGCAAGCTTCTGCGAAGAAGTAGCATGGATGAACTGCCACAGTTGTTGAATGTCCTTATGGGTGACATGTCGCTCGTGGGCCCACGCCCTCCCCTTCCCTACGAGGTGGCAGTCTACCAGACGTGGCATCGTCGCCGGGTGTTGGAAGTGAAGCCGGGAATTACAGGACTGTGGCAGGTTACCGGTCGCAGCCGGGTAAAATTCGACGAAATGGTTCGACTGGATCTGCGGTATGCCACTTCGTGGTCTCCATGGCTTGACTTTAAGATTCTTATGCTGACGCCTCTTGCAGTAATTAAGGGCGAGGGCGCGTATTGAGTTCATGCCTGAGCGCGCCTAAGGCAATTGTTATATCAGTAACGCGCCCATTCGAGGGTAGAACCGCTTCTGCGCCAATGCAGAGCTTGTATTAACAGCAACATTTTATCACTATGAGGATATTATGAACTTTGGCGTGATCGGCTACGGCTACTGGGGTCCAAACATTGTGAGGAACCTGGTTAGTCTGGATGGTTCTCAGGTGCTTGCGATTGCGGAACTGAACCCAGCAGCGCAAAAACGCGCACAGAAGAGCTATCCTGCAATCAATATAACTGCGAGCGCTTCGGACGTGATCGGCTCATCCAAGATCGACGCGGTCGCCATCGTCACCCCGGTCTGGACACACTACGAACTCGCAAAGGCGGCTCTAAATAATGGCAAGCACGTATTTGTTGAAAAGCCATTCACCAGTAATTGCGCGCAAGGGGAGGAACTTATTAACCTGGCGTCGCAAAAGAATCTGAAGATCATGGTGGACCATACGTTCTTGTTTACGAGCGCCGTAACAAAAATCTCTGAGCTGCTCAATGATGGACTCATTGGGAAGCTATATTACTACGATTCAACCCGTGTGAACCTGGGCCTGTTTCAGCACGATATCAACGTGCTGTGGGATCTTGCTCCGCATGATCTTTCTATCATGGATTATCTGATCAAGACAAAACCAGAGGCGATTGTGGCGACCGGGCAGAACCATCTGAATGGTCACGAAGATGTGGCCTTCATGACGTTATATTTCCCAGAGAAGGTTATAGCGCATATTAACGTTAACTGGCTTTCTCCCGTAAAGGTTAGGACGACGCTGATTGGAGGGGAGAAGAAAATGCTGGTGTGGAACGATCTGGAAGCCGACGAAAAGGTCAAGGTATACGACAAGGGCGTGAATATCACGAATCGCGAAGGGGTTTACGACTTATTGGTTGACTATCGATCTGGCGATATGTGGATCCCTCATCTGGATCAGGTGGAGGCTCTGCGCCAAGAGTTGTCATGCTTTGTGAACTGTGTTTCGACCGGAGAGGAACCATTCAACGATGGCCGCGCCGGGCTGCGGGTAGTCAAGATGCTGGAAGCGGCAAGCGAATCGATGAGCAAGAGAGGAGCAATGATATATCTATGAACTCTTATAACTGCATCTCTGCAGACGTCAGACTTGGGAAAAATGTCCGTCTGTCGAAGTTTGTCAATCTGTATGGATGCCAGATTGGGGATGATACAAAGATCGGCGCATTCGTGGAAATCCAGAAGAATGCGAGTATAGGAAAATGTTGCAAGATATCGAGTCATTCTTTTATCTGTGAGGGAGTAGTCATAGAAAACAACGTCTTTATTGGACATGGGGTTATGTTCATCAATGATAGCTATCCCAAAGCCACAGCTGCTGATGGAAAACTGCAAACCGAAGACGACTGGAAGGTTGAGCCGACGATTATAAGAGAAGGAGCATCCATCGGTACGGGAGCGACGATCTTATCCAAGGTCAGCGTTGGAAAGAACTCCATTGTTGGGGCAGGCAGCGTGGTTACTCATGATGTTCCAGCTAACGCAGTCGCGGCGGGGTGTCCTGCCAAAGTGCTGCGTTACATTTAGCAATTGAGGGAGGTTAGAATGTACAGTTCTGATGCTGTTCCAATCAGCGTTCCATTTTTGGACCTGGTTACTCCACACGCGGAGCTCGAGGAAGAGCTCACCGATGTATTTCGCAAGGCTCTACGGACAGCCGGCTTTATTGGTGGTCCCATGGTAGAGGGGTTTGAGAAGGACTTTGCGGGCCTGTGTGGTGTGAGTCAGTGTGTTGGCGTTAGTAGTGGAACGGACGCGCTGCGGTTCGCGATTATGGCATCCGGCGTTCGGCCTGGAGACGTAGTTCTGACAGTGCCGAACACATTTATTGCCACGGCCGAAGCCATTTCACAGGCCGGTGCAATGCCGGAATTCGTGGATATTGATGAGCGGACGTACAACATGTCTATCGAGATGCTGCGGCAGTGTTTGGAAGAGCACTGCACTCGAGATACGTCAGGGAGGCTGATCAGCTTACGAAGTGGGCGGCCAGTTACAGCGGTGGTGCCGGTTCATCTTTACGGCCAGATGGCCGACATGGACTCGATTCTAAAGTTAGCCGAGCAGTACGGTCTTACGGTGATTGAAGACGCGTGCCAGGCGCACGGAGCTGAATACTTTTCCAAGAAGCTCAATCGCTGGATGAAGGCCGGTTCCATGGGGCGTGCAGCGGCTTTCAGCTTTTATCCGGGGAAGAACCTTGGAGGGTGTGGGGAAGGCGGGGCAGTGACCACGAATGACGCCACTCTGGCCGGCCAAGTGAGGATGCTGCGCGATCATGGTCAGGTGAAGAAGTATTACCACGAATCGGAGGGCTATAACGGGAGGCTGGATGCGATCCAGGCCGGAATTTTACACGCGAAACTGCCTCATTTAACGATGTGGAACGCGCAACGCCGCGACCGTGCAGCCACATATGACCGTCTTCTGGCGAATAATCACGCCGTACGTATTCCGTATGAGCCTTTATGGTCTCGCGCCGTGTATCACGTCTATGTGATTCGTACCAAAGACCGCGAGGGTATGATGAGGCACTTGAAGGGAGCTGGCATTGGCACAGCGCTTCACTATCCAGTCCCGCTGCATTTGCAAAAAGCCTATGCCTTGCTGAACTACAGCGTGGGAGAGTATCCAATAGCCGAACGCGTTGCTGCCGAAATTATCTCCTTACCGATGTTCCCGCATCTTACGGCAGAACAGCAAGCCCGGGTGACGGATGAGATTCGGGTCTTCACCTCCGAGACCTTATTCAAGCCGGCACAAAGCGAACAAAGCTCGATGGTCTCAGCTCGACTGGGGGCATGACTTGGCCGGATTGCCGGCTTGTGGAGGCTGTTCTGGCCGGGAGCTTTCTCGACGAACTGCCGACCCGGCTCATCGGCGGCATAGCCTATGACTTGGACACCCTGGACGAGAAGCGCGCCTCGAACCCAACCGCAGACGTAGAAGCAAGACCCAGGGTGGGCGAAAGCTGAGACGATACATGAGCGCCAGTTTGTCGAAGAAGAGCCGACAGCGCGTCAAGCAGAAAGTGAGAGACCTTTTGATACCTGCAAAGTGAGATGCTGGGGGGGAGCGCGCGACCGCCTCAACCAGGTTTTTAGGGAAGCAGTCAGCGTACTTCTCTTATGGCTCACGAGCTACGGCTTATCGAGATGTCAACAATTACGTTTCAGAGCGGGTACGGCATTCTCTGAAGCGCCGCCACAAGATGCAGTCGCGATGTATGCTTCTGCGACTTAGCTCCGGCCGCCTTAGGCGTCCGGGGCTGTTACCCTACACAACAACCATGCTCAATTTGCTCTGGGATGTCCATCCGGGCGTAAATGGTGACGTATGATTCTTAATAGAAACACGAACAGCCACGTCGGAACCCAACGTCCGAAAAAAATCTGGATTGATCTTGAAAACTCCCCCCACGTGCCGTTCTTCAAGCCAATTATCGAGGAACTGGAGCGCCGGGGCTACTCTGTCTTGATCACCGCTCGGGACTGCTTCCAAGTGTGTGACTTAGCAGATTTGCTCCAGGTTCCCTACAAGCGTTGTGGTCGGCACTACGGCAAGCACATCGCCGCTAAGATAGTCGGACTTGGCATACGCACCTTGCAATTGATGCCTGTTATTATTCGCGAAAAGCCGGACTTGGCGGTCTCGCACGGATCGCGATCGCTGTTCGCTGTTTCTTCTCTGTTGCGGATCCCGACGATCACCATCTTCGATTACGAATACGCCAAGTGGAGTGGCTTTGGCTCCACCCGCCAGTCCTGGTACATGTCGCCAGAACTCATCCCCGACCAAGCCGGGAGGATGGTCGAGATCGAGGCGAAGCACGTGCTCCATTATCCTGGTATCAAAGAAGATGTCTACGCATCCTCCCTCCGTCCCGATCCCTCCATCCGCGAAGAACTCGATATTGATCCTAACGACATCGTCGTAACCGTACGTCCTCCAGCCACCGAGGCCCACTATCACAACCCAGAGAGTGAAATCCTGCTCGACGCCGTGTTCGAACTCGTTGGCAGCCACCCACATACGAAGGCCATCTTGCTGCCGCGCACCCCGAAGCAGGAGCGCGAACTGCGGCACAAATGGCCGGAACTGTTTTCCAGCGGAAAGGTGAGCGTGCCGAAGCATGTTGTCGACGGTATGGAGTTGATCTGGTTCTCTGACCTGGTTATCAGCGGTGGAGGTACCATGAACCGAGAGGCAGCTGCTCTCGGCGTCCCCGTCTACAGCATCTTTCGAGGCACAATGGGAGCGGTGGACAAGTATCTGGCCGAAGCCGGGCGCCTTACTCTCATCTCCACACCCGAGGATGTGCGCACAAGCATCGCGCTGGTTCACCGCAATCCTGGCCTGCCGCCCAAGCTGGCTGATCATTCGGCACTGCATGTGATCGTCGAAAACATTGTGGCGATTGCTGAATCAAACGGAAAACAAGCCTCTCCGAACTTAGCAGCTCCAGCAGCCATAAGTAGCGAAGAACCAGCGATGTCTGGCCCTTCCGGCCGTTCCGAACATGGGTCGTAAACTGTTGTAAATCTCGACAGCGCATTCCATTTCCAGTCAATCCCATAATCATGCCATTACCATTGACAGAGTCGCTTCAAAATCGAATGCGCTATACTAAACAAGGGCTAGTAGGTTCTCGAGCGCCCTTTGACAAGCGGCGATTCGCTAGCCCGGGAGTTTAAAATGAGAGCAGCCGCCAAGATTAATGTTGTAGTTTTTCTTTTCGTGGTGTCTTTCGCAGTCTCCGCCTTCGGATCAGCAGCCAAGATCTACATCACTCAGACTGGCAGCGCGACAGGCAATTGCACCACGAGCGTTCAAACACCGGCATTCTTTAATAATGCCGCCAATTGGGGCGCCGGGGCGAACCAGATTGGGCCTGGAACCACCGTACTGTTCTGCGGAACGTTTACGGGAACGGCGGGACAGACTGGCTTCACTTTTCAGGGAAGCGGAACATCCGGAAGTCCAATCACGTTGCTGTTCGACACGAACGCGCAAATGTCAGCGCCATATTGGGGTTCGGGGAGTTCCGGCGCGATCTTTTGCACAGGACGAAGTTATCTTATCGTCAATGGTGGAACGAACGGAATCATCCAGAACACTGCGAACGGAACAAGTCTAGCCTATAGCCAATCCAGTTATGGGATATTCGCCGCCAACTGCTCAAATATCGAAATCCGTAATATTACCATTCAAAACATCTACCTCAACCAGGGCAGCAGTTCCAGTGCAACGGACACAAACGGACAGAACACAGGCGACATCTATTTGCAAGGTACATCCACGGGCGATAACGTGCACGACAATGTGTTGAACAACGCGCGCACAGGTTTGTGGGTTGATTTTGATAGTGGGCACGATGCGAGTAACCTGGCCGTTTACAACAACACAATCAGCGACCACCCCTGGGGTGTCGCCATGGGCGCCTGTAACGCCAGTTCCACAGCCACGGGGGTGACGATTTACAATAACAAGTTTTCCAACTGGTTGAACTGGCAATTCCCTTTCTCCACGTATCATACGGACGGGATAATCGTTTACAACGACGCGGACGGCGGTTACACATGTCCGGGACTCGGAGCGATTGACACATTTAGAATTTTTAACAACTACTTTTACGGCAGCCTTGGCGGGGGATCACCTACTGGATATATAGCTTGCGGAGAACGGACTGCGTGCACGATCTTTAATAACCTCATGGTTGATAACGGCTCACTGCCCTGCAATGGATACATCTGGGCCTACGCGACTGGCGGCCCCTTTTATATTTACAACAATACGATCGTAGGGGGAAGCGGTGTGAATCAGGCCATCACCTTGAACGCCAGTTTAGGTACATCCGTATATTCCAAGGCAACAATCGAGAATAATATCAGTACTAATGTACGCTACGCGATTGGGGACTACAATCCAGCCTCACTGTCTAGTGATTTAACCGCCTCTGATTACAACATTTGGCTTACAAATAGCGGCGGCGCTCCGCAGTCTAGCTCTAATTATGGTGGCTCGCCCACATTTTACACATTTGCTTCTTTGCAAAATCTTGGATTCGATACGCATAGCTTGACCTCTGACCCCAAACTCAATTCGGCTTATCACCTGCAATCAGGATCACCCGCCATTGGCCTGGGAGCTAACCTGACGAGCCTTAGTATCACCGCATTGGGCACGGACAAAGCAGGAGCATCACGTTCCTCCTCAGGGGCATGGGATGCAGGGGTGTACACATTCCTGGCGCCCACTACGCCTACAGGGTTGAATGGAACCGTTGGAACTGTTGCAAAGTGATTTACAGCACAGTTTGCGGCGGAGGCAGGCGACCACACGCTTTGCGAGGCGAGTGTCATATGGCCTGAAGCTATTGGACTTGCCGTGCGATCCAATGACACATCTGCAACTCACTGATTAGAACAACTCTCCTAAAACCTGTTATTCGTGCGCTGTGAAGGCAGTTGATCCTCAGTGGGTGTAAGTTCCCCCCTCGATCAACTACAGTGTGGCTGATCGGTGACAGAGCCTGTTTCTCAGACGCGCCGCACAAAGAGACGAGTGAATACGGAAGCGAGACGAGCCTTTGCCAACCGAAAGCAGAAGACGCGGGGCGGTCGCACAAGTCGTGGTTCCGAGTGGCGCTGGAAGGCTGAACGGCTCTTTGCCAGGATTCAGATCTGCCAGCGACTCGCGATCCTATGGAAACATCACTTTCAAAGTTGTTTAGGCTCCATGCAACTTGGATGCGTTTGGATGTTGCTCCGCGGTCTTTGAGATGGGTTCTAGAACCCGTCTCTTAAATCAACCTTAACAAAATCTCGTACATCACGAAGTCACTGAACCGCCCAAACCCCATACGAGCAGAGTTCAACACTTTGACCTTAGAAATGAAAGCTGTTAAACAGATATCCGCCACCATCGCAACTCTGCGATCGAAAGCCTTTAGCGGAAGTGGACTGAAGGGTGACGTGTTCCGCGGTGGAAGTTGGCTCGGTCTCGGAACCTCTTTTGAACTAGCGTTTCGGTTTGGCAGGAACATGGTGCTCACCCGCCTGCTTGCACCGGAAGCCTTCGGTATCATGGCAATAGTCTATTCAGCGAGCTATGTCATCGATATGCTGGCGGAAATTGGCGTTAAAGAAGCCATTATTCAAAACCCGAATGGCCATGAGAGTCGCTACGTAAATGCAGCGTGGTGGTTGTCCTTTGTTCGCGGATTGATTAGTTATATTCTTTTATTCGCCGCAGCTCCATTGATGGGAAGGTATTATGGGTATTCTGAGCTAAGTTCCTTGATGCGGATTGCCTTGCTGGGCATTGTGTTGTTGGGAGCGCAGAGCCCCCGGTCTTATGTCGCCTTGAAAGAGATGAAGTTCAGGAAATGGACCATAATGCAATCGGGCAGCGGACTGCTCGGATCGCTGCTAGTCATTGTATTGACATTCTTTTTTCGCAACGTGTGGGCGCTGGCTATCGGGTATGCGGCCGAGAACCTCATACGCTGCGTCGCATCATATGTCTTGTTTCCCTATTGTCCAAAGTTTGAACTCGACAGGGACGCCTCCCGTGGCTTACTTACATTCTCCCGCGGTGTGTTTGGCCTTTCCTTCTTGAATCTCATCTTTTCTCGTGCAGACATCTTCATATTGGGAAAAATGTACGCCGCATCGGATCTTGGAGTGTATACGATGGCAGTGTACCTCGCTCAAGTCCCGACATCATTCATCAGCAACGTGCTCAGCCAAACGCTCATGCCGAGCTTCGCTCGAATGCAAGGTGAGACCTCGCGCATAAATGGGATCCTGACCAGGGTCACTGCCGTCTTGGCGATCTTGGGAATGCCTGTTCTCGTTTTCATCGCTCTAAGCAGCCACAGCATCTTGTCGCTGATCTATGGTCCTCGCTACATCTTAGGCTCGTCCACGTTAATGTTTGCGGCATTGGTTGCATTTGTCAACATGTTAAACGCGCTGATTACGGTTATCTTCTATGCAGTCGGACGCCCGCAGGACCATAGGCGGTGTGTGTTGATAATGGCTATTCTGATGATTGCCATAACCTATCCTGCAGCAAAGGAATTTGGATTGGTTGGAGGGCAGATCGCGGCCCTCGTCGCGATCGTCGCGGGATTTGCTTCGCAACTCGTGCGCATAAGACAACTCACTAAACTCAAGTTCCTTCAGTACAGTCGAATTCTTCCGTCTACTGTGGTGGTCTCCTCGGTGGTCCTCTGCCTCTTTTGGGGGATACGGCACTTCTTGCCTTTGCGCGAGCCGGTAGCGAATCTCTCTTTTGCGCTACTTGCTTGTTCTTTAACTATCGTCATCTTTAGCAAACAACTGGTCAGGCAATTAGCGACCAAATTGCCGTAATGTGGATCGGCTCTGGTATGGATTAAGGTTTTCATTATGATTGCCCTCGTCCGCGTATATGTGATTGTCATGGAGCGTCACGATCTATCTAATCCAAGTTGCAGCCCGTAAGATATCGTGGCCACTTAAGCTTGTATCCTAGAGTCAGGTGGCGCGAAGCTACCATCCTTTCGAGAGAACCATATAGGCAAATCAGACACCCCGAAACATAATGAAGATTCACTGGGAGCTAAGCAGACCGGCAGTCCGGCGATACTTCATTGACCACAATGAACCCGAGAATTGGAACGCGGTAGAGCGAGCACGTCTACGCCCCCATGAGAGTCATGTAGCTCCGCAAAATATGATTAAGAAAGTCTTCCGAGTTCTTACCGCATCTCTCAGCCTTGTCGCGCGGGACGTAGTTCTGAACGTGATCCCCTCCTCAATGTTGATCCCGACAGTTGTGCGCTTTTTGATATACCGCGCTGCCGGCATGGACATCCGAACGTTCAAGATTTATCCCCGATGCTTCTTCGGCGGTAACAAGGTGTCTATCGGCAAGGGGACATTTGTCAGTTACGGCTGCTTCTTCGACGCCGTTGCACCGATTCGTATCGGCCAAAGATGCGCAATCGCAAATGAAGTATGCTTTCTGACTTCTACTCACTTGATAGGAAATGCAGAAGCACGCGCCGGAGAACGCCTTGCACGTCCAGTCTGGATTGGCGACGGTTGCTGGATTGGCGCCCGCGCCACCTTTCTTCCAGGTGTCTCAGTAGGCGACGGATGCGTTATTGCAGCTGGCGCTGTTGTCACGCAGGATTGTAAACCCGATGGCCTGTATGCTGGGATCCCAGCCAAACTGATCAGAAATCTGAACTCAGATTGTCCGCCCGATGCTGAGAAGGATGCAATAAGGAAACTCGGATAACATCGCGAACACCCAATGGAAGCGCAATGAAGCCTAGATTCGAAATGCCGGACAATCTTTACTTCGGAGGGGGCGGGGATACCCTTGTCACTCCACTCGCTTTGGCAATTCTGATCTGCGGCGTTCTCCTGATTCTCTTCCTTCCGCGCCGGTATGTGATTGTCCCTCTGCTTGTGGCGGGATTGTGGCTCCCGGTCTCGGTGAACATCCTTGTGGCTGGTTTCCACTTTTATGCGCTTCGCGTCTTACTGTCTGCAGGCTGTGCCCGCGTTCTAATCCGCGGCGAGGTCAGACGCCTCTACATGAACACGTTCGACAAGGTGTTTCTAAGCTGGACGCTGTGCAGTGCCTTTATGTATTGTATTTTGTGGGGCTGGGCCGCCGTTAGCAACCGGCTAGGTTTCCTCTACACGACCCTCGGCAGCTACTTCCTGATGCGTGTCTTAATTCGCGATAAAGTGGATATTCGGCGCGTGTTAGCTACGTTGGCAATAGCGCTTGCTCTGCTCGCTCCCTTCCTGTTACAGGAGCACTTAACTGGGTATAATTCGCTTTCGATTCTCGGCGCCAACGCAGTTTCCGTTCCGCGCAACGGGGGAATCAGGGCTCAGGGACCATTTCTGCATCCCGTTATCTGTGGAACATTGGGGGCAATGCTACTACCAGCGTTCATGGCTCTGTGGTGGCAGGGCAAATGGAACCGCCTGGCGGCGGTTGTTGGCGTCTTCGCGTCCTTTACTATGATGATCTTCTCATCTTCTAGCACTCCGCTCATGACTTTCGCGGCGGGGCTAGCCGGATTCTTACTCTGGCCGGCGCGTCATAGCTTGCGGTGGCTGAGATGGGGTCTCGTGGCCGCCTTGATCACCATTCAGTTGCTGATGAAAGCTCCCGTATGGTACCTATTGGCTCACATAGGCGCGGCAACAGGTGGAAGCGGCTACCACAGGGCCACTTTGATCGATACATTTGTCCGGCACTTCAGTCAGTGGTGGCTCTTTGGAACGCAAAACAATGCCGACTGGGGCTATTACATGTGGGATGTCGACAACGCATTCGTTGCCAGCGGACTGCAAGGTGGTGTGCTGACATTCGCGTTATTCATTGCCGTGTTTGTTTTTGGATTCAAGATGATTGGAACAGCCAGAAAAAGGACGGAGACATCGACTAAGGATGCACGCTTGATTTGGGGTATTGGTTGCTCGTTGTTTGCCAATACAGTCGCCTTCTTTGGAATATTCTACTTCGACCAGAGCATTTTGGCGTGGTATGGTTTGCTGGCTATGATTTCTGCCGCAGGGGCTACTATCGGGGTTCGCAGCCAAAAGGAGATTTCGGTGGTCCCGATCAGCAGTGCTTCCAGAGTGTTACGTCCTCTGGAATCCAAAATTCCAACCGGAGCGTTGTTTCTACGATGATCATTCCAGCGACGGAAGAGCTTATCCCGACAGTGTCGGTCATCATCGTGACTTGGAACGCCAAACGGTATGCACTGGAGTGCCTCGGCTCCTTAGACCGGAACAGCGGAACTGTGGCTATCGAAGTCATTGTCGTTGATAACAGATCAACCGATGGTACTGCCGATGAGATTCGCAATCAGTTTCCAGACGTAATCCTCATTCAGAACGAAGCGAACCTTGGTTTTGCCAAAGCCAATAACATTGGTCTTGCAATGGCGCGGGGCCGGTATCTGTGTCTGGTCAACTCTGATGTGGTGGTTCCAGTCGAGTGCTTTGAGAAAATGGTGTCTTATATGGATGGAAATCCCGGCATAGGGATGCTGGGACCCAAGATGCTTGCACCAAACGGAGGAGTTGGTCACTCCGTGATGCGTCTACCAACTATATGGAATACGCTCTGCTGCTCACTCGGCCTGCACGTGCTCTTTCCCAGGTCACAACGGCTCAACGGCTTCTTAATGTACGACTACCCATACGACTCGATCGATGACGTGGAGGTTTTGACAGGGTGGTTCTGGATGGTGAGGCGGCGGTCCTTTGAAGATGTGGGCGGGTTGGACGAGCGCTTCTTTATCTACGGAGAGGATATCGATTGGAGCTACCGCTTCCGAAAGGCCGGATGGCGAGTGGTTTTCTACCCGGAGGCCGAAGCATTGCACTATGGAGCGGCTAGTGCGGCCAAGGCGCCTACTTACTTTTACGTTGAGATGCGGCGCGCGAATTTGCAATACTTTCAGAAACACCATGGCTATCTCGGAGGAATGGGCTACAAGGCAACAGTGCTCGTGCACGAGTTGGTTCGCATAACAGGGCAGGGACTCCTGTATTGCAGTTGTGCCTCTCGCCGGCCCATGGCAAAACTGGCGATTCAACGAAGCTTGTCCAGTTTACGTTGGCTTACTGTCGCGGAGTTCAGGCAGCCGTGTTTAAGGAAGGGGGAGAGTGGATGACGGTATCTTATGTCCTAGTAACCGCCGCGTACAATGAAGAGCGGTTCATTGAAAACACAATTCAATCGGTTATTGCCCAGGAGTGCCGCCCGGCGGAGTGGAATATTGTTAGTGACGGGTCAACAGATGGAACGACCGCGATTGTCGAGAGGTATGCCGCCCGCCATGACTTCATTCACTTGGTCAATGTTACTGACGTCCATCCACGAAACTTTGCCGCTCAGGTCAACGCGATAAATCTCGGCATACGGAACCTAAAGACCAAAGACTTCGAGTATTTCGGAAATCTGGATGCAGATATCACCATCCCGCCCAGATATTTTTCTCTATTGCTAAAGAAGTTTGCAGACAATCCCCGTTTAGGTCTCGGCGGCGGAGCAATATATGAAAAGTCATTAAGTGGAGAGTTTAAAAGTAGAAAAAGGAATAGTATCAAGTCTGTCGCCCACGCGTGCCAGTTGTTTCGGCGAGAGTGTTTCGAGGCTATCGGTGGTCGTTACTTTCCGATGCCGTATGGCGCTCCAGATGTCTATGCCGAGGTTGCTTCCCGAATGAATTCGTGGGAGGTAACGTCATTTGCGGACTTGCCGGTACATCATCACAGATTCACAGGTTCGGCTGACCATTACTTACATAACTGCTTTCGGCAAGGAAAGGCGGACTATTCGCTTGGAACGTTACCCGTCTTTGAGTTGATACGGCTCATGCGGAGAAGCGTGGACAAACCTTATGTGATTGGGTCCATCGCCCGTCTTGCCGGCTTCGGCCACTCATATTGGATACGGGAGACGCGACCGGTACCAAGCGCCTTCGTTCAATATATTAGGAAGGAGCAAACTCGGCGAATCGCGGCACTTCTTTGGGGCGGGTCAAGGGAAACCGCTGTCGCTCAACATTGATAAAGGGTGGTACGCTCATGAGCATGATTTCGAGACTTGAGACTTATTGTCATAAGCAAGTTGCGCAACGGTTATCACGGAAATTAGCGCGGCAGATGCCACCTCTGCCGATCATTTCTTTTACGTTTGATGACTTTCCGCAGTCTGCTCTTACGGTTGCCGGAGGTATGTTGCGCGAGAAAGGCGTGCATGGCACATACTATGCATCGATGGGGCTCATTGGACAACAATCGAGCCTAGGCGACATGTATAACGCGCAGAACCTGCGAACGCTTGTTGCAGATGGCCATGAACTGGCCTGCCATACCTTTGGCCATCTTAACTGTTCGCGTGTTGCGGCAGGTGAGATAGAACGAGATTGTGAGCGGAACCGACTGGCGGTGGCAGAGGCCTTGGACGGATATAGGCTGCGGAACTTCTGTTTTCCGTCCGGTGGCGTTACATGGCCCGCCAAGTCAGCTTTGATCTCGATCTACGATAGTTGCAGGACGATTAAGCATGGTATCAACCGCAATCCAGTGGACCTTGGGTTTCTGCGAGCTAACCCAATGTATTCCAGATTCCCCATAAACGAGTTGTACAGGCTTATAGAGAACAACATCGAGCAGGCCGGATGGCTTATCTTGTATACCCACGATGTGCGCGAGCAACATTCGGATGTTGGCTGCACTCCGTCGTATTTTCGTGACATACTGCGTTTCGCCGTCGCCTCAGGCGCCAGCATCATGACCGTCGCTGAAGCAGCAAAGAAATTCCAGGTGTCAGAGCGATCGCAAACGATATGACAGTTCAACATAGCGTGCCTATCCGGTTGACACCCAGACACGGACATTGCGGCCGAGCTTTTGTGTACCGGACAAGCTGTAGACAACCTAGTCGCGGAATCATGAGAAGTCGCCGGATCACTGGTTTCTGTATATTTGCAGTGACACTATTCAATGCACTTCAAAGAATGAAAGCTGGAGAGTTATGCATGTTCTTCACGTCGTAGGTGCAAGGCCGAACTTCATGAAGGCAGCGCCTGTTATGCGAGCACTCAGCGAAAGGCGGCATGTTCACCAGAGCCTGGTGCATACGGGGCAGCACTATGATGCGAACATGTCGGATGTCTTCTTTTCGGAACTTTCTATTCCGGCGCCGGATGTGAACCTTAAGGTTGGTTCTGGGAGCCACGGACGACAGACGGCTGAGATCATGATTCGTCTTGAACCGGTCTTGTTGGACCTTAAGCCGGACATTGTCCTTGTCTATGGGGACGTTAACTCCACAGTGGCGGCGGCGCTGGTCTGCGCGAAATTGCAGATACAGATTGGCCACGTTGAAGCTGGATTGCGTTCATTTGACCGAAGCATGCCAGAGGAAGTCAATCGCATCGTGACAGACCGGCTCGCAGATCTGTTGTTTACTCCCTCTGAGGATGGGGATCAAAATCTTTTGTCCGAGGGCGTGGAAGCTAGTCGAATTCACCGCGTCGGTAATGTAATGATCGATTCCCTGATGCGGTTACTTCCCGCGGCTATTGCATCTCCGAAAGATGGCCTGCCTGACCGGTATGCCCTTGTCACACTTCATCGACCGTCCAATGTAGACGATAATGCAACCCTGAAGAGCATTATCGAGTCGCTTGTGGAGGTAAACACACATCTAAATGTCGTGTTTCCCATCCATCCGCGGACGCGTCAGCGTCTGGAAAGTCTTGACACAGACCTTAGTAGTTGTTACTTGATGGATCCACTGCCTTACATTGAGTTTCTGGCATTACAGCGGAGGGCGACGGTGGTGATCACGGATTCGGGCGGGATCCAGGAAGAGACAACCTACTTGGGAGTGCCTTGCCTGACACTGCGTGGTAACACTGAGCGGCCTATTACAGTGGACCTGGGAACGAACGTACTGATTGGACAGGATTTGGCCAGGCTTCGTTGCGAACTGAGGAAGATTGCTGAAGGTGGCGCCAAACGAGGCACAGTTCCGCCACTCTGGGATGGCCATTCAGGTGAGCGGATTGCGGAAATCCTTTGCAATGTGCCTGCATTACAAACGGATTAGGACATCATTGATTATCCAAGCGGGGAGTGAACTATGGTAATGACGTATTTGGACAGAACAATGGAAATCAAGCACCGGATCGAGACGAGACAAGCCCGCATCGGCATCATTGGGATGGGCTATGTCGGCTTGCCACTTGCCCTGTTGTTCAGCGAGGAGCGGTTCAAAATCACAGGCTTCGACATAGAGCGCGGCAAAGTGGACAAGCTGAATCATGGCGGATCCTATATTGTGCGCATTCCGAGTACGGAGATCCAGTTAGCCCAAAATCGCGGATTCAGCGCGACTTCGGACTACGGTCAAATTGCACAGATGGATGTAGTTATTATTTGTGTTCCGACACCTCTGAATGAGTATCACGAGCCTGACCTTAGTTACATTACCGACACTGTACGCAGCGTCGCACCACACCTCAGAAATGGGCAACTTATCATTTTGGAGAGTACGACCTATCCTGGCACGACGGAAGAAGTTGTAGTCCCTCTGTTGGAACAGGGGAATCCTTCGGGCCTCCGTGTGGCTCGTGACGCGGAAAGCGATGGGTTCTATGTGGCGTTCTCTCCCGAACGTGAAGATCCGGGCAACGACACGGTCGCCCGGCGCGATGTTCCAAAGGTTGTGGGCGGTTGCGGACCTGCGGCGCTCGAACTGGCATCTGCTGTGTACGCAAGCATCTTTAACAGGACAGTGCCAGTATCCTCTCCGGCAGCGGCGGAAATGACAAAGCTACTGGAGAACATCTATCGTTGCGTCAACATCGCCATGGTCAATGAATTGAAGCAGCTTTGCATGCGCATGGGCATTGATCTGTTTGAAGTGATCGATGCCGCCAAGACGAAGCCCTTTGGCTTCCAGGCCTTCTATCCTGGGCCGGGCCTCGGCGGGCACTGCATTCCCATTGATCCTTTCTACCTTTCCTGGAAGGCCAAGCAGTTTGACTTCGATACTCGGTTTATCGAGCTAGCCGGACAGGTAAACCTCGCCATGCCATACTTCGTGGTTGATAACATCATGGAGGCGATGAGCCAACGCGATAAAGCACTGCATGGCTCGCGAGTGCTTGTGCTGGGTGTTGCCTACAAGCGTGACATCGACGATCTGCGTGAATCGCCTTCGCTGACGATTATCGAACTGCTAAAACAGCGCGGGGCGCAGGTCGAGTATAACGACCCATTCTTTGCCTCGGTCGGCCATGGGCGCAAGTACGACCTTAATATGACCTGCACACCGCTCGAGCGCATCCCTGAATTCGACTGCGTGGTGATTGCGACGGACCACTCACAGTACGATTACTCAATGATTGTGGAGAAGGCCAAGCTAGTGGTCGATACGCGGAATGCCACCAAGGGGATTGAGGCGACCAATATCGTGCGGTGCTGATGAAGTGCCATAGGCGTCGAGTACAGGCCTGGTTGCTTGAGCCGTACAGACACTTATGAGGCGGGTTTAGTCACAGAATGCCTGCCGAGCATCAAGTTCTGCGCCATGGCGTCTGCAATTCAATGATTTCATGATACCTGTGATGGGCGCGCAAATTGCGCGTAAGGACTTAAGATGAGTCCAAACGTCAAATTCGATAGCCGGTTGAACGAGGCGCTCACGCGCGGTCCCCACGAGTTTATAGAGGACCAGGTAGAGCTGACGCCTGATGCTCCCGCGCTCGCCATGGGCAGGGAACAGATTTCGTATCGGGAACTGAACTCCCGTTCAAACCGATTGGCTCACTTTCTTTGTGAGCAAGGCGTCGGTCCAGAGAGCTTAGCAGGCGTGTACCTCGATCGTTCATTTGATTCGGTTGTAAGCCTGCTCGCCATTCTCAAATCTGGAGGAACCTACCTGCCGCTCGATCCGAAGTATCCTCAGGATCGATTGGCGTTCATGGTTGCAGACTCAGGGGTCTCGCTACTTCTGGCGCATTCAACCATGCGGCAAACTCTTTCGCAGACGACGGCGCGAGTTATTCTGCTCGACCGCGAGAGGGAGTTAATTGACAAGTTTCCAGCGACGAATCCAGGCCTGAGCAGCGGGCCGGAGCATCTGGCTTACCTCATTTACACTTCGGGCTCGACGGGAAAGCCAAAGGGAGTGATGATCCCGCGGCGGGCATTGGTGAATTTCCTCTTGTCCATGGCAGAAACGCCTGGGATGAGCGCATCAGATACACTGCTGTCGGTTACGCCATCTTCCTTCGACATCTCGATCCTCGAATTGCTTCTTCCCCTTGTGCGCGGCGCGCAGATGGTAATGGCCAGTGCAGAAGAGGCTGCGGACGGTAGAAAGCTCGAACAACTGCTTCGGCAACACGCGGTCACGGTGATGCAGGCGACTCCAGCGACCTGGCGGATGCTTCTGGAATGCGGTTGGGAAGGGAAGAGCGATCTGCGGATCTTCTGCGGAGGAGAGGCCCTGACCTCTGACCTTGCCCGGCAATTGCTTCCGCGTTGCAGCGAACTGTGGAACATGTATGGCCCGACCGAGACGACGATCTGGTCCTCAACAGTACGCGTCACTTCTGCAGATTACATCTCGCTTGGTAAGCCCATTGCCAATACGCAGCTTGAAGTCCTTGATGATGACCATAAGCCGGTTTCCATGGGCACGCCTGGCGAGCTCTGGATTGGTGGCATGGGATTGGCCCGGGGATATCTCAAACGCCCCGAGTTGACTGCGGAAAAGTTTGTGGTTGATCCTGCCAGTGATAGTTCTGGCGCGCGTCTTTATCGCACCGGAGACCAGGTACGCTGGCGTGCCGATGGCACTCTTGAGTTTTTAGGGCGCCTCGATTATCAGGTGAAGCTCCACGGATTCCGCATCGAGCTGGGCGAAATCGAGAATGCGCTGACTGGCATCGAGGGGATTGAGCAAGCCGTCGTTATCTTGCGAGAGGATCGTCCCGGCGATAAACGCCTGGTTGCTTACTACACGGGCCGCGAGAGTATGAACTCTACGGCGTTGATGCAATCACTCAGAACCACGCTTCCCGACTACATGGTTCCCTCGACTTTTGTGCGTCTGGAGAACTTTCCATTGACTCCGAATGCCAAACTTGATCGCAAGGCCCTGCCGCAGCCTGGAAGCAAACGGCCGCTTCTTGCCAAGGACTTCATTGCTCCGCAGACTGCGTCGGAGAAGCAATTGGCTGGTCTCTGGCGCGAGCTACTGCAGTTGGAAGAAGTTGGTATCGACGATAGCTTCTTCGAACTAGGCGGGGATTCGCTGGCGGTGGTGCGCATGGTGAGGCAGTATCACACTCACTTTGGGCAGGAGATTCCCCCGGTCAAGGTTTTTCAGTACCCGACGATTGCAATGCTCGCAGAGTTCCTGGACAAGAACGAGAGCAAATCCGATTTTCTTTTAGAGGCTGAGGATCGGGCGCGTCATCAACGCTATCCACAGCACAATTCGCAGCGCGATCCGAATGATGGAAACGGCAGCGTACGAGATGCTGTCGCGATTATTGGCATGAGCGGACGTTTCCCTGGCGCGGCGAATCTTGATCAACTGTGGCGCAACCTATGCAATTCCGTTGAATCCATTTCGTTTTTCACACCTGAGGAACTGGGGCCGGGCATTGAAGAACAGCTTCGCAATGATCCGGACTACATTCGCGCTCGAGGTCTGATCGAGGGTGCGGATCTGTTTGATGCCTCCTTCTTTGGTATCAGTCCGTTGGAAGCCAGTGTCATGGATCCGCAACAGCGCGTGTTTCTCGAACTCGCCCACCAGGCGCTTGAGAACGCAGGTTACGCCCCAGAGCGTTATAAAGGGCGCATTGGCGTATTTGCGGGCATTGGCGACAACCACTATTACACAATCAACCTTCTGAGCCACCCTGACTTATTGGCGATGGCCGGAAAGCTTGCCGTCGAATATGGCAATCAGAAGGACTACATCGCGCTTCGCACCGCCTATCTTCTGGATCTTCGCGGGCCGGCGATCAGCGTCAATACAGCATGTTCGACGACTCTGCTGGCTGTAGACCAAGCCTATCGCTCGCTTCTCGACCATGAGTGTGATATCGCGCTTTCTGGTGGGATCGACATTACGGTGCCGCAAAAGAGCGGCTTCCTGTATCAAGAGGGAGGCACGTTCGCAAAGGATGGCCATTGCCGTCCATTTGATGCCGAAGCCACGGGAACCATGTTCTGCGATGGCGCCGGCGTGGTTATTTTGAAGCGGCTCGCTGATGCTCTTGCAGATGGAGATACTATTTATTCCCTCATCCTGGGCAGCGGCAAAAACAATAACGGCGCGCGTCCTGCTTCCTTCCTTGCCCCCAGCGTGGATGGACAAGCCGAGGTCATTGCGATGGCCCAGTCGGATGCGAACGTCCCTGTTGAGTCCATTTGCTACATCGAGGCGCACGGCACCGGCACTCCTGTTGGCGACCCCATTGAATTAGAAGCATTGAGGAAAGTGTTTGCACGCAAGACGGAAAAGAAACAGTTCTGTTACATTGGCTCAATCAAAGGAAACATTGGGCATCCGACCAATGCAGCCGGAGTTGCGGGTTTGATTAAGGCAGCTCTGGTGTTGCACAAGGAAGAAATTCCCCCGACGCTCCATTTCAAAACGCCGAATCCCAGCTTCGATTTCGCTAGCAGTCCTTTCATGGTTGCGGATAAGCTCACTCCGTTCCCCAGGGGAAGGGAAGCGCGGCGTGCAGCGGTGAGTTCCTTTGGCTTTGGCGGGACCAACGTCCATGTCATCCTGGAAGAAGCGCCCGTAACGAAGGCCACAAGCGCTTCTCGACCGAGACAACTTCTGGTGCTCTCTGCAAAGAGTCAGGCAGCGCTCGACGCATACAGCCGTGCATTGCAGGATCATCTTGCGAGTGCGGCTCCGGACGCTTTTGCAGATACGGCCTACACATTTCAAACAGGACGCATGCAGATGGCATACCGGCGATTTGTGGTCGCCGCCGATTCCAGCGAAGCCGCCAAGCTGCTTGCACAACCGAATCCTCTGCGCTGCGGCAGCATGCGCTGTGATCGCCGGAATCCTGCTATCGTCTTTCTCTTTGGTGGTCAGGGAACGCAGTACGTCAATATGGGCCTGAATCTTTATCGCGACGAGCCTCCGTTCCGCGCGATTGTGGACGATTGCTGCGAGTATCTCAAGCCGCATCTCGGCCGGGATTTGCGTGAACTTATCTTTCCGAAAAGCGGCGATGAGAAGACGGCCCAAATCTCGCTGCAAGATACGCTCTACACTCAGCCATCGATCTTCGTGATCGAATACGCACTGGCGCGCTTCTGGCAGGGGCTTGGAATCGAGCCTGCAATGATGGTCGGACACAGCATCGGAGAATTTGTGGCCGCCACGCTGGCTGGTGTTTGGAAGCTCGAGGACGCCCTCAGCATCGTCGCTCTGCGGGGCCGTTTGATGCAGAAACTTCCGCGCGGCTCCATGATGGCGGTCAACAAAGGCGCGGATTCGATTGCAAAAGTTCTTCCAGAGGCGCTGCAAATCGCTTCCAATAATTCCAGGAGCCTATGTGTTGTGTCGGGGCCGGAAGAGGATGTTCGCGAGTTCCAAAAACAACTTGAGGCGGAGAATATCGTCTGCCGCCACCTGCATACTTCGCACGCTTTTCACTCAAGGATGATGGAACCCATTATTGAGCCGTTGCGCGAGGCAATCTCCAAAATCAAGTTGCACGCACCAGAGAGGCAGTTTGTCTCGACGGTTACCGGACGTCCTATCACGGATGCTGAGGCAACCGATCCTGCTTATTGGGCCAGTCACGCCCGGAAAACGGTGGAGTTTGGGAAAGCGATCCAGTATGTTGAGGACCAGGGATACGATCTCTTCCTGGAATGTGGACCGCGCTCCACAATGTGCTCCCTAGTTCGGCAGCAGTTTACGTCCGGTCATTCCTGCACGGCCATACCCACGTTCTCCGATACAGCGGAGAATGACACCGAGTGGGAAGCCGTGCTTTTCGCCCTGGGATCTCTTTGGGAAAACGGCGTGTCGATTGATTGGGATGCTTTTTACGCATACGAAGACCGCAGGCGCATACCTTTGCCGACATATCCTTTTGAGCGGCAGCGGTTCTGGGTAGACCCGGCGCCAAAAGCAACCATCGTCCAGGACCAGACCGCACATTCCGGTCTCGTCGCTCGTCCGCCGGTTGAACCATCAGTTGCAGTCTTGGGTTGCTCTGCGTTGCCAGAGAGCGCAGTCTCGGGAGTGTTATTAGCATCACGCAAGGACCGCATAACTTCGCGCGTGGTTGACCTTCTCATTCCAGTCTCCGGGCGCGAGCGTTCGCAAATCAGCACGTCAGCAACGTTTATGGAGCAGGGATTCGACTCGCTATCCCTGACGCAGGTTGCCTTCGCCATTCGCAAGGAGTTTTCCACCAAGGTGAGCTTCAGTCAACTCATGAAACAGTTTCCCAATGTTGACATGCTTGCAATGCATCTTGATGCTACCCTTCCAGCTCACATCCTTGCGGAGAGCGAAGCCACCAGGGAAGATGAGCCCAAGTTATCATCACATGCTGCGTCTGCGGCTACGGATGTTCGAGCGACAAGCGGCACGCTTGAAGAAGTCATTGCCGAGCAAGCACGCACGATCTCTTCTCTGGTTAAACTTCTCGAGAAAGCTGGCGTGGATCAGTCGGCATCTATCGTGACCGCCTCTGTCGATGCCCGTGCGGCCATGGCTGAGGCGAGTCTCAAAGACGCAGGGCCGCAAGGCATTTCGGTAGTTTGCGGTGCGCTTGAGGCCGAATCCACGATTCCGCAGCGCGGCGTGTTTGCTTCTTCGTGCCTTTCCGAACATTTGTCGGCCTCATACAACGAGTCCATGACAGTGCGTTTTACTGGCAACATCTCAGTTGAGCTGATGGAGCGGGCCATCAATCGACTGGTCGAGCGGCACGATGCTCTTCGCGCCAGTTTTGATGAAACCGGCCAGATAATGAAGATCGCGCCGGCGCAGAAAATCGCGATGCCGGTAACCGATCTATCTGCTGCACAGCCCTCAATCAATGAGCCAGCCCGGCAAGAGGAGCGTCTCCGCAACCTGATTGCCGATGAGACTGCCTTACCGTTCACCCTGCCCGCTGGACCGTTGTTCCGCTGCCAGATGGTGTTGCTTGGTCCCGATCGAGCGGCGGTAATATTCACCGCGCACCATATCATCTGCGATGGCTGGTCATTGGATGTACTGATTCATGATCTTTGCGCTTTCTATTCAGAAGAAGTCTCGGGCGCACCTGTACCGCTGGAGCCAAGAGAGAGTTATCGTGATTACGTCCAGAGTGTAACAGACCGTCAGCGCTCTGACGATTTCAGGCAAGCGGAAAGCTATTGGCACGCGAAATTCTTGGATGGCTTTCCTGTCCTCGTGCTTCCGACCGATCATGCACGGCGGGATCGGCGCGGCTTCAGTGCTCGCCGTGCCGATTACCTCGTTCCGTCACAGGTGGTGCAGGACTTGAGAGCGGTAGCGGCAAAACAGGGATGCAGCTTCTTCGCGGTGCTTCTCAGCTCCCTGGCTATTCTTTTTGCGCGGGTTTCTCGGCAGCGCCGCTTCGTTATTGCATTGCCGACAGCTGAACAACCGGTCAGCGGCCAGCCGGGGTTGGTCGGACACTGTGTAAATCTGCTCCCCTTCGCGGTGGAGTTACATAAAGGCGAAGTCGTCAGTGCATTCCTGAAAAGAGTGCAGAGTGAGCTTCTTGCTGCCCAGGATCATGCCAGTTTCACAATGGTCAGTCTGCTAGCGGATCTGCGTGCCGTCACGCACGCGACGGGCATTTCGCCGATCTCGGCGGGATTTACCAACGTCAAGAAATTCAAGCCAAACGAATTGCCGCAATCCGGATTTACCGTTGAATACGATGCAAACCCCAAAGGCTATGAGTCGTTTGAGTTCTATTTAAATGCGGTCGAGATGGAAAAGAACCTGGAGCTTCGCTGTCACTATGACGTAGAGCTTTATGAGGACCTCACCATACGAGAATGGCTCAGAATGCTTGGCTCCATCTTTCAGGAGTTCACGGAGGATCTGTCGCGGGAGGTTTTGAGCCTTGCTTGGCTTGAGCATGCGAATGCATTTCCTACTGCGGAA
>Ga0224526_1000176_pt1 | contig 32508 bp, 19 predicted proteins | sample CBST25metaG_FD_179878 | JGI IMG/M metagenome (GOLD analysis project Ga0224526, IMG submission 179878) | Peat soil microbial communities from Stordalen Mire, Sweden - C.B.S.T-25 | ecosystem: Environmental > Terrestrial > Soil > Wetlands > Peat | place: Sweden: Norrbotten County, Stordalen Mire...
CTTCAACTCAAAAAGTGGAAAGAAATGGAGGAATTCTTGGAGAAAAGCTTTCAGTCTGGGCCGGAGACACCCATCCCTCCGAAGCCCTCAAAACAGCCAAGGGGCGCGGCTCTAACTAAAGCCACGCCCCTTAAAAGCAGCAGTTCGGTATTACTATCTTTACTGCTTCGGCGCGAAGTAGCCCTTCTTGGCGCGCGTCTGGTAGCGCCGATCATGGCAGAAAAGATAGATGGGACGGAACGCGCCGTTGTATTTGAATTCGGCCGGAGTGTACGTCAGAGCGTACTGGCTGCGCAGCTCTTCTTCGATGCCATGAAAGCTGGTCGACATTTCCTCGACCGAAGGCGGAAAGAACGCCTGCCCGCCGGTATCCTCGGCCATCTGCTTCAGTACTTGGTCGCCCTTACCGCGGCTGGGCGTCCAATTGGTGCTGATGGCGTAGACGATTGTCTCTGCCCGCTGACATTCCTTGATCGCCTCGTCCTGAAAGACGCGGCTCTGGTTGTCATCACCGTCGGAGATCAGCACTATCGCCTTGCGCACCGGCTCTTTGCCGCGCGCCTCGTCCAGCAATTTGTCGCGGCAGGCCGTGTAAACGGCATCGAAAAGCGCCGTGCCGCCGCCGGGGCGCAGCCGGTTGATGCCCGTTTCCAGCCCGTCGATATTATTGGTCCAGTCCTGGGTCACCGTGGGTGTCACATCGAAGCCCATTACGAAAGCACGGTCGCTCTTGGCCTTGAGAATCTGCAGCAGAAACTCGGTGGCCGACTGCTGCTCGAACTGAAAGCGCGAGCGAATCGAGGTACTGGCGTCGATGACGATGCCCACCCTCAACGGCAGGTTGATCTGCTGGTGGAAGCTGTTCACCTTGGCCGGCGCCCTGCCATCATCGAGCAGCGCAAAGTCGCTCTGCTGCAAGTTGGGAATATAGTGCCCGTGCTTGTCGGTGACGGTGAAGATGAGGTTGACCTCGTTGACGCCCAGGCGGATGGGCTTCGAGAAGTCCGCGTCCCCCTGCTGTCCTGTTTGGTCTCCGGTGGGCTGCGGAGCCGGCTGCTGGGCTGCCGGAGCCTGCGCCGGAGGAGTGGGCTGCGGAGCCGGCTGCTGGGCTGCCGGAGCCTGCGCCGGAGGAGCGGGCTGCGGGGTCGCAGGTTGCTGCGCGTTCAAGGCGGCTGCCGCAAGCAACGCGGCAAACACAAGTCCTGAAAAAAGCTTTCTGGTCATAGCTCTCTCATTTTATCAATCCCCGAAGGGTACTGGCTTTAGCCCTGGCACAAAAACCGAGGGATGTGCCTGGATGCTTAGATTATGCACTATTTCAGCATTCTTCCGCTTTGGAAGCGGCTTCCGCGGCTCGCGGCGCTAATTTAGCTTTTTAGGGCATTCTCCCGGATTGCAGTAACCATTATGAACAGTTATACCGAACAGACGATGCGATAAAGTTCACAGTCTCACAGTTTCACAGGAAATAGGGGGGTAGGGGGGTGCTTCTTGGGCCGTTGTTTCACTTCGCGCCTCATTCGACACGTTGGCCGTACCCGCTATCCTGCCCATCTCGAATCTCCAACTGGTATTGTGCGCCGGCAGGGAATAATTTTCTGCAAGCCGGGCACAACTTCCGCAACGGTAATGAAAACGCTTGTACCGGTTCAGATTCCAGGGCGCAGCAGTTGTGGAATCGCCCTAGTGCAAGAGTGCGGCGCGATGCCGCACTCTCGCGGTTGAAACTTCGTTTAGAAGGTGATCTTCCCTGCGAACTGCACAAGGCGTGGATTGTTCATGTAGCCTGTGATCGAACCGAAGGTGGAGGATCCAAATCCGCCTGCAGGCGGGCCGAACTGCGTGCGGTTGAAGAGGTTGAAGACCTCGACCCTGAACTCGAATCCATACTTGTTTGACGGGCCGAAAGTGGTTTGCTTGAAGGCGGCAAAGTCCCAGTTGGCGATGCCGTCGGCTGTCACACTGGAATCAACACGGGGTTCGTTGCCGAATGTGTATGGCGCGGGTTCAGAGAAGCACGCTGAGTTAACCCAGCCTGATCCGGGCCCTCCCAGCAGACCGCTCTCTACGCGAGATTGCGCGCTTCCGGTGGTTGCCTTCTTGCATCCGGCGACCACATTGGGACGCAATCCGGCGCCATAGTAGTTGGCGCCGTTGCCGCCCGCGCTGATGTTGACGGGGAAGCCTGTTTGCAGCGTAGTTACGCCGTCGATTCCCCAACCGCTGACAATCTTGTCGCCAAGAGCTGGAAGATCGCTGAGGTACTTCTTGTTCTTGCCCAGCGGAAGATCTAGCACATAGCTGACAATGAGGTGCTGTGGAACGTTCTGCGAAGAGAGCGACTTATCGCCGCGCAGATTATTCCAGTCCTGAATTCCTCCCGTGCCGCCTGTTTCCAGCCAGGAAGTGATGGTGTCCGTGTTGCTGAGCAGCTTCGCCCAGGTGTAGGCAGCCAACAGAGTTCCGCCGCCGTTGAAGCGCTTCTGTAACGTTGCCTGAAGCGATTGATAGTTGCTTGCGAAGCTTCCCTGTCCCGCATATTGAACACCTGCGAACTGCGGGAAGGGACGCAACAATTGCCCAACGGAGGTTGTCGGCGACGACATTGCGCTGCCGGGTGCAGAACTGACGGCGAATGGGTTCGCTACCGACTGGGCAATTACTACAGTCTGACCGGCGGCGGCCTGAGTTGCCGCCTGGGCGAGGTAATTGTCTCCCAGCTGATCCACCTGCTGGCTGTATTGTGGCAGGTGCGTTCCCTTGTTGGCGGCATACGCCACATCGGTGAACCATCCGCCCCAGAGAGTGCGCTGAACATCGAGGTTCCACTGCTGCATATAGCCGTAGGCGTACCCAGGAATGTCGAATGTGGGGTTTGCGTTGCCTTCAAGATCCACCGCCGCCTGTGAGATGCCGGCATACGAGGATGCCTGGCGCCCTGGAGGCTGGACAAAGTTGATCCACGGAGTGGTGATGGTGTTGTCTGGAACTTTTACATTGCCATTGTTCCCGACATAGTCGGTTTGAATGGAGTTCACAGGGTCGTTGAGAGGATTGGTAGCCCAATTGGCGTCAATCGGCATCCAGAACATCCCATAGCCGCCGCGCACAACGGTTTTGGGATCGATTGAGTAAGCGAAACCAACGCGCGGAGCAACCCCGACCCGGTTCGGATCGATATTGTAGCGGCTGGTGCGCCCGCCGGGCGTATCTACCAGGCCGACAGCGCCTAGCACAGCGGAGGTGGGAATATTGGTAATGGCTGAATCACCTTTGGGAATGGCAATCCCGCCCGTCATGGCTAAAGCGGCTAGCGGATCGACCGCGGTCGGATTGAAGTACGACTGCCGGTTAAACCGTTCTGACCACGGGCTCTGGTACTCGTAGCGCAGGCCCAGATTGAGCGTCAGCTTGGAGTTGAAGTGAAAGGTGTCGTTGACATATTCGGACAACATGATCTGTTTTCCAGCCACCAGGTTGGGAATTACAGCATCGCCGAAGAAGTGGTTGCCCACGTTGCTCGGGTTCTGCGCCCATCCCAAAAGGTAATCCGCAAAGGCCAATTGTGATTGGTTTTTGTTTGTAACGAGGCTGTAGTCCTGCGTGTAGGATCCACTGAACCCTAGGGAGCCGCTGACGATATTGCTCTGAGCGTAGTCGTCCAGGGTAATTTCGTATTGGAGGCCCAACTGGATGGTATGGCGTCCCTTCACGATGTTGACGGTCGGCGAGAACCAGTATTGGGTGTCATGGTCCACAATGTAGCTTTGCCCCTGGCTTGCCATGACGTTGTCAGCCATGCCCAACACGTCGGGCGTAGGCGGTGTCCTTAGCGAGGAAGGCAGCTCCGTATTGAACGCGGCGGACCAACCTATCTTGGTAAAGTCGAAGCCCGAATTCTTGGGAGTGCGCAGGTAGTTGAAGCGGCTGGCCGTCGCAGCCAGGTTTCCGATTACGCTCGGAGTGAAGATGTAGTTGTAGCCGGTGGCGATTGCCTTGGAGGTCATGGTCTCAGTGCAACGATCCAGGCAGAGACCGGTGCCTAACGGATCTTCGGGCTGGTTCAAGTTGTTCCATTGGCTGAAGCGGCCAAAGATATTCTGCTTTTCGTTGATCTTCTGATCAATTCGCACGACGTTCTGGTTCTGATTGCCGCCGAGACTGTAACCTGCTACGTAGTTATTCAGGACGGCGGACTTATTCGTCGGAGCCGGCCAAAGGTTCAGCATGTCTAACGCTGTCGCGTTGAGGCGGCTGGTTGGAATCACGGCGCCCGGCCCGGTGCCGGACTCATTCAGGAACGGTTTCGCCTTAGAGTAGTCGCCGGTGGCGCAGCCGCCAGCACCTAGACCATCCGAGCCCGCTGTGGACAAGTCTCCGCCGCACGGATCGATGAGATCCGGAACACCTGAGGCCGCTGCAAGTGCGGTCAGATCGCCAGCTTGCTCCGCGGGGGTTGGAACGGTAGTGGTAAACGGCGCAGATGAGCGCAGCCGGAATCCCTCATAGCTGTAAAAGAAGAAGGTTCTGTCTTTGAAAACTCTTCCGCTGACGTTGCCGCCAAACTGATTCTGAATCCAGGGCGCCCTGGCCAGGTCGCCGTGGTTTGAAAACCAGTCGTTGGCGTTGAAAACTTTGTTGCGGATGTATTCATAGGCTTCGCCGCGGAAGGTATTGGTTCCGCTCTTGGTGCTCAGGTTCAAAACGCCGCCTGAAACCTTGCCCCATTCAGGGCCGATGTCATTGGTCTGGACTTTGAATTCCCCGATGGTGTCCTGAGTGGGAATCAAGATAGGCAGGTTGATGTATCCGATGTTCAGAGGCTGGCCATCCAGATATTCGGCGCTTTGATTGGCGAATGAGCCGCCGATCTGGAAGTTGCCCCAGGAGAATGGGTTCTGCCCGGTCGCCGTGGCGCCGGCTTGGCCCTGCATGACCACCGAAGGCGCGACTTCGACGAGCGAGAAGACGTTGCGGCCGTTGAGCGGAAGCTCATCGGCGTTGCGCTCTTCCACCACCTGGCCCAGAGAAGAAGTCTCCGCCTGCAGCAGCGGGACATCACTGGTAACCGTGATGGTTTCGTCCTTGCCGCCGACCGAAAGGGTAATGTCTACCCTGGTCGTCTGCTGAACGAAGATGACGATGTTTTCCCGGTTTACGCGCTTGAATCCGGTCTTCTCAACGGTAAGGCGATAGTTGCCGGGGATGAGGTTCACAAAGGAATACAACCCGGTGTCGCCGGTGGGCTGCGTTTGGCTGAGCGCTGTTCCGGTGTTGGTGAGTGTGACGCTGGCGCCTACTTCCACCGCGCCGGTCGAGTCCAGGACCGTGCCGGTGAGGGAGCCGTAAGTTGACTGTGCTCTCAGAGCAACAGAGCAAGACAAGAGGAGAATGATGCTCAACAGGCCGCGCAGCAACGCCCGGCCCAAGGTCGCACTTCTCGTTTTTTGCATAGTGCCTCCGAAATGTCCTTCTGTTGTGGAGCGCACACGAACAGCGCACACCCCACACAGAGGTTTACGGGGACATCAGGGTATTTGTACCAAGGGGTGGCGCGAATGGCGCCTTCATTTCCGGCTTGCGGCCTGGAAGAGCGCGTATTCTCGCTTGGCGTCGGCGTCGCGGCCGGAAAGCGTATAGAGATGCATCAGCCGGTAGTGGACGAGCTTATCGGGGTTGGGCTCCCGCTCTGCTGCGACCAGTATCCGGATGGCGGCATCCTGATGGCCTAATTTCTGTTCTGCATCGGCCAGATTCAGGCTTGCCCACTGGGGCGGATGTTCGCTTCGCATCCAGGACTCGATGAAATCCTTCACAGCGGAGTATTGCTCCAGGCGCAGCATGCACCGGCTCAGATGCGCCGCGGCCCTCTCATCCAACGGATAGACGGCAAGCTGCTGGCGGAATGCCTCTGAAGCCGTTTCCCACTCCTCGCGTTTTTCTCGCAGCAATCCCAGGCTGTAGCGGAGCTCGGATAGGTCGGGATGCTCGCGCATAAGGCGCTCATACTCCGCCGCCGCCTCGTCGGGGTGTCCCTGGTCGGCCAGCATATCCGCCTGAAATTGTGCCAGATAAGGCGAAGCGGGAAAACGCTCCTGGCACGACTCGATCTGGTGCATGCCCTCTTCGGTACTCAAGATCGATAACAGGTAAAGAAGAGCTATGTCCTGGGGATGTTGCCGCCAGCGCTCCACGGCATCGGACCAGCTCAGATCCGGCTGAAAGTACTGCGAGAGCTTCGCCGCCTGAGGAAATGCGCTACGCGCTCCTTCAGACCCCGCGGTCGAGGCTTCTCTCAGCGCTTGAAGAAAGGGCTCCGAGCCTTGCGCCTTGCTTAACTTGCCGGCAAAAAACTGGCCGCTGAGCATATAGGATTTGCCGAGCTGAATGAGGGCCAGATCCGCCGGGTAGTCTTTACTTCCCAATATCTCCTGGTAGACAACCGCAGATTCAACCGGCTCGTCAATATCCAGATAGCATGGAGCTACCGCGGAGAGTACGCGCAGATTCTTTCTTTCCTCGCGAAATATTCTGCCCAGCATGGGCCTGACGCCATCCACGTCGCCCATGGCGCATTTTTCCTCCGCCAGCAGCGCATAAGTCTCCGGAACATACCCCTCCTTCAAAGCCAGCGAGTAATAACGCATGGCGTCTGCCGCGCGGCCTTGCATTTGCAGGCTAAGCCCCAGCCCAGTCAGCACTCCGGCGGACGATGGAGCCTGTGCCAGCGCCTTGCGATAGAACTGTTCGGCGGCGGCGTATTGGTTGGCTTCCATGGCCTCGCGCGCGGACTGAAGCGCGGACGGCTGCTGAGCCTGCGCCAGGCTTGCGCTCGACGCCATCAACACCAGAAGCGCCGCCAACAATTGCTTGCGGAAAAAGAACGATAGTTGCAAATAATTCTTGCGCATAACAGTCAAACTCACCCAGGCCATTCAGGCACGACTCACTAACCTACGCATGAACTGCTTCTTTCAAGAGGCGGGAGTGAAGAACCCTCCCTAGCTTCCTCCGAGGGTCCAGTGTTGTCAAGCAAAACGAAGTGGAGGTAGTGGGTCAGTTTGAAGGGTACGGGCTTCAGCCCGTACATAAATCCAGCAATATCAAATGGGCTTTAGCCTCTGAGGGAATGGTTACTCGAACTGACCCACGAACGAATCGGACGGCGGCCTTCCCCTTCAAGACGCACCACTCTGGGCGCGTATGATAACCTTCGTTCGATAAGTTGAAGTGTGGCATCGCGCAACTTGGGAGAGACAAATGAAGCAGTCGCGGCGGACATTTTTGTTAAGCACGTTGAATGCCGCGGCGGCCACGGCATTGGCGCAAGGCGTCGTCGCGCACAAGGGCGCCGCTCTGCCGCGGGGCAAGAGATCCGGCTTGCCTTACAACGCCCATTTTGTCGAAGTGGCGCGAAAAGCAGGAATTGATCACCCCATCCTCTACGGCTCCCAAAACCCCAAAGACTACATCCTGGAATCGATTGGGTGCGGATGCGCCTTTCTCGACTATGACAACGATGGATGGGTCGATATTCTGGTACTGGGCGGGAATAGATTCGTGGACCCTGAACCTGGCGTTACCAACCGTCTTTACCATAACAATCGCGATGGCACGTTTCGAGACGTCACTGTGGAAGCCGGACTTACCAAGACCGGCTGGGCCAGCGGCGTGTGCGTTGGCGATTACAACAACGATGGTTTCGACGATATCTTCCTGACTTATTGGGGGCAAAACGTTCTCTACCGGAATAACGGGAACGGGACTTTCACTGACGTAACGCGCGAGGCCGGATTGCTGGGCTCTACGACACGTTACGGGACCGGATGCGCGTTCCTGGATTACAACCGGGATGGACATCTCGATCTGTTTGTATCTAATTACGTGGGCTTCGACTATGGCAAGACGCCCCGCCCGGGAGAAAAGTCTTACTGCTACTTTCTTAACCTTCCCGTCAATTGCGGCCCCCGCGGCCTACCTTTCGGGCAGCACAGTCTCTATCGTAATAACGGCGATGGCACATTCACGGACGTGAGCCAGGCGGCGAGAATTTCCAGCGCGCGCAGCAACTACGGCCTTACGGTGGTTGCCGGCGATTTTGACGACGATGGATGGCCGGACATCTACGTGGCCTGCGATTCCAGTCCCAGCCTGCTGTTCATGAATAACCACGACGGCACATTCAGCGAGGAAGGCGGAGTGCGCGGTGTTGCCTATAGCGAGGATGGCCAGGAGCAGGCAGGCATGGGGTTAGCTGTCGCCGACTATGACGGCAGCGGCCATCTGGGTATCTTCAAGACAAACTTCGGCGGGGACCTTCCAGTACTTTATAGGAACCTTGGCAAGGCTGTCTTCGAGGACGCCACGCATGAGAGCGGCCTGGCCGTGGACAACCGTTTCGTCTGCTGGGGAACAGGCCTTGAGGACTTCGACAACGATGGATGGCCGGATATCCCGGTCGCCACAGGCCATATTTATCCCGAGCTCGAAAGCCGCTATCCCGACTCACCTTACAAGAGCCCGCTCCTGCTTTATCGCAACCTGGGCCACGGCCATTTTGAGGAGTTATTCGATGAAGCCGGCACCGCCATTCTGGAGCCGCATTCCAGCCGTGGATTGGCCTTCGGGGATTTCGACAACGATGGCGACATTGATATGTTAGTGGTGAATCTGGGCGAGCCGCCTTCGCTGTTCAGGAACGATGTTTCCGGAAAAAATCACTGGATCAAGATCAGGCTGGAGGGCACGGTCTCCAATCGCTCGGCAATCGGCGCGCGCATTGAAATTCTAGCCGGCACAGCGAAGCAGATGAAAGAAGTGCAAAGCCAGTCCAGCTTTCTCTCCTGCAATGATTTCCGGCTTCATTTCGGATTGGGCAGCGCGCTCACGGCCGACGTCTCTGTTCGCTGGCCAAACGGCAAGCATCAGTCCTTGACCGCGCTCAAGGCGGATCAACTCTACACCATCAGGGAAGGCGCGGGCATTGTTGCCAATCGCGGTTGGAAGTGACCGCCGCTACGGATGATTCGCTTCTTTTCTCAGCAACGCGTAAAGAAGCGGCTTTCCGGTTGGTTTCTGGCTGCCGCCATGCGGCTCCACAGTCACAAAGACAGCGTCAATTTCCGACAATTGTTTTGGATCGTCAGACCGCAGCACCCAGCGGCGATTTGATTCGCTATCCATATACAGAATGCCAAGATTCATGGGATGGGATTGCCCGTTCGACTGGAAGTCTCTCTGCCCCCAAACCTGGAATACGCTGGCGTTCTTGACCCCCGGCTGATGATCGAGGTCGAAGGCGTAAAACACCAGCGACTTGCTTTGCGTATAGAAGACGCGGCCGAAAGGCTTGCGTGTGTGACTGTCGCTATCCACATCGAAGACGTCGGCAATATAGAGCTTGCGCGCTCCCATCAGCTCGCGGATATCGCGGTCTGAGGTCAGGTATTGTTCATCGTCCTTGAGGCGGCGCTGCTGATCCTGATTGGTTGCGCGCAGTTCCGTCAGCTCCGATTCCAGCGAGGCCGTATGCAGAGAATAGCGGTCATGATCGGCACGAAGGCTCGCGTAATCCGTCTGCATGGTTCGGTATGCGCTTTCGCTGTCCGATAGGCGCTTGGCGAGCTGGTCGCGTTCACCGGTCAATTGCCGAAGATCCACTTCCCGTTTGCCGTTCGCGCTTCCCAGTTCGTCCACCTTCTCATTCGCCACGATCAATGCCGCGCGCAACTGGGCAATCTCCTGGCGCTCATTCGAGATTTGTTTGTCGAGATCCGAAATCTGTTCAGTCTGCGCGGCCGGCAAAGCGGTAGCTGTCCGCTTTTCCGGCACAGGATTTTGCTCTCTTTGAGTCAGGCTTGCTGACAACCCAGGCGATACAAAATTCCTCCGCTGCCCCATGCGATACGCGCCCAGCGTCAACGCGATAATCAAGCACGCCGCCAGAGAGGCCATTGCCAGCCTTCCGGCGGAAATCGATGGCATCAGGCTCCAGCCACGGCGCATCCCGCTTGTCTTGAAGGGCAAGACTTGTTGCGTTCGCTGGCTGCGAATCGCAGCGGAGATATCTGCCCATGCCTTCCGGTTATCCCATCTCAGGGCTTCCTCTGTCAGCGCATAAGCTTCCGGCAAGAAGGCCATGCCCACTTTGCCGATCGCGGAATATTGATCGTAGATTTCACGGCACGCGGCGCAGAGCTTCAGATGCTGCTCCAGCTCCAATCTTTCCCCGCAGCTGAGCGAATCGGCTTGTGCCAGAGCGCAGAGCTTATTGAACCTCTCGTGATCCACGGGTCCTTCAGTTCGTTCCATGTCGATGATTCCGTAACCTTTCAACCACTGCGCTATGGCGCAGCCGTTCGAGACCCCGATAAAAATGGTGACGTACATTCCCGAGGGGTTCATGAAGACGTTCGCTGATTTCTCTCAGTTCGAGGTCTTCAAAATAGAACAATTTCAACGTCTCGCGCTGGCTCTCCGTCAATTCCTCGAATGCACATTGCAGAAGATCGAAGTCTAGTTTCGCCCCAATCTCCCGTTCCACATCTGCGTTACCCACCAGTGTACCGTCCAACCCGTCCGATTCGATATCCGTGCGGAGATAAAATCCCCTGCGCGATAGGTGCATTTTCCTGTCGCGTGCGCGGCTATAGGCAACCTGAACAATCCATACTTTCGCGCTGCCCCGGGTTGGTTCGAAAGACAATGCCTTTCGATAGATATACATGAAACATTCCTGGACAATCTCCTCCGCCTCGCCGGCATCATGCAAGATGCGCAGCGCAATACTGTAAACCAGCCTGGAGTGCCGGTTGAACAGTACATGCAAGGCATCCGAATCTTCGGCGCGCAATAGCGCCATGAGCTTTTCATCGCTCAGATCGGGAACCTCGACAGGCCGGGAAACTGTATCCAAAGAGTTTTGCAGTGTATCCTGCATTTTTCCGATTCGTCGCGCCGGGAGAAACTCCAGCCTCTCCGACAGAGCGATTCCTCTTACGGTATCTACGTCAGTGGCCAAGGAGTGCAACCTCACGACAACGAACTATACGCCAGCCAATCAAAGATAATCCAGGCAAATATGGCTTCCCCCTTACCCCAAAAATTGTTTCGATTCCGGTGGTACAAATCTGCCGGTTGCGTCGTATGTATAATGGCGTATTGCGAAATCGGTTGGTTTCTTGTCTCCAGTACTTTGGCTCATAACGACTTAGAGCCGCTTTGTAAGCCTTTCGGGGGAGCAGTGCGAAATAGCGCCATAGAGCAGACCGGGAGGACAGCGCGCAGAGGGTTTGCCGCATTCCTGCTCCTTATACTTTCTCCGTTGGTGATGCCGGGGCAATCAACCACAGCATCGCTCACCGGGAGAATCAGCGACTCGCACCGGGCGGTTATCAGCGCGGCCACCGTGCAGGTGATCAACACCAGCACCGGGATTCACTATCATGGCCTCACCAATGAGGCGGGCATATACTACGTTTCCGATCTGCCTCCTGGCGGGTATCGCATCGAAGTTGAGAAGCTTGGATTCATCGCGGTCATCGAGTCCGGCATCATCCTTCACGTGCAGGACGCTCTGGAAGTGAATTTTGAAATGGAGCTTGGCTCCGCGTCGGAAAGCGTGACGGTGGCAGGCAGCGCACCGCGGCTCGATACGGAGTCTTCAAGCCTGGGCACCGTGGTGGAAAGCCGCGAGGCCAACGAACTGCCCCTCAACGGACGAAACGTCTTCAACCTCATCGCCCTGGCTCCTTCCGTCATTCCGCAAGGCAGCGCCACGGGAACTCCGGTGGGGGTAAATCCGTTTGGGTGGGGCAACTACCAGGTGAGCGGCGCATTCGGCAACCAGAGCGTCGAGTACCTTGACGGGCAACCGCTCAACATCACTTACATCAATGTGCCTATGTTGATTCCCATCCAGGATTCGATTCAAGAGTTTAAAGTCCACACCGGCAACCTGCCCGCGGAGTGGGGCAGGTTCGCGGGTGGCGTTATCAACCTGAGCACCAAGGGCGGCACTCAGTTTCTGCGCGGCGAACTCTACGAGTACCTGCGCAATCGAGTCTTCAACGCCAATGACTTCTTCCTCAAGCAGGCGGGTAAACCGCGGCCCCCCTGGGTGCAAAATCAGTTTGGAGCCGAAGCGGGCGGCCCGCTGAATCTTCACCCCGGCGGCCAGGCCAATCGAACTTTTTGGTTTGCAGATTGGGAGGGATTCAGGCTGCGCACCGGCACTCCCTTCACCGCGACGGTCCCGACCGAAGCGGAGCGCGGAGGGAATTTTGCGGCGCTTGGTATGCCGATCATGGACCCATGCGCCGGCAGCGTGCTCAATGCTCAGGGAGCCTGTCCTTCGAGCACTTCAGCGCCGTCTGCATTTCAAGCTAATCTCATACCGCCAAAGCGCATCAACCTCACATCCAATGCTCTTCTTTATCTTTGGCCGCTTCCCAACGCTCCCGGAACGGTCACACCCTCAGGTACCCTCAACAACTTCAATACCGTCGCCAATACGGGCGGAAATCAGAACCAGGTAGTTGGCCGCATCGACCGGGATATCACCGGAAAGCAGAAGCTCTTTGCCCGCTTCAGTTATTGGAATGTGCTCGATTTGCCCATCGACCCCCTGCACAACGGGCTGTGCGAGGATCGATGCCTGGAAAACTACTCAACCAAGGCTTTGGCCGCAGGATACAACTACAGCATCAGCTCGATGACCATTTTCGACTTCAATGCCGGCGTCAGTTATTTTTCCTATCTTCGATCTCCGACCAATGCGAACTTCGATCTGACTTCGATCCTGTGGCCCGCCGCCTACAATGCGGCGATTCCCTCCATCATGCGCACGCCCCCGTCGCCGTGCGTCGCCGGCTTCGCCGATAACATCATGTGCTCCCAGGGGCAGAGCTACATCAAGGATCGCAATACTCAATACAATCTCTCTCCAAGCCTCACTCTGGTGCGCGGACGACATCTTTACCACATGGGCCTTCAACTGGAAACAAGCTACGATAATGCGGCGCAAACGAATATCGCCAGCGGGGCTTTTGATTTCTGCGGAGTTGGCGAACCTTGCTTTACCGGCGAGCCCATGGCCGATTTCTTATTGGGCTACGCTGACAATTTCAGCAATGTCAACAACCATTATTCCGCTCAGGTGGTCGTTCCCGCATTCACCGCGGGGAAGCAGGTATATCGCGCGCTTTACTTCAACGACACATGGCGTGTAACCAATGCGCTTTCCTTGAATCTTGGGCTTCGCTATGAGCTTCAAGGGCCATGGTCCGAACGCCATAACCGCCTGTCCTATTTCGACCCCGGCGCAAAAAGTTACATCAATCAGTTTCTACCGGCGGGATCTTCGCCTGTGATGGGTGACTCGTTTCTGGTTTCTCCGGGCGAGCGAAATAACCTGCCCCTTGCCAAAGACAATATGTCGCCGCGGCTCGGCATTGCCTACAGGCTGTCATCCACTATGGTAGTGCGCAGTGGTTATGGAATCTTATGGATTCCGGACTATATGTCGTACGCCTTGAATCCCAACAACGACATGGTGAATGCGGCCAGTACAACTTACACGGGAACGGTGGATGGAATCCATCCGTATAACACCATTTCTCTTCCTTTCCCAAATGGGATTTCACCGCCGCCCGGCACTTCGCTCGGAACCGAGGGCACGCAACAATTTCTTACCCAGGTGGTGCAATCGATTATCGAGGTTGACCGCGGCAGCCACCCCCACGGATATATCCAGCAATGGAACCTCAGCGTAGAGCAGCAATTGCCTGCGAAGTTCTCATTTGTAGCAGCCTACGTTGGATCAAAGGGAACTCACTTAGCCCAGTATTCGCAGCAGATCAATCAGATTTCCGACAGCTTTTTTTTCGCGGCGGCGGCTCAATTTGCACAAGGGGGACGGCCTGCTGTCGCGCTGCTGAGTCCAACTCCGAATCCATTCTTTGTGAGCGGAACAGCATTGGCTCTCACGGCCCCCACGACGACAATGGGGCAACTCCTCAGGCCTTTTCCCCAGTACACCAGCGTGGAACTCGCGGGGCAGGGATCGTTCAACAGTATTTATCACTCATTCCAGCTCACTGTGCAAAAGCGCTTCCCGGAGGGAGGCTCGCTTCTCGCGGCCTATACAAATTCTAAATTGATCAGCAATACGGATACCCTGACCGCCTGGCTTGAAAACAGCGTAGGACTGATACAGGACAACGACAACCTGCGTGGAGAGCGCTCGTTATCCTCGCAGGATGTTCCCCAGCGCCTGGTGATTAGTTATGCGGTGGACCTTCCATTTGGACAAGACAAGCGTTTCCTGACCAATATTGGCCCCACTCTGAATAAAATCGTCGGAAACTGGGGCGTCGATGGAGTAACTTCATTTCAACGTGGATTTCCGTTAGTGTTCAGCAGCGGCCAGGTAAATGACGTAACTCTCTTCGGAGCAGGCTCGCGCCCGGACCTGCTGCCCTCCTGCCGCAAATCCTCCTCTGCCAGCGGGAACGCCCGTATTCAGGCTTGGTTCAATGAGGCATGTTTTGCCGCGCCGTCCGATTTTACCTTTGGGACGGAACCGCGAGTCGATCCGACCTTGCGCTCCGATGGCGTGGATAATTTTGACGTGGCCGCGTTCAAGAAGATTTTGTTTGGTATGCAGGAGCGCCTCGGCTTCGAGTTTCGTGTGGAGGTTTTCAATCTCTTCAACCGCAAGCAATTTGCACCGCCGAATACGACTTGTTGCACGACCAATAATGGAAACTTCGGCGTAGTCACCAGCACCGACCCTGGAACCAATCCGCGACTTATACAGTTCGCTTCGAAATTGTTTTTCTAATAGCCGCCATTCTCCGCTACTTTTCGCCTAACTGATACGGTATCCCGAACCGCCCAATCTGAATCAATGCCTTGCCGGAAGGAGGCCAGATGTGCAAACTTTCCACCCGGCTTGATCCCGCAATGCGATGCGCCTCCGTGGTGCCCACCGGCGTGCCTGAGGCGGCTTCGTATAAGCGTACGATCAGCGCGTCGCCCGTCCTCACCCAACCCAGCACATACTTCCCCGGTTTCAGTGCGACGCCGCCAATGCTGACCGGCGCTTGCAGAATCAGGTAGTGCGAATACTTGTCCGCTGCCGAGTATCCAGCGGTGATCAGCACCACTCCGGCGATGAACTGGCCTCTGCCATTCACGATGCCGGAGGCAGTGCGCATCTCGGTCTCTATATGTTCCGTTACCACCTGCGCCCGCGCGGGCAGCAACGACGCAAGCTCCGCGTCTGTCGCCTGCCGCCATGCCGTTCTCTGGGCCTGCGCAAGAGGGGATAATAACAGCAGAATGAGTCCTATAAAAATCAGCTTCCTGGCCTGATTTCGTCTCATGGCTTTGTCTTTCTAAGGGATTCGAGCGGAACTATGCCGCGCTGAATAGCCGCCGTCGTAGCCTGCGTCCGGTCCGTCACACCCAGCTTGCTCAGCAAGCTGTTCACGTGCGTCTTCACCGTGGCTTCTGAGATCTCCAGCTCGGCCGCAACATCCTTGTTGCACTTGCCATGAACAATCTGTTCCAACACATCGAACTCCCGCGGCGTCAACTCCTGAGTGCCCATGCGTTCGGCCAGTTTTTCGGCGATCGCCGGCGGAATGTAAGACCTGCCGGCATGAACTGCGCGAATGGTCGTTATCAACTCCTCGCTGGTCATGCCCTTCAGCAGGTAAGCGCGCGCGCCGGCCTGCAGGGCGCGATAGATGTCCTCGTCGCCGTCGTAAGTGGTCAGCACGATGAAGCGCGCCTGCGGCGTTTCCGTGCGGATGCGCTCGATAACCTCTACGCCGCTAAGCCGCGGCAGCCGCAGATCGATCAACGTTATAGCTGGCTGGTGCTTGCGAAACTGCGCGATGGCCTCCACGCCATCCGCGGCTTCGCCCACCACCTCAAGGCCATCCACCACGTTGAGCAGCGCGACCAGTCCCTGGCGCACCACGTGGTGGTCCTCGACAATCAACACCCTAATCGATTCTTTGGTCACGTTTGCTTCCTCACAGTCTCTATTGTCTCTCTCGACGCCGCGGGTGCCCCAGGTCTCGATTCTGAGACCTGGGAAAGAAGCAGCCGCACCGTCGTTCCCGCGCCCGGCTCACTCGTCACTTCAAATTTTCCGCCAATGGACGCCGCGCGCTCTCTCATTCCCGTCAGCCCGAACCGCCCCGGCTGTGGCTCATGCTGGGCGGCAAAGCCACTCCCGTCATCGCGCACCTCCAGCGCCACTGTGTCCCGCCCGTACTCCAACTGGACAAGAAGCTGTTTGGAGGCGGCGTGCTTCTTCACATTATGAATTGCTTCCTGGGCCACGCGCAGGAATTCACGCTCCGTGCCTGGAGGCATCGGCCTATATGCGCCGAAGATGCTGAATCTTGCTTCCAGTCCATGACCGTCTTCGGCCTCCGTCATCCGGCGGAGGCGAACCGGCAGCGTGGTCTCGGCCGAGTCCTGCGAGCGCAGCGCCCAGATGGACTGGCGCGCATCAGCCAGCCCCTCGCGCACAAAATCGCGAGTCGAGTCCAAATGCTTCGACGCCTCCTCCGGCTTTTTCAACCGCAGCAGCTCCGCCAACACCTCCAACTGCACGCTGATGCCCACGTAGCCCTGAGCCAGCGTATCGTGAATCTCGCGCGCAATGCGATTGCGCTCGCCCAGCACGGCGCGAAACTCGCCCTCGGCCTGCCGCAGCCTGAGCCGCAACAGCAGCACGATCACTCCCGCCGCCGCCAATAGCAGCAAGACCAAAAACCACGCAGTCTGATAGTAGCGTGGCCGCAGTTCGAAGGTGAGCGCCGCGCCCGCAGTGTCCCAAAGCCCATCGTTATTGGCGGCCTGCACGCGAAAGGTATAGTGCCCCGGAGGAATGTTGGTGTAATACGCGGAGCGGCGCGCGCCGGCATCGGTCCAGTCGCGGTCGAAGCCCTCCAGCATATAGCGGTAGCGCACCTTCTGCGGCGCGGTAAAACTCAGTCCCGCATAATCGAACTGAAAATGAACATGACCCGCCGGAATACGCAAAGGAGATTGCGCTGTCTGCAATGTCTGCGGAAGATCGTCGACTGCAAAGCGCTCCAATGCTACCGGCGGTGGAACACTGTTCACCGGGAAATGCGCCGGATCAACTTCCACAATCCCCTTGGAAGTGGCAAACCACAATCGGCCGTCGGCCGAGCGCCACGCCGACGGATGACTGTTGGTCGCTGTTTCCTGGCTACGCAGACCATCCGCCGCGCCAAACTCAATCCAGTGCGAGCAGCCTGTCCCCTGCATCGCATTGCCCGCGCCCGCGCAGTCGCAGCGCGCAATCCCATCGCCAGTGGCAAACCACAGGTGCCCGACGCCATCGTCCAGAATGGCGTGGATACTCGTTTGGTCCAAGCCATCATGCTTTTCCGGCGAGAATCTCCGGTCGTCCCAAACATTCCACCCGTGGTCTTGCGTCCCAATCAGCAGCGTTCCATCTCCGCGCGAAAGCAGCGCAGTGATCACGTTGCTTGAAAGCCCGTTGGCAGTCGTATAGTTCGTAATTGCGCCGCCGTTCAACCGCGACAGCCCCGCGAAAGTGGCCACCCACAGATTCCCCGCCCGGTCGCGAACCAATGCTCCCACCAGGTCGCTGCCCAGTCCATTGGCATGAGAAAAAGTCTCCATATGCGCGCCACCGGGCACACCGTTCCTCATAGCCCAGTGCGTCAGCCCGCGCCGTGTCCCAATCCATAGCGACCCATCCGTGTCCACCAGCAGAGAGCGGATGAAGTCGTCAGGCAACCCGTCAGCGGAAGTGAAGGAATCAATCCTGCCCGCGCGAATGCGATTCAATCCATCCGGCGTCCCTACCCAAAGGTCGCCGTTTGGCGCGGCAGCCAAGGAGAGAATCACATCGCTCAAAAGGCCGTTGCCGACCGAGTAGCTGCGAAGCTCTGACCCGCCACTCAATGCAGCGAAAGAGTCTTGGTGCCCCACCCTCGCCACGTTCTTGTCTTTGTGGCTAGGGTGGGTTTCCACTATTCCATTGTTCTGGGGACGTATCGCATTCAGTCCAGCCCCATTGGTTCCCACCCAAAGCGTGCCCGCTTTGTCCTCGACAACAGTCGTAGTTGCGTCCGAAGAAAGCCCCTCTCGTGCGCCGAAGGTGCGGAAACGCTGATCGCGCAGAATATGCAGCCCGCCGGTCTCAGTGCCGACCCAGATGTTTCCCTCGCGATCTTCCATCAACGCCAGCACGGACGCCGAAGCCAGCGGGTCCGTCACCGGCAGCCGTTCGAGTTTCCCTGCTGTCCATCGCACTAGCCCGTCGTTGGTGCCGATCCACAGACTGCCCGTGCGATCCACAAATATATTTTGTATCCGACTGCCGGGAAGCTCCTTTCCGACGATCAACTTCCTTGCCGGACCCCCTCCAAATTCAATCAATGAAATGCTACTCTCGCTCCCGAGAGCCACGCCCTGACGACCGAAGGGTTCCATAAACTGCAGAAATCCCCGGGGAATATCAGGTCCCCACGCAACAAGAGCACCTCCCGAGAGAATCGGATCCGAAAGGACGCCGCCGCCAGCTAGGTTTACTGAGCCGCCGAGGCCGTGTCCCACGAGATAAGGGCCCAAATTGCTTTCGATACCTTGATCCACCCCGTGTCCCTTTGCAAAAACGGCAATTCCCTCAGTAGCCCCAACCCAAAGGTCATCCTCTGCACCCGCCACAATAGAGGTGATTGTGCCTTTCGGCATTCCCTTCACTGCCGGTACAAACTGTTCACCGACCAGATGTGCCAACCCCTGATCTGTCCAAGCCCACACTACGCCGTGCGACGCCTCGGCCACCGAATGTACAGCCCCTCCCGGCAGCCCATCCTTAATGGTGAATGCAGTGACGCTGCCGTCCTTCCACCGCGCCAGCCCCTCGCTGGTTCCAATCCACAGCGCCCCGTCTTTTGTCTCCAGCAAACAACGCACATCGTTTCCGGGCAGCGCCGGCGTTGAATTGCGGTCAAAGGTCTGAAACCCGTTGCCGTCAAAGCGGACCAACCCCACCTCGGTCCCCAACCATATAAAGCCATCCGTGGTCTGGAGCAGCGCCTGCACTGTGTTCTGCGGCAGGCCGTTCTCCATCACCCACGTTTGGCGGCCGTAGTTGGCCAGCGGAGTGGAAGGCTCCAACCCGTACGCGACGAGTCCGCATCCGAGCAGCATTGCGATTGCCAGCAGGCCCCGCAGCGCATCGGCGCGCCGAGTTCCGGCAATCCGCGCCGCGTTCGGGACAGTCTTTCGCGTTGCATTCATCGGGCTAGCGTAATCTCGGGCCACGAAAGTGCGAGCCGGCTTTCTCAAATAGGGTTCATCCTGCGCAAAAAACCGCGCACCTCCACAGTAATTGGACAGGCTCCGGAATGCACAGAAACATGAGCAGATTTTTGCGCGAAAATCCGGTGCGGCCCGCGCCCCAGCCTCGAACCATTGATGGATTCAACGCTCATTCAATAGGCCCAAGACACATCGTGGATTAGCTCATAACCTGAGATTACCTCTGAAAAGGTCAAGCTGTTTGACTTTCGGGTGGTTGCCACTTTGCTGGCGGTCACCCGATTTCTCTTTATGGGCCGCAGTGCAGCCTTAGCCAGGAGCAGCCACGGAAACCTCGCATAAGAGCATCCTCCACCTTTTGGATGAGTCCAGCTCACAGCCGAATCGTATATGGTGATGACGTTACACGTGTGGAGGCCCCCGTGTTCCTGTCGATTCCCCGGCATTCCCCGGCTTCTCCGTCCCCGAATTCCGAAGCTTTAGTTTCATGGAATCACGGAGTTCAGCTCGCTGCCAGGCCGGCGTCCATCTTCCGGCTTGCCGCAGTCGTGTTCTGCGCCGTGACGGTCGCAGGCTCCGGCCGTTGCGCCGCGCAGTCCACCACGCCGGACTCCCATGCTGCCGATACGCAGTCCGACAAGCCGCGTGAAGGCGGCCAGGCTCCCGCCGTTGGAGGAGTCAACACCGGAGGTGCTCACCCGGCTGTGCTCGACAGCGAACGCCGTCCCATCACCGCCGGCGGCTTCGTCAAGCAGGGCCCCGTCCTTTTCCAGGACATCGCACGCCAGGCCGGCTTGACGACCTGGAAGCACATCATGGGCACGCCGGAAAAGAAATTCATTATCGAGGCCAACGGCTCAGGCGTTGGCCTGATCGACTATGACAACAGCGGCTGGCTCTCAATCTATCTTGTGAACGGTTCCACTTATGACGCCGAAAGCGGCAAGGCCGCGCCCCCCAAAGCCGCGCTCTTTCGCAACAATCATGATGGCACCTTTACCAATGTGGCCGAGCAAGCCGGCGTGACTAATGGTCGATGGGGCGTAGGCGTCGCCATAGCAGACTATGACAACGATGGCTGGCCGGATATTTACATAACTAACTTCGGCAAGAATCGCCTCTATCACAATAATCACGATGGCACCTTTACCGATGTGGCCGAAAACGCCGGCGTCGCTCTTGGTAACTGGTCAACTGGAGCCACGTGGGGAGACTATGACGGCGATGGCCGCCTGGATTTTTTTGTTCCCGGCTACGTTCACTATGACCTGGCCAATCCGCCTGCCTCCGGCGAAAAGGGTGTTGCTTACAGCTTTTGCCAGTTTCGCGGCGAAAATGTAATGTGCGGGCCGCGCGGGCTGAAGGGCGAACCGGATCATCTCTTCCACAACAACGGCGATGGCACATTTACGGATGTAAGTGTAAAGGCGGGCGTCGCCGACAAAAGTGGCTACTACGGACTTACCTCGATCTTTGTAAGTCTCAACGGCAATGGCAAGCCCGATTTGCTCGTAGGCGATGACTCAACTCCGAATTACCTCTATCTCAACAAAGGCGATGGCACATTTGAAGATGTCAGTTACGCCTCAGGTTACGCTCTCAACGAGAGCGGGCGCGAAACTGCCACCATGGGCATCGCTGTGGGCGACTATCAGAACAACGGTCAGGTTGATCTTTACGACACCACTTTCTCCGACGATTACAAACCGCTCTATCGCAACGATGGCGACGCCAATTTCACGGACATCAGCTATCAGTTGGGGATTGCCGAGCCTACCGTCCCTTTTCTCGGTTGGGGCACGGCATTCCTCGATTACGACAACGACGGCTGGAAGGATCTGATTCTCGCTAATGGCCACGTCTACCCAATCGTGGATAAGGAGCCTTGGGGAACGAGTTATGCCGAGCGCCCGTTACTATTTCATAACATCGGCGGCAAGCAGTTCGAGTTGATGCCCGCCGTCGAGGGAACAGCGCTCGCCCAGACCTATGTTGGCCGCGGCCTGGCGGTCGGCGATCTATTCAACGACGGCAAGCTCGACGTGGTCATCAATAATCTCGATGGCGTCCCAGCGCTGTTCCGCAACGTCTCGGCTGACAAACATCATTGGATCGAGCTCAAGCTGATTGGCGGTTCGAAGAGCCCGCGTGACGCTGTCGGCGCCACTGTTTTTATCACGGCCAATAATATGCGCCAGCGAGGTGATGTTATCTCTGGTGGCAGCTATGCATCTACAAGTGATCCGCGCCTGCACTTCGGCCTGGGCGATGCCACCGTAATTGACGAAATTGAAGTACATTGGCCAAACGGCGCCAAAGAGCGTTTCGCGGCTGCGCAGATTGACCGCATCGTAACTCTGACGGAGGGGCAAGGAATGAAACCTTAGAGCGCATCGTCCATGGTTTTGTCTCCATCTCCCTCCAATTCTTCTGGAGCGTCTTACCCCTTCCAACGCCGGAGGTCAAGCCCGATGAAGTTCCAGAGCATTGCAATCCGACCCGCGCTGTTTGCCCGTCGCGCGCTGCGCATAGTCGGCCTTCTCATGCTTGTGGCGGCCGCCTGTTGCGGCTGGATGGCGTGGCGAGCGGAAAGTGCCTATGCGACCAACGATGATCCGAACGCCTCCGCGCGATCGGCTTATTCGAAAGCCATCAAAGAGCACTACAATTCTCGCTTTGGAGTGGACCAGCCGTTTCTCCCTTCTAATGCTGTCACGGACACGGGCGAGTTCATCAATCTCAAGAGCTTCCCCACTGCACAATATTGCGGCCATTGCCATCAGGAAGCGCACGCAGAGTGGCGCCAGAGCGTACACGCGAATTCTTTCCGCGCTCCCTGGTACGTCAAGAACGTCAATGTGCTTCTTAATGGAAAAGGAAACGAGTATGCGCGCCACTGCGAAGGGTGCCACAATCCCATCGCGCTCACTTCCGGCGCAATGACCCAGCACTCACCCATCAATCGCAGCTTCGACGCGGACGGCGTCACTTGCTCCGTGTGTCACTCTATTCAACAAGTCGATACGCGCGGCACCGGGAGTTATGTGCTCGCTCAACCGGCAGTTATGGTGGATGAAAACGGAAAGCCTGTTTACGGCGAAGTTTCCGACAAGGAGATATTGGCTCACCTCGACCGGCACTCCAAAGCAGTTATGAAGGATTTCTACCATACCAGCGAATTCTGTTCCGCCTGCCACAAGGCCGCATTGCCCAGGATACTGAATGACTATAAGTGGCAGCGTGCCATATTTTTATACGATGAGTGGCAGCTTTCTTCCTTCGCCAAACAGTCGCCGCTTCCCTTCTATGTCAAAGATCAGGTTTCCACTTGCCAGACATGCCACATGAAGCGGGAAGAAATTCAATTGCCGGACTATGGCTCCAAAGACGGCAAACTCGCCTCGCATCGCTGGCTCGGGGCCAATACTGTCCTATCAAAGTATTACGGCTACGACGCGCAGATGGAGAAGACTATTGCTTTTCTGCGTAACGGAGTCTTGAACGTGGATGTTTTCGGAATCGAACGCAACGGAGGCAAGATCATTGCGCCGCTGGGGAGTGAGCCGTTCGAGATCACACCCGGCGACGAACTCACCGTTTCGATTGTGATTCAGAATAAAGGTATCGCTCACAGCCTTGTGCCCGAACAGCGCGACTTTTACGAGAGCTGGGTGGAATTCGAGGCCAAAGACGCGTCGGGCCGCACACTGATGCATTCCGGCGCACTGCGACCTGGAGGCTCACTCGATCCCCGCGCGCATAGCTTCACAAATCGATTGGTCAATGCGCAGGGCGGCTTGAACGATCTGCATCAGGTCTGGAATACAAGGGTCGTTGCCTATAACAACACTATCCAATCCGGCCGCTCACAGATTGTTCGTTATCAGTTCATGTTGCCCGCGGGCGCCGCCGGGCCAATTAGCCTAACCGCAAAGGTGAACTATCGCCGCTTCAATCAGCACTTCATCGATTTCGGCTTGGATAAGCACTACGAAATGCCGGTGGTTGAGATCGCCGCGCGTACCCGCACTATTGCCGTTGGTTCCAATTCGGTAGCTCCGCCCGACCCGCAGGATAACAGGGATTGGATGCGCTGGAATAACTACGGCATCGGCCTGCTGGATGCGCAGCAGTATGCCGAGAGTGCGCGCGCCTTCAAGCGTGTTACCGAGATGCGCCCGGACTATGCCGACGCATACACCAACGTGGCCATCGCCGACTCTCAATGGGAACGTTTTGACGACGCGCGCGCCAGCCTGGAAAAGGCCTTACAACTTGCGCCCCACAACGCCCGCGCGCTCTATTACCTCGCGCTGGTCGAGCGCATTCAAGGACATCTCGACGCCGCCGTCAACGATCTCCGCGAGGTGACGGCGCAATTCCCCCGCTCGCGCGACGCTCATCGCGAGCTCGGCTTCTCTCTCTATCAGCAGCATAAGTACAATGAAGCGCGCACTGAGTACGAGACGTTGCAATCGATTGATCCCGACGACCTTGCGGCGCACTATATCCTCTCTATCGTTTATCACCGGCTGGGCATGAAGGCCGAGGCCACGCGCGAGGCCAGCTCCTTCGCCGACCAGAAGGACGATCCGACTGCCAGCACCTACGCGTTGGAATTCCTGCGGAAGCATCCGGAGATTACTTCAGAGAGTGTGCCGTGGCACATACACAGCGATTTGACGGCCGAGCCCATTGTGGCCGGAGGGACCACTCAATGAGGTTGTGGTTGACTGTCCCTCGCTTGGCTCTGATTTGTTCCCTCGTGTGCTTTGCGTCCACACGCGGTCAGCGCGAGCACGGCGCTTCACTTTTCGCCACCAGCGGATGTATGCATTGTCACGCCATCCACCACGCCGGCGGCAGCAAAGCGCCCGACCTCTCCGGCGTGGGCAGAAGGTTGAACGAAATCCAGATGCGCCAGCAGATCGTCAGCGGCAGTATGCGCATGCCGCCTTTTGGAGATGAGTTGCAATCTTCAGAACTCGCCGATCTGCTCGCCTATCTGCGCTCCTGCCGGGACAAAAAGGAATAGTGCGTTATTCCTGGAAGGCGCTTCATTGCGGCACAGTTCGGCTATCAGAGACTCTCATTGTCACCTGCTCCCGAATCGCCTCAGCGTGGCTCGCCGGTCGGCAGAAAGGCAGCTCCGGAAATCAGGTTTCCCGAAGCCAGCTTATTTCTCAGCCGCTCTGGATTGGCGCCGCTGAGACATTCAGCGGCCACCAGCATTCGCAGTGCAGTGGCCGGTGTCGTTTCCGGCTGGAGCCGGAATATCCACGGAATATTGATTGAGGTCAGTGTTTTATCGCTGCTCAGCGCAATCACGGGCACAAAACTCTTGAGCGCCAGTTGCTCGGCCAGATGAGCTGCGTCGCGGTCCAAAGCAACGATGGCAAGTGCGTGTTCGTCCATCAGCGCATGAACCAGTTGAGTTGAGGCCGCGCCCCAGTTCTGATCGCTCGCCACAGGCAGCAGCTTCCACGCCCGCCCTTTTGCTGCACCGAATGCCAACTCCGCCTGCACCTCAGGCGACTCGACAACTTCGGCCGCCTTCGGTCCGAACAGAACGATGTTTACCGGCCCTGCCGGCACATCGGGCCGGTGCGGTCCAGCATAGTCCACGCCATCCTCACCCACGCGCGCATAGGGCGTATGCGGCGTCGGCGGTGCGACAGACACCGGCGCCTCTGCGGGTGGCTGCGCCGCAGGTGTCTTTTCCATCGTCGCGACCTTATAGGCGATGGCCCCGTTATGCACCGTGCCCAGGTATAAGGGGGCCGTATTCTTCTGGTTGGGATCGAAGACCATGTGCCCGGTCACGCCGTCGTATTCTTCTGTATCGGCCAGCGCATCGTGAATCCGCGCGCGATTCAACCCCGCCTTGCAGATTGAGTCGAGCAGCAGACTCATCGTGTCATAGGCCATTGAGGCGAACTGCTCCGGCTTCTCCTTGAAACGCGCCTCAAAGCGCTTGTTAAAGTCGATCCAGCGCGGATCAGTGCGCGTGGGGTCGTAAGGATACACGGCCTCAAATCCCTCAGCGGCATCGCCAGCCTGGGCCACCAGTGTGTCGCCCAGCGTGCGAAACTCGCCAAAGACGCGCTGCTTCATTCCCTCGGCTCGCATCTGCTTCAGGATCGTCGCCGCCTCCGGTTCGTCTGCAACCAGCAGGACGGCGTCCGGACGCGAACTGCGGATCACTCTAAGTTGCCTGGCATAATCCGTGTCGCCCGGCTGAAAGATCTGCTCCATCACGACCGGATGGCCCAGCCGCCGCGAGGCATCCAGGAACTTGCCAAGGCCAAAACGACCGTATCGGCTGCTCGACCTGAGAACCGCCACGCGTTTCAATCCTAGCTCGGTATAGATGTGGCGAGCCAGCGTCAGATACTGTTGCCGGTCATCCTGCATCGTGCCGAAGTACCACGGAATGGCCGTTTCCGGAACGGTCGGATCGGTATTGGCCGAACTCACAACCGGAAGCTCCGCGCGCAGAGCCACGCGCAGGGCGATGTGCGTTGACTCGGAGTTGATCGAGCCGAAGATGGCCCACACCTGTTCGTCGTAGGCCATCTTCACGGCTTCATCGGAGGCCGAACCCCAGATCGCCGGTTCAGTTGGCCGGACTTCGCCATAGACCGCCGTAGCCTGCCAGTTGTTGTAGTCATTGTGGAGCATCAGTTTGAAGGGCTTGCCGCCGTAGCCGCCGCGCGCATTCGCCTCTTCCACAGCCAACTGCGCGCCATGCAACATGCGCAGTCCAAGAACCGATTCCGAATTGTGCTCGATCGGCCCGAAGAAGCCGATGCGCACCTCGGTGAGATCCTTTGGCTCGGGAATATCCCGCGCCGCGCCGACATAAATATTCGGGCGTGTGTAGTTGAGGTCATAGGGCGCCGCAAACTTGGCATAGGGTTTCATGTCGGCCGGCTCGCCCGCATAGGGCGTCACTTCGCGATCACGCGGCGGTCCCGGCGGATGAGCTCCGCACTCGCACACCTTCGCGCCGCTGACCGTATCCTTGCCCATGTTCTGTCCCGTGAGATTCGGGGCGGCGAACGCGGCCAATATGCCCACCGCAACCAACAACGATCCCTTGCGCATGACAACTACTCCTTGTTGCAGCAAGCCTTGTCCGTACGGAACATGGCTATAGCTTCGATCTCGACCAGCAGTTCGGGACGGCAAAGATGCGCCTGGATGCCGGTGGACGCTGGCAGCGGATCGAGTCCCTGCTCTTTGAAGAACGCAGTGCGTCCGGCATTGAAAACGTCGTAGTCGCGATCGATGTCCCGCAGGTAGCAACTGGTGCGCACAATGTCGTGCCAGGTGCATCCTTCCGCCTCAAGAAGGCCGGTGATGTTGTCGAAGGTGCGCCGCAATTGTGCGGGAAAGTCGCCGATGTGTACGCTGACGCCGTGCTCGTCGATGGAGGCAGTGCCCGAGATCAACAGAATGGCCACGCCTCCGATATCGATTCTCATGCCGCGCGAAAACGAGCTCGGCTTGGCATAGGCGTAAGCCTCGTTGAGCACACCGTGATTGGTTATGGCGCGCTTTTCGATAGGCGCGTGTGCGATGGCTTCCAGAATGTCTGAAAATGCATTCATGATGATGTCTCCTGATGTTCTCTGATCATTGTTGTCGAATTCCGTGACTTAAACCCTTGGCGGTCGCAACCCAGATATCGTCGCCTTGAAAATCGATGTAGAGAATGTAGTTATGCGCCGGCGCTGTGGTAACCGTCACCGGAGTTACATTCCCCGCTGCGTCCCGCACCGTCATCTCCGGCTTGCCGTCTTTCATCGAGGGGCGATAAACGGCCCAATTGACGCCGTCATAGTATGCCAACCCCTTGTCGGTGCCAAACCAAGCTCGCTTGCCGTCCACGCCCTTTACAACATTGGTGAAGTTAGAAGGAAGCCCGCTGTCTTTTGTGAGGAAGTTATGCCAGTAGCGCCCGTCGTAGTGGCTATCGCCAAAATATGTGGCCGCCCATAACACTTTGTCCTTTTCCATATAGCTGACCGAGGTGACGATCTCGTGGATCAATCCCTGATCCTTGAAGAGCACCATCTCCGTCTCTCCGTCTGGATCGTCGTACTTGTCCCACTTCCCGGTCTTCTGATCGTACTCAAGAACTCCGCTGCCCCAAATGCCGTAGTAGACCTTTGTCGGTGTGGCAGAGACCGAATAGGACCATATCTCGAACATCGGCGTGTTGCGCTCGTTATAGAGCGACCACTCGTTGGTGTGCAGGTTCAGGCGGCAGGCGCCGGCGGCTGTGGCGATCCACACGTTCTCGCCTTCGACTGAAACGCCATAGACAACATTGTTGCTCAGCCCCGAATTCAACTGCGTGAAACTGTCGATGTGGCCACCGGAGATGCGGCTCAATCCGCCCATCGTCCCAGCCCACACGTCGCCAGTGCGCTTATCCAGAGCCAGCGAGATTACCGCGCGATGCGCAAGACCATCCGTGGTGTTATAGGTCTTCCATGAATGATTCTCGTAAACCGCGAGGCCGTTGTCCGTGCCCGCCCAGATGCGGTTTCCATCCACCAACACCGCATACACGTGATCGTTGGGCAGGCCGTTGGCTGTCGTGAAGTTTTCAAAGCGAAAAAGCGGCATTCTCGGCGCTGCTGGCGCCAGCGGTGCGGCAAATGCCATTGGCGCGATAATAGCCATTGTTCCGGCGGCCAGTAGCATTGCGAGCTTATTGAGCCTGTTCATCGCGTCTTCTCCTATCGAGACCTGAGATATTCGACCAGGTCGTTCAGCTCATCCTTGGTCAAATCGTTGGTCCGCCCATGTTTATCGTCGGGGTTATAGACCGTCCATATCTCCTCAAGCGAGCGCGCCGATCCATCATGCAGGTAAGGCGCGGTGAGCGCTATATTGGTCAACATCGGCGCTTTCAGCAGGCCTGTGTTGTCGTTGGGCTTGCGCGTCCCCACATCGAAGATTTTCTGGTTGGTGCCCTTCGGGCCGCTGTGGCAATAGGAGCAGCGGTTGTATTCGGCAATAGGCTTCTTGAACTTGTCCACCGCACGCTCGAAAATCGCTTTGCCGCGCTCCTGCGCCGGCGACAGCTCACCGTCTGCCAGCCGCCAGCGGTTGGGGCGCGGAGGCAGGCTGCGAATGTAGACTGCGAGGTCCGTAAGCGTCTGGTCGTCATAATTCTCCGCGCGCCAAAAGTATTTTTCCGTGCGCGGGCCGCACTCAGTCGGTATATTCGGATTCGTTCCGGTCCACTTATAAGGCTCGGTATCCTTGATATCCTCAAGCAACTTGTTGTCCACAGTGTTGCGGCCAAAACCATCCGGCTCCAGGTTCCATGTCATGCCGTCGAAGGTGGAATCAATGTGGCAACTGGCGCAGCCAATCTGCCCCTGGAACGAATAACGCGATGTATAGAAAGTCTGCTCGCCGTGGCGCAATGTCGAAATTTCTTTCGGCCCGTTCAGCTTGATAGTTGCAGCCACGCGATTCGAGCGCGTGTCAATCACGCTGATCGTATCTTCCAGCCGGTTGGCGATGAATAGCTTGCGTCCGTCGCGGCTCAGCGTCAGCCCGCGCGGATCATGACCTACAGGTATGTGCGCCACAACATAGTTCGCGCTGGCAGAAAGATCCTGCGCGAATGACGTTGGCTCCGCATGAGGCCGCGCGTGAATAAAGCGCAGCAGGCGCGCCACGTCAATCACCGTCACCATCTCCGAGCCGCCACAAGTTACGTAGATGCGTGACTTATCCGGCGCAATGGCCACGCCAAAGGGCCGCGACGCATAGCGTTCCAGTTCGTCCAGCGGCACTTCGACCGGCTTGCCCACATCCGCTCCAAACAACTCGAGCGAATAAGTGAAGGCGCCGCCGTGTTCCAGATGAGCCAGCGTCACGAGATTCTTGGGGTGATACTCGGCCACCACACCCAAGCGGCCATCAGCAGACAGCGCCAGGTGAAAGACGCCGGCAATTCCGTGCAACGGCATACGATCGACCACTACCGCACGCGCCGCATCGATCACGGTAATCTCCGACTCCGGAGCCGTGCGATTGTCCCGCTCTGTCCGCACCCGCGAAGGATTCGGATAGACATGCGTCGCATAGATTCGGCTTCCATCTGGAGAGAGCGTCAAATAGCTCGCGCCGCGCCCGGCAAGCAGCCGCTTTTCTTCCACGCCCGTCTGCGCATCCAAAACGGCCACATCGTTCGAGATTCGATTGGCCACAAACAAATGCTTGCCCGCGCGGTCCTCGACTGCGCCGGACGGCTCTGCACCTACCGGCCAAGTTGCGGTCACGGCAAGCGTCCGCGCGTCGATCACCGACAACGTGTCATCCCACGAGTTAGTCACAAACAGCCGCGCTCCGTCATGCGATAGCGAAAGCCCGCGTGGCACGCGGCCCACCGCGATGTTCTTGATGACCGCAAAACTCGCCGCATCCAGCACGCGCACCTGTTCGCTATCCTGACAAAGTATGTAGAGACGCGATCCATCGGGCGACAGCAAAATCTCGAGCGGCGAAGCATAATCCTGCATCCCGCTTTCGTCCGCGCGCACTGGATGATTGATAGCGGGCCAGAATAAAAGCGTCAGCAACGCCACAGCCAGGGCCGCGAGCCCAGTGCCCACTGCGGTCTGAAGACGTTGGCTCACTTCAGCTTCCTTTCGCCTGGCTCTTGCACCGTGAGCACCTTATCCACGCTGAGTTTCTCCAGCGTCTGCTCAGTCCCGCTCGGCCAGTGAACAATCAGCTTGTCGATAGTAGTGGCTGCGCCCAGTCCGAAGTGCAGACGTTCATCGTTCTGCGAAAGATAGCCCGAGCCGGTTACGCGTTCCGCCGTCTGCCGTTTGCCCGCTGCATAAACCTCAACGCGCGCGCCAATCCCGTCGCGATTGCTCTTTGTGCCCACCAGATTGATCTCGATCCAGTGGCCGGCATTCGTCGAAACATTGTGCAGCAGCGTTCCCTTCGCGCCCAGGTTCACCACGAACGCATCCACTTTGCCGTCGTTTTCGTAATCCCCAAAACAGGCACCGCGTGCCGTTGTGCGCTCACTCAACACTGCTCCGGCCTCGCGCGAAACGTCGGCGAATTTCCCCTCGCCCAATCCGCGAAACAGCGTGTGCTCCTGCGGGATCAGATGAATCAGTCCGCCGTGAAAAATGAGAATGTCGAGCTGCCCGGCGTTGTCGAAATCGTAAACGCCCGTGCCCCAACTGACGTATTGCGCGTTAGCCTGCGAAACCCCATTGGACGCGCCGATGTCTTCAAAGCTCATCTTCCCCGTGTTATGCAGTAGCCGGTTGTAGTGTCCGTCGGTCACCCACAGATCCAGCACGCCGCGACCTTCCAGATCGGCGAATACCGGCCCCATCGACGAAGTCGATTCGCCATTCTGCCCGAAGGCAGTACCCGTATCGTTCCCGATTTCCTCAAAGGTTCCGTCGTGCTTGTTGTGGAAGAGGAAGTTCTCCGTGCGGTCGTTGGCGACGTAAATGTCATCCCATCCGTCGTTCGAAATCCGCCGCCGTCACGCCCATGGTGCGGCCCACATAAGCGCCGATGCCCGACTTGTCGGTCACATCCGTAAAGGTTCCATCGCAGTTATTGTGATAGAGCTGATTGGTTTCGCCCTCGTAATCCAGCGGTCCCGGATAGTTGGTCGGCGCGTAGAAGGCGCGATACTTGGGGTCAAACTTTACATAGCGGCCCACAAACAGATCGACACATCCATCCTTGTTGTAGTCCAGCCAGGTGGAGCTGATCGCCCAGCCGTCCACCTTGATGCCGGCCTTCTCGGTCACATCGGTAAAGTGGCCATTGCCGTCGTTGTGATAGAGAATCGTCTTTCCGTAGCCGGTCACCAGCAGATCGATATAGCCGTCGTTGTCATAGTCGGCCGCCGTCACCGCCATTCCGTACATATCAGGATCGAGTCCGGCTTGCTCCGTAACATCGGTAAAGTGGCCGTTGCCGTCGTTACGATAAAGGTGATTATGCGGCGGCGTTGCCGGTTTCTCTTTCAGCGGATAGGGATGCATCGAGTCATCCAGCGGCCGTCCGTTCACTATGTAAAGAGACTCCCGCCCGGAGTTGTTGTAGTCGAACCAGATGCAGCCCGCGCCCGTACCCTCCAGCAGCGATCCCAGTTGCCGCGACCCAAAGCTGTGGACAAAGTTGATGCCCGCCTTGTCGCTGGCGTCTTCAAAGCGAATCACCGGCGCAGGCGCGGCAGAGGTCGCATGCGCGGCAGGCGCTGTCTGCGTCGCGGATGCAGCCGGCGCTGGAGGTGGGGTTTGTGCCGCCGCCACGGTAACCACGCTGAATAAAAGAAGAAAGCGAATCAACATTCTATTTGTCCCCCGGCGTTTTCTCGGGTGTTGCTTCCGTCCGTGCCGCACCCGTCAAATCAACCGCCGTCGTCGTACGCAGCAATACATCAGGCACGCGATTCTCCGAGGAGCGCTCCGGTCCCGTGTGACAGCCCACGCAGATGCGCTGCTCGCCTCGCCGTATCCAGAACCATCCGTGTTCCCGGCGTAGCACAGCACCTTTTTCATCGAGCAACGCAAACCGAATCGGCTGGTCCGCCGGAACTTTGACGAGAAAAGATCCATCCGCCTCCACCGCCGCCGCGCCCGTGACCATCGTCTTGCCGCCCGTAGTCATCGTCTCCAGCCGCACCGATGTGGGAGCCTTTTTCAAATCCCCTTCTCGCGAGAGGCGCGCGTCGAGCGCGAGCATATTTGCGTAATCCCACGGATGCAAACCTGAGGGATGCCGCCTTGGCGCGGTGCGTGGCGCCAGCAGAACTGGCTCGACAATATCCTTCCCGGTCGCGGCAAAGACTGTTTCGAGCGCCGCCGCGCCTGTCTTCCACAACTCGAGCGCAAACCGCGCGCCTGGGCCTGCCCGCGCACTTACCAGCCAATTGCCCTGAGCCATCTCTGCCATCGCACCCGCGTACTCCGCGCGCGGCGCATCAATTTTCACTTCGTGGGCCAGCTGCGAAGTGAACCGCGCCAGCGAATCTCCGTGCGTGAACACCACGTCGCCCGAGGCCAGTTGCGTCCCGCCCCAGCGCGCCCGCCCGTGATCGCAGCGGTACGACTCAACGCCCGAGCCATCGGCGTAAACCAGATACAG
>Ga0224526_1000180_pt1 | contig 31947 bp, 23 predicted proteins | sample CBST25metaG_FD_179878 | JGI IMG/M metagenome (GOLD analysis project Ga0224526, IMG submission 179878) | Peat soil microbial communities from Stordalen Mire, Sweden - C.B.S.T-25 | ecosystem: Environmental > Terrestrial > Soil > Wetlands > Peat | place: Sweden: Norrbotten County, Stordalen Mire...
TATTTATTTTTCTGAATGATTGCAGATTAATTTGGTTATCGGGAGGCGGCGCGAAAGGCGCGCTCAAATCCGCCGATTGATTTCTCGATTCTCTCCAGCGGAATCGTCAGCGACAGGCGAACGTAACCGGCGCGCCCAAAGCCGACGCCGGGAACCGCCAGCACGCCTTCGTTCGCCAGCAGCTTAGTAAACGCAACGTCGTCGGGGATGGGCGTCTTCAGGAAAATATAGAACGCGCCCTCGGGCCGCGGCACCTGGTAGCCGATCTTCTGGAGCGCATCGCAAAGCACATTCCGCTTGTGCTCGTAAGGCGCAACGCTGGTTGCCTCTTCCGCCACTTGCATCTGCACGCGCTGCCAGAGAGCGGGCGCGCTGACAAAGCCCAAAATGCGATTGCTGAAGGTGCAGGCGGCGCGCAGGGGCGCGGAGTCCGCAATGCGCGGCGACAGCGCCAAGTAGCCGATGCGCTCACCCGGCAAGCCCTGCGACTTGGACCACGAGCTGCAAATCGCCGTATTGGCGATGAACGAAGAGACCTCGGGCTGCCGCTTGCCGTCATAGACGAAAGCCTTGTAGGGCTCGTCGCTGATGACGAGGATGGGATGATCGATCTCGGCCAGCATCGTTTGCAAGTCGCGTAAGACGCTTTCCGGATACACGCAGCCGGTGGGGTTGTTGGGCGTGTTGACGATGATGGCGCGCGTGCGCGGAGTAATGGCCGCGCGGATGCGCTCGATGTCCGGCAGGAACGACGCGTCGGTTTCGACCTGAACCATGCGCCCGCCGTGATTGGCGATGTAAAACTGGTACTCGGCAAAGTAAGGCAGTAAGACAATCACTTCGTCGCCGGGGTCGAGAATCGATTTCAGAATCACGTTGCAAGCGCCCGCAGCGCCAACCGTCATGAAAACATCCTCGGCCGCAAAGTCCAGGCCAGTTTCCTTTTGCAGCTTGCGGGCAACGGCCGCGCGGGTTTCCGGGTAGCCTGCATTCGGCATATAGCCGTGCGAGCCGGGAAGATTGCTGGCAACAACGCGTCGCAACGCCTCAACCACCGCCGCGGGCGGCTCGACATCTGGATTGCCGAGCGAAAAATCGAAGATCGCGTCGGCTCCGCGCTCGCGTGACAGCCGGACGCCCTCCTCAAACATGCGGCGAATCCAGGAGGAGTTTTCAAGTTGCTTCGAAATGGCTTTTGATACGGGCATGATCGTGGGCCTTCTATAAGAATTCTGATCAGAACTGATGATTTCTTTTATTTTATTCAGGATTTTGGTGTCATCACAATCTGCGACCTCGGTTACGGCCCATTTATTATTCTCGGGTATTGATCCAATAATTCGTCCGCTGCTCTTTTCGATAATCCGGAAGCGAAATTCGGAAACCACTTGGCCATTGTCAGGTCTAAATTGAACATCAAACATCGGGAATTGATTGATAACGACATCCCGGATTCTTTCCCGCTGAATTATGAATGAGTCCTTAATACCCATTGATTTCCTCTGTTTCTCGAATCGGATAGTATTCGTTTTGAATGGTTGGTTGTATGTCAAATCACTCTCGCACGCCGTTCTCCCTTTCAAGCTTGACGATGCCCATTGCTGCTTCTTCTCTCTGCGCAATATCTCCTTCTAATACATATTGCCCGCTCGGATCCCTTGTCTCAGCGATACCAGTAACAGCCCTGCGATAATTTATGAAATTAAGAAGATGAAACAGTAAGAACTGGCAAGCTACTAATCCGATTCCAAAAAAATACCTTCCGTTTGCCCACAGAGCCAAAACACAAATTATTGAGGTCCAAAAATACCAATTCCACAATCTTCGCTTTACTTCTGAATAGCGAAGCGGTTGCTGAAGACTGTTGCGCAACCCGAACATTGCACTGTAAAGAAACCGGATTAAGAACAAAAAAAGTTGTAGGCAGAGAATGGTTATCGCTACCCAAGAAAGATGTTGTTCTTCCATAATTGCAACTCCAGCGCTCATTGACAGTATCCACAGCACGACTCAAGCCGTGCCGGACACAATGCTGACTTCGGCACGCACTTGGCTACTTCAGCAGTTCTTCGCTGGCCACCAGGTTGATTCCGGCAGTCTGCAAGCGCTCAATGGCGGCATCCGGGTCATTGAAACGGAAAATGATAATCGCCTGGTCGCCGCGCATGTAGGGGAAGGCGTACATGTACTCGATGTTGATGCCGGAGCCCTGCAGCGCCTCCAGCACGTCGGCCAGCCCGCCCGGCCGGTCGGGCACTTCGACGGCCAGAACCTCCGTCACTTTGACGATGAAGCCCTGGGCCTCAAGCAGCTCGGCGGCCCGTTGCCAGTCGGCGACAATCAGCCGCAGAATGCCGTACTCCTGCGTATCCGCCAAGTAGAGAGCGCGGATGTTGATGCCTTCCTTGGCCAGCAGGCGCGCGGGCGCGGAGATGTGCCCCGGCTTGTTTTCGGCAAAGAGCGAAATCTGTTGAATCTTCATACTGTCCGCCTATCGATGACCCGTTTTGCCTTGCCCTCGCTGCGTTCGATGGTATGCGCCTCAACGAGCGAAACCCGCACGCGGATGCCGAGCACGCGATCGAGAGAGTGTTGCAGCTTGTCGTGCAACTCCTGCATCGCTCCGATTTTATCGTTGAACATCTGCGGCGTGATCTCGACCTGCACTTCCATCTGATCCAGGCCCTGGCTGCGGGTGAGGATGATCTGATAGTGCGGCAGAGCGCCTTCGACGGCCAGCAGCGCCGTTTCCACCTGCGAGGGGAAGACGTTGACGCCGCGAATAATCAGCATATCGTCACTACGCCGGCCGATGCGGCCGATGCGCCGCAGGATGCGCCCGCACTCGCACTTGCCCGGCAGAATCCTGCTCATGTCATGCGTGCGATAGCGAATCATGGGCATGGCCTGCTTGCTCAGCGTCGTCAGCACCAACTCGCCCTCAACGCCTTCCGGCAACGGCTCGCCAGTTTCCGGATCGACAATCTCCGGATAAAAGTGATCTTCAAAGATGTGCAGGCCACTGTGACGGCGGCACTCGCAGCCGACGCCCGGCCCGATGATTTCCGAAAGCCCGAAGATGTCGAAGGCCTCGATGCCGCTCAGCTCTTCAATGCGCTGGCGCATGGCGTCGGTCCAAGGCTCCGCGCCGAAGACGCCCGCGCGGATGGGCAAATCCTTCATGTTCACGCCCATTTCGGCGGCGCGGTCGATCAGGTGCAGAAAATAGGAGGGCGTACAACACATCGCCGTCACGCCGAAGTCCTTCATCAGCATGATCTGCCGGTCGGCGTGGCCGCCAGAGGCCGGAACAACCGTCGCGCCCAAGCCCTCGGCGCCGTAGTGCGCGCCCAGGCCGCCGGTGAAAAGGCCGTAGCCGTAGGCAACCTGAATAATGTCTCCGCGATGCAAGCCGCAACCAGCCAACGCGCGAACCAGCACGGAGGTCCAGACGTCCACGTCTTCCTGCGTGTAGGCAACGACGATGGGTTTACCCGTAGTTCCGCTGGAGGCGTGCAGACGGACCACGTCTTTCATGGGGCTGGCAAAAAGCCCGAACGGGTAGTTGTCGCGCAAGTCGCTCTTCTGCGTGAAGGGCAGCTTAACGATGTCCGCCAGCGAACGAATGTCGTCTGGCGTCAGGCCCAGCTCGTCCATGCGGGAGCGGAAAAGCGGAACGTGCTGCCAGGCGCGCGCGACCACGGCTTGCAGGCGCTTCAGTTGCAGAGCGCGAAGCTCGTCCGCCGGAGTGTAATCCGGCACGCTCAAGGGATGACAGTCAGCAGCGCTGGTTTCCAGAATTCGATTCATCATTTCTTTCCGGCGGCCCGGCCGAGAGAAAACGACTGAAGATTCGCTTCGTGCAGTTTTTCAGGCAAATTGCGCTCGATGGCCGCGGTCCATGCTTCGACGGAAAACTTCAGGTGGCAACTCAGAACGCCCAGCAGCGCCACATTGAGACTTTTCTTGTTGGGCAGGCTGGAGGCGTCGATCACGGAAGGCTCAATCAGAACGCCACCCGGGGCGAGCGAAGCGCGATTCACCTCGACCTGATCCGGCGCAATCACGAGCAGGAAATCCGCCCCGCCGGTGGGCACCATCGGACTGAAGACGTGCTCGCCGAAGCGCACATCGCTCGAAACGGAGCCGCCTCGCTGGCTCATGCCGTGCACATCGGCCTTTTTCACGTCGAGGCCGGCCGCAAAGGCCACGTCGGCCAGAATGTCGGAGGCCTTCAGCACGCCCTGGCCGCCGAGTCCCGCGATGACAACATTAGTTGTGCTCATTGCACCTCTCGTACTCGCGAATCGAGCGGGCTGCCAGCAAGCAGTTCCGGCGGGCAATCACGACGGAAAGCTCCGGCTTGTCCAGGCAGCTTTGAATCAGATGCTCGAATTTCTCCGGCTCTGCCGTGGGGTCGATCACATGAACATTCGTCACGCCCAAAGAACGCGCCAGATTCTCGAAGATGACCTTGCCGGTGGCGGCGTGATCCAGCGTGCGCCCGGTTCCCGGGTGCTCTTGCAAGCCGGTCATGGCCGTGGTTCCGTTGTCGAGAATCAGCAGCAGGTGGCCGGTCGGCGGCGGGTTGTAAATCATCTCGACCAGGCCGGTGATGCCGCTATGCACAAAAGTGCTGTCGCCGAGAACGCTGACGACGCGCTTGGCCTCTTCCGGCGGGAGAGCGTGGCGCAATCCCAGCCCGACGCCGATGGCCGCGCCCATGCAGACCAGCGTGTCCATGGCTTCGAAGGGCGGCAGAACGCCCAGCGAATAGCAGCCAATGTCGCCGGCGACAATGCAGTTCAGCTTTTTCAGTGTTTCGTAGGCGGCGCGATGAGGGCAGCCCGGACAGAGCGCCGGCGGCTTGCCCGGAGCGCGTTTCGGCTCGGGCGTTTCATCGCCCTCCAGAATGTGGCGCACGCGCAGTGTGTTCAACTCACCGAAGCGGAAGATTTCCGGCGCGGCCTCGACGGCAATGCCCGCCGTGCGCGCGGCTTCCACCAGATACGGATCGCCTTCTTCGATGACAGTACAGAGATCGACGCTCTCGGCGAAAGCGCGCATCTTTTCGATGGGCAGCGGATAGGTCATTCCCAGCTTCAGGACGCTGGCCTCAGGCGCCGCTTCGCGCACATATTGGAAGGCTGCGCCCGAAGTGATGATTCCCAGCGAGGACGATCCGACAATGGTCTGGTTCAGCCCCGACTGCTCGTTCCAAGCAGCGATCTGCGCCAGCGTTTTGCGAAGCCGCACATGCGCCGGACGCGCGTAGGCGGGAATCATGACGCGAGAGGGAAAGTCGTGCTCGAAATGCGCCGGGCCGGACGCGGGAATCGTCACCGTTCCGCGCCGGACAATGGTTTTGGAGTGGCAGACGCGCGTCGTCATGCGCAGCAGAACCGGCACTTGCCAGCGCTCGGAAATCTCGATGGCGCGCAGAGTGAACTCGTAGGCTTCCTGCGAGTCGGAGGGCTCCAGCATGGTGACGCCAGCGGCCAGCGCATAACGCCGGTTGTCCTGCTCGTTCTGGCTGGAAGCCATGCCCGGATCGTCGGCCGAAACCACGATCAACGCCCCGTCGAGCCGAATCTTCGCCACGGTAAACAAGGGGTCCGCCGCGACATTGAGGCCGACGTGCTTCATGGTGACGATAGCGCGTTGACCGGCAAAGGCTACGCCGGTCGCAACTTCCAGAGCCACCTTCTCGTTGGGCGCCCACTGCGCTTTTCCGCCCAGCTTGTCGAAGTTTTCCAGAATTTCCGTCGAGGGCGTACCAGGGTATCCCGTGCCGAGTTTGACTCCGGCGTCCAAGGCGGCCAGGGCGACCGCCTCGTCCCCGCTCAGCAGGGCCAATGCATTCTGTTGCTGAAGAGAATTCAAGCTGAAATCCTAAGATTCTAATGTCTGTCTGGTAGTTTACACGACCGCAAAAGCCATCTGCCGCGCTGAAAGGCAACGCAAGGCGGGATCAACAATCGACCTGTCGCGCATCTCTGCTGGATGCATCGCGATGCCGCCACCCAGTACAACGGAATGCCGTAAGGTTGTCTGTCGGATGTTGGCTGAGTGATCCGCGACAGGTGGAACTTTACACGATACAAAATTGTGTTGCTAGGGCCTGTAGATCACTCCATCGATCTTTATATCCGAGCACCAAAAGCAGAAGCGAACGTTCCTATTTGGTGCGATATCAGCAAGATCCATTTTTCGCCAATAATGAATACCTACACGGCACAACAGACCGGTTACTGCGCTGGATTCATGTTCTCTGTTAGGCCACAGTCGCGCTAACGAATGTGCCAATTCCACATCGGAAGGAGTCTTGTTGGGCACATGCAGCATTCATTTCTCCCATCCAGTGCCACGATAGAGAACGCAACCTGTCGGTTTCCTATGCTCCAAGAGCATTTGTCGCTTTATTTGTTGGACACCGAGACCAAAGAGAATGTTCCATTGAGTCCGATCCAGATTACCCCATTGTCGGATGCCTCCTGCTCGGTCACTTACGTGATTGCCTGGCGGCATCGCGTTCTACAGGGTGGCGGAACTGATTGTATTGAGCAACCTCGCGAGTCATGCGACAATTCAGAGAGCAGGAGAATAGCGATAAAAACCGGCAATTTATAATAAAGAGCTGAACGAAGCGCGAAAGTGGCGGAATTGGCAGACGCACCAGCCTTAGGAGCTGGCGGGGTAACCCATGAGGGTTCGAGTCCCTCCTTTCGCACCATATTGACAGCAGCTCTGCCTCCCAGCCCCGGCCGGAGTAATCTGGAGGAACCATGAGCACATCTCCGCAGCAGCCGCAAATGAACCTCGTCCATTCTCCCGATTACCGCGAGAGCTACGCCAACAGCGTCCAGATTCGCGTCAGCGTCTGGGACTTCCAGTTGATCTTTGGCCGGGCTTCCAGCGAATCCCCGGACCAGATCACGATTCGCAACAGCGAGGCGATCTTTCTGAGTCCCCAGCAGGCCAAGGCCCTGTGGAATATGCTCGGCCAGAACATCGCCCAGTATGAACACGCCTTTGGCACGCTGAACCTGGAGCCGCAAGGCCACACCTTCGAGCAAGGCCCCGTCAACTAGGCCCCGGGAGCGATCGCTTGCGCTGGAAACGACTCATTGAGCTGCGCCAGGATGCGCCTATTCCCGCCTGGATGATCTTCCCGGTGGTTTTTGCGGTGCTTTACGCCAGCCACTTTACCCTGCTTCGTCTGCCCTACTACTGGGATGAGGCAGGCTACTATGTTCCTGCGGCGTGGGACTTTTTCCGCACCGGCTCGCTGATTCCCTTCAGCACGCTGACCAACGCGCATCCGCCTCTGCCCAGCGTCTATCTGGCGCTCTGGTGGCGGGCTTCGGGCTTTCTGCCCGAGGTCACGCGTGAGGCCGTTCTGCTGGTCGCGGCCTTTGGCCTGACGGCTGTTTGGCGTCTGGCCATGCGCCTCGTGAATGTAGCTTCGGTGGCCTTCTGGACCGTGGCGCTCACCGCTCTTTATCCAGTCTGGTTTGCCCAAAGTTCCCTGGCCCACGCCGACATCTTTGCCGCCGCTTGCACGCTGTGGGGGCTGGTCTATGCTCTGCCCGCCCTGAACCGCGAGTTGCCCCGCAAGCCCTGGGCCGCAGCCGTGTGGTTTTCGCTGGCCGCGCTCTCCAAGGAAACCGCCATCGTCGTTCCGCTCGCCCTGGCTGCCGTCGATCTTTTCGAGAGCCGCCGCGCCCCCGGAAAGGCCCGCACACGGCTCTGGCGCGAGGCCGCATGGCTGGCCGCTTGCACGCTGCCGCTAATGGCCTGGTACGGCTTTCACTACTGCAAAACCGGCTTTCTCTTCGGCAATCCGGAGTTTCTGCGCTACAACGCCCAGGCCAATCTTTCGCCGCTGCGCATTCTGGCGGCCTTCGGCTACCGCCTTCTGCATCTGACCGCGCACATGAACCTGTTTTTGCCGGTTGGAATGGCCCTTGCCGCGCTTGTGCTCGACCTGCGTACTGGCGACGACGGCGACCCGCTCCCTGGCTTGGACGCGCCTGCCCTGCGCCGCATTGCCGTTCTGCTCTTGGCGAATGCCGTTTTTTTCAGCATTCTGGGCGGCGCGCTGCTGACCCGCTATCTGCTGCCGATGTATCCGCTGGTGCTGCTGGTGGCCGTGACCGCCTTGTATCGCCGGGTTTCTTACTGGCAAGGGCTGGCCGCAGTCTCCGCCGTGGCGTTTATCGCGGGGCTCTTCATCAATCCCCCGTATCGATTTGCACCGGAAGACAATCTTTCCTACGCCCGCGTCATCCGCCTCCATCAGGCCGGCATCCAGCAGCTTGAAAAGCTCTATCCCGGCTCGACCGTGCTCAGCGCATGGCCCCTCAGCGACGAGCTGATGCGCCCCGAGCTGGGGTATCTTCAGCAACCCTTCGCCGTTGACCGCCTGGAGGATTTCACCGCCGGGCAGATTGCTCGCGCCGCTCAGGAGCCGGAAAAATACTCCACGGCGCTGGTTTTCAGCACCAAGTACGATCCGCCCTCGCTGCCGCTGAGCCTTGGCGCGAAGGGCGAAGCCGTCGACGAGCACTACTTCGGCCTCCACCACGATTTGTCGCCGGAGGTCATCGCCCACGAACTCCATGGCGACCTGGTCTGGAAGCAGGAAGACCATGGCCAGTGGATTGCCCTGATCCGCTTCAACCGCCAGTTTGACGCGCGACTGGAAGGCGACTGGCTTGCGGCGCACGGCTTGACGGTGTATCTTCCGGGTCATGCAATGGGCAACTCCTAAAGAACGGCGAAATCTGGGCCAGGCGCGGCGCAAGCAGGTCGGCCGACAGCAGCATGACGAACTGAAACCCAAGGCGCGGCAATTTTCCGCCGCGGAATTGCTGGCGCGATCGATGCAGGGCCGCCTGCCCACGCTCATCCGGCTCAAGTACAAGCTGATGGCCGCCTCGCCCTTCGGCTACTTTCGCGGCGCGGTTCCGGTGATGGCCGCCGACCTGGCCGTGCTGCCCTCGACCGGCCTCGCGGTCCAGCTCTGCGGCGACGCCCATGTGCGCAATCTGGGCGCATTTGCCGCTCCCGACGGACGGCTGGTCTTCGACATCAACGACTTCGACGAGACGATTCGCGGGCCATTCGAGTGGGATTTGAAGCGCATGGCCGCCTCCCTGGTGCTGGCCGGACGCGAAGCCGGCCACAAGGAATCGTCGGCGCGCGCGGCCGCGGAAAAGTGCATCGAGCGCTATGCCGAGCAGATGCGCGACTTTGCCCGGATGCCCTCGCTTGAAGTGAACCACTTTCAGGTGCACCGCCTGGGGCAGGTTGAGCCCGTCCACGATGCGCTGCTAAAGGCCGAGCGCGCCACGCCGCAGCACGCGCTGGAGCAGTTGACCGAGTCCGAATCCGACCTCTCCGGCGCGCCACGGCTTTTCAAGCAGCAGAAGCCCACGCTCACGCGCGTCACCGGGCGGCAGGCCGCGGCGGTTCTGGCCGCGCTCGGGCCTTACCGCCAGATGCTGGAGCCCCAGCGGCAGCATCTTTTGTCGCTCTATCACCCGGTGGATGTGGCTTTCAAGGTCGTCGGCACGGGCTCGGTGGGCCTGCGCGACTACTGCGTCTATTTCGAAGGCAATGGACCGGGCGACCCGCTGTTTTTGCAGATCAAGGAGGAGACGGCCTCTGGCTATGCGCCCTATCTGCCCGACGCGCAAGCGCCGCACCACAACGGCCAGCGCGTCGCCGAGGGACAGAAGGCGATGCAGGTGCAGTCCGACCCGTTTCTCGGCTGGACGCACTTTGGCGGGCGCGACTATCTGGTGCGCCAACTCAACGATCACAAGGGTTCCATTGAATTGGGCGATCTGGCCGGGGGTGGTCTGGAGGCCTACGCCGAGGTTTGCGGCGAGTTGCTGGCCCGCGGCCACGCGCGCTCGGCCGATCCGCTGATTCTGGCCGGCTACATCGGCACTGGAGACGGATTTGCCGAAGCGCTGGCCAAGTTCGGCGCCGCCTACGCCGATCAGACCGAGAAGGACTGGAAAGAGTTGAAGCGTTCAGGCAAGGGCGGAGTGAAATGATGATTCAGTTTTTCTGTTTGTGAAAAGCGGCCCCCCCCGGAGCCCCTTTGAAGAACGCCGGAACGAAGCCTTTGCACAGGTTCTGAAGCCAATCGGTTTCTACTTCGTCTCCGGCGCGTAATAGCCTTCCCGCGTGACCACGGTCAGGTCGCTCTTGCTGGCCTTGAGCGCGATCTTGTGGAAACCGCCTTCCTTGTCGACTAGGTCCGGCGTGTAGGTCAGCAGATACTGGCCGCGCAACTCCTCTGCGATCTGGCCATAAATCTCTTCGAGGTTGTCCTTCTTCTTGGCCTCGAAACAGCGCCCGCCGGTGCGCGTGGCAATTTTCTCCAGCACCTTCTTGCCATCCACTCCCGGCTCCTTCTGGCTGCCGCCGCCGCGCCCTCCACCACCACCGGGATAACCGCCGCCACCCCCAGGGTTGCCGCCGCCACCGCCCGGCCAGCTCAGGCCGCCGCGATGTCCGCCGTTGCTGCCAGGGAATCCGCCGCCGGAGCGCTCCTGCTCGCCCTTGAAGTAGATGGCGTAAACGGCCACGCCGGCCCGGTCCGCCGCGTCCACCGCGTCGTTCAGGTCCATCTTGCTGCCACGGTCCACGCCGTCGGAAAAGACGACCAGCGCTTTACGGCCGTCCTTTGGCTTCATCAGCTCGTCGGAAGCCAGGTAAATCGCGTCATAGAGCTGCGTGCCGCCCCGGTCGCCGCGCCCCGGCCCTCCGCCACGATCCTCGCCGCCTCTGCCGCCGCGATCGCGGTCCTGGCCGCTCGACTCCGGTTCCTGTGAATCGTCCTGCGCGCGCCGCGACGGCCCCATCTCATCCAGTTCGTGATGCAATTTGTCGCGTGAGCTGGTGAAATCCTGCAGCAGCTCGACCTCGCGGTCAAAGTGGATGAGGAAGGCCTGATCCGGAGTGGCATTTGGCTTTTCCTGCAACATCTGGTCCACAAACTTGCCTGCGGCCTTGCGCTCGTTTTCCATCGCCCCGGAAAGCGAGCGGCTGGTATCCACCAGCAGGCCCAGCCGGAAGGGCAGGTTGCTTTCGCGGGTAAAGCTCTTGATGGTCTGCGGCCGCCGGTCTTCAGTCAGCGTAAAATCACTGATCTTCAGATTGGTGACCAGCTCGCCCTTCTTGTCGCGCACCGTGACGGGCAGCACGACCTCGCGGGCCTGGACCTTCAGCGTGGCAACCGGCTGGCCGGCGGCAGACTGCTGGGCCGGAGCCGCTGCGGGCAGAGAAGCCAGGGTCAGCATCGATGCGGAAAGGCAAAAAACAAATCGGATTCGCATGGCGGTTAAAGTGTACACACTTTCACTTCATTAGACGAGGCTTGCCGCGAACCGTTGAGGGACTTTCTCAAGCACAATCTTGCAGCTTTTACGCAATCAGCCAGGACAGCATCGTATCCACAGGCCCTGCGACTCGCTTCGGCAACATGCCAACCAGAATCCTGAAGCGGTTGCCGTCTTCCGGCTCCAGCACGCGCATCAGATAGATCAGCACGAAGAGAACGACCAATGCAGCGCTGCCACCGCACAGGATCGCCCACACCGAAGACATCCGCACGGCAATACCATAAGCGGTCAGCGCGGCCACCACGCTAATCACGGTAATCTTTGCCGTCTGTAACCACGGCAGTTTCACCTTGTAGAGATGGATGCCGACGGCCCACATCATGCCGACGGCCGTAACTTCCGCAGCCCCGCTGCCGATGCAGGCGCCCACCGCGCCGTGGGCCGGAATCAGAATCCACGCCACGCCAAAATCGACGATGCCCGCCAGAGCCGTCGACACGATGACGAAGCTCTGCCGCTCCGTGCTCTGCAAAAGGCTCTGAATCGGGCTCATGAAGGCTTTCGGCATGCACAGAATTGGAGCCAGCAGGACGACCATGGCCGCTCCCCGGTACTGGTTGCCGTAAAGAATCAGCAGTGCCGGCACCGCCAGAGCAGCGGAGATAAAGTGCAGCGGGATCGAAGTCAGCGCCAGATAGCGGAAGCTCGACGCCGTCAGGTCCGCCAGCTTGGATTTGTCGCGGCCGTACTGCGCAAAGATCGTCGCTCCGGTTGCCGAGCCGAAGATCGATGCGCTGATCAGCAGCCGCTCGGCCATGTTGAAGGCCACCGAATAGTACGCCACCTGCCGGATGTCCGAGCAGAGGTGTTTCAGCAAAATGAATTCCGACCGCTCCCACACGATCAGGGCGACAATCATGCTGGCGATGCTCTGCCAGGCAAAGGTCATCATGCGCTTGTTCAGCCCCTCCGGCTCAATATAGGCAGTATCCCAGGCGAAGATGCGCTTCATGGTCGGCACAATCCTCACCAGAAAATCGACCGAGCACATGAGCAGCGTTGCCATGCCGACGCCGACCACGCCCCATTTCAGCACGACTGTGGCGGCAATGGCGATGAAAAACACGACCGTGGAAACGACCGAGGCGGGCATATTCGTCGACAGCTCTTCGGTGGCGACGTTGGCCTGCGCCGAAATGGAGTTGACCATCGAGGGCCAAATGCTGATGACGATCAGCGCCGAGGCCAGCTTGTACTCTCCGGCGGCGTCTTGCAGCACCCAGAAGAGAAGACCGGCAGTGGCCATGGTCGCCAGGCCGGCCTGCAACAGCAAGGTGCGGCGATAGATGAACCTTGCCGTTCCCCGGTCGCCCATGCCGATGAATTCGGCCATGTATTTCCGCGTGGTCGAGGGGATGCCCAGTCCGCCCAGACGGCCAACCATCGACGAGATCCACGTGACGTAGATGATGTAGCCCATCTTCGACGGGCCAAGCGTGCGGGCAATGGCGATCGACGTAAAGATGGTGACCACAAAGTTGATTGTGGTTTCCAGGCCGTACCAACCGGCATTCCGGACGATGGTCTTTGTATTGGACATATCGATATCAGTTCTGATCCGAGAAGCGGGTACGCGTTTCGTCCGGTGCGAGTCAATCGGCACGCAAAGGGTGCCGGCGGCGGTGCCTGTGCGTGCGTTGCTCTAGGGGAATCGCAGCCAGGAGCATGGATTTCTTTGAAGGAATTGCCACGCCATCCGGATCTCTATGGTTACTGTATATCATCCATCGCGACAGGCAGTTCAGCCGAACCGGAGGCACTTTTGCGGCCGGGGAGCGACCATTGCGATTTTCGGGCAAAGGAAAAGCCCGCTGACTGAGCGGGCTTTAGCTTGAAAGATTTGGTAGCGCTACTGTCTATCGAAATGTTGATCTAAGCAATTGATAATAAGAATAATACATAGTCATACGTGTAAGAGTTGCCCCATAAGTTGCCCCCAGAATTGCTTACCTACTCAGGAGTGTTTGCTTTCAAAGCAGCGCCAACCTCTGCCCGCCTCCACGAACGGGCAGAGGTTGGCGCATTAGGCAGCATTGCCGTATTGGCTGGCCGGTAACCAGCGGTAGAGCGTAGGTACACTCACGCCCAAGGTTGCGGCCACGTCCCGCGGCGGGGTGCCGCCGGTGAGCAACTTCAGGGCTACTGCTGCCTTCTCTGCGGTTAGTTTGCGCTTGCGGCCGCCGGTGCGGCCAAGTTGGCGGGCCACATCCAACCCGGCTTTCGTCCGCTCGGCATTCAGTTCCCGTTCCATCTGAGCCAGACTGGCCATAACGTGAAAGAAGAACCGGCCCGATGGGGTGCTGGTGTCAATCGAATCCGTAAGGCTTTTAAAATGGATTTCCCTCACTTGCAGAGCGTTCACTAAATCCACCAAACCCTTGACAGTGCGCCCTAGGCGGTCCAGCTTCCAAACGCAAAGGGTATCGCCCTTGCGCAGCACTTCAAGCGCCTGAGTGAGTCCGGGACGCTCGACACGGCTACCACTCAGCTTGTCACTGAAAATCCGTTCACAGCCGGCTTTGTTGAGAGCATCGTCTTGAAGGTCCAAGTTTTGATCCTGAGTAGAAACACGAGCATAGCCGATGAGCATTGTGTTATTTCCTTTCTCGAAACTCATCTCACGCTATCATAATGAGAATTTCGTTTCAAGAACTATTTTCGAGAATTTCAACCTCTTTAGAATTGCGCCTAGACTGCGCCTCTAGAATTGTTCTCACAAACCAAGGTTTTCGAGAACGGAATTTAGAGAGATTCGGAACGGTTCTATGCTGTCTCGCGCTACAGGCAGAGCGGCGTACTGGTGGCTGACGTCGCGGATTCTGGTCGTTTGTGGAAGGAAGAACCTGCATGGCCCCAACCAGCCCCCTGTCAGACGGCCCGCTCTATGTTTCCGGTGGTCGGAGGTTGTCCGGGGGTGAGGGGTGCGGCATGGGCTCTGACGCCTTTACCTTCGCAATTGTCAGCCAAAATAAGAAATGAAAAGCGCAATCTTTGAAATACGAATTTTATTTTAGGGGGAAATATCTGCCGGGCAGGCGCAATTTATCCGGGCGCAACTTTTCGTATTTCAAGCGCGAGCCGGAACGAATGGAAAATCATTTTTGAGAAAAGTAAGCGCAATCTATTTGCATTTTCAGTAGGCGGCGCACAGTCCAGATTCTGGATTTTATCTTGCCCCGGAGGCACCAAAGCCCCGCAGTGTGTAGTGGCGGGACTTTGATGAAACACCACCCTGAAGTTATCGGGACCACATGAGAAGCACGAATACGTGAATTGGACGGACGCCCTTTCCACGCTCATAGTGTCCTCGTTTTTCAGGAAAAGCGCAACGGCAAAAATAGGCGTTGCGGCTGACGCGGAGATGTGCCAAAGTGGCGCTGTCGGGGGTACAGAAGCATGAGCGCATCCGCATCCATACGCGCACGCGTCAATCAGCCACTCATTGAGGCTATCCGCTTGGCCACCGAGGTTGAGCACCGCGAGTGGTGCGCCGTGCAACACGGCCGCCGCCAGCAGTCACCGCTCTGGGCATTTTGTCGAGAGCTGCGGCAGTGCCCGGAGCTGGCGGATCTGGATGGCAAGGCCGCACTGACCAAGGTGCGCGCGACACTCAACCACACCGGTGCATCGCTAGAGGATCTCCTGCCAGACTGCAAGGATGCGGCCATCGACTTTTTGACCGTTTGGAGGCATACGGATTTAATCGGCAGCTTTGCCGCGGCGGTGCGCGCCGCGGACAATGAGCCGGAGCCCATCGCGCATGCTATCAGCGTCAAATACACGCGCTTTTGCCGCGTCTGTGCGCAGCTTCAGCGCGGCAAGGGTGACGAGCCCATCATCCTTGCGGTCGCGGCATTTGCCGAGGCGTTGGGCGTGGATCGCCGCACCATTGCGCGATACAAGCAGCAGGCCGAGGCCGATGGCTTGCTGGTGCTGGTGGCACCGGCCGAGCATCAGGCCCACAAAGCAGCGCGCTACCGTTACGTGGCTGCCGGATAGTCTGGCAGCCCCACTTCGGGAGTCTTCCCCGCCTACTCCCCGACTGTGCCTGAAACTTTGCGCCAAAATGTCCCGTGAGGTACATGAGGTACTTGAGTCTCTTGAGAGCCTTGAGAAGCACCTCCCTTCGGTCGGTGCCATTCCGCTTTTTTACTGAAGAACGTAAAAAAGTGGAATGTTATCCAGACATACGTCAAACAGCAAGCAACTTCCCACACCGAAAGCCATAACATCTCAGACCATCCGCCAGCCTACTTAAGCTCCAACTCAAGCAGAGGCAGACGATTCAATCAACTCGCACTGTGGTGTAGGTTCCGCGTTGCAGCGATGGAAAATTGTATGGAGGGAGAAAGGCCTTTGAGCCTCGTCCAGCTTTTTCACCATCACATCGCTGAAGGGCGCAGCTTTGGCGTAATCTTTCGATTTGTCTTGATACTAAAGACAAAACGATGCAATTTACCTGCAATGGGGCCGGAGTGCAGTGCATCGAACAGATGCAACGGCCTTGCAACTGCAAGCCACTCCAGAGTGCCCCCTTCGGAGAACAAGCAACAGCTCAAGACCAGAGATGGTTCTTGGGCCGTTGCTGTTTTGGAGGCGAGATGGCAAACCGGCAATTACTCCGGCGGAACTCGAAGATCGACGCCAGCGGCAAGCCGAATGGCGAGAATTTAGGAAAGAGTATTTGTACAGCCAAAAGGCTTTGAGCGAAGCACTGAAGATCAGCTTGCGCGAAGTGCAGTACGTCGAAAGCGGCACCGTTACGCTCACGTTCACCAACCAAAAGCATTTTCAAGATTTGAAGACTCAGTGCAAAGCCACGGCGAGAAAGCAGGCGGCATGACAATCTTGCGAGCAATCGAACCACCGGAAACAGAACTAGCCGGAGGAAAGATCATCGAAGACGCTGCCAACCGTTTGGCTGAAGCGCTGAGTCGGTCCTGTCACTTGACTGAGACTTGCGCTTATCGGAGCTACAGCGGGAAGATCACCGCCGAGCTTCAGCTTGACGGTTTTGACCGGACCAAGGTCACCGCATCGGCAGTGGTGGGCAATCCAGACCCTGCGCGGCCAAGCGTGCGTTTTGAAGTTGCGATACCAAACGCCACGCCTTCCGCGGTGCGTGAACGCGGCGATCTGACAGCGCCGTCTCTTGAACGAATGCCAGCACAGGAAAAGCGGTTTTACACGCCTCACCAGCCTAGGCAAAGAATTAGCACAAACAAAAATCGAGATACAAGCCCGGCCGTTTTTAGCGAATAAGCAATGGACCCAAGATTGTGACCTGTCCCCGGAAAGCTCTGCCAGTTGAAAAATGCAAGCCAAACCGGGTAACTTAAGTTACCGCTGAATGAGGAAGAAAACGCAGGTAAGTTTGACAGACGAAAAACAGTCAACAAAGCACTGGATTGGGTAGTCGCGAGACCTTGCAGGAGATACAATCGGTAATCAATGGGGGCTTGCCTGCCTCAAATACTGGTAATCATCTATCTGGTTCGTTGTATCGGTTCGATTACGTCACTATGATAGTTGTGGACTTGGAAGATGTGACAAAAGCATGTCTTTAATCCCGGAGGCAGTCCAACGGATGCTTTAAAATTAATTGCACATGTCAACCCAGAAGATTCACGGATAGTCCATCTTCTCAAAGAGCATATTTTCGCTGTTTCACAGTTAGCTGAAAAGATGTCCGAAGAGTTTGGCGCCGCCGAGTGGGGTAAGCTGGCTGGTAGTTGGCATGATCTTGGAAAGTACAGCCTTGCCTTTCAGAAGTACATTCGTACTGCCAGTGGCTATGAAGCGAATCTTGTCGATGCAACTCCCGGGAAAGTCAATCATTCCAGTGCCGGTGCTCTTTATGCCGAACAGCAGTTGGGAGCCTTGGGTATCCCCCTCGCATATCTTATTGCCGGTCACCATGCGGGCCTGCCCGACTGGTCTGCCGCCGATGGTGCTGGCAATGCTGCACTCGAAAACCGTTTGAAGGAAGGAAAGAAGCAGGGGTTGCTCCATCAGGCAATTGAGGTTGCCCCGGAAAACCTTTTGAAGGCGCAACGCCCTGCCTTCACGCCAGACAGAATCGGTCGAACTGAGGGCCTTCACTTGTGGATTCGACTGCTCTTTTCCTGCTTAACGGATGCGGACTTCCTGGATACGGAAGCCTTCATGGATGGTGGAAAGAGCAAGCAGCGTGGTACTTATCCAGAGATTGCCTCGCTGCTTCCGCGATTCAATCATGCGATGGAACAGAAATCTCAGTTGTCTAAGCCATCACTGGTCAATCAACTCCGCGCAAATGTGCTCCAGCAGTGTCGGGAGAAGGCCGTCGGAGCGCCTGGGTTGTATACGCTGTCCGTGCCCACGGGCGGAGGCAAAACGCTCTCCAGCCTTGCCTTTGCGCTCGAACACGCGATTCGCCACGGCAAGCGCCGCATTATTTATGCTATTCCATACACCAGCATCATCGAGCAAACAGCAGATGTGTTCCGGGGTATATTTGGTAACGCCGTTCTCGAACACCATAGCAATCTCGATGCGGACAAAGAGACACCACAGAGTCGTCTAGCATCTGAAAACTGGAATGCTCCGCTCATTGTGACCACCAATGTGCAGCTATTCGAGTCACTCTTTGCTGCGCGCACCAACCGTTGCCGCAAATTGCACAACATTGTGAACAGTGTCATCATCCTCGACGAAGCACAGCTTTTGCCGCCGGAATTTTTGCAACCAATTCTGGACGTGATGCACCTGCTGATCGAGCATTACGGCGTTACGTTCGTGCTTTGCACCGCAACACAACCGGCTCTGGGCACACGTCAGGATAGCTTTGGCAAAACCTTGTTGCGCGGTCCCGGCGAAGCCGCAGAAATAGTCTCCGGCACAGAAAAGTTATATGCGCAATTGGAACGCGTGAAAGTGACCTTGCCGCAGGACTGGAATACTCCCGGGAGCTGGGACGAAATTGCAGACAGAATAACTCGGTATCCATCCGTGCTCGCTATTGTCAATACGCGCGCCGACTGCCGGGAGCTACATCGTCGCATGCCGCGCGAAACAATTCATTTGTCCGCGCTGATGTGCGGCGAGCATCGCAGTTATATGATTAGCAGGATCAAGCAGAGGCTGAAGGACAAACAGCCTCTGCGCGTCATCAGCACACAGTTGATCGAAGCCGGGGTCGATGTGGATTTTCCTGTGGTCTTTCGTGCGCTTGCCGGACTGGACTCGATTGCGCAGGCAGCGGGGCGGTGCAATCGCGAGGGAAAACTGGAAGGCAAAGGACAGGTCTTCGTCTTTATCCCGCCGAAACAAGCACCATCCGGGTTACTGCGCTTCGGCGAAGATGCCTGCAAAACAATTCTGCGTGACCGCCCGGATAATCCTCTGACACCCTCTCTGTTTAAAAACTATTTTGCGCAGTATTACAGCAAAGTAGGCCAGGAAGGACTGGATAAGTATCGCATCGCTGAACTTTTGACAAAAGATGCGGCACAATGCAGGATTCAGTTCCGCACGGCGGCGGAAAAGTTTCAGTTGATTGAGGAAGACGGCAGCGTTTCGATCATTGTTCCGTACTCGAATCCCGAGAATCCACAACGCGATAGCCGTCCGCTGATTGCGCGGCTGCGCAAGGGAGAAATGCATCGCGACTTGCTGCGCCAGTTACAACGCTTCGCCGTTACCGTACACAAGCACGAGTTTCAGTCGCTCTTGAATGCTGGAGACGTTGAACCACTTCAAGAAGGTCTCTGGGTTCTGAAAAACGAAACGGCGTACAGTAACGATCTTGGCTTGCTGGTTGGCGAGGCTACCAACCCCGACCCGGAAAAGCTGTGTTGTTGATTTAGGTACATCCTGATAGATTTCAATTGCCATACTATATCCGCGGTGTTTCAATCCTTTTACTTAAAGTTTTTCTCGAGATCTGTCAGGAGGCGCAATGCCTACCCGCTTCTGCTTGGAAGTTAGCGGAGAGTTCGCTTGTTTTACACGACCGGAGATGAAGGTTGAACGGGTAAGTTACGACATTATCACACCTTCCGCGGTGCGAGCCGTCTTTGAATCCATTCTGTGGAAGCCTGCCATCCGCTGGCAACCGGAAAAGATTGAGGTGCTTGCGCCCATTCACTGGGCCACAATACGGCGCAATGAAGTGGGAAGCAAGCTCTCCATGGCCAACGTGAGAAGCGCCATGCAGCACGGCACCGGCGCTCTGGCCCTCTACGTGGAGGAGGAGCGGCAACAGCGCGCCAGCCTTTTGCTGCGCGATGTCCGCTACCGCATCACCGCCGGCTTTTCCATGACAGAAAAAGCCGGCGAGAGTGATAACCCGCAAAAGTTTGCCGAGATGTTTACGCGCCGCGCAGCCAAAGGACAATGTGTCAACCAGCCCTATCTTGGTTGCCGGGAATTCGCCTGCGACTTCCGTCTCGTTGATCCGGCAACCGAACCGGCAGCGATTCCGCCGGAGTTGAGCGAAGAAAAGAATCTGGGCTGGATGCTTTACGACCTCGACTTCCGCGATCCTGCTGCGCCACAACCACGCTTTTTTCAGGCGCACATGAAGGATGGCATTGTAGAGATCCCGTCGTGGGATAGCGAAGAGGTGCGTGGATGATACTCCAGGAATTGGCGCGGTACTACGAGCGCAAGGCCAGCGCCCCCGATACGGCGCTGGCTCCCTACGGTTTTGAGCAAAAGGAAATTCCTTTCCTCATTGTCATCAACGCCGATGGTCAGTTTGTGCAGATCGACGATATGCGGACTCCAGACGGCAAGAAAAAACGCGCGCGATCTTATCTCGTTCCCCAAGGCGTAAAACGCGCAGTCAATATTACTGCAAACCTGCTGTGGGATACGGCCGAGTATGTGCTTGGTATAGACACCAAAGGCAAGCCAGAGCGTGTTGTCAGCCAACATACGGCATTTCTGGAACGATTAGCAGAACTGCCCGCGGAAGATGAAGGAGTGCAGGCGGTTCGCGCTTTTCTCGCTAGCATTCCCCTCACACAACTCGAACAATTGTCGTGCTGGAATGAGATTCAAACCACGAATCCCAATCTCACCTTTCAGCTTGTCGGCGATTCGGAACTAGTTTGTCAGCGCCCCGCAGTTATCGCTGCTTTGCAGTCCAGCGCCACAAACGAGTCTGCGGAAGACACGGGCGTCCCGCACGGCATCTGCCTCATCACAGGGCAGGAGGCCGGAATCGCGCGTTTGCATCCAGCTATCAAGGGCGTGTGGGGGGCACAAAGCGTGGGAGCAAATATCGTTTCCTTCAATCTGCGCGCCTTTGAATCGTACGGCAAGGAGCAGAAGCAAGGTGAAAACGCGCCGGTCGGCAAGCGTGCGGCTTTTGCCTATACCACCGCACTCAATCATCTGCTCAGCAAAGACTCAACGCAGCGCATTCAGGTGGGCGATGCTTCAACAGTTTTCTGGGCAAGCGCCGAAACTTTTTTGGAAGACTCCTTTGACAGTTATTTTGGAGAACCGCCGAAGGACGATCCGGATCGGAATACGCGCGCCGTCAAAGCACTGTATGAGTCAGTGCAGCAGGGCAGCCTGAATGTAAGCGACAAGACAACGCAGTTCTTCGTGCTGGGTCTCGCTCCAAATGCTGCGCGCATCTCTATCCGCTTCTGGCAAACCGGAACGGTGCGGGAATTCTCACAGCGAGTCGTCGAACACTTTGACGACATCGCCATCGATCACGCTCCTTACGAACCGCCGTACCTCTCGCTCTTTCGCCTACTGGTCAGCACTGCGCTTCAAGGCAAGGTCGAAAATATTCCGCCTAATCTCGGCGGCGACACCATGCGCGCCATCCTCTCCGGGCTGCCCTATCCGGAGACGCTGCTGCAAAGCGCCCTGCGCCGCATCCGTGCTGAGCAAGAAGTGAGCTATCCGCGCGCCGCGCTTATCAAAGCCTGCATCAACCGCAAGACCCGCTGGAGCAATCCGGCACTGAAGGAGGATTTGCACGTGTCTCTCGATCCCGGCAACACCAACATCGGTTATCGTCTGGGAAGACTTTTCGCCGCGCTTGAAAAAGTGCAGGAAGAAGCCAGTCCAGGGCTGAACGCCACCATTCGTGATCGTTTTTATGGCGCGGCTTCTTCCACACCGGTCACCGTGTTTTCCAATCTGCTCAAGCTCAGCAAGCATCATCTGGCCAAGATTGAAAATCGTGGACGGGCAGTCAACCTCGAAAAGCTGCTCGAAGAAATCATAGATGCCATCGATGGCAAGACTGGCTTTCCCAATCAACTGTCCATCGACGATCAGGGGCGGTTTGCGATTGGCTACTATCACCAGAAACAGGCGTTCTACGCCAAAAAATCCGAACACTCAGAAGGAGCACCGGAATGACCGCGCTGAAGAACCGCTACGATTTTGCACTGCTGTTTGACGTGAAGGATGGCAACCCGAATGGCGATCCTGACGCGGGCAATTTGCCGCGTATGGACGCCGAAAGCGGACGCGGCCTCGTGACCGATGTCTGCCTCAAGCGCAAGGTGCGCAATTATATTGCGCTCAAGAACAACTATGCTTCTCCCAACAATATATACATTCGTGAAAAAGCAGTATTAGGTCGTGCGCATGTAGAGGCTTTTCAAGCCTTGGGAATTGATCTTGGACAGGAAGTCAGCGTGATCGTACCTGCCAATCTTCTGCCAGAATTTGAAGAATCTGAGTTGCCAAGCGGCTTGTCTGTCAAGGAAGAAGATAACGTGTCACGTCTCATTCTCGACTCGGATTTTGACAAGGAAGAGACCAAGACATGGCTAAAGGATGCAAAGAAGGAAAAGACCATTTCCGCATCCTTACAAAAATTCTTAGGTGATGCGACCAAGCAGGCAAAATCACGGAAGCCGAAACAAGAAGAGGTCACACAGGGTAGGCAGTACATGTGCGATCACTACTATGACATCAGAACATTTGGTGCCGTCATGGCGCTCAAGTCTGCGCCAAATTGCGGTCAGGTGCGCGGCCCTGTGCAGTTGACCTTCGGGCGCTCCGTTGACCCCATCGTTTCGCTCGAACATTCCATTACGCGCATGGCCGTGGCCACGGAAGCAGAGGCCGAGAAGCAGGGCGGCGACAATCGCACTATGGGCCGCAAATTCACGGTGCCCTACGGCCTCTATGTGGCGCACGGCTTTGTCTCTTCGTTTTTAGCCGCGCAGACCGGCTTTTCTGAGGAGGACCTTAATCTCTTTTGGGAAGCGCTGGTCAATATGTTCGACCAGGACCGCTCAGCGGCGCGTGGCGAGATGAGTACACGCGGCCTCTACATCTTCAAGCACGCCAGCGAACTCGGCAATGCCCCGGCGCACTCGCTTCTGAAACACATTCAACCAAAGCTTAGAGAAGGCGTCATCGCGCCGCGTGACTGGGAGGACTACGAAGTTTCCGTGAACCGCGAAGAGCTTCCGCAAGGCGTCGAGCTGCAAACTCTGGGCGTGTAACTTCGTCGTGAATCTCCAGGCCCGCGAATTTTGGAGGCGGCATGGAACAGGATGATTTTGTCATGTTATCCGCGCTGCAACACTACAGCTATTGCCCGCGCCAGTGTGCTCTGATTCACGAAGAACAGAGCTTCTCTGACAACTTACACACGGCGCGCGGCAACGCTGCTCACACTCTGGTCGATCTTGAAGGCTACGAAGTGCGCGCGGGGGTGCGCATCGAACGGGCGCTCCCGCTGGTCTCCGAACAGCTTGGCCTGGTTGGCAAAGCCGATGTCGTCGAGTTCCTTGCCGACGGCACGCCCTATCCCATCGAATACAAACATGGCCCGCGCCGTCAGCGAACGCATGATGATATTCAAGTGACCGCGCAGGCGCTTTGTCTGGAAGAGATGACCGACCGACCCGTTTTGTTGGGGGCCATCTATCACGCCAGCAGCCACCGGCGGCGCGAAGTTGCCATTACGCCGGAGCTGCGCCAGCTTGTCATTCGCACGGCCGTTGCCATTCGCGCTATGCTCCAGTCCGGTCAAATGCCAGCCCCGGCCAACGATGCCCGCTGCCGAGAGTGTTCGCTCATCGACATTTGCCAGCCCCAGATGCTCGCTGAAGAGGCTCGGCGCAAAACCTTGCGCGCGCACCTGTTCAGCGTGGAGGATTGATGCAAACGCTGCTTAATACGCTCTATCTCACTCAGTCCGGGTATCTGCATCTGGACAATGACACGCTTCGCTTCGAGATCGAGCAGGAAACCCGCCTGCGCGTTCCTCTTCATCACATCGGAAGTGTTGTGTGCTTTGGCGATGTGCTGGTTTCGCCCGCCGCCATGGGCCGCCTGGCCGATGAAGGCAAGGCGTTGGTCCTCCTCGACCGCAACGGCCGCTTCAAAGGCCGTCTGGAAGGCCCCATTAGCGGAAACATCCTGCTTCGACAAGCGCAGTTTGCGCGGGCGAACTCACCGGAATTCATACTGGCTCATGCCAAGGCCTGCATCGCCGGCAAGCTGAAGAATAGCCGTTATGTGCTGCTGCGCGGTGCGCGCGACGCGAACGAAGAGCCGGATGCCGAAGGGCTGCGCACCACAGCAGATGCTCTGGCCAACAATCTGCGCCACCTTGAGTCTGCCGCTAATCCGGATATTGTGCGCGGCTTGGAAGGCGAATCCGCTCGCCGCTACTTCGCCGCATTTCCCCTTCTGATTCGCAGCGACCAGCGCACAGCCTTTACGCCGGATGGACGCAGCCGCCGTCCACCGCGGGATCGCATGAATGCGCTGCTCTCTTTTCTCTACTCCATGCTGATGAACGATTGTCGCACCGCTCTCGAATCCGTCGGACTCGACCCGCAACTCGGCTATCTTCATACTGTCCGGCCCGGACGCGCCGCCCTAGCTCTCGATCTTATGGAAGAATTTCGTTCCATCCTTGCCGACCGTCTGGCGTTGACCCTTGTCAACCGCAAGCAGCTCAACGCCTGCGATTTTGAAGATCGTCCCGGCGGCGCAACCCAGTTCCATGACGCGGCGCGTAAAGCTGTGATCCTTGCCTATCAGGAACGCAAGCAGGAACTCACTTCCCACCCACTGCTCGATCAAAAACTGCCCATCGGCCTGTTGCCTCAGATCCAGGCTCGCCTGCTGGCGCGCGTCATTCGCGGCGAGGCAGAAGACTACCTTCCCTACCTGGAGCGTTAGCAATGCTCATCCTTGTCTGTTATGACGTATCGACTGAAACGCCACAGGGACGCCGCCGTCTGCGCCGCGTCGCCAAAGCTTGCGAAGCCGTCGGGCAACGCGTACAGAAGTCGGTCTTCGAGTGCCGCGTAAATCGCATGGAATGCGAAGAGCTTGAGCGCGCGCTGCTGGAGGAAATCGACGAGTTGGAGGACTGTCTGCGGATCTACAGGCTTACGGAACCATCCAATCAGTTCGTCAAAGAATATGGTAAATTCAAGGCAATCGATTTTAACGGGCCGCTGGTCGTTTAACTTCTTCAGCGCGAACCTTCAGCTCCCGCCAAAACCGGCTTGGTTCGCGCCATGTATACCCTGATGATTATCAATGAGTTAGCTTTGGAATCACACGATGGATCGTCACGGCGATACCAGCCGCAAGGCAGGTTCGCGCTTGTCGTGCGGAAGAGCCGTGATATTAAAGTGGTTGCAAGCACGGAGCATCACCCGGCAGCAATGCCGGGTGTGGATTGAAACAGTCCATCGAGCGCGTTTCCGACGTCCTCGTCCTGCATCACCCGGCAGCAATGCCGGGTGTGGATTGAAACAAGATGCGGAACTGATTGGGGAAGCTGATCCCGGGCATCACCCGGCAGCAATGCCGGGTGTGGATTGAAACATTTCCAGCAGCTTGCCGTTTTGGTTGCGATAGGCATCACCCGGCAGCAATGCCGGGTGTGGATTGAAACACTTCGCGCCACCTTTCTTTGCGGCCTTCTTGGCTGCATCACCCGGCAGCAATGCCGGGTGTGGATTGAAACTCTGACCGCCGGGCTGGTTTATGTGGTGATCCGGGCGCATCACCCGGCAGCAATGCCGGGTGTGGATTGAAACAATACCAGCATTGGCGCGGCAACCGCAGGCCACCGCGCATCACCCGGCAGCAATGCCGGGTGTGGATTGAAACACAAACGGAGGGTATTCGATCCAGACGCCTCCGGCGCATCACCCGGCAGCAATGCCGGGTGTGGATTGAAACTCGATACAAAAGCCCGATGGAAAAAATCCTTTTTGCATCACCCGGCAGCAATGCCGGGTGTGGATTGAAACACGTTCAACCTGGGCGCGGGCCGTCTGGCCGGTTGCATCACCCGGCAGCAATGCCGGGTGTGGATTGAAACCCCAATGGCAGCCGCATCATCGCTCTGCCCGCCAGCATCACCCGGCAGCAATGCCGGGTGTGGATTGAAACTACTGGAACCGTCATTGGCGTCTATGGTTCAGGGCGCATCACCCGGCAGCAATGCCGGGTGTGGATTGAAACGTCTCGCGTGAACCTCGTATACCACCCCAACTGAGCATCACCCGGCAGCAATGCCGGGTGTGGATTGAAACGTACTGGGCGACACGTAAGCCGCCACCATTGTCTGCATCACCCGGCAGCAATGCCGGGTGTGGATTGAAACTTGACTAGAAAAAGCGGATTGGAGAGGTCAGGTGCATCACCCGGCAGCAATGCCGGGTGTGGATTGAAACCCAATCCATGTCATCCCTCCTTCTCAGCTTGCGCGCATCACCCGGCAGCAATGCCGGGTGTGGATTGAAACATCAGGGGAGGCTGCGAAGTCGATCGCGGAGACGCATCACCCGGCAGCAATGCCGGGTGTGGATTGAAACCCAAACCCATAAGGTTTTGGATTTTCGGCTATCGCATCACCCGGCAGCAATGCCGGGTGTGGATTGAAACCGCAGTTTCCCAAACCAGCAAAGCCCAGCATGGGGGCATCACCCGGCAGCAATGCCGGGTGTGGATTGAAACACTACGATCTGCATCAGCTCGCCAGATGTGCTTAGCATCACCCGGCAGCAATGCCGGGTGTGGATTGAAACGCGCATCATGTGCCCGGTGATGATGATGTTGAAGCATCACCCGGCAGCAATGCCGGGTGTGGATTGAAACCCTGCAACTTGCTCAGTTCGATCTTGAGCTTTTTGCATCACCCGGCAGCAATGCCGGGTGTGGATTGAAACACTTTTGAATGATCTAACCCATTCTCGGATAGCCGCATCACCCGGCAGCAATGCCGGGTGTGGATTGAAACCCTGCAATCCGCCAGGCAGTCCAAAGGGAGCCGCTGGCATCACCCGGCAGCAATGCCGGGTGTGGATTGAAACGATACCCTCAGGCTGTTCGTAGAATTCTTCAATCGCATCACCCGGCAGCAATGCCGGGTGTGGATTGAAACGCTTTCAGATTCCCCATACGTCTCCTGTTTGCGAGCATCACCCGGCAGCAATGCCGGGTGTGGATTGAAACCAATGCGAAAAATAGTGACATCACGCTCTCAAACCGCATCACCCGGCAGCAATGCCGGGTGTGGATTGAAACCAAGCGAAAAATAGTGACATCACGCTCTCAAACCGCATCACCCGGCAGCAATGCCGGGTGTGGATTGAAACCTCGCTAGTCTGCGCATCCCGCGCGATACGATCCGCATCACCCGGCAGCAATGCCGGGTGTGGATTGAAACCATCGCTTGTCGAAAACTGCACTTGGCCGCTTACGCATCACCCGGCAGCAATGCCGGGTGTGGATTGAAACTCCTTAATAGCCGATTGCAAGCCATGTTGCTCCTGCATCACCCGGCAGCAATGCCGGGTGTGGATTGAAACAATCGCGGGAACAATCGGCTCGGATGTGGAGTTTGCATCACCCGGCAGCAATGCCGGGTGTGGATTGAAACCATTCAGCCAGCCTAGTATCAGGAGACGCAAATGCGCATCACCCGGCAGCAATGCCGGGTGTGGATTGAAACACATGTGACGATGTACGGGCTTCCCTACCTTCGGAGCATCACCCGGCAGCAATGCCGGGTGTGGATTGAAACATAATCGATTCGGAGTCAACATCCATGTTTAGTTTGCATCACCCGGCAGCAATGCCGGGTGTGGATTGAAACACAATCGCCTTGTTCGCCTCGTGCAGCGTACCACGCATCACCCGGCAGCAATGCCGGGTGTGGATTGAAACCAATGTGATTGGTTCTTATAATTCGTCAGGGCCGCATCACCCGGCAGCAATGCCGGGTGTGGATTGAAACAACACGGCAGCGCTGACAGTGCCCGGGGTGAAAAGCATCACCCGGCAGCAATGCCGGGTGTGGATTGAAACGCAGCTTACAGGAACAGTGCCAACATGGAATCAGGCATCACCCGGCAGCAATGCCGGGTGTGGATTGAAACCTCCACGACTACAGGTACACAAACCATGGCGGGCGCATCACCCGGCAGCAATGCCGGGTGTGGATTGAAACAACCGCAAGGCGATGTTCGGTTTTGTGGTTGAAGGCATCACCCGGCAGCAATGCCGGGTGTGGATTGAAACCAGTTACCGATGGTAGCAAGTCGCCGAACATCGTGCATCACCCGGCAGCAATGCCGGGTGTGGATTGAAACGATAAAGAAGACTTGCCCCGCGATAGTCGCCTGATGCATCACCCGGCAGCAATGCCGGGTGTGGATTGAAACATATCCAGCGCGTAGGTCTGAATTCCCTTGACCGCATCACCCGGCAGCAATGCCGGGTGTGGATTGAAACCTCTACGTACCAGTATTCAGCGATGCGGATCGTCGCATCACCCGGCAGCAATGCCGGGTGTGGATTGAAACATTATTCGTCGCCTTCAGGAAGTATCGGGCAACCGCATCACCCGGCAGCAATGCCGGGTGTGGATTGAAACAGGAAGCTCTCCACTCTCGCGGTAGTTGTTGTAGCATCACCCGGCAGCAATGCCGGGTGTGGATTGAAACACCCTTGGTGAAGGTGAGGGTGCCGGTCTTGACGCATCACCCGGCAGCAATGCCGGGTGTGGATTGAAACAGCACCCTGTTTGCCTTGGCGCGGATGGTTGCGGCGCATCACCCGGCAGCAATGCCGGGTGTGGATTGAAACAGCCTCTAGAGGTTCGGAGGCTCCCCACTCAGGGCGCATCACCCGGCAGCAATGCCGGGTGTGGATTGAAACATCTTGAAGGAGCTGCGATGAATATCGGACAGCAGCATCACCCGGCAGCAATGCCGGGTGTGGATTGAAACGTATATGGTTGAGTTGGCATTCAGGCACTCGGCGCATCACCCGGCAGCAATGCCGGGTGTGGATTGAAACATCGTGTAGGAAACGTGTTCATCCGTCGGCTTCGGCATCACCCGGCAGCAATGCCGGGTGTGGATTGAAACGATAATGTCCACTCGGATCACCGCATCTCTAGCAGCATCACCCGGCAGCAATGCCGGGTGTGGATTGAAACCTCTACTACCTTATAGGGTAGTAAGACGTGTCTTTGCATCACCCGGCAGCAATGCCGGGTGTGGATTGAAACTTACCTCGTGGAGGACGGCGGAATCGTCTTGCCCGCATCACCCGGCAGCAATGCCGGGTGTGGATTGAAACAAGTAGCACAGCAGGGCGTCCCTTTCGGACGCCCGCATCACCCGGCAGCAATGCCGGGTGTGGATTGAAACTTTGAACAGTTTGGGCGATACCTTTCCGCTTGCCGCATCACCCGGCAGCAATGCCGGGTGTGGATTGAAACCATCTTCGACAGCTTCCACAGCAGCAAAAAGTCCGCATCACCCGGCAGCAATGCCGGGTGTGGATTGAAACCAATCCAGACTGGGCTTGAAAACACGGGTATACGGCATCACCCGGCAGCAATGCCGGGTGTGGATTGAAACGATGAAATTGGCTCAGGTAGTTCCAGGACCGATCGCATCACCCGGCAGCAATGCCGGGTGTGGATTGAAACCTCCTACCAGACCTGCATTCCGTACCCTTCTCCACGCATCACCCGGCAGCAATGCCGGGTGTGGATTGAAACATCTGGTGCGAAACCTACACCAGGAGGATTCTGTGCATCACCCGGCAGCAATGCCGGGTGTGGATTGAAACTGGTAGGTCGCAGCGTATACGCACTGGAGCGGTTGGCATCACCCGGCAGCAATGCCGGGTGTGGATTGAAACATCGAGCGGAGGACGGGAAAATGAGCTACAACTCGCATCACCCGGCAGCAATGCCGGGTGTGGATTGAAACACCCACTCATGCCGCGCCATTGTTTCGGTACTGATGCATCACCCGGCAGCAATGCCGGGTGTGGATTGAAACCATTCCCAAGGACCGCGCCCGCATAATTTCGCTGTCGCATCACCCGGCAGCAATGCCGGGTGTGGATTGAAACCCAGCACTGTCGACACAAATCATGGTGCTTGGTGGCATCACCCGGCAGCAATGCCGGGTGTGGATTGAAACAGTGTGCGATCGACTAGGGCCAGCAGTGCCGACGCATCACCCGGCAGCAATGCCGGGTGTGGATTGAAACAGATACCTCCAGTTGCAATTGCCCGAGCAGTTCCGCATCACCCGGCAGCAATGCCGGGTGTGGATTGAAACCAGTGACGCCCGTAGCCTCGCGCTACTTAACCGCAGCATCACCCGGCAGCAATGCCGGGTGTGGATTGAAACTCAATTCCGTACCACATGTCGTATGGGATGGAATGCATCACCCGGCAGCAATGCCGGGTGTGGATTGAAACCGATACCGTAACGGTCACCGTAGACTCTGGTGATGCATCACCCGGCAGCAATGCCGGGTGTGGATTGAAACATCGTAGCCTGATTTGAGCATGTCCGACAGGATGCATCACCCGGCAGCAATGCCGGGTGTGGATTGAAACGTGTACCAGGAGCGCGTTTCGAGACGCTTTGCTCGCATCACCCGGCAGCAATGCCGGGTGTGGATTGAAACCGATTCTTCCCGAGGATGCGCCCGCTGGTAGCGAGCATCACCCGGCAGCAATGCCGGGTGTGGATTGAAACAGGTGGGACTTCGGACGGGGTGGTTACGGCATGTCGCATCACCCGGCAGCAATGCCGGGTGTGGATTGAAACAACCAGTCAACGCCGAAGACGGCGTGCGCCTCATGCATCACCCGGCAGCAATGCCGGGTGTGGATTGAAACATCGTCTCCAATCTGTTTGTGCTGCGTAGAGGGTGCATCACCCATAAGCGCTAAGTTATGCGTTCAAGTTGGGGTCTTCGTCTTCTGTTTGGCTCGCTGAGGGCTGCGGCAACTTGATTCCAGCATTTCAAGACAACACCGAGGTGCAGTGCAGGTGCAATTGCGGCGATGGTAAGGTGAAAGAGAAACTGAAAATCACGCCACTGGCTGCGTGTACGTGCTTTCAGGCATGTAGTAGCCCCAGGGGGAAATGGCTTTTCCAACTCGGGCCAGCTTTTGACTCAGCAAGGCTACCAGCAGTTTTCCGTACAGCCAGGCACGACTGCTCTTTTCATCGTGTTTGGGCACATGCCCGATCTGCGCGATGGACTTCAAGCGCTTAAAGGTCAACTCGATTTGCCACCGCAGCCGATAGGCATCGAGTACTTGATTTGCGCTGGCCTCTGCGGCTGCCAGGGTAGTAAAAACCAGCACGTATTCGGCATAGAATTGCGTTTCCTTGCTCACGCTTTTGCCGTTTTGCTGCTTGAGCTTCAGCCGGTGACGAGCCTGTGCAATCGCTTCGCGGCTCTTGCGGATTGCGCAGACGCGCCCCGCGATTCGCTGCTCACCCGAGCAAACCCATACCGGCCACTCGGCCACCTCGCCGGCATCGCGCAACCGCGCCAAATGCTTGAGCAGCGAAAACGGCTTGCCGCGCTTATCGAGCAACGGCAGCGCATACGGGTTGAGGCGCACGCACACATCGGCCTGTTGACTGACCACAGCCGCAATTCCGGCTGGATGGCAGTAACCGGCGTCGGCCAGCACCAGTTCGTTGGCCTGAAAACGAAAACGTCCAAACCGTTCGGCCGTTCCTGCGCCGCGCGTCGAGGTCAGATCGAAGCAATCGCACTCCAGCGTGGGCAAGCGCAGACTGTAGTGAATGCGCCACTGGCTTCCGGTCTGGCCTGGTTCCTTGACCACCGTGGCGTCAAGCAAGCGCACTGTGCGCCCGTGAAAAACCGGCTGTAACTGAACGCCGTTTTCTTCCAGCAGCTGCAAACATAACTGCCGCAGCCACCCCTCGGCGTCGCGTAAACGGTCCAATAGGGCCACATCGGAGACATCGGCAATGCCTGCTAACTTAGCCTGGACAACAGTCTCACGCAAAGACCACCCGCAGCCCACATGCATCAACAGTGTACGCAATAGAGCTTCCGCCGAAGAAAACCCGCGCAATCGCTTGATTGCACCACTGCTTCGGCCCAATTGCTCCCACTCTGATGGGAACATACTGCGCAAAACCTGCCAGTTCTCAAGCTCCACCATGCGCAAAGACTAACTCCAGATCGCAATCTCGTCAATGGCTATCTTAGCGCTTATGGG
>Ga0224526_1000182_pt1 | contig 31887 bp, 29 predicted proteins | sample CBST25metaG_FD_179878 | JGI IMG/M metagenome (GOLD analysis project Ga0224526, IMG submission 179878) | Peat soil microbial communities from Stordalen Mire, Sweden - C.B.S.T-25 | ecosystem: Environmental > Terrestrial > Soil > Wetlands > Peat | place: Sweden: Norrbotten County, Stordalen Mire...
GATCAGGGGGCAGGGATCAGAAATGCGCTGCGACTCTGGTCGTTGTTCATTGTTCAATTGTGCGCGTTGGGAGGGAAATCATCTGCAATGTCGGATGAGGATGTTGGATTCCCACTCTTGAGACAATTACGTCACAGGGATTGGTGCCCGGCTCGCCTTGCGTAATGGCAAAAATATAACTACAATTTTGGCATGGCTGGAATCCGGTTCGAATGGGATGAGGCGAAGAACGTCTCCAACCAGCGCAAGCACGGCATCAGTTTTGAGGACGCCTGTGAAGTGTTTCGCGATCCGCTCTACGTGTCTGTGAAGGAGCGCATTCAGGACGGCGAGCAGCGCTGGCAGACCTTCGGAGAAGTCGATGGCTGGCTGCTCGTGATGGTGGCGCACACCGTAAATGAGGAAGACAGGCACGGCGAAACAATAGAAGTGATTCGCATTATCTCGGCACGATATGCATCGCGAAAGGAGAGACAACGCTATGAAGACGAAAATCGTTAGTTATATCCTCGACACGCTGCCGCCTCTGACACCGGCGCGACGGGCAAAGCTGCGTGCGCTGGGCGCCAAGCCAGACAGCGAGATCGACTTTAGCGATATCCCCCAGATGACCGACGAGCAGTGGAAGAATGCCGAGCGCGGCAAATTCTATCGCCCAGTGAAACAGCAGATCACGGCGCGTGTGGATGCCGATGTGCTGGCGTGGCTGAAGGGGCAAGGCAAAGGCTATCAGTCACGCATCAATGCGATTCTGCGGCGGGAGATGCTCGCGGCGCATCGGATGACGGCTGCGAAGTAAGGCTGAAGACTTCGACAAGGCCATACAGAAAAAGCCTGACGGGATTTGATGTCTCCCAGGTCCGAAAATCCGGACCTGGGGCACCCGGCACCCGGCGCTCGGCACAGGGCTTTGATAGTTATTGAACAGAGCGGAGCACGCTTGACATCGATTCGTTTATAAACGATAATCCAATTATGTACGAGATTCGCCATTACCTGACGAGGAGCGAGAAAGACCTCTTCATGGAATGGCGTCGTCAACTCCGCGACACAAAAGCAAAGATTGCGGTGGACCGCAGAGTTAGCCGGATGGAACTGGGCAACTTCGGCGATCATAAGTTTTGCCGTGACGGGGTCTGGGAGCTGCGCATTGACGTTGGGCAAGGCTATCGGGTGTATTACGCCATCGCAGGTACACGGTTGGTCTTGCTGCTCTGCGGGGGCGACAAACGAACGCAGGATGCGGATGTTGACCGTGCCTGCGCGTACTGGCTTGACTGGCAAAGGAGGGCGGAGCAATGAGAGACAGAAACCATGACGAAGCTATGGCAGAGGAGTTCACGCAAGACCCCGCCTACGCGCTGGAGTTACTGAACGAGATTCTTGCGGATGGCGACCAAGGCGAATTGCTCATCGCACTGCGCCAGATGACTAAGGCCTTTGGCGGTGTGCAAGGCGTGGCGGAAAAGGCTAACCTCAACCCAACCCAGCTCTACCGCACATTATCCGAGCAGGGAAATCCGGAACTGCACAGCCTCTCCGCCATCCTCAAAGCCATGGGCCTGCGCCTTGCCGTCGAACGTGTAGTCGCTGCTTGAGTTTCTGTCAGAGATTGTTTGTTGAGCTTCATGGTCTCCCAGGTCCCAAAATCGGGACCTGGGGCACCCGACACACCGAGAAAGTCCAAAGGATTGTTCAGCTTTACACGTGGTACGCTCCAGTGGGAGGATCGGGGCATGGAGTCAGCGGGGAAATCGGCGCCGCAGACGCGCTGGCATCACAATCTAGGCGATAGTCTTACCATTGTTGGGTTGGCGGTCGCTGTGCTTACTTGGGCATTCGCACCAAATTTCTATGCTAAGAGCGTGGCCGTGTTCATTGGCATGGGGCTATTGATTTACCTTTCGTATAAGTCTCATTTCGTCAGAAATTGGCCTGATTTCTGCAAGCATATTGGAGCAATATTGGCGTTTGCGGTCGTCCTGGCGGCGGCCCTTTTGCAGTTGATTCCACAATGGGGGGAGGAGCATCCGAAGCATCAATATACGCAGACGCTGCCGCCGTCGCTTGAGGGGCAACAAAAGAACCAAGAGGCGACAAATCCGGCCGCCCGCCTAACAAATGCTGAACTTCGTCACGCTGTGAAGGAACTTTCAGATAACATGCGGGATTTTGAGACCGACGCTCGACAAAAGACTGATGCTCTCATGTCGCAGCCAAGATTCTTTGTAAATGGCAAACCAATAGATGAGGTGAGTTGGAAAAGACGAGTAAAACAAAATGCAATGTTCCACGCCGCAGAACAGACCGACTTTAGAAAACGTTATTTACCCGATGCTGAGGCTTACAAAGATGAGATGCTGCGTAGGTTGAACGAAACACGGCCCAACAGAGAAACGGAGCTAGTTGCCCTTCAGGGAGATTTAGAGGGGACTTCGCCTATTTCTGACTTAGCTGATTACTTAGAATGGCTTTCCAGGCGACTTCCGCAGTAGGGAGCAGGTGACCCAAACATCGATTTTTGGCTCCTCCGATTATTAGCTAGGATCGAGGCTGTGCCACATTCGTCGGCAGGGGGCTCACCCAACGTTAGATTCGATTCATTAGCTCATCGCCTGCTATGCCGTGGCCGCGTTAGCTACTGACTGCAATCCTCTCGCTTCAATCTCGAATTCGCGGATTTTGTATTTCTGGATTTTGCCGCTGAGTGTGGCGGGAAACTCGGTGACGAAGCGGACGTGCTCGGGGATTTTGTAATAGGCGATCTGGCCTTTGCAGAACTCTTTAATCTCTTCTTCCGTGGCTTCGACGCCGGGGGCGAGGCGGACCCAGGCGGCGACGATCTCGCCCAGGCGCGCATTGGGAATGCCGACGACCTGCGCCTCGTCGACTTTGGGGTGGGTGTAGAGAAATTCCTCGACCTCGCGAGGATAGATGTTTTCTCCGCCGCGGATAATCACATCGCGGGAGCGGCCGGTGAGGTGAATGCAGCCGTCTTCGCGCATGATGCCCAGGTCGCCGGTATGCAGCCAGCCATCGGCGTGGATGACCTGCGCAGTGCCTTCCGCATCGCCGTCGTAACCTTTCATGAGCGCATAGCCGCGCACGCAAACCTCGCCCTGCTCGCCCATCGGCAGTGTCTGGCCGGTTACCGTGGAGGCAATCTGAATCTCGGTCTGCGGCATGGCGCGGCCCACGGTGTGGACGCGAACTTCGATGCTGTCGGCGGCGTCGCTCATGGTGGTCACTGGCGAGGTCTCGGTCTGCCCGTAGGCAATCACCAGCTCGTGGCAGTGCATCTCATTGAGCACGCGCTTCATCATCTCGACCGGGCACGGCGCGCCGCTCATCATGCCGGTGCGCAAGCTGGTGAGGTTGAAGCTCGAGAAATCGGGCAGCGCAAATTCCGCCACGTACATGGCCGGAACACCATAAACCGAAGTCGCGCGCTCGTCGTGAATGGCCTGGAGCGTGGCCCGCGGGTCAAAGGTCCAACTGGGCAGCAGGATGGCCGCGCCGGTATTCAGCGCCGTCATGGTGCCGATGACGCACCCGTAGCAGTGGAACAAGGGCACCGGCAAAGCGATCTTGTCCTGCTCGGTATAGTGGAAGCCCTGCGCCAGAAACTGCCCGTTGTTCACGATGTTGTGATGGGTGAGCAGCACGCCTTTGGGCAATCCGGTAGTCCCGCTGGTGTATTGAATGTTGGCCACGTCGTCATTGGCAACGTGATCCGGCAGACGGCCTTCGGCGTCGAGCAGCGCAGGCCACTCGGGCGAGTCGAAATAAATGGTGTGCTGGAGCGCCAGGTCAAGCCCGTGACGCGCTCGGCCCAGAATGTCCTCGTAATCGGCCCGCTTGTCCTTGTGCCACAGGAACAGGGCCTTCATGCGCGACCGTTGCAGCGTGAACTGCAACTCGTGAGAACGGTACGCGGGATTCACGTTGACCAGCGCCGCTCCGGCGCGCGCGCAGCCCATGTGCATGACGATCCAATCGATGCAATTGGTGGACCAGAGTCCCACGCGGTCGCCCCGGCGGATGCCCAGCGACCAGAGTCCCCGCGCTACGCGATCAGCCTCGACGCTCAGTTCAGCCCAGGTGAGCCGCTTTTGCTGGTGGCACGAGGCCACGGCAAGACGGTCAGGAAAGCGGTTGGCGGTGCGGTCGAGCAGGCCGCCAATGGTCAGTTCGAGGAGAGGCCGGTTGGGGCCGCGCGTGTGGCTGAGGGTACGAATGTCTTCTTCTACAGGCATGAGTCTGAACTTGGAACGGAAACAGCAGTGTACACCCCGAGCACCCTGCCGGAAAGCGATATCTGGTACGCAGCACCCTCGCGCAGATCGCTTCAGTTCACGAAAGTGGTCTCAACTCGTATCGAACTATGGAAATAGGCTATCCAGATGGCTGCCACGATGAAGACCTCGATGACCCCAAATAGCCCGCGGGAAGGATGGGGAGGGTGGAGGATTGCCGTAGTGGCCATGTAGTCCGTTAGCGCAAAGAAGCATTGGGCAGCATAGAAGGCGATCATGCACTTCGGGAGAAGCCGCTTCTTCTTGTAGAAGAGGATGTTGAGGCAGATCAGCACGGCGATAAATGCTGTATCGATGACGACTTCGTAGATGAAGAGATCGTTAAGCGACGGATGATTCTCGAAGATGCCCATACTTTCTCTGGCCATCAGTGTCTGAATGTTGAAAGTGATTCGAAACAAGCGCGTAATCGGTGAAATCGCCAAGACTACGGCTGGCTGAATCAGCCATCCTCCGAAGCCCTTCAGATCGTTGGCAGGCTTGTAGGCCGGCGTCTCTGTGGCGCCTGTTTCCGCAACTCCAGGCTCAGCCGCCACCGCGCTTCCGCAGTTCGGGCAAATCTGGGTGCCTTCATCGAGCGCAGACGAGCAAGTGGCGCAGGAGATGGTCATTGTGAGTCCTCAAGGCTTTGCCGGATGCTACATCGCGAGTTTTGGCGCTGTCAATGGAGCCCTAACAGACTCAAAATGAAGGCAAGCGGTCAGAATCTGCGTCTCATGTAAACCCGCAAGCCAGAATTGGCGTCCACCAGTCATGAGGATTTGCGTGGAGACCCGTTATCGCTGCCCATGCTGTGGATATAAGACGCTGGAGGCGCCTGAAGCGCTGGCCCTGTGCCCGGTTTGCTGGTGGGAGGACGACGGGCAAGAGGACAAAGATGCGTCGGAAGTCCGGCTGACGGTGAACGGCGCTCTCAGCCTGGCCGAAGCCCGCGCGCATTTCTCCCAATGCGGCGCGGCCCATCCCCGATTCCTTCCCTACGTTCGCAAGGCCCAACTCACTGAGAAGTAAGCCCGGGGCCCCCACGGACAGGTCTTCGTCCGTGGGGTGGAGTAGTGCCTTTTCCGGTGCCTCCGCCGTCAAAAACGGCCCGCCGGTTTGACCCTGCCAGCAAACCCACTTACCATGAGGAGGGGTATCTCCCCGGCTGCGCGGGCTGGTTTTGCCCCCCAGCGGCAGCCCACGGCAGAAGTGTGCCGCAAGAGTGGGTAGTTTGACGGCCGAAACAGGCGGTTTTCCCCGAATAAGTACGGTAAATTTTTTGGCGCTCGCAACGCATGGAAGGCAAAAACCTTGAGTCCTACCGACACCCTCGAAAACAACCCCCAACCCGAAGCGACCGAGACGCCAGTGGGCCACGATCACGAAGGCCATGACCACGAAGGCCACGATCACGGCCCGGTACTGAACCCGGACTGCACCCGCGAAGTAGTGTTGGACGTTCCCGCCGAAGAGGTTTCCAAAGCCTTTCGGACCGTGACAGGCAACTACCGGAAGTACGCCAAGATTCCCGGCTTCCGCGCCGGAAAAGTCCCGGAGACGGTCATCAAGCGCCGCTTTGCCGAAGGAATCCGCAAGGAAGTGGTCGAAAGCCTCTTGCCTGAGCGGTTCAACAAGGCGGTTATCGACCTGGGCGTCAAGCCCGTCAGCGAACCGCGGATAACCGAACTGACCGTTGACGACGGCCAGCCGCTGCACGTGAAGGCGGTCTTCGAGTTTATCCCCGAGTTTTCCATCGAGGGCTATAAGACGGTCACGGTAGAGAAGACCTCGGTCGAGGTCACCGAAGAGGAGTACCAGCACGAGCTGGAGCAATTGCGCGAGTCGCGCGCCGTCATTGAGCCCGTCGAGGAAGACCGCGCGCTCAAGGCCGGCGACTGGGCGCAGATCACATATAAGGGTCTGATTGACGGAGAGCCTGAGGCCGCCCCGGTGGCTGGTGAAGACACGCTGGTGGAAATTGGCGGCAAGGATACCGTACAGGCTTTTACCGAAGCCCTGAGCGGCGCCAAGCCCGGCCAGGAGTTGAAGGCCGAGGTCATTTATCCGGCCGATTATGCCGAGCCCAAGCTGGCCGGCAAGACGGTGAGCTACAACGTCGAGGTCAAGGCCATCAAGAAGCGGATCGTAGCGGAACTGACCGACGAGTTTGCCAAGGAACTGGGCCAATACGAGAGCTTGGCACAGTTGGAAGACCGCATCCGCGAGATGCTGGCCAGCCGCAAGCGGCGCAGCGTGGAAGGCGAAACCAAAAGCCAGCTCTTCGCCGCGCTCATCGAGCGTTATGCGTTTGCGGTTCCCGAATCGCTGGTGCAGGCGCAGATTGACACGCGGCTCGAACGCGGGTTGCGCGCCCTGGCAGCTCAGGGGATGCAGACTGAGCAAATGCGCAAGCTGGACTTTGGCCGCCTGCGTGCCGCCCAGCGTGACGGTGCCGTGGCCGAAGTGAAAACCAATATTCTGCTGGACCGTATCGCCGCCGAGGAAGAAATCAACGTCAGCGACGAGGAAATGGACAGCGAATTGCAACTGGCCGCCCTGCAATCGCGCGAGCCGCTCGAGACTCTGCGGACGCGTTTGACGGCGGACGGCGAACTGGCTAAAATCCGGGAGCAAATGCGGCGCGAGAAGACCGCGAGCCTGCTGTATGAACGGCTGCCCGCCTAGAGCCGATAACATGAATCGGGGAGCAATCGTCCCCTCAACAGAAGTACGAGAAGAGTAGACAATGGCATTGGTTCCCATGGTAGTAGAGCAGACGAGCCGGGGCGAGCGCGCCTACGACATCTACTCTCGTCTGCTGCGCGACAACATTATCTTTCTGGGCACGCCCATCGACGATCAGGTGGCCAACCTGATCGTGGCGCAGATGCTGTTTCTCTCCGGCGAAGACCCGGAGAAGGACGTGCATCTGTACATCAACTCTCCCGGCGGCTCCATCACCGCCGGCTTGGCCATTTACGACACCATGCAGTTCATCAAAAATAAGGTCGAGACCATCTGCATCGGGCAGGCGGCCTCGATGGGCGCGTTCCTGCTGCTGGCCGGCGCCAAGGGCAAGCGGTTCGCGCTACCCAACTCGCGCATTCTCATCCATCAGCCTTCCATGGGCGGGTTGAGCGGACAGGCCACCGACATCGACATTCACGCGCGCGAAATTCTTCGCATCCGCGAGATTACCAACAACCTCATCGCCAGGCACACGGGCCAGCCCCTGGACCGCATCGAGCACGACGTCGAGCGGGACTTCATTATGAACGCGGAGCAGGCCAAGGAATACGGCATCATCGATGAAATCATCGACCGGCCGAGAACGTAGTTTTTAAGGGGAGTTTGCGAGCCTTTGCATCATTGACATTTTGAAAGGGCACGACTTTAGTCGTGCCGCAAATGCCGCAAAATGAACGTGGGCTTTAGCCCCTGAGGGAAAGCTCAAGAAATCGGTCGGTATTGGGTTATGAAATGGCTTTTAATTCGCTAACGCTCGTCTAAAGGGAGCAGAAAAATGAAAACGCGCACGGGACCTGAAGAAGCACTGCGCTGCTCGTTCTGTCACAAGTCACAGGACGCCGTGGCCAAGCTGATCTCGTCGCCCAGCGACTACCCTCGCGCTTACATCTGTGACGAGTGCGTAGCCGTTTGCAACTCGATTCTGGAGGACGACAAGGGCGTCGATGCCGCGCATCCGGCCAACGTCGCCGGCCACCTGCCCAAGCCGCAGGAGGTCAAGAACTTTCTTGACGACTTCGTGATCGGCCAGGACCAGACCAAGAAGAAGCTGGCGGTCGCGGTTTACAACCACTACAAGCGCATCCAGATGAACAAGACGCGCAACAACGAAGTCGAGCTGACCAAGAGCAACATTCTGCTCATCGGCCCTACCGGATCAGGAAAGACGCTGCTGGCCCACACCCTGGCCAAGATGCTCGACGTGCCCTTCGCCATCGTGGACGCTACCACTCTAACCGAGGCCGGTTATGTGGGCGAGGACGTGGAGAACATCATCCTCAAGCTGCTGCAAGCCGCCGACGGCGATGTGACCCGTGCCCAGCAGGGCATCATCTACATCGACGAGATCGACAAGATCGGCCGCAAGGACGAGAACCCCTCCATCACGCGCGACGTGAGCGGCGAGGGCGTGCAACAGGCGCTGCTCAAGATTCTCGAAGGCACCGTGGCCAACGTGCCGCCGCAGGGCGGACGCAAGCACCCGCACCAGGAATTCACCGCCGTCGATACCACCAACATTCTGTTCATCTGCGGCGGGGCCTTCGTGGGCCTGGAGCGCGTGGTGGGCCGGCGCGTGGGCAAGAAGGCGCTGGGTTTCAAGACCATTGACGCGGCCGAGGGCGATGCGGCAACCTCCCGCTCCCATCGCGACACAGAGCTGCTGCGCCGCACCGAGCCTCAGGATCTAATCAAGTACGGCCTGATTCCGGAGTTTGTTGGCCGCCTGCCGGTGATGGGCATCCTCGACGAACTGGATGAGGCGGCGCTGATGGAGATTCTAACCAAGCCGCGCAACGCCATCCTCAAGCAGTACCAGAGGCTCTTCGAGTACGAGAATGTGCGCATGCACTTTACGCAGGAAGCCGCCGCCGCCGTGGCCCGCGAGGCTTTGGCCCGCAAGGTAGGCGCGCGCGGATTGCGCATGATCCTGGAAGAGCTGATGCTCGACCTGATGTACCACCTGCCCAACAACAAGCGCGTCCGCGACATCGAAATCACCAGCGACATGGTGGAGCGCCGCGATCTGTCGTTGTGCTTGCTGGAAAAAGCGGGCTGAGAAGAGTCCTCCAACCGACAAAAATGCCCCAGGGTTTTCAAGACCTGGGGCTTTTTGCAAATGAAAAGCGCGTCCCGGCAAACTCCAATCGTTTCCGCGCAGCCGCCGAGACAGCCGGCAATATCTCAACATCCGGGCAAGCGCCGTCTTTATTGATTCTCCTCGACCTTCAACACCAGGCAGGTTACCGTCTTGTCGCCAGCCACCAGCATCTGGTGCGGCAAGCCCGCCGGCACGTGTGCCACATCGCCGGCCCTCAGTTCCTGCCGCACACCGCCCTCCACCGAGGAACCACGCGTTTCTCCCGGCCCAACCTGTCTGACTCCTCCCACCGTGCCGCCCGTCACCAGCGTTGCGCGGCCATCCAGCACGTAGAAGACATCTGCGAAGTTTTCATGCACCTCCGCCTCGCCATCGCGGCTGCGAAACGAGAGCATCGCGCAGTGGTGCGGATACTCCTTCAGCGTCTCGCCGGCCGCCCCGTCGCCATGTTTTGCCAGCTTGTGCAGATATGCCGCCCGCTCCAGCAGCACGGCCGAGGACCAATGGTCCGCATGCGGCGCTTGCTTCCGTGCGCCTGAGTGCGCGGTTGCAGCAGGAACAATGTCCTTCTCCGCAGGTAGCAGTTCTTTCAGGATTTTTTCAGAGTATGAGTCCATCGCCATTTCAGTTTACGACCAGTGGCCGCTGATGCGGATCAGCTCAACCCCGCCACTTCCCTTGCCCGCTGGAAGACGCTGAGCAGCATAGGCCGGGTGAGCTTGCCGGTGTTGGTGTTTTGCAGCGACGGATGATAGCTCGAAATAACTGCCAGCCCGCTGGGCAATTTGAACTCCGCGCCGTGAGCGAAGACGAAGCCGGAGCGCGAAGTAAGTTGGCCGCTGCGCCGCGCGTGAGCCAGCAAGCCATCGAAAGCGATTTTGCCCAGGCAAACCACCACGCGCAGATTCGTGAGCAGGCCCATCTCTTCGTCCAGCCAGGGAGCGCAATTGCGCTGCTCATCAAGCGCAGGCTTGTTGCCCGGCGGAGCGCAGTGGACCAGCGCGCTGATCCACAAGTCTTTGAGCTTCATGCCGTCGTCGCGCGAGACGGCCGTGGACTGCGAAGCGAAACCGGCCTCGTGCAACACGGGAAAGAGAAAATCGCCCGAGCCGTCGCCGGTGAACATTCGCCCTGTGCGGTTGGATCCATGAGCGCCGGGAGCCAGCCCCAGCGCCAGCACACGCGCCCGCGGGTCGCCAAACGAAGGCACGGGCTGGCCCCAGTACGCGCACTCGGCATAGGCGCGCCGCCGCACCCGCGCAACTTCGGCGCAGTAGGAGCGCAGCCGCTCGCAGCGTTTGCAGGCAACGATGCGGGCATTCAGGGCTTCGAGCGAAGAGGATGCAACCTTCATGGTGAAATTCTAGGTCATCACCGGCGCGCGTGAGGCGCCAAGCTTTTCTATTCCCTATTCCCTGTTCCCTATTCCCTGCTTCTCCGCAACGCCTGTGCTATATTTTTACTTGCCTCTCAAGGAATTCTGGAGCAAATCTGCAATGCAGCCATCGGCAAATCCTGAGTTTTTGCGTCGCGCCATCGCGCTGGCCACCGAGAATGTGGTCAGCGGCGCGGGCGGGCCGTTTGGCGCGGTGATTGTGCGCGACGGCCGCATTGTGGGCGAGGGCGTGAACACTGTGACCGCCGTGCACGACCCTACGGCGCACGGCGAGGTGAACGCCATCCGCGCGGCAGCGAAGGCTCTGGGCGCGTTTTCGCTGGCCGGCTGCCAACTCTACACCAGTTGCGAGCCTTGCCCCATGTGCCTCGCCGCGGCTTATTGGGCGCGGATTGACGCCATCTACTACGGAGCCAGCGCAGCCGACGCAGCCCGTGCAGGCTTCGATGATGCGTTTCTTTACGATGAGTTTCGCAAAGACTCCGCCGAACGCAAACTTCCTTCCGCGCAACTGCTGGGCGATGAAGCCTGGTCGAGCTTTGCCGCATGGATCGCTTCTCCGAACAAGATCGATTACTGAAGCCGTCTGGCGCTGACAGGGAGCGCGCGACTATACTGCGTGCCATGCGAGCTATCTGGATTTCATGGCTTCTGGCGGTTTCGACCTACGCTGTTGCACAATCCTCAGCACCGGCACAAACGCCCTGGCAGATGCAGGAGTCAGGCACAACCGCCAGCCTGCGCGGAATTGATTCAGTCGATGGCACAATCGCGTGGGCCAGCGGAACCGGCGGAACGGTGCTGAAGACCATCGACGGCGGCGTCCATTGGACGGCCTGCGCAATTCCCGATGCAGCCACCGACGGCGCTACCCTCGACTTTCGAGGCGTGCAAGCTTGGGATGCGGAGACAACCATCGTGATGGCCTCCGGCCCCGGCGATAAAAGCAGACTGTATAAGACAACCGATGGCTGCAAGACTTGGGCGCTGCTCTTCAAGAATCCGAATACTCCTGACGGCTTTTTCGACAGCTTTTGGATAAACCCCGCATACAACGAGGGCGTTCTGCTGGGTGATCCAGTCAAGAACAGCTTTGTAGTTTTCGAGACTTCAGATGCTGGCGCTACTTGGCACCGCGACAATTCGAAGGGCCTGGAGATGGGGTCAAAGCCAATTGCAGGGTTCGCGGCCAGCAACTCTCTCGTCGCTAGATTCGCTGCTGGCTATTCGCATGGTTTTGTGACCGGTGGGAAGGGCGGGGCATTCTTGGTTCACAAATGGGGTACGAGATACTGGTCAAGATCTACGATTCCGTTAACCAGTGGAACTGACGCTTCCGGAGCATTCTCGCTCGGGTATCGTGTTACTCCCCCTCCTTGCACGGATTGCTCCGGTCCGTTTTACCAATTCACTGTTGCCGTTGGTGGCGACTACACCAGACCCAATGATTCCACCGGCACCGCTGCCTGGTCTTCCGATGGTGGCAAGAGTTGGACTGCATCGACAACCCAGCCGCACGGCTATCGTTCAAGCGTTCAATGGAGCGGCTCAATCGGACAGTTCGACGACAGGACTCCCGCCTGGATCGCCGTTGGTACCAACGGCTCCGACATCAGCCGCGACGACGGCAAAACCTGGCAACCGATCGACAACGGCAACTGGAACGCGCTCTCGCTGCCCTTCGTCGTAGGACCGAATGGCCGCATAGCCCGGCTCAACCCCGAGGCCCTCCCGCACTCAGCGCCATGAAGACAGCCTTTTCCGTGCGTTCTAAAAAGAGACAAGATTTCGGCCGTATTGCAAGCCAAGCAATCTGGCGGATTGGCGGACGGTGCGCTTTTGGATCAAGTGCGGCGAGTTCGCCTCCGCTGCGCGGAGTTGGCAGGTTGGCGAGTTGGCGAGCGGCATCGGTCGGCTCAAGTTCCATTCCTTCGTGGGTCGGCGATGCCAGTGGATGATTGCCGCTGATTATGTCGGGGTTACCAAAGATACCCAATCGCAGCGGAATCCACCCCGACACGGTAAAATAAGGCCAACCGGATGACTCAAAACTCTCCAGCGGTTGCCAGCCAGGACGCCCGCATCGCACGGGAACTGGAGTTGCGGGCGCCAACTGCCTCTCACAACATCCAAGCGCCGATTGCCCAGGCCAGCCAGCCTCCCATCATTCAGGTTCGCAATCTCGAAAAAACTTACACCACTGCGCGCGGCGCGCTCATCCTTTTTCGCGGGCTCGACTTTGATGTTCAGACCGGCGAGATGGTGGCAATCGTGGGCCAATCCGGTGCGGGAAAGAGCACGCTGCTGCACATACTGGGCGCGCTGGATGCTCCTACAGCGGGGACCGTACACTGCGCTTCTATCAATGTGGCCCAGCTCTCGGAGCGCGAAGCGGCAGCCTTTCGCAATCGCGAAATCGGCTACGTTTGGCAATTTCATTACCTGCTGCCGGAGTTCACGGCCAAGGAAAATGTGGCCATGCCTCTGTTGGCTCGCGGCGTGCGCAAAGCCGAGGCGCTGGCGACGGCGGCCAAATGGCTCGCGGAAGTGGACCTTGAAGATCGCGGCGACCATCGGCCCGGAGAACTGAGCGGCGGCGAGCAGCAGCGCGTGGCGCTGGCGCGCGCGCTGGTCAACAATCCCCGTCTGCTGCTGGCCGACGAGCCTACCGGCGACCTGGACGAGATGACCGCCGGCCGCGTCTTCGACCTGATCGAGCGTCTGCACGCGACTCACGGCCTTACGTCGATTCTGGTGACGCATAACCTTGATTTGGCTGCGCGATGTACGCGGGCCTTGCGCCTGGAAGCGGGAAAGCTGGACGCCAGCCGAGGGGCCAATTTGGCCGGCGGTCCCCAAACGGGCTTGCCGGTCGGAAATTCCTGACAGAAAAAGTACCGTTCGGTGTGGCTTTTGAGTCAGATAAGGTAGGCCGCCAGGGAGTAGGATGGGTTTTCATCCCTTCCAGGCTGATGAAGGCAGGATGGAACTCACTCCGGCAGTAGAAGCGCCGGGCGAGCCGGGCAAGAATTTCCGGCCATCCTCAAGGGCTGTTCGGGACAGATATGGCAGCTCCCAGTGTTCCCGGCGGCGAGGTTAAATTCAGGCGCGCGCGTTTGGGCTGAAGCCGGCAAACGAACCGGACGGCCACTTCCGCCGACGGCCTCCAGAGGTCCGAACCAAGGGGGACATCATGTTCGAACGCTATACGGAGAAGGCACGGCGCGTGATCTTCTTCGCGCGATATGAGGCCAGCCAATTCGGCTCGCCCTATATCGAGACCGAGCACCTGCTGCTCGGCCTGCTGCGCGAGGACAAAGCTTTGACCAATCGCTTCCTGCGCTCGCACGCGTCGGTGGAGTCGATTCGCAAGCAGATTGAGGAGCACACCACTATTCGCGAAAAGGTCTCCACCTCAGTGGACCTTCCGCTTTCCAACGAGTGCAAACGGGTGCTTGCTTACGCGGCTGAGGAAGCCGAGCGGCTGGGCCACAAGCACATTGGCACCGAACATTTGCTGCTGGGCTTGCTGCGTGAGGAGAAGTGCTTTGCCGCGGAGATTCTGCAGGAGCGCGGCCTGAAGCTGGTGCAGATTCGCGAAGAACTGGGCCGTGTCACGCAAGAAAAGGTTCAACCCCAGCAGCGCCAGCGCGAGAGCAGCCTGCTGGCCGAGTTCAGCCGCGACCTGACCCAGGCGGCCATGGATGGCCAGCTCGATCCCCTCGTTGGCCGCGACAGCGAACTCGAACGCGTGATCCAGATTCTCTGCCGCCGCACCAAAAACAATCCCGTTCTTATCGGCGAGCCGGGCGTGGGCAAGACGGCCATCGTCGAAGGTTTGGCGCAGCGCATCGCCGACGGCGAAGTGCCCAGCTTCCTTGCCGAAAAGCGCATTCTGGGGCTCGACCTCTCGCTCATCGTCGCCGGCACCAAGTACCGCGGTCAGTTCGAAGAGCGGCTCAAAACCATCATGAAGGAGCTGATGGAAAATCAAAACTCCATCATCTTCATTGACGAGTTGCACACGCTGGTAGGCGCGGGCTCGGCCGAGGGTTCGCTTGACGCGGCCAACATCCTCAAGCCGGCGCTCTCGCGCGGAGAAGTCCAGTGCATCGGCGCGACGACTCCTGCGGAGTTTCGCAAATCCATTGAGAAGGACCGCTCGCTCGAACGCCGCTTCCAGGCCGTCAAGGTGCCGCCGCCCAACGAGGCCGACGCCATCAAAATCATTCACGGCATCAAGGACCGCTACGAGAAATTCCACGCCGTCAGCTATACCGACGACGCGGTAGAGTTTGCCGTCTCGCACTCTAGCCGCTACATCCCCGACCGCTTCCTGCCCGACAAGGCGATCGACCTGATCGACGAGGCCGGCGCGCGCGTCAAGCTCCGCCAGACCTCGCTGCCCGAAGAGATCACCGAAGTGCAGAAGCGCATCAAGTTCATCGTGCACCGGATGGATTCGGCGATTGCTAATCACGAGTTTGAAAAAGCCCGTTTTTACAGCGACGAAGAGCGCAAGGAGCGCGAAAACCTGCGCGGCATGCGCGACAAGTACCACCTCGACGACTCGGCCAGCGGCATCGTGGGCCGCGAAGACATCGAAGATGTGGTCAGCCGCTGGACCGGCGTTCCCGTCACCAGCATCAAGGAAGAAGAAACCCAGAAGCTGTTGCGCGTGGAAGAAGAGCTGCACAAGCGCATCATCTCGCAGGAAAAGGCCATCAGCGCGCTGGCTCGCGCCATTCGCCGTTCACGCGCGGGCTTGAAGTCGCCCAACCGGCCGATTGGGAGTTTCTTATTCCTCGGGCCAACTGGCGTGGGCAAAACCGAGATGGCGCGGACACTGGCGCAATTCTTGTTCGGCTCCGATAAGGCGCTCATTCGCTTCGATATGTCGGAGTACATGGAGAAGCACTCGGTCTCCAAGCTCATCGGTTCGCCTCCGGGCTATGTGGGCTACGAGGAGGGCGGCCAGTTGACCGAGCGCGTCAAGCGTTCGCCGTATTCGGTTGTCCTGCTCGACGAAATCGAGAAGGCGCATCCTGATGTCTTCAACATTCTGCTTCAGGTTTTCGAGGACGGCCAGTTGACCGACGGCTTGGGGAACACGGTCGATTTCAAGAACGTGATCCTCATCATGACCTCGAACATCGGCGCGCGCCACCTGCAAAAGAAGCAGGGGCTGGGCTTTGCCAGCGACCGCGAGGACATTGTCAGCGACAAGGTGGAAGAGCTGGTGAAGAGCGAGGTGAAGAAGACTTTCAACCCCGAATTCCTCAACCGGCTTGACGAGATCATTCTCTTCCAGTCGCTTTCCGATGCCGACTTGATCCAGATCGTCGAGCTGCTGGTGCAGAGCTTGAACGCCAACCTGGCGCAGAAGTCCATCACCATCAGCGTCACCGAGGAAGCCAAGAAGTGGATTCTGGATAAAACCCTCGTTGACCGCAGCTACGGCGCGCGTCCGTTGCGCCGCGCACTGCAACGCTACGTCGAGGACCCATTGAGCGAAGCCCTGATCTCCGGACAAATCACCGCCCGGCCAGCCTTCCTCGAGGTCTACCTCGACCAGAACCAGCTTTTCTATCGCCCCATCACCGCCGACGAAACCGTAACCGAAGAAAAAGCCGCCGGCGTTCTGCTCTTCAGCGCGTAAACCCGCACCAGCTCAACAAAAGCCCCCTGTCGATTGGCAGGGGGCTTTTTTCTTGGCTGGAGACAGACTGTTAGATCGTGCTATCCCACCCTAGGCGCAAAAACAAAGACGCGCCGAGGGTGGGGCACCCGGCTTTTTTCGTTATAAATCAGTACACAGTTTCTGAGGGTGGGGCGCGCAAAAATGCCTTTGCGTATAAATACATGGGTTTTTGCGAAAATTTGGGCAGATTACAAATTAGCGAGTTGGCGAGGGAGGGTGGATGAGGGCGAAGGGTTGGGAAGAGCGGCTGCGGGAGTTGGACGAGATGGCGATGGCGCTCAATGTGGCTCGGGGCACGGCCATCAACGTTCAGGGAAAGGCTGAGGGGTGGTTGCGGACGGTGCGGCGGGCGGTGGGGATTCCGGTGGCGGAGGCGGCGAGGCGGATAGGGGTGGTGGAGAGCGGCGTCTACCGGATGGAGTATGCGGAGGGGCGGGGTGTGATCTCGCTGAAGACGCTGCGGCGGGCTGCCGAGGCGCTGGGATGCGAGCTGGTGTACGGACTGGCGCCGAAGGAGGGGACGCTCAAGACAATGGCGGCGGCGATTGATGCTGGGCAGGCGCAGAGGCGGACTGAGGCGTGGGCGCGCAAGCTGCAGAAGGCCAAGGATCGGCGGCGGGAGGCGGCGAAGCAGCGCTGGAGTGCGCATGAGAAGGAACGGCTGGCGAGGCAGTGGGCGGAGTATTGGAAACAGTGGGAGCGGGATACGCCCATCGGGCGCCGGAGGATACCGAAGCCTGTGCCGGAGGTAAGGTTCTGGAAGGTTCAGATGCGGAAGGCGCTGAAGAAGGTGATGCGGAAGGAAGGGGTACGAGCGCGATAGAGCAGGGACTATACATCCGGCAAATAAATACTGCTTTCGTACTATCCCACCCTAGCCACAAAAACAAAGACGTGGCGAGGGTGGGGCACCCGGAATGTTGTTCTCTCCCAGGTCCGAAAATCCGGACCTGGGGAACCCGGCGCTAGCCAGGTCAAAACTTAACGTAAAAACAAGAGAAGCGAAGCTCCGTGTCAGGAACTTCGCTTCTCGCCGGTTCAAAGGCCCCGTTTCCTAACAGCCTGGATAAGCCGCGGCCTTCTTCTCATTGGTTAAAGTTGAGTCTCTTACCCTAGAAATCGTACCTCAGGCTCAACTGTGTGATGCGCGGCGTGCCGGTCGATAGCGACAAGCCATAGTTCCCACTGTTGTAGTCGGCATTCGGGTTCGCGAATTGCGGGTGATTGAAGACGTTGAAGAAGTTGCCCGCGAAAGTGAATCCCTGATGCTCGAAGGTCTGGAAATGCTTGCTGACGCTCAAATCCAGATTCTCGTATGCGGGTCCGGTCAAGCTGTTTCTGCCCTGAGGCGGTTCGCACCACAGCTGTGACGCGGGGCAGGTGTAGGGTCCAAAGTAATCGCCGCTGCTCTTTGGTTTCAGGTAACCGGTCGCCGGGCTGACGCCGTGTTGAATCGCGTTCTTGATTGATCCCGTTCCCTTGTAGACGGTTCGATCAACACCCGTGCGGCCATCCTTGACGGGGTTGTAGTTGCCGCTGTCGCCGGGGGTGAAAGGCGTGCCGCTCCGCAGTTCAATGATCGGCGAAATTGCCCAGCCGCCCAGCAGAAGGTTCTTCTTCTTCCACTGCTCCTGGTAGTTCAGCGTGACAACCACGTTGTGGCGCAAATCGAAGTCAGCCGGTCCCTTGTCGGCGCCGAAGTTATAAGGATTGGATGGGCCCGTAAGCGTGGCGCCTCCGTTGCGTTGCGTGAAGACGTCGCTGACTTCGTCCAGGGCCTTGCTGTATGTGTAGTTGGCTGTAAATTGCAAGCCATTGGAATAGCCCTTGCGCAGGCTGGTTTGGAAGCCGTGGTAGTTCGAGGTAAATCCGTTGGTGCGGAAGTTGTCGTTGGCAAACAGGCTGGTAACGTGCTTGGTGGTAAAACCGCTCGTGTAACCGGCTGCTCCGCAAGGCGTTGTGGCAGCGTAGGGAGCGCCCGTCGTGGGGCACGCCGTACGACCGGCATAGTCGTTGATGTTGTCCAGGCCAACGAGTTGCCGGCCCAGAGTGCCGACATAGTCGGCTTCCCAAACGTATCCGGCATGAATCTGATATTCAAAGCCGAAGTTGAGCTGCTCGTAGTAAGCGTTTTTCAGGCGCTGATCGATGTGGCGGGGCACCGGCAAGCCTCCGTAGCTGGCAAAGTCCGCATTGGCGGTAAAGGGGTCCGCGTAAAGGCCCGGCTGCAACAGCGCGCCGGCGATAACGCCGGTACCAGCCTCATAGCCGATGCTGTTGTCGGAAAAGTGGGGATAGTTGAAGCGGATGTTCTCATAGACGTTGTTGTAGAGGCGATCATAGCCGATGCCGAAGCCGCCGCGTATGGCAAGTTTGCCACTCCCGGTGGGGTCATAGGAGAAGCCAACGTGCGGTCCGACGCTCGTGGTGTCCTTGTTCCAGATATTGCTGTTGCGCTGCTGGAAGTTTGCACCTTGGGTCGCGCCGACGAGCGGCAGGTTGGGCAGGAAGGGGTTGCCGTTCGCGGTGGGCGTTCCAAACGTCCCAAAATAAACGTTGGAGTCGAGCCCCGGCTGGAAGTTATGCGGCGGGCCAAAATAATCCCAGCGCACGCCAAGGTTCACAGTCAACCTCTGCGAGATCTTCCAATCGTCCTGCACGTATGCGGCAAACTCCTTTGCGCGATATCCGCGGTATGCATCGGGAGCCGTGTTCGTGGTCGGATCGATAGAAGCTGACGCGTAGGCGAGTCCTCCAAATTGCCCTCCAAAAGGATAGGCACCTCCACCTGGTGCGGAAATTGCGAACGCCTCAAACTGGTCATTCATGGTGGCATCTGTCAACAGGTTCTCGATGTCCCACGGGTTGAGAGTTCCGTACACGTCGTTAAAGAAGCTGGAGCCGTTGCGTGTGCGAATGAACTGGAAACCCGCCTTGAAGGCGTGATGCTGCAGCGTCTTTGTGAGTGAGTCTGAGTAGAGGAACATATTCTCTGTGAAGAACTGAGGAAATCCGGAATATTCGCCAAATCCCGTGGCCATGTCATTCCAGTCTTCAATAGCCGACACGCCCTGTGTGCCCGGAGCGGAGAAGTTATTCACGTGGCGGAGGTAGCCGGCCCGGAAGAGGTTGAGCAGTGAGGGGCTGAAGGTGTGTGTCCAGGTGGCGCTGAAGTTCTGCGCGCCACCGACATTGCCGCCGGCAGGGCCAAACAGTCCGTTGTCTGCGCCATTGGTGCTCTGATCAGTGTCAAGATCAAGCAAATACGCGAAGCTCAACTGGTCTGAATTGGTCAGTTTGTGGTCAAGCTTGAGGCTGGCACGATTCTGGTTCAGCGCAGTGGCGATGCTGACGGTGGCGTTAGCATACACATTGACTGGGTACTGGATAGCGCCGCCAGAATAAAGTCCTGCGGCCTGATTCGTGGCACTTGCCGTTCCCAACGGGAAAGCCGTCGGCTCTGCGGTCTTAAGTGCTTGAAAAACCGGGCCAAGTGTCGCCGACTTGGAGAGTGCGCCAGGGCAGTTCACGCCCAGCAACGCAGGGCAAATTCCGATTTGCGGGAAAGGCGAGGTGGTCGCATCCTGATCCAGCGTGCCTTCCTGGAATTTCTCGAAGCCGCCGCTGCTTACGAAATTCAGGAAATCAGAGGTTGTGCTCTGGCCCGTTGTGGGCGAGCCGTAACGCAGCCTGTGAAGCTCGACGGTTGCGTAAAAGAAGGTCTTGTCCTTGTATATCCGCCCGCCTATGGACCCGCCAAACTGGTTGCGAACCAAGGCATCCTTTTCCCCGGCTTCCTTGGTGAACCAGTGCTCCGCCGCCAGGGCCTGAATGCGGTTGTACTCGAACAACGAGCCGTGCCACGTCTTGGTGCCGCTCTTGAGCACGGTGTCTGTCGCGAATCCGGCTGCGCGGCCGTACTCGGCCGGGATGCTGTGAGAGATGACGCGGTATTCCTGGATGGCGTCGGGGGAGATCGTTGTCACCGCGCCGCCGCCGCCCAAATCTCCGGAAGTGGCTGCCCCGCCCTGGCCCTGGTCGTTGTTGTCCATGCCGTCAACCAGGAAGTTGCCGGTTCCCGTGCGCGCCCCGTCAACCGATGCGCCGCGGCCCGTGCCGCTATCTGGCGTTGCACCGGCCGTTAGAAGCACAAATGTGTTCTGGGTGCGCTGTTCGAGGGGCGAACTCTGCCAGATCTCGGCATCGATCAACTGCGAGATCGCGGCCGTCTCCGTCTGCACCTGCTCCACATTCTGGCTGGAAATCACAGTGACGGTATCGGCCGTCGCGCCCACCTGCAGCGCAACGTCTATCGTCAGTGTGGTGCCGACCGATGTCGAGAGGTTTTTGATCTCGGAGGTCTTGAACCCCTGCGCCGTGACCTTCAAAACATAACCGCCAGTCACTTCCAAGGCGAAGAACCGGAACGATCCGGTGCTATTGGTCACCGCCGACTGCTTGAACCCCGTGCCATTGTTGAACAATGTCACGGTGGCGCCTGGGATCACGGCGTGCGTGGGATCAGTAACCGTTCCCGCCAGACTGCCGAGTCCTGCCTGCGCTCGGGCGACCGGCGCTGTGAGATTGGCAACAAATCCGGCCGTCGTCAGAAGGCCGAGCGCTAATACCACACTTTGCAACCGGATAAATCGCATTGATTTCCTCCAGGAATAACTCAGAAACCGGAAGCTCCGTCCTGGGAACTTCACGATTCGGCTATTGTGCTTCGCTGTCTCGGAGGGGCTTGTAAGGAGGAAGCCACGAGAGGGCGAGACACGACTTGCCAGCCTGAACTGCAATTCCCGTGCCAGACTCGCGGCCTCGCGATAGTATTTTTGCTTGTTGAAAACAATGAAGTTGAGAAAATTACACAGTCTCGCCTTTGGATCGATATATGAAAAAATGCATAGTTGTGGATTCATGTGGCCCAAAATATTAAATATAGTAACTCGCTGCCTTTGAAATGCCTTGTCGCTCCCTCAGATCACCCGCAACTTCCCGGCGCGGCCCGGCTTCTGCCAACTCTGGGTAGTGGGTCAGCTTGGAGGGGGCGAGCTCCATCCCATACATAAATCCAGCAGAATCTGCTGGACTTTAGGTGAGCCGCCCCCTTTCAAAGCGGCGAATTATGCAGAAGGTCAGCTTAGGAATTCGGCGATGGCGGAAACTACGGTTTGCTGCTCGTCTTCGCGGAGTTCGGGGAAGATGGGCAGGGCGAGGACTTCGCGGGCGGCGCGCTCGGCTTCGGGGAAGTTGCCTTCCTTGTATCCGAGGCTCTGTAACGCCGTTTGCAAGTGGAGCGGGACGGGATAGTAGATCTCCGAGCCGATTTTGCGCTCGTTGAGGAACTGGCGCAGGCCGTCGCGGCGCGCGGTGCGGATAACGTACTGATGCCAGACGTGGCGGCTGCCGGCTACCTCGTGGGGCAGGGCGATGCCGTGGATGGGATAAGGGCCGGCTTCGACCAGTCCCGCGGCATGGAAGAGCGCGTGATAGCGGCGGGCGACGGTGCGGCGGAGCTGGTTCCAGCCGTCGATGTACTTGAGCTTGACGGTGAGGATGGCGCCCTGGAAACCGTCCATGCGGGTGTTCCAGCCGATCTCGTCGTGGTAGTAGCGGCGGCGCATTCCGTGCTGGCGCAACATGCGGGCGCGCTCGGCGACTTCATCGGAGTTGGTGGTGACCATGCCAGCGTCGCCCGCGGCGCTGAGGTTCTTGGTGGGATAAAAACTGAAGGCGGCGGCATCGCCGAGCGAACCCGCATGCACGCCCTGCCATTCGGCTCCCCAGGCTTGCGCGGCATCTTCGATGAGCTTGAGGTTGCGCTCTTTTGCGATACGGGCAAAGGCGGTGAAATCGGCGCACTGGCCGTATAGATGGACGGGGAGAATGGCGCGAAGGCCTTCGGCTTGCGGACCACTGAGAACGGTTTCGACGGCGGCCGGGCTGAGGTTGAAGGTGGCGGGGTCGATGTCGGCGAGGAGTGGTGTGGCTCCGGCGCGGAGGATGGCGCTGACGGAGGCGAAGAAGCTGAAGGGGGTGGTGAGAACAGTGTGGCCGGGGCCGATGCCGGCGGCGGCCAGCGCGAGCCAGAGAGCATCAGTACCCGAGGAGCAGCCGATGGCGTGGGCTACGCCCAATTGGACGGCGGCGGCTTTTTCAAAGGCGGCGACGGGCTCGCCGAGAATGAACTGGCGGGTTTCGAGGACATTGCCGAGCGCCTCGAGAAGCTCGCGGTGGAGAGGCTGGTACTGGCGTTTGAGGTCCAGCATGGGGACCGGCTGGGCGGTTGAGGCGGAGTATTGAGGCGAAATCGGCTCGGTTTTCACACTCATATGCTAGCAGCATGAGAGGTTGTCGAGTCCCAAAAACAGGAAGGCTGGGCACCCGAATCGCATCGCTTCCCAGGTCCCAAAAGCGGGACCTGGGGCACCCACAGTTTTCTGGCTTCCCGAGTGCCAAGAACGGGACATGGGGCAGCCGCGCTAGCAGCATGAGAGGTTGTCGAGTCCCAAAAACAGGAAGGCTGGGCACCCAAATTGCATCGCTTCCCAGGTCCCAAAAGCGGGACCTGGGGCACCCACAGTTTTCTGGCTTCCCGAGTGCCAAGAACGGGACATGGGGCAGCCGCAGTTTTCCGGCTTCCCGAGTGCCAAAAGCGGGATCTGGGCAGCCGCACCCGCCCAGCACCCGCACCCGCGGGGAGTTTGAGCACAGGCTCTGGGGCACCCAAGGTTACTTCTAAATTGAAAATTGAGACACTGAAGGGTTGAAAAGGTTAGTAAAGCCTTATATTGTTGTCACATTGTTCAATGTGCGGCTCCGGAGCTTCCGGCGCCGCGGAAGTCGATTTGTATGAGTACGAGCTGTTCAATTGCATCAAAACCCCCTAAAGAAAGCAGGAGATCGGCACATGGAGAACAAGCCGGCACAAAACATTCAGGATACGTACCTGAACACGGTCCGCAAGGATAAGACCCCCATCACGATTTACCTTGTCAGCGGCGTGAAACTGACCGGAAAGATCCGGTCCTTTGACAAATATTCGGTGCTGCTGGAAAACAACAGCCAGGAGCAGTTGATCTTCAAGCACGCGATTTCGACCGTTGTGAGCAACCGAAGCGTGCTTCACAGCGATCATCGTCCGGCCACAGCGTTCCCTGATTCCGGCCCTGTTCCGCCAACGCCAATGGGTGCGGTTCCGGCGATCGGGGAGCAGCGATAGCAGGCGGGAAGCGGTCAGCGATGGCCGTTCAGGCGAACAGGACAAGCGTGCGGCCTTCCACTCCGGCAACAGAAATTCGCGGCCGGGATGGAATTCCGGAACGGGCGGTTTTGGTGGGAGTGGACCTTGGTGCTCGCTCCCGCGGCAACCACGCAGCCCAGGCGGGCGCGCGGCAGGCGGCTGTGCGCGCGGAGCCGGAGAGCGCTGATTTTCCCCTCAATCAGGATGCAATCGACAGTGCTGCCGGCGCGGGTGTTTCCGCGGCTAGAGCGGCAACGTTGCGTTCGTCAACGGAACTGGACGCAGAGGAGTCGCTGGCCGAGTTTCGCGAACTGGTGGCGAGCGCTGGCGGACAAGTGGCTGCCGAACTGCTCCAACGGCGCGCGCGGCCTGATCCGGCCACGCTGATTGGCGCAGGAAAGGTGGAGGAGATTGCCGGGGTTGCCGCATCGGTTGAGGCGGACCTGGTGCTCTTTGACCACGACCTTACTCCGACACAATTGCGCAATCTGGAAGCCGCGCTGCCCTGCCGCGTGCTGGATCGAACGCAACTAATTTTGGACATTTTTGCGCGCCACGCACGGACGCGCGAAGGACAGTTGCAGGTGGAGCTGGCGCAGCTGGAGTACATGCTGCCGCGGCTGAGCGGGAAGGGCAAGGCGATGTCGCAGTTGGGCGGCGGCATCGGCACGCGCGGACCGGGCGAAACCAAGCTGGAAACCGATCGGCGGCAGATCAAACGGCGCATCGACCATTTGAAGACTGAGCTGGACGCAGTGCGCAGCGTGCGCAAGCAGCAGCGCCAGCGGCGCGAGTCGGTTCCGGTGCCGACGGTGGCGCTGGTGGGCTACACCAACGCCGGCAAGAGCACGCTCTTCAACCAACTGACCGGAGCAGAGGTTTTGCAGTCGCCGCGCATGTTCGCCACGCTTGACCCAAAATTGCGGGCCATTGAACTGCCCAGCCGCCGCAAGGTTCTGTTGTCCGACACGGTTGGATTCATCCGCAATTTACCACACACGCTGGTGACCAGCTTCCGCGCAACGCTGGAAGAGGTGGTGCAGGCCGAGGTGTTGCTGCATATTCGCGACGCTGCTTCCACTTATGGAGCGGAGCAAAAATCGCAGGTGGAACGGGTTCTGGGCGAGCTTGAATCGCTGGGAAAACCGCGCATCGAAGTACTGAACAAAATCGATCTGCTGGGCGAACACGAGCGCCAGGGACTGCTGGAGCGGACTGAGGCTTCAGGCGAGGTGGCCGTCTCGGCGCGGACCGGTGAGGGGATGGACGCGCTGCTCAAGGCCATCGACCACGCACTGCACTCCGACCCGCTCATTGATGCGGAGTTGCGCGTTCCGCAGAACGAGGGCGCGGTGCTGGCGGCCATTGAAGCGGGCATGGTGGTGCATAGCCGAGAGTATGAGGGCAACGTGGTGCGGCTGACGGTGAGCGGCCCGGCATCGCTGGTGGGGCGGCTGCGCAAATATCGGCTGCGCGAAGATTAGGCGGTCTTTCATCAGTGCGCTATTCCAAGCAGGAGAGTCTCTGGCTTTGCCGGGGTGGCAATAGAAGTTTGACATTTACGGAAGTCGCCCGCGATTTGCGCTTTTGCATTCTTCTCGCAGCAACCTTCGCAGCGCGCGGAGCATGAGCGTCGTCCCTACGGGACTCTGGACGAATTGTTGGTTTGCCCACCCCACGCTGAAGCACGGGACTGACGAACATTGCGCCTACGGCGCAGGCGACGGAATGCTGCCAGCATGGAGCGCTTCCGCACAGACCCTTTTGAGGGGCGCCGACCATAAATCCTCCAGCAATGCTGGAGGATTCATACTGAATTGGCGGCGGGCAGCGCGCAAGCTGTTATCGCCGGACAGGCGCTCCAGGACAAGCAAGCATCGCGGGAGTTTCACCTATCTTCATCGGGAGCATGATCATGTCGCCGGGCTCCGGCGCGCATTTGATCAGCGCATAGAGAGGGAGATCGCGTGCTTTCACCACATATTCCCGGGATTTCATAGCGGTAAATTCCGCACGCGCGCCCAAGACAACAGGATTTTCCGGCGCTGCGTGGATGCGGAATTGGCCGGTCGATGGCTCGTAGTTCATATAGTCAAAACAATGCCCCAGGCAAGCGCGAGAGATCAGGTGCGTCTCGTTCAGCCGTTTGCAACAATGATCAAGAATCCGCATGGCCAGATGGCCCAGCGTCCCTTCTTTTGCCATGCTGTTGCCGCTTGCGTTTGAATCGGCGCGGTCAGCCAACGCAATCACACGCTCGCCGGCGGGCAAGGTCTCGACCAGCCTCTCCATCTTCGCCTCGGCAATCGCATCGCTTCTTATGTCGCAAAACAACGCGCCAAAGAATATAGCCGCTGTTAACAAACCCGCGCCAAGATACCCGCGCCGATAATTTGAGCGGCTCAAGACGGCAAGCAATAGAACGCCGGAGAAAAGCGACACGCGGTCGGCGATAAGACTGGCCTCCGCGCCGCCTGCGGACGTGCGAACAATCGAAGGCATTGCGATGACCACGAGCACCGTGAGGTAGTAGACCTGCGCGGGAAGGCTCTTGAGCGCTCGCCAGCGATTTTCTGGCTGGCAAAGTAGAACGGCGCTGAACAAGAGAAATCCGGCAGTTACCAGGAGGTAAGCCCACCCGCGCAACAATGCCTGATCGGCTCCCGTCAGGCACTTGAATTGGCCGTGCGACCAATGAGTCCCGTATCTCGCTGCGATGCAGCATCGAAAGAGAAGGATGACTGCTACGCCCCCTCCAAAAAGGAAAGGCCGAAAGCGCTGGTGGATTTTTTGTACTAGCCAACAGTAAGCCGCCGCGCCCAAAAGCCACAGGACGGGCAGAGGGTGCGCAAGATAAGCGAGAACGAACAAAGGAACGGTCCATAGAGTTTGCCATCCAACGCGCCTTCTCCATAAGATCGCAAATATCCAGAGGACAAGACCGCATGAGAGGTAATAGTTCAGCAGCCCCATTTGGAACGTAAATCCGTAAGTGAGAACGGCAACCCATGGCGCCAGCCAATAGGCCGCGCTGCCTCGGACGGCGGAAATGAAATGGAAGGCGCCCCACAAGAAGACCAGGACCAGCGCGCTGGCGATAATTCTCTCCGCGGCGGAAACGCCAAAGTATCTCATTAACCAGGAGAGCATTATGTCGACCACGATGTTTGTGCTCTGATGACTGATCCAGAGGCCGTGAATATCGCCATGGAGAATCAATTTCGCGAGCCACGCATTATAAAGATGGCTCTGCAGATCAACGCCGGAGACGATGGGCTGCCAAAAGCACGGGATTACCAAAATCACGGAGACCAGGATGGGGCGCAACCAGCAAAAGCTGGATAGCTTTGTTAAAAGATAATCCAGGCTCGACGGCTCCCGCACTTTCATCATTTCATTTCGTCAGTTTTCTGATGTGGCGCCCGGTTCAAGCCGCGCAAGCTGAATGGCTTGAACCGGATTCACCGGCATTTCATCGATGCGAGTAGCCAGGGAGCTTATGATGAGTACGATTGTATCCCAATTGCAGGTGAATTCCATGAGCGCGGAGTCTGCCCCATGAACCCAATTCCAGCCGGCCCTGGCCATGCGATTACTACTCTTGCCAGCCGTGAGGTCTATCGCAACCACTGGATGCGGGTGCGCGAGGATGAGATTCTGCGCTCCAACGGCGTGCGGGGAATTTATGGCGTGGTGGAGAAGCATGACGCGGCCATCATTCTGCCTATCGACCAGGGGCGCGTGTGGCTGGTGGAGCAGTTCCGCTACACCATCCAGGAGCGCGCGCTGGAACTGCCGCAAGGCGGCTGGGAGATGGAAGTTGAGAATCCCGAAGAGCTGGCGCGCGGCGAACTCAAAGAAGAAACCGGGCTGGAAGCCGCAGAGATGATCCGCCTGGGAACTTTGTGGATTGCTTACGGATATGCCCGGCAGAAGCAGCACGTTTTTTTGGCCACCGGACTGACGGAGACGGGAAAGACGCCCGACGCAGAGGAACATGATCTGGTGGTGCGATCCGCTTCAATTGAGGAGTTCGAGGAGATGATGCGCGACGGCGAAATCCGCGACGGATGCACGGTTTCGGCGTGGGGGCTCTATCAGTTGTGGAAGGCGAAGCAGGGGTAGGCCGCGCTTCAGAAGACCAGTTTGTAGATGTTTCCCTTGCTGTCTTTGGCTACGCCTCGGATGCCCGATGTGGTTGCATCTTCTCTCTGATCTTCCTGTTTGTACATCTCAACCTGAAGAACAGTTCCCTGGCTGCCGGTCAGGAGGGTCCTGGTGAACAATCGCGTACCCAGAACCTGGGCCGAATAGAAGCTCTGTCCGTAGACAGTGTCCCAGGCCGAGGCCAGATTGAAGGAGGATGCATCGCCTGCGCCCTGCGCACGTGCGTTCACGGATAACTGCCTCCAGGGTCCGCTGAACTTCTCACCGTCCGCGAGCGCCACGACGATATTTCCTGAGTTGATGGCGCCCGTCAGTTTAATGCTGTAGACAGGCGGCGGGGTCAGCGAGGCTAGCGGGCCTTGAACCGGGAAGAGATGGCCGTTGAGCTGACAACCTGAAATCAGGCCGATTCCGAGCAGAGCGAGAGCGAACTTAACTTTCATTGGTAGTGCCTCTGTTGTCTGCAACACCGTGAGAAGAAATAAGTTTCGCGGAAGATTGTGTATTATCCGCGCTCTTCCATGGGAATGTACTTGGCCGGATAGGGCGGGCCGATGTATTCGGCGCGGGGACGGATGAGGCGGTTATCGTCGAGTTGCTCGATGACGTGCGCGGCCCATCCGGAGATGCGGCTGATGGCAAAGATAGGCGTGTAGAGGTCGATGTCGATGCCCAGCGTGGCGTAGGTCGAGGCGGAGTAAAAATCCACGTTGGCGTTGAGCTTTTTGTCGGCATTGATGTAGAGCTCGATGGCGCGGGACATTTCGAACCATTTGGGCTGGCCGGCGTCCTTGCCGAGCTGCTCGCTCATCTTGCGCAAGTGGGTGGCGCGGGGGTCCTCGGTTTTGTAGACGCGATGGCCGAAACCGGAGATTTTCTGCTTGGCGTCGAGCATACTCCGCACGTATTCGACCGGGTCGGCGCCGGCTTTGTCGATGGCGTAAAGCAGGCGCATGACGCCTTCGTTCGCGCCGCCGTGGAGCGGTCCCTTGAGCGCGCCGAGAGCGCCGGTGACGGCTGAGTGGACATCGGAAAGCGTAGCAGCGATGACGCGGGCGGCAAAGGTGGAGGCGTTCAGTTCGTGCTCGGCGTGGAGGATAAGAGCAATGTCGAGGGTCCGGGTCGCGGTCTCGGAGGGCCTGACGCCGTTGAGCATCCAGAGAAAATTGCCTGCGTGGTTCAGCGAGCGGTCAGGCGGCACAACTTCTTTTCCCTTGCGCAGCCGGTCGTAGATGGCCACGATCATGGCGATCTGGGCGGTGAGGTTGAAGCATTTGCGCACATTCGCGTCGTGCGAGTTGTCTTTCTCGTCGGCGTCGTAGAAGCTGAGCGCGGAGACCGCGGTGCGCAGCACTTCCATGGGCGTGGCCGAAGAAGGAACGGCGCGCAGCAGATCGACTATGCGAAGGTCGAGGCCGCGGGCGAGCGTGAGTTGCGACTGAAACTCGCGCAATTCGAGCTTGCTGGGGAGAATGCCGTTCCACAGCAAGTATGTGGTCTCCTCGAAGGTGGAGTGCACGGCCAGCTCGTGAATGTCGATGCCCCGATAGGACAGGACGCCAGCATCTCCGTCGATCCAGCAGATCCCGGAGTTGGCTGCAACAACCCCCTCCAAACCCTTTCCAGCGACAGCGGTCGACATAGCTCTCGGCTCTCCCTCTTGCTATTTCTCTATGGGACGCGGCGGTTGTTGTGACCCCTGAAAACGCCCTCCGCCTTAAAATGCTCCAAGGATGGTTATATCGTAGCGCTTTAATGGTTGTCACGGAATAGAAACAGAACGGTATGGGCAGAAGAAGGGCCTTAAATCCCATTTTCCCGCGTGGAGCGAGCAAAGAAGCACAGCTTTTGCTGCACAAGCGGGAATAATTCTATATTCTGTAGACGCGCCCGGAAGGCGTCCGAGGCGGAAGCTGCGCAATTCGACATTCCGGCTGGAATCCCCACCATGAGCAGGAGTTGGGGAGAGAAATCCATTTTTAGCGGCGCCTGTCCAGGCAGGAAGGCGCTTAACAGAGACAAGCAGCCCGCAGGACGGGCCGCAGAGGAAAGGCAAACCGATGAGTGAACTTGACGAGACCCCCCGAGGCTATTCGGGCGCATTATTGGCAGCCCTTGCCGTGGCCTTGCTGGCCGGGATTGGCGGCCTGATCTGGTGCTACACGCTGAACAGCCGTTTGACCAGCCAGGAAACCGCGCTGACCGATGCCAAGGACCAGAACAAGAAGCTGGCCTCTAACCTGCGTGAAACCGACGCCCGCCTGAAGGTTGCGACGGAAGAGCTGGGCAACTCCCTGGGGTTGACGCAGAAACAGTTGGATACCCGCGCGCAGGAGCTGATCCGGCGCGAGGACGCGCAGGAAGCCGATGCCCGGCGGCTGGCGAGCGCGCAGAAGCAGACCGCGCAAGCTGTAACAGGGCTTGCCACGGATGTCTCCGGCGTGAAAACGGATGTGGGCGGCGTGAAGACCGATCTGGGCAAGACGCAGACCGATCTGGCTACCACCATCAGCCAACTGACCTCGATGAAGGGGGATTTGAGCGGCCACAGCAGCCTGATTGCCCGCAATCACGATGAGTTGGAACTGCTGAAGCACAGGGGCGACCGGAGCTACTACGAGTTCACGCTGAACAAAGGCCAGAGGAAGCCGGTAGGCACGATCAGCCTGGAGCTGAAAAAGGCCGACGGCAAAAAGAACCGGTTTACAATCGTGGTCGACAGCGACGACAAGCAATATGAGAAGAAGGACCGGAGCCTGAACGAGCCGCTACAGTTCTATAGCGGCAAGGAACCGGCTCTGTTCGAGATCGTGGTGAACTCGGTGGGCGGGAAGAATCAGTCGGTCAGCGGCTACCTTTCCGCTCCCAAGAGCGCGCCGGCTCCGGCTACTGCTCAATAACAGGCGAGTGGGGCGCGAGCACGAGGCTGTGCTGATACTGGAGCGAGAAGGTGAAGTTCAAGCCGAACTTCGACCCTGGGTCGCGTTGGCGCGGGTCAGGCTTCCAGTCCGCGCGCGCGTCCCACTGCTGCTTGTTGACGCGGAAGATCCAGAAGGTGATGCCATCAAGGCTTTCGCCCGGGGCAATCATGGTGCGGGGCGAGAGCGAGTTGCCGCGCAGCGCGGTCAGCTCGGGATACATTAGCAGAGCCTCCTGATATTGCGCCCTGTCTCCCGCGGAGACCGAGAGCGTACCGTCTCCCAGGCGGGCATTGGCGAGCACATCCTCAAGAAATAGCGGAACCTTGCTCTGGTTGCGCAGCTTGATGTGAGCGAAGACGAGCACCTGGTAGAAGCTCTGTTTGGCCATGGCTTCGCCGTTGGCGTCGAAGCCCGAGGTTTCGACGTGGCTGGGATGAGCCCACACCTGGACAATCTCTCCGCTGGCAACGGGCGGCTTTTCGCCGGCCACCACGTAAATGGCAACCGCGATCGCTACCACCACGGTGGCCACCATGGCGGCTACGACCACATGGCTGGTTCCCTTGGTGAATTCCTCACCGAGGGCGGCGTCGTCAATTTCTTCTTCGGATTCCGGATGGAGTAAGCTCATGGCCCCTTATCTTATCCCTCCGGGCACAGGATGGGCCATGAATTCGTTTGGCGACCGGTGAATTCCCAGGCACACCGCCGCTGAACTGCCCGGGCTGTGAAGTCCGCGCTCTGTGATATGGGGGAATATAACAGGCACACAACAAGCGCACCGCTTGGCAGCAGTCTTGCGCTTACGCCCGCTCAACTTCGCCGTTAGGCTGCGTTATCGCTGTGGGCAGCCGCAACCCGCAGCCGGACAACAGCATCCGCCTGCGCGCCCTTCTGACCCTGGACGATGTCGAACTCAACATCATCGCCCTCTTTCAGCGTTTTGTATCCGTCCAACTGAATCGATGAGTAGTGAACGAATACGTCAGGACCATCATCACGTCCGATGAATCCATAGCCTTTGGCGTTGTTGAACCACTTGACCTTCCCTTTGTATTGAGCCACAGGTAAGTCCTACCTTCCTTACAGCCTGTGAAGTGCGGCGGGCAAAACGTGGGGAATCCCACCGTTATGCATTATGACTCTGAAAGCTCCAAAAGGGTTCATAAAAAGGAGGACGAAATAAATCGGCATAGGGGGGAGAGTCGCCTCTCCTCCCCTGCCACACCACCGGACAAGCGGGTCCGCATCCGGCGGTTCGAGAAGTTGAGGTCAACAGAGACGCGGGATTCCTAACTGATCGGCCCAGCTT
>Ga0224526_1000192_pt1 | contig 30150 bp, 20 predicted proteins | sample CBST25metaG_FD_179878 | JGI IMG/M metagenome (GOLD analysis project Ga0224526, IMG submission 179878) | Peat soil microbial communities from Stordalen Mire, Sweden - C.B.S.T-25 | ecosystem: Environmental > Terrestrial > Soil > Wetlands > Peat | place: Sweden: Norrbotten County, Stordalen Mire...
GGGTAAGCTTTTGGGGGCCGAGCTGGCAGGGGAGCAGCATCCTTCTTCATGGTGCGCTGCTGAAGGGAAATGATCTGCAAAGACCTGGGCCAGCGAGCGAAACATTTTCTCGATTGGCCTGCCAGAATCTGGGTTGCCCACCCTTGCCGCAAGAACAAATGACAACATAGATTTCCTTCATTGGGCTAGGAAGCGCGGGCGGGGACGCCCGCACTACATTGATGCAATTACCCAATCGCGCGGTCATGGTACGAGTCTCTGTACTTCTATCCCCGCATCCGCGGATTCACCCAGTGATATACCACATCCGTCAGCAGATTCACCAGCACATACGTCAGCCCAATCGACAACAAACATCCCTGCACCAGCGCATAGTCGCGGTTGGAAATCGCGCTGACGGTCAGCCGCCCCAGCCCCGGCCAACTGAAGATGGTTTCGGTCACAATCGCCCCGGCCAGCAGCGCCCCAAATTGCAAGCCGACGACAGTAACAATAGGAACCAGCGCATTCGGTAGCGCGTGACGACAGACGACGGCAGATTCGCTCAGGCCCTTGGCGCGGGCGGTGCGGATGTAGTCCTGTCCCAACTCTTCCAGCATCGCCGTCCGCACCATGCGCGTCAGGATGGCGGCCAGCGACGCACCCATGGCAATCGACGGAAGAATCAGATAGCGCCAATCGATGGATGCGCTTCCGCTGGCATTCGCGCCGGAGACTGGCAGCCAGCCAAGCTGGATGGAAAAAACCAGGATCAGCACCGGCCCCAGCGCCAGACCTGGCACCGAAAGGCCGAAAAGGCTGACGACGGAAAGTGCCTGATCGACCCACCGGCCGCGCCAGACGGCGGCCAGAATGCCGGCCGGAAGAGCCAGCAGCAGACCGAAGCCCAGAGCGGTCAGCGTCAGCGCGAGTGTGTAGGGGTAGCGCGCGGCAATCAGGTGGGCAACGGTGTCATGCAGGCGGATGGAGTTGCCCAGATCGCCGCGCAGCACGCCCGCCCAATAGTGCAGGTACTGCTGGCCCAGCGGCAAATCCAGGCCGTACTGGTGCCGCAAGGCCGTGATGTCCGTTGGCGTCGCGCCCTCGCCCAGCATCTGCTGGATGGGGTCGCCGGGAACCAGGTGAATCAACAGGAAGACCAGTGAAACCACCAGCCAAACGACCGGAAGAGTGAGCGCGAGGCGGGTGAGAATCTGCTTCATGGGCTAATTTCAACAATAAACCAACGACAGAGATCAGGGGGCAGCGTTCAGAGATTGTGGGTCGGCACTCCTTGTTTCCCTGATCTCAAAATGGGACTTCGGTCACCCTTCATCCGCTGCCGGAAGAGGTTTGACCTTGCGAAATCGGACAAAAACGGTTTACTCTTTGGGTTTCAGCAGCGAAGAAGCAATTTCTGCTTGGAAACATCGCAACAAGCGGTCATTGCCACGAAGCCCCTTCCCCGCATGGTTGCGTTTCGTTGCACGGGTTCTGTTCGCTCTCTGTGGCAAGAGAGCATCGCGTATGCCTGGAGGTTCTGGTGGCCATTCCAAATTACTACGAGTTCCTGCAAATCAGCGCCAATGCCGAGCCGGAAACCATCCGCCGCGTTTTTCGCTATCTGGCGGCCCGCTTTCACCCCGACAATGCTGAAACCGGCGACGCCGAAAAGTTTGTTTTGCTGAACCAAGCTTATGAAGTCTTGTCCGATCCCGAGCGCCGCGCCGAGTACGATGCGGCTTGCGTAAAGGAGGAAATTCAACAGCCCCCGCTCTCCTCTTCGATTGATTTCATGGATAACATTGAAGGCGAGTTGAACCGGCGGCTGGCTCTGTTGGCGCTGCTCTACTACCGCCGCCGCACCAACCCCTCCTATCCTGAAGTCTCGCTGATGGAAGTGGAACAGCGCATGGGCTTTCCGCGCGATTATCTGGAATTCACCACCTGGTATCTACTGAAAAAAGACTATATTACCCGGGCAGACAACTCGGCTTTCACGCTGACGGCGGCAGGCGTGGACTTTGTGGAAGAGCAGCGCTCGCATATCCCGGTGCTGAATAAATTGCTGACCAATGGAGAAGGTCCTCTCGCCACGGATGGAACCGCTGTAAGCAAAAGCTCTTCCTCCGCCCCCGGCCCTGTCATCGTGCTTCCAAACGGGCAATGCATTCCGGATCGGCGAATCAGCAAAAAAGATCGACGAGCAAGCAGAGGGGATCACCCGGCAGACCGACGAACCCGCAAGACGGATCATCCAACCAGAAATTAGGACTGCAAGCCAGAAGAATCCCAGCTTATCCGCGTTCTCCTTCCGCTGGCGGCCGTTCTTCCTCCAGCGACTCGACGCGGATTTTGCTGATACGGCGGCCTTCCATTTCCATGACCGTCAGGCGGCGGCCCTCGTCGGTGACCGATTCGCCTGCCTTGGGAATGTGGCCAAGACGCATCAGCATGAAGCCGGCCAGGGTTTCCACGCCGCCCTCGCGCGACAGGCTCCACTGCATCTGCGTTTCCAGGTCGCGCAGATTGACGCCGCCGTCCATCAGCAAGGCTCCGCTGGCGGTCGCCAACACCGGCAGCGCGGGCAAATCAAATTCATCTTCCAGTTCGCCGGTCAACTGCTCGATGGCATCTTCGGCCGTGACCAGGCCCACCGTCGAGCCGTACTCGTCGACAACAATCGCCATCTGACGCCGGCGCTGCTGGAACTCGCGGATGAGATCCAGAACGGTCTTGGTTTCAGGCACCAACAGCACGTCATGCATCACCTGCGAGAGTTTCAGAATGACAAACGGGTCGGCCGGGCTGAAAAACATCAGCCGCGCCAGATCCTTCGAGTAAACCACGCCGACAATGTGCTCCGGGCCGCGCGTTTCGTCATAGACCGGAACACGGGAGTGCATATGTTCCAGGATCTGGCCAGTGGCCGCCCGGATGGGCAGGTTCGAGGGCAGCGAAAAAATCTTCTGGCGCGTGGTCATGATCTCGCGGATGGGCACATCGTCCAGTTCCAGGGCGCGGTGGATGAGCATCTCCTGAAAGCGCGGCAGAACGCCACTGCGGCGCGCTGCGGTGGCAATCAGCTTCAGCTCTTCCGGCGAGTGGACACCACCCTTCTGCGTCATGGGGATATCGAATTCGTGCAGAATCACGGCGGCCGAGTTTTTCAGCAGGCGCACGGCCGGGCGCGCCAGCGACATGAACAGCAGCATGGGCCGCGCCACGGCCAGGGCCAGGGCTTCGGAGCGGCGCAAGGCCAGCGACTTCGGCACCAGTTCGCCGACCACCACCTGCATATAGGTGATGAAGGCAAAACTCAGCGTGGCGGCGACGACATGGGCAAAAATCCGCGCGTGCGGCAGCGTGCCCAGCCAGCCCATCAGCACGCCGGCCGCCAGCGGCTCACCCAGCCAGCCCAACGCCAGCGAGCAGAAGGTGACGCCAAGTTGAACGGCGGGAAGGAAGTCGTCCAGATCCTGCTGCAGGCGGCGAACCGCGCGCGCGCCGGGAATTCCCGCAACCACCAGTTGCTCGATGCGGGTTTCCCGAATGGAAACCAGAGCGAACTCGGCGGCCACAAAAAATGCGTTGACCAGAATCAGCATGGCCGCGGCGACAGTTTCGAGCAGCAATAGACCGTGCATCCTGGATGTGAGCATAGCATTTTGACAGAGATCCGGCGTCAAAGATAAGGGAGAGACTCCGCCAGAGCCCGCGGATGGAACCAACTCGACGGGCTGTGCGTATGAATCAAGTGCGGCGAATGAACGCCAGCCTGTTTGGCCGGCCGGCAGAGTTTTGGAGCTGTTTGTCCGCGCTTGAGGAGGTTTCCGTGGTTGCAACACGCAAGAAGAAACGCTTCTGGATCTGGCTCTCTGCCGGAGTGGTGCTGGTGCTGGCCCTGGTTGGCCTGGGAGCGGCGCGGCTGGTGCGCGGCACGTCCATCGATGCCAACAAGCTGGCCAAGGTGACGCGCGGCGATGTGGCCCGCTCGGTCGTGGCCACCGGCAAGATTCAGCCGATCACCAAGGTCGAGGTCAAGTCGAAGGCTTCCGGCATCGTGGAAAAGCTCTTCGTCGACATCAACAACTATGTGCACAAGGGCCAGCAGTTGGCGCAGCTCGACCAGCAGGAGATTCTCGCGCAGGTCGCGGCGCAACGGGCCCAATTGGCCGCCGCCCAGGCCAATGTCTCCACCTGCCAAGCCAATATCGAGCAGGACAGGGTGAACGCCGCCGCTCCCGACCTGCCCATGTACAAAGCCACCCTCGACCGCAATCTGCAAATGGAAAAGCTCGGCATTGTCAGCCACCAGGCGCGCGACGACGCCAACCGGGACTATCTGGCCGCGCTGACCCGACGCGACAGCTCGAAGGCGCAGATCGGCGTGGACACGGCCAAGCTGAAACAGGCGCGGGCCCAGGTCCAGCAGGCCCAGGCCAGCTTGCAACAGCTTGAGGAGCAGCTCAGCTATACCACCATCGTAGCGCCCATGGACGGCGTCATCCTGTCGCGGGACGTGGAAAAAGGCGATGCGGTCAGCTCGATTCTGGTGCTCGGATCGACGGCCACGCTGGTCATGACGGAGGGCGACATCAATCAGGTTTACGTGCAGGGCAAGGTGGACGAGGCCGACATTGCGCACGTCTATCTGGGGCAGACGGCGCGCATCAAAGTGGAAAGCTTCCGGGACCGCGTCTTCAACGGCAAGGTCACCAAAATCGCGCCACTGGGCGTCGAAAAGGACAACGTGACCACCTTCGAGGTACGCGTTTCAATCGACAATCCCGGCGGCGAGCTGAAGGCCAACATGACGGCCAACGCCGAGATTATCCTGAGTGAGCACAAGAATGTGCTGATGGTGCCAGAAAGCGCCGTACTCTACGACAGCCAGAAGCGGGCCTCCGTCGAGGTTCCAGACAAGAGCCAGAAGAGCGGCAAGCGCAAGGTCTCCATCACGGTAGGCTTGTCGAACGGTTCAGTCACCGAAATCTTGAGCGGCCTGAACGAAGGCGAGCAGGTGATCTTGCAGCAGTAAAAACAGAGATCAAGGATCAGAGATCAGGGACCAGAAATCAGAGGTCAGAGGTTAAGCGGGCCAAGAATGCAGGAGTTAGCTTTTTGCTGTTCGCTGCTCTCTGACAAGTCTCTGCACAAGTCGGTAGTGTCTGCACGAGTCGATGTTTTGTGTCAGGGCACGACTTGAGTCGTGCCGCAAATGCAAACAAATCAGCACGGGCTTTAGCCCCTGAGGAAATGCATGATGTGGAACAGAACTGGATCAAAGGATTTCTTGCCCTTGATCTCTGATCTCTGTCCCCTGATCTCTGTTAAAACGAGGAGCACGATGAAAAAACTTTGGATTGCAGCAGCAGCGATTCTGGCACTGGCGGCGCTTCCGGCGCTGGCCTCGGAGGCCACCTTTGAGCGCACCCTTTCCGTGAACGGGCGCGTCGAACTGACGGTTGCGACCGGTTCGGGCAACATTCACCTGACCCGCGGCGCAGGCAACCAGATACACATCTTTGGCCGTGTAAAGTCAGGCTGGGGCGGTGCGGTCTGGGGCGGCAACGACGACCAGGTGCGCCGAATCGCGGCGAATCCGCCCATCACGCAAACGGGAAACATCGTGCGCGTCGGCCGCCATGAGAACCTGCACAACATCAGCATCGACTATGAGATTCAGGCGCCCGCCGATGCCTTTCTCGATGCCGGTTCCGGCTCCGGCAACGTTGTCGTTGATGGCGTCGGCGAGAATGCGAAAATCGCCACAGGTTCCGGCAACATTCACGCCACCGGTATGCGCGGCGGCTTCAAGGTGGACACAGGATCAGGCGACATCTACGCCGAGCAATCGGGTCCGGGCGATGTGAAAGCGCAAACCGGCTCCGGCAACATCGAGTTGCGCAATCTGCATGGCGCTCTGCACGCCGGCACGGGTTCAGGAAACATCAAGGTCGGCGGAACGCCAGCCTCGGACTGGAAGCTTGAAACCGGCTCCGGCAACGTTGAACTCTGGGCTGGCGGCACCGCGTTCACGCTGGATGCCTCCACCGGCTCCGGCAGCATCCACACCGACCAGGAGATGGTCACGCAAGGCACGCAAAACCATCACCATGTCACCGGCAAACTGCACGGCGGCGGTCCCACCGTGCGCGTTCAAACCGGCTCAGGAGACATTCGCGTCCACTAGCCGCAGCAGACAGCGAACAGCAGACAGCAGATCAGCTTACAGCGGGGTTCTGAAGGGTACGGGCTTCACTGGCTGCGGAAAAACACAACCCGGAAGAAATGTTCTACGTGAAGCAGGATTTAGACGAAGATCCCTTAGCTGTACGCTGTCTGCTGTTAGCTTTTCCCTGTTCCCTCGCTTTACACTTGAGTCATGATTCATGTTTTTCACCCCCTCCCCGTTGATTCCTTGAAGCTGCTGGCCTTCGATTTGGACGGCACATTAATCGACTCCGCGCAGGATCTGTGCAACAGCGTGAATGCCGCGCTGGAGCATGTTGGGCACAAGCCGCTTCCGGACCCGGTCGTCGCCAGCTTTGTGGGCAACGGCGTGGCGCTGCTCGTGCGCCGTTCGCTGGCGCGCGAAGAAGGCATTGCCCCCGAGCAGGTGGACGAGGCCCTGATGGACCGGACGCTGACCTACTTTCTCGATTACTATCGCGAACATAAGCTGGACTTTACCTACGCATACGACGGCGTTCTGGAGTCTCTTCAGGCGCTCAGCGAGTTGCACAAGCTCTCCTCCAGAACCATGGCCGTGGTGACCAACAAGCCGGTACGCGCGGCACAGGGCATCTGTGAAGGACTGGGCCTGGCAGACTACTTTCTGCACATCTACGGCGGCGACAGCTTCCCGGCGAAGAAGCCCGACCCGATGGGACTGCGTTCGCTGATGGAAGAAACCGGCGCGCGGCCCGAGGAGACGGTCATGATCGGCGACAGCAAAGTGGATGTCCAGACGGCGCGCAATGCCGGCGTCTGGTGCGTCGGCTGCGCCTTCGGCTTCGGGCCGCAGAACCTGATGGATTTTCCGCCCGATGTGCGTGTGGATTCCGCCTCGGAGTGGGTTGCCGTGCTCAGCCCCGCTCAAGCATCCCCTCGTCCATAAACGCTATGTCTGATCCGGCACAAATCAATTGCATAATCAAAGCGTTGTCATCCTGAGCGACCAGAGCGCACCGGGGTCCCCAGCGAGCGGTTTTTGCTCGCTGGGGTGGTAAGCGAAGGGAGTCGAAGGACCTGCGGTTGTTTTTCTTCTCTTCTGTCGCACGCGCCAATCCGCTTCAAACGCCGTAAGCTGAATCCATGGACATGATTGCCTTCCCAAGCCCGCGCCCTCTTCGCATCGTGCTGCCCGGCGGCAGCGGACAGGTGGGGCAACTGCTGGCGCGGCACTTTCAGCAACAGGGCCATCACGTGACCGTGCTGACCCGCGGCCCTTATGCCGCGCCTTGGCAAACCGTTCACTGGGACGGCGAGCATCCCGGCCTCTGGACCGAATACCTGGAAGGCGCCGACGTTTGCATCAATCTGTCCGGACGCAGCGTGAACTGCCGCTACGATGCGCCCCACCGCCAGGCGATTTACGAATCGCGCATCCGCAGTACGCAACTGCTCGGCAGCGTCATCGCCGGACTCGCCGAGCCGCCCAAACTCTGGATGAACGCCTCGGCGGCGACGATTTACGCGCGCGCCCTCGATGAAAACGGCGTCGATCTGCCGCTGGATGAAGCAACCGGCAAGCTGGGCGACACGGAGCCAACGGAGCCCAACGCCCCGCGATGGGCGCGCCGCCGAAATTTCACCGCCCGCGTGGTCAGGGACTGGGAAGCCGCGTTCTTTCAGGCCGAAACGCCGCTCACCCGCAAGGTGACCCTGCGTAGCGCCATCGTCTTCAGCCCCGCGCCCGGCACTGCCTTTGCGACACTGTCGAATCTGGTGCGTCTGAGCCTTGGCGGCAAGCAGGGCAACGGCCGCCAGTTCGTTCCCTGGATTCACGAAGCCGACTACGCCCGCGCCGTCGAGTTTCTCATTGCCCGCGAAGATCTGGAAGGGCCGTTCAATCTCGCCGCGCCCAACCCGCTGCCCAATCGCGAACTCATGGCGGCTCTGCGCGAGGCCTGGGATGTGCCCAACGGCATTCCCGCGCCTTGGCTAGCCCTCCAGCTCGGCGCCATGATCCTGCACACCGAGCCTGAGCTGGTGCTGTCGAGTTGTCGCGCTATTCCCGGCCGCCTGCTCCGCGCAGGATTCAAATTTCAATTCCCCGACTGGCCCGGCGCTGCCGAGGATCTCGTGCAGCAATGGAAGCAGAGGGATTAGGAAACAAGGCGCCGAACAAGGACTGATGGTTTACCAGAATTGCGCGGCGACGATCGTAGCAGGACCCGAGCGTCCACGAATCACATCGGTCGAGAGGACAAGCTCCATGTTCTTCTTTTCCCATCCCGGAGGAGCAATCGCAGCCAGTTTATTCATTTCATTTCTGTTGGTGAGAAAATCCGCCGCGGCAAAGGTGCCGAAGACGGTGATGCCGGCGGCCACAACGACCATCTGCTCTGTCTTGGGATCCCGCATCCTCAACACCAACGCGTAATCTCTGGTTAGCCCCAGGTAGGGCGTTGTGTAGTCGACCAGCCAATTTTGGCGCGAGGGGTTGTTGCTGTCGAGGATGATGACTTTACTGGAAGCCTGCTCCACGGAAAAGCGTAGCTTCGGCAAAAGGCGTTCCGTCCAGTTGTTATTCAGTAATCCAACCAGAATGGTGGGACCGTTCTGCAAATCCGTAAACGTCGTATCCGATTGCGACTTAAGTTCGAACGGCTGTCCCCTGGCTTCCAACAATTTTGCGAACTTGGTCATGGTCATTACGTCATGGACATTGACGGTTTCAAACGGCGAGTTCTGAAAATCGCTGAGCGAGAGTGCCGGATTCGGATTCGAATTCTCCTCCTGCGCTCCCAGCCCTCCCTGCAGATTTCCAATACAGAGCAGGACTGGGGAACGCGAAGACAGAGTCGGCTTCCAGAAGCTATCAAAAGCATCCCTCTGCCGTGCGGACACGACGAGCAGCGCAGCAAGGGATACCAACAGAATTAGGCTCACGGCGGTGAGCCACCCGAAACGCTGCAACCCTCGATGCTTCATCCGCTCGACGGATATGGGAGCAGAGGCGTCCCCGGTTCGATTCGGTTCGGGGTGCTCGCCGCCCCACCGAAACTGAGGCATGTAAGAGCCGGACAAGACTTCGATTCTCAGTTCGTCGCAAACGTTCTGCTGGTAATACTGCGCCAACCGCTTCCGAACCTCGGCGACCGCACTCCGCACAACGTGGTCAGCCGCGGTGTCATAGTCGGGAGTTCGCTGGAAGACTTCGATGCCAATCGTCCGTTCCTTGAGCTGGTTGCCGCATCCCGCCAAGGTTTGATCGACGATGTACTTCAGTACTGTGGCATAACGCTTGCTGTTGTGAAAAACAGGGCTTTCGAGAATCTTCCGCAGGTGCTTTCGCACCGCTTCCCGCTCGAGGTCTGTGCTGGGATGGAAGACCTCATTCGACGTGCGCAGAATCGGTTCATCGACGCGCCCATTTGGAGTGATCACAGCACACTTCCTCTCATCGGGCAGGAGTATACCATGATCTCCGCGCCATGTGATTCCGCGTATGTGCGCATCGAGGAAGGTGTTACGCGTGAGGTATTTGTGCCGTGGGATGTGAGTCGAGCCTTTTTGACGACGTATCCGTCTGGCCGGAATGGTTCGGTCCGCATCGCAATCCCCTCCAGGCAGCGCCCGTTCATGCCGCCAGATGACCGTCCGTGACGGACATTACCGGAGGTCATATCGGCGCCGTTTATTGCTTCTCTCACGACGGCCAGAAGGCAGCAAATCGCCAACGATTCATTGACGATAACCGCATTGACTTGCCTGTGTGTTTCCTGTAGACGGGTCACCACCCCTGTCACATCGGGCGAAGCGGATGAAGAGTATCGTTTGCGTTGACAACAATTCCCTTGACATCTCTTTTTTCTTCAACCAATATCTTGGGGCCGTAGACAAGTCGGCAGTTGTGAGTCCCCACAAATGAGGATGTGCACTTCAACCAGAATAATGATGACCCGCGGCCCGGAAGAAGATGCCGCGGCTGTGTTCTGACTTTTAGGAGGTACCATGATTCAAAAGAACCTTTGCAGGCAGGCCTTGGCGTGTGTCTTCGCCGAGAGTTCGCTCACTGGGCAGCGTCAGCGAGCGTTCAACTGGCGGGGAATCTTTTCGTTTCTACTCCTCGCACTCGCCTTCTCCTTCTTTCCTTCGGCAGCGCGAGCCCAGACTACCGCAACCATATCGGGAACGGTAGAGGATCCCTCGGGAGCCGTAATCCCAGGAGCGCAAGTTACTCTAACCAACCAGGAAACGAACGAAAGCCGCAAGATCCAATCCAACGGAGCCGGACTTTACGCTTTTCCATCCCTGGTGCCCGGCACCTACTCGCTGAAGGCCTCCGCAAGGGGCTTCGAAGCCAGGCAGGTAACCGGCATCGTATTGAACGCCGGCGACGCACGCACGGTTTCCACGCTGTCAATCTTTGCAGCCGAGCCAAGCCCGAAATGCACGCGCAGATCATTTTGTGACAGATAGCTTCCTCCGCTGTGAATCTCGTCCGTCTGTGTCATGCCTCCAGCGACGATCTTCATGCGGGCATTCAAAGCAAGGCGATTGCTCTTCGTTCCCGCCAGCTCGAAACTTACCCAGTGGCGCCCGGGAATTCCCCGATTCTTCAAAATCATTGGGCTGCCGTCGAGGTCGTTGATCACGACATCCATATTGCCATCATTGAACAGGTCACCTACAGCAAGCCCGCGTGAAACGCGCTTTTCCTTGAGCGCCGCACCGGCTTGATCGCTTGCATCGCAGAACGTGCCATCCCCATGGTTTAGGCTGAGGAGCATAGGTTGGCGATAACCAGGATCCGACGGCAACTTATCCATCTGCGGATAGACATGCCCGGTCACAGTAATCAGGTCCAGCCATCCATCATTGTCCAGGTCCACAAATGCGGTTCCCCATTTGACCCACGGCAAGGACGCACTTGCCAGCCCCGACGAAAACGATTCATCCGAGAAGTTCCAATGGCCTTCGTTGCGATATCGGTCATCGTTTTCATTTTCAAAATTCGTGACGGAAAGAGAAGGCCGTCCAGTGTGGTTATAGTCGCCTACAGCGATTCCCATCGACGCTTGCTCGGAACCGTTGTTGCTGAGAGCGGTCCCTGACTCAAATCCAATCTCGTCGAATTTACCGTTTCCTAGATTCTTGTACAGGAACTTGGGCGTCGAGTCGTTGGTGATGTAGATATCGGGCCGACCTGTATTGTTGAAGTCTGCCCAGATCGCTCCGAGGCCATAGTATCCGTTCGGATCATTGACACCGGCCTGCTTCGAAACTTCGGTAAATGTCCCATCCCCATTGTTGTGGTAAAGAGCGTCGCCCGCGCCTTTCAATCCGCGCGGACCGCATTGCACGTCAACTCCGCGGTATTTGCAATAAGCCGTGCTGCCAAATTGCGGCAGGTCATCAAGGTGAAAATCGACGTAGTTCGCCACCATCAGGTCAACAAAGCCATCCCCGTCGTAGTCCCCGAACGATGCCCCCGCAGACCACCGGCCATCAGCCACGCCCGCTTTGGCCGTTACATCCGTGAACGTTCCGTCGCCGTTGTTGTGATAGAGTATGTTGCCGCCGAGGCAGGTAATGTAAAGATCGGGCCAGCCATCGTTGTCGTAGTCGCCGACCGCGCCGCCCATGGCCAGGCACGGTTTTGTAAGTCCCGCCTTTTGCGTCACGTCGGTGAAAGTTCCGTCGTGATTGTTGTGGTAGAGAGCGCCTAAGCTCGTTTGCCCTTTCAACGCCATATCAATCGTCGGCGCATTGGTGAAATAGATATCGGGCCAACCAGCGCGGTCATAGTCGAATAGGATGACGCCGCCGCTCATCGACTCAAAAATATATTTCTTGTCTTCAGAATAGATATGAGAAAAGCTGATCCCCGACTTCGCGGTTACATCTTCCAGTTGTGGCACGGGCCGGTTTGTGCATTTTGGTGACCTGGCTCCCGGTGGAGGCGGCGGAGGCGTGGGATGTCCCATGCCCTGGCCATGGATCCGGCCGGCTGCAAACATCAGTGCGACGAAGAGACTGGTGCAGATCCTCAACGATGACTGGGCCATAACACCAACATCTTACTATGGCCCTCACGGCTTTGGAGAAGTCTGCCCAGCGAACTTGCCAGTCCATCCGATCAAGAAAAAGCAGCGCAAAAAACGGGGCACGGCGTGTTCATTCTTCCAGGCCGGATCAAGAAGCCGATGCAAGGGGCAGACGGATGGTGGCGCGCGCGCCCTCACCGTCTTCGCGGTTGACCAGCGATACTTCGCCGCCGTGAGCGCGAGCAATCCGCTGCGCCAACGCCAAACCCACCCCGCTGCCCCCGGGCTTGGTGGTATAGAAGGGCACGAACAAATTGTCGCTGTTGGCGATGCCCAGGCCGCAGTCCTCGATTGCAACCAGCGCGGCCGCGTCCTTCACTTGCCAGCCGAGATGCACCGCGCGAGAGCCCTTGGCCAGCGAGGCATCGACGGCGTTGGCCAGAAGGTTGATGAGCATCTGCTCCAGTTGATCTGAATCGGCGTTGAGCACGATCGAAGGGCCTGGATCGAGTTGCACTGTCAGACGCTGCTCCAGCAGCACAACCCGCTCCAGCAGCGGCCCAAGCGAAACCGGGGCCAGGCGCGGCGACGGCAACTGAGCCAGCGAGCGATAGGATTGCGCGAAGCGGTTCAGCGCGTCTGCGCGGCTCTCGATCACGCCCAGGCCGCGGCGCAAGTCACGCAGCATGGCGGTATCGGCGTCCTGCTGATTGACGCGCATGAGCAGGCTGCCGGCGATAGATTTGATGGGCGTCAGCGAATTCGAAATTTCGTGCCCCAGCACCCGCACCAGACGCTTCCAGGCGGTCTGTTCTTCGGCCTGAAGCGGGCGGCTCACATCGTCCAGCAGCAGCAGCGTATGGGGCACGCCATCCTGGCGAAAGTCGGCCTTACGCAGCAGCCAGCGGGCAGGCTCGCTAGCCAGCGACGGCTGGGAACTGAAGGTATGCATGGTCTGATCCGGCGCGGCCAGCAGCTTCGCAAGTCCAAGCTCCCGCGCCGAGCGGCCATGACAGCGCGCCTGCGGCAGGCCGAGCAGTCTGGCGCCGGCATTGTTGACCAGTTGCAGCAAACCATCGCGGTCAAAGGCGAACAGTGGCGCATTCATCACTTCGAGAATGCGGGCCAGCAAGGCCGTGGCCTCCAGCGAATGCACGCGCTGCTTTTGCAACAGATCGGCAAGCGCATTGACTTCGCCAGCCAGTTCGCCCAGCGCGTCCGGCGCACCGGCTCCGCGCGCGCGGAAGGAGTAATCGCCCTCACGCAGAGAGGAAAGCACATTAGAAAGCGTCTGTAGCGGGCGGGCTACGCCTTCCAGCAGCGCGGCTGAAACCAGCAGGAAGTAGCCCAGCAGACAGGCAACAAGCAGAAGGGCCGACGCCAGATCGCCCCTGTGCCAATAGAAAAGCAGGCCGGCAAGCACCAGCGCGGGCAGCGCCAGCAGAAAACAGAAGAGACGCGTCCGGCGAAAGGCCGAGCGCGGCAGGTGGCGGAACTTTTTCTCAGAGCCCATATTTCTCAATGCGGCGATAAAGCGCGGCGCGGCTGAGTCCGAGGGCCTCGGCGGCCTGCGAGATGTTGCCCTCGCAACGGCGCAGAACCTTGCGGATGAGCAGCGCCTCGACCTCGTCGATACTCATATTTTCAAAGGACTGGGCTGCGGGCCGCGCGTTGGCGATAGAAAGGTTGGCCGGTTCGATTTGCGCGCCGCGGCAGAGCAGCACGGCGCGCTCAACGGCGTGTTCGAGTTCACGCACATTGCCCGGCCACGCGTACTGCATCATCTGCTGCATGGCGACCGGAGAGAAGCCGCCGATCTGCTTGCGATAGTGCGTGCAATCGAGGTTGAGAAAGTGCATGGCCAGCAGCGGAATGTCCTCGCGCCGGTCGCGCAAGGGCGGCAGGTGAATCTCGACTGTGTTCAAGCGGAAGAGCAGATCGCCGCGGAAATTGCCAGCCTTGACCTCCGCATCCAGCGCGGCGTTGGTGGCCGAAAGCAGCCGCACGTCGACGTGCCGGGTTTGCGAGGAGCCGACGCGCTCCAGTTCGCCGCTCTCAATCACGCGCAGCAATTTGGCCTGCTGACGCATAGGCACATTGGCAATTTCATCCAGGAAAAGCGTGCCGCCGTTGGCCAGCTCAAATCGTCCGATGCGATCGGTGCGCGCGTCCGTGAAGGCGCCCTTCACATGGCCGAAGATTTCGCTTTCGAAGGTGCCTTCGGGCAGTCCGCCGGCGTTGACAGCCACCAGAGGCCTTTGCGCGCGAGGCGAAGCGGCATGAAGCAGCTTGGTGACGATCTCCTTGCCTGTGCCGTGTTCGCCGGTGATAAGCACGTTGGCATCAGAGGGACCAATCTGCGCAATCAGCTCCAACACCGGCTGCATCGAGGACGCGCCGGCCACAAACTGAGGCATTCCATCGCCGCGCAGCAGACTGTTTTCCATCTCCAACTGGCGCGCGCGCTTGAGCGCCTGATGCAGCTCGGCGTGGACGCGAATCAGGCTGAGCAGTCGCTCGTTTTCCCACGGTTTCTGAACAAAATCGCAAGCGCCGCGCTTGATGGACTCGACCGCCAGATCGATGTTGCCCCAGGCCGTCATCACGATCACAGGCAGGCCAGCGTCCAGCTCTTGAATGCGGGCCAGCAGATCGAGGCCCTCCTGGCCGGAGGTGGTGTCGCGCGTGTAGTTCAGGTCAATCAGCAGCACATCGTAGTCGCTGTCGCCCACTGCTTCCAGCGCCAACTGCGGCGAGCGAGCGCAATCGACATGAATGCCCTGCGGCTCCAGCAGCAGCTCGACGGCTTCGAGAATGTGCGGCTGATCGTCGGCGGCCAAAACGCGAATTGGCTCCTGCTTGCTAATTGCTTGCCTCCACGACGCCGCTTCTGGCGCTGGCAATGGAAATACCATAGTTCTCAAGCACCGAGCCGGTGGCCCGCCGCACTTCAATGCGCGCCTTCTCGTAGGCGGTTTCGGCCGTGACCAGGGCCGAATCGGCCAGAGCCAGATCGTGCTCGGCGGCCAGGGTCTGCTGGTTCGAGCCCGCGCCCAGTTTCTGTTCCTTCTGCATAATATCCAAAGTCCGCCGCGCCAGGTCGCGCGCCTTGCGGGCCGCATCCACGCGAGCGGTTCCCTGCTCAAGAGCATACCGCGCATTGCGCACTTCGATACAGATGCGCTTCTTCAATTCTTCCAGATAGACCTGCGACTGGCGGTACTCAAGCTCCGTGCGCTGCTGATCGGCCTTGGCGATGCGGTTGCGCAACGAAATGTTCAACTGAAAACCGACCTGATATTCGGGCGAGTTGTTGTCGAGAGCGCTCTCTAAAGCACCGCCATAGGTTTTCGGCAACGTGGTGGGAACCGATGGCTTATAGTACGAGGGATTCAACTGGCCAGCGGTTCCCGTGCCCGCGTAAAGGCCATAGGCAGTCAACTGCGGCAACAGCGCATTGCGGGCGGTCTTGCGGCTGAGCGCGCGGTTCTGCAAGTCCAGGCTCGACTCCTGCAGTTCGGTGCGGTTCTTGAGCGCGGCGGCAATCATTTCCTGCACCGGCGCCAGGTTGGGCTGCACCTCGGTGGCGATGTGGTCGACCGGCACCACCGGCATCTCCTGCAAAACCGGATCGTCCAGCGAACGGGTAATGGCGTTTTTCATGTAGAGTTCCTGTAACTCCAGGTTGGTGCGCGCAACGGTCAGATCCTGTTCGCGAATAGCCAACTCGCCCTCGGCCTTTAGCACGTCCATCTCCGGGATCGCCTGCAAGGCAAGCTGCTTACGGCTGGTCTCCAAAGTTTCCGTGGCAAAAACCACCGAGCGCTCGCCGGCCTGCTCGATCTCGTATGCACTCACCAGGTCCCAATACATATCGCAAATCTGGGTGACGGTGGCGATGGTCTGCGCGCGGAAAGCGATGTCGGAGATCTTCTGGTTTGTACGGGCAATGCGCAGGAAACGCAGATTGGTTCCCGTGCCAAAGCCCGCCAGCAACGGCTGCTCGACCAGCACGCGCGCCTTGGAGTAGAGCTCCGGGCTGAAGTAATCGTAGACGCCATTGGAGGTCTGCCGGGCATTATTCCAGCTCACTTCCAGACTGCTGCCGGTCGGGAATGCCTGAGAGTAACTGACGTTGGCCTGCGCGGAATTGACCTTGTAAATGGAAACGCCTTCGACCTGAAAATTGCTCAACTGCTCGGAGGTGTGATCGACGTAGGTCGACACAAAAATATTGGGGTCGTAGCTGGAAACCGTCGTGCCGGTGCCCAGCGTGGAGGAAACAATGCCGGAAGCACCGGCGCCGGCGCCACCCGCGCCGCTCGATGTACCGCCCGCGCCGGTGCCCGCGCCCGCGCCACCCGCTTCGCCACCCGGCGTGCCGGAAACCACGCCCGTGTTGACGCCGCGCACCTGACCGCCAGCCTGAGTACGCTGGATATCCGTCCAAGCAATTGGCAGGTTATAGCGTGCGATGACCATGTCCAGATTGTTTTCCAGCGCTAGATTGATGGCGTCGCGCAAGAATAGATAGATTTTTCCGTCGCGCACCAGCACGTGCAGCCGGACGGAGTTTTCCATGCTTGGCTGCGCAACGTTGGCACCACGATAGGCGCTGAAGGGATTGCGGGAGGAGCGTTGCAATTGCTCAAAGGGTACTTGCGTTTGCGGCGTGGGCGCTTGAACGGAAGCCAAGCCGGACGGCGGCTCCAGGGCCACGGCCAGCATCCCCGGCAAAAGCAGAATTACAGCCAGACAGGCTGCGGAAAAACAATGTTTTGTGTCAGGGCACGACTTCAGTCGTGCCGTAAGTCCCGCAAAAACAACGGGGCCTTTAGGCCCTGAGGGATGCTGTTCGGACATTCGGATCAGATCCAGGCCTTTTTTCGCCCGCAAAACCATCCCGCGAATGCGTGCGCCTCGTTGTTTCTTCAAAGAATTCATTGAGCACCAACCTCCATTGCCTTTTCCGCCAGCGTTTCGTCGCGCTTCATCCATCCGTCATACAGCGAGAGGATGCGCGTGCCGTAGCGCGCGTTCTCTTCCGAATGCGTCACCTGCACGATAGTTGTGCCTGCGCGGTTCAGCTCGCGAAAAAGCTCCATAATTTCGCGCGCCTGCGTGGAGTGCAGATTGCCGGTCGGCTCGTCGGCCAGCAGAAGCGCCGGTGCGTGCACTACGGCGCGCGCAATGCCCACCAACTGCTGCTGCCCGCCGGAGAGTTGCGAAGGAAACAGGTCTTTCTTGGCGACAATGTTGAAGCGGTCGAGAATGTCTGCCACCATTCCCTGCCGTTGCTGGGCGGGAAGATTCTTGTAACTCAGCGGCAGCTCGATATTCTCGGCGACGGTAAGATCGTCCAGCAGGCGATAACTCTGGAAAACCATGCCGATATGTTCGCGAGCGAGATCCGCGCGCTGCTTGCGGTTCAGCTTGTGCGCCGCCGTCTCATGGAACCAGTACTCGCCCTTCCAGCCGTCGTCGAGCAACGCCAGCACATTCAGCAGCGAGGACTTCCCTGCCCCGGACGGCCCCATGATGGTGACGAACTCGCCCTCGCGAATGGTAAGTCCAATGCGGCGCAACACCCAGGTTTCAGTAGGTCCGGTCTTGTAACTGCGTTCTACGTTTTTCAGTTCGATCATAAGTTACTCCATTCCGTTCTCAGAGAAACGAATTGCTATTCGTTGCGCAGCGCCTGCATCGGTTCGACCGCCGCCGCGCGGCGCGCCGGCAAGACAGCGGCAGCCAAAACCATCAACGCCACAGCACCAAGTGCAATCGACAAGGAAAGTAGATCGAGGCTCTTCACGCCGTACAACTGACTGCGGAAGAGCCGCGCCAGCGCCACGGTTGCCGGCAGCGCCAGCACGGTAGCCGCCGCCACGATCCAGATCATTTCCCGCATGACCAGCGAGACCACGCTCGCCCGTGATGAACCGAGAGCCAGCCGGATGCCGATCTCCCGCGTGCGCTGCCCGGTCGAATAGGCCAGCACGCCGTAGAGTCCAACGCCGGCCAGCAATACGGCCAACGAGGCAAAGCCCAGCGCAAGATATGCCAACGCCCGCTCGTCGGAGGCAATGCGATCAATCTGCTCATCCATGGTGCGCAGGCCGTCAACAATCAAGAGCGGATCAAGCTGATGAATGGTTCCGCGAATTCCGGTCATCACGCTCTTCGAATCGCCCGCGGTGCGCACATAGAGCTGCACACCCGTCGGATGCTCGTCCTGCTGATACGCAAAATACACGGCCCCGGACATCGGCTTGCGCAGATCAGTGTGACGAATGTTACCGGCGACACCAACGATGGTCTTGTCATGGTTGGTGTCGCTAGGATTATCGTTTGAGATTCTGCGCCCGATTGCATTCTGCGGCGATCCAAAAAAACGATTGGCAAAGCTCAGATCGACGACGACTACGCGCGGCTGCCCGGCAGCATCACTGGCGGCGAACTCCCGCCCCGCCAGCACGGGCTGATGCAAGGCGGCGAAATAGCCGGGCGTCACCGAGCCCGATTCAAAGTCCATCCTTTCTTCTTCGCCCGGTTTATATCCCGGAATGGAAAAACCGCTTGTGTTGGAGGAACCCGACAGCAACGGATCGTTTGTCGCCCCCACGCCAACCACGCCGGGGATGCGGCTGACGGCATCGATCGCGTTGCGCACCATGCTTGCCGTGCGCGCGTCCCCATACCCGGAGGCCGTCGGATCGAGTGAGAAGGTGACCAGATGATCGGTCGCAAATCCAACGTCCGTGTTCCGAAGATTGACCAGCGTATGCACGAACAAGCCAGCCGAGCCGAGCAGCAGAACACTCAGGCCGACCTCGACGCCGACGGCGATCTTGCGGAAGAGCTGTGAGCCGCGCGAGGCAGTGCCGGAGTTTTGCCGCAGCGAGTTGGCCAGATCGGGACGGAGGAAATAGAAGAGAGGCGCAGCCGAAAAGAGCAGCGTCACCAGCAGCGAAATTCCCAGCGTGAACAGCAGCACGCGCAGATCAATCGCCGCCGAATACGGCTCTTCTCCAGGATCGGACGCGGTCATCAAACGTACCAGGAACAACGCCACAGGATGCGCCAGCAACACACCGGCCGCGGTGCCGGCCAGCCCCAGCATGCCGCCCTCGACCAGCAGTTGCAGCACGATACGAGCACGCTGCGCACCCAGGGCATAACGCATGGAAATCTCGCGGGCGCGCGCCGTCGCATGCAACACCAAAAGCGTCGCCACATTGATGGCGCAGAGCGCAATCAACAGCACCGACATGCCCATCAGGATGAACAGAGGCTTGCGCAGAGTCATGCGCGACGGCGCAAAGCCACGCGCGTTGTCGATGACTTTGAGTTGCGAGGCGTCGACAAAGCTGTGATCGAAACGCGCCGTGTGCGACTTGTAGAGCGTCAATTCGCTGGCGCGCAACGAATGCCACACAGGCCCGAGACTCGCTTCGGCCTGCGCGGCAGAGATGCCCGGCTTGCGGCGCGCCACCAGCGTCAGCCAAATCGATTGGTGATTGTGAAGATCGTCCAGCACATTGCGCCAAGGGTAGGCTTCATCGACCATGGTGATCGGAACGAAGATGCCCGGGCGGAAATCGCCGATGGCCGAGGCAAAGTGGGACGGCGCAACGCCGACGATAGTAAACGGATGGCCGTTGAGCAGCACTGTTTGGCCAACGATATTACGGTCCCCAGCAAAGCGGCTTTTCCAGTAATCGTAACCGAGCACGGCAACAGGATTGGCGTCCCTTGCCGTCTCGTCGCGATCGTTGAAAAGCCTGCCGACAGCAGGCCGAAGCCCGAGTAGCTCAAAGTAATTGCCGCTGACAATCTCGGCGTCTTCGTTCTCCGCCGAGTTGCGCCAGGAAACTCCGACATTGGCCTGATCGGTAGCGAGAATATCACTGAAAGCCTGATTCTGCTGACGCAAATCTCGATACATCGGGTACGAGAAAAAGTCGTGCTGATCGCCGCCAAAGCTGCTCGATGTGCCGTGAAACGCGCCGGTCCAGTGAAAGCGAACCAACTCCTGCGGATGGGTAACTGGCAACATGCGCAAGAGCGCCCGATCAAAAATCGTGAAGACGGCTGCCGTCGAGCCGATGCCCAAAGCCAGCGTCAAAATCACCGTGAAGGTAAAGCCCGGCGACTTGCGCAACTGCCGTAGCGCGTAGCGAACATCTTGAACGAGCGTATTCATTTCTGCATCTCTCCTCGGAAACTGGTTATTCGCTGCGCAAAGCCTGCATGGGTTCAATGGCGGCGGCGCGCCGTGCGGGAATCAGGGAAGCCGCCAGCGCCACCACGCAGAGCAGAATGGCCGACAACGAAAAAGTAAGTAGATCATTGGTTTCCACGCCGACAATCATGCTGCACAGAAAACGAGTCAGAAGAAGCGAAGCAGCCAGGCCGACCGCTAAACCGATTAGAGCGAGTTGCAGTCCTTGCCGAAGCACCTGGCCGAAGATAGCTGCTTTGCCCGCGCCGAGAGCCATGCGAATGCCAAATTCATGGGTGCGCTGTTTTGTGGTGTAGGCCACCACGCCGTAGATTCCGACGCTCGCCAGAACCAGCGCGAGCAAGCCGAAGGCTCCAGCGAAAACCACCGCAATGCGCTCGAAGATGCTGCCCATTTGCATATTCTGTTTGAGCGTCGTCACGTTGAAAAGCAGCACATTAGGATTGAGCCCGCCGATTGTCCGCTCGACCGCAGAGGTAAGCGCCAGCGGATCGCCCTCGGTGCGAATATGGAGAATCACATCACCGCCATAGGTCTGCGCCATAGGCAGCAGGATCAACGGCGCCACGTCGGAATGGATTCTCCGGTACTTGCCATTGGCCGCCACGCCGACGACCGTGAACCATCCTCCGCGCCATTGGACCCGCTTGCCGAGGGCTGTTTGCCCGCTCCAGTAGCGGTCCACAAACGCCTGATTGACGATGGCCACCGGCTGCGCGCCGGCATTGTCCTGATCCGTAAAATCACGTCCCGAACGCAGCGGCGTGCGCAGCGTTTGCAGATATTCCGGCCCCACAATTCCGCGATCGGATTCCATCGATTCATGCAGGTGCGGCAGGTAGCCTTCGGGCTCGACGCCATCAGAGTGAATGGTAAAGCTGAGCGGCGAAAAATCCGCCACAGTGGCAGACTGCACACCCTGCAGCGCGTTCAACCGCGCCAGCAATTGCCGGTTGAACTCGATCTCCCGGGCGTTGTTGTAGCCCATCGGTCCCAGGTCGAAGGAGGCGAGCAATACGTGGCTGGGATCGAAACCAGGATCGGCCCGCTGCGCCTTGTTGAGACTGCGGTAAAACAGTCCCGCGCAGGTCAGTAGCAGCAGAGACAACGCAATCTGCGCGACAACAAGGCCCGAAGTCAAACGCGACTTGTGCAGCCCGCCGGAGGTGTTCAGCGCTTCGTCTTTCAAAACCGACATGGGAGAAACGGCTGAAGCGCGTAGCGCCGGAAGGATACCGGAAAACACGGCTGTGAGAATCGAAACAAGAATCGCTGCCAGAAGAACCCTGCCGTCCACGCGTCCATGGATGGAAAGCGGAAGAGTCGTGTGGGGCAGAAAGGCTCCTATCGTGCTGGTCGTCCACACCGTACCCGCGAGCGCTAGGCCGCCACCGGTCAGGGCAATCATCAGATTCTCTGCCATCAACTGCCGCACCAGACGCCCGCGCGTGGCGCCCATGGCCATGCGAATGGCAAATTCGCGGCGGCGCGTGACCGAGCGCACCAGCAGCAGGTTCGCCACGTTGGCACAGGCCAGCAACAACAGCACGACCGCCAACGCCAGCAGAATCGGCAACGTCCCGGCCAGATAAACATTGGCTCCAAACGGCGAACGCCAGAGAGGATCGGTGGAGATCTGATTCTGGCCCTGGTGCGAAGTGGGATATTGGGTGGCGATGCGCTGCATGAGAAGATTCAGCTCATTTTCCGCCTGATGACGATCGACTCCCGGCCGCAGGACGCCAAGGACATTGAGGAAGGACTTGCTGCGATCATTCATAGGATCCCAGCCCCAGACTTCGGCGTTCATTCCCAGCGGAATCCAGATGTCAGAACGCAAGCCGCTCTTGCAGCCCTGAAAATCTTGGGGAGCAACGCCCACGATGGTGTAGGCATGCAGGTTGATCTGAATTGTTTTGCCGACGATGGATGGATCTCCGGCGAACTGGCGCTGCCACAGGTCATAGCTCAGCACGGCTTCGGCCGCGCCCTGGCGCTCATTCTGCGTCGAGGAAAGAAAAGTCCGGCCGAGAATGGGCCGCACCCCGAGCACATCAAAATAGTTCGCCGAGGTCGTTGCTCCATAAATACGTACCGGATTGGCAGTCCCGGTGATGGTCAAGTCGTCGTCGTGATAGCCGATCAGCCCGGAAATGCTCTTCGCGCCGTCGCGCAAATCAACGTAGTCCGGATAGGAGAGCGGCGGCGAGGGATGATCGTTTCTCTCGCCGCGCGTAAGCGTGAACATGCTCGTGGTCCGCGCGACGCCGGGAATTGGATCGAGCAGGGTCGAGCTGATCCAACTGAGAATCGTGGTGTTGGCGCCAATGCCGAGAGCCAGCGTCAACACCGCCGTCAGCGTGAAGCCCGGCGACTTGCGCAACTGCCGCAGCGCGTAGCGAATATCTTGAACGAGCGTGTTCATTTTGAATCTCCTCAAGGTGCGCTATTCGCTGCGCAAAGCCTGCATGGGTTCAATGGAAGCGGCACGCACGGCCGGTATCAGCGCAGAGACAAGGCCCGCCGCCACCAGCAGCAGAGCCAGCAGAAGAAAGCCGCCAGCCTCTCTCCCGACGTCAAAGAAGATGACCATGCCGATGAGCTTGCGGACAAACAGAGTCAGCACAAATCCCGCCACAACGCCCGCCGCCAGCATACCCGCCACGCGCTTCAGCACCATGGCAAGAATGCCGGGACGCGTCGCGCCCAACGCCATACGCACGCCGATGTCGCGCGAGGACTGCTCTACCTCGTTGCTGATAAGCCCATACAGACCAACCAGCGCCAGCACCAAGGCCAGCCCAGCGAAGATGCCGAACAGCCAGCTTTCCATGCGCTCGAAGACCAGCGTTTCGGAGACCACCTCGGTCATGGTGCGCGGCTCCTGGAACGGAACCGTCGGATCAAGATCGTGCATCACGGAGCGCACGGCGGGAATCACCTGCATGGGATCGCCGCTGGTGCGCACCAGCAATGTCATATTGGAAAACTCGTCGGCACGATCCTTGAGGGCTGTTTCATCCATCAGCCAATCAAACTCGGCCAGTGGCTGCTCGTAGATGTTTTGGCGAACATTGCCGGTGACGCCGACGATTTGAATCCACTTTTCCGGATTGGGGTCGCCGTCGATTTTTTGCGTCGTTGGATCGAGGCCAGTGGGGATGAACTTGCGCACAAAAGCGTCGTTTACAACCATTGTCGGCGCGATGTTTTCCGGCCGGTCCAGACTGGGCGAAAATTGCCGTCCACGATGCAGTGAAAGGCCCATCACATCGAAGTAGCCAGCGCTGACAATGCGGTATTCCGCCAGCCTCTCCTGATTGGGCGGATAGGGCGGCTGACCGGCAATGTGAATCTCCGAATTGTTGCCATACATATCGATGGGCAGCATATTGATGACGCCGGCGGCCTGAACGCCCGGCAGATGGTCTATCCGCTCCTCCAGAGGTTGATAAAAAGCGCCGAGCACATCGCGTCCCTGATAGCGGACCGGGGAAAGATCGATTTTGACGGCAACAATATGGGATGGATCGAAGCCCAGGTCGGCGTGGCGATAGCGTGTGACCAAGCGCATCAGCATCCCGGCCACCACTAGCAGCACCAGCGTCAGCGCTACTTGCGTGACGACAAACCCCGAGCGCAGGCGGTATTGTCCGCGGCCGGTTCCGGCGCTGCCACCCGCCTTGAGCATACGGTTGGGATCGATGCCGGAGAGATGCAGAGCGGGAATGAGTGATGCGGCCAGGCTGACCACTATAGCCACGGCAATGGCCGCCGCCAGCACCGTCCAGTTCATCTGGATGTCAGCGCCGCGCGCCAGGGCCTTAATAAGGAAGGCGCGCATCCCGTCCAACAAGGTCCAGGCCAGAAGCACACCACCCGCCGCGCCCAACAGCGCCAGCAACAATCCTTCCGTCAGCACCTGACGCACCAGGCGACTGCGTCCCGCGCCGATGGCCACGCGCATGGCCATTTCGCGCTCACGCTTCACGGCGCGGGCCAACAGCAGTCCCGCCACATTGGCGCAGCCAATCAGCAACACCGCCAGCACAGCGCCCAGCAGTGTCCACAGCGGCCCCTTGCTTTTGCTGACGACGCTCTGCGCCAGTGGTTGCACTTGCACCCTGCGGCCTGCGTCGGAGGGATAGGCGCGACCCAGGTCATTGAAGACATGCTCAAGATCGCTCTGCGCCTGCGCGATGGAGACGCCGTCCCGCAAGCGCCCCACGGTTTGCAGCCAATGGGAGCGGCGTTCGCCTACCAGCTCAGGGGCGACATGCATGGGCATATAGATGGCGCTGTGTACGTTGAGTGGAAAGCGGAAGCCGGCGGGCATCACGCCGATCACCGTGTAGTTCTTGCCATTCAACTTGACCGCCTGATTCAAGACATTGCGATTGCCGCCGAAATAACTCTTCCACACGTCATAGCTCAAGACAACGACGTCGGTTCTTCCGTCCTGTTCCTCGCCGGGTAGATAAGTGCGCCCCAGCATCGGTTGCACACCGAAGACCTGAAAAAAATTGTCGGTCGAATGCACGCTGTCCAGAGAAACCGGGCCATTGGAGGAGGTCTCAAAGGTGACCTTCTGAAAGCCACTGCCGTTGTAGGCCGCCAGCGCCGCGAAAGCATGGGACTGCGCGCGCTCGTCCTTGTAGCCGGGCCAGGAAGCAGGCTGCTGGTAGCCGCTGCGGCTGTGACTATCGATAGATACAATTTTTTCTGGATGCGCATAGGGCAGCGGACGCAGAATCACCGTATCAATCACGCAGAAAACAGCCGTGGCCACACCCACGCTCAGAGCCAGCGTGAGCACCACGGTGAAAGCAAATCCCGGAGCACGGCGAAGCTGCCGCAGCGCGTAGTGAATGTCTTGAACGAGCCTGTTCATTTTTGTATCTCTCCTCGGAAACTGGTTATTCGCTGCGCAAAGCCTGCATGGGTTCGAGCCGCGAGGCGCGCCACGCCGGCGCCATGCAGGCGGCGATTGCCACCGCGATCAACCCCAGACTGACCAGCACAAATACCGCCGGATCGAGCGGCGAGGTCGCAAACAGCATCGAACGGATTAGCCGCACCACCGCCACACTGGCCGCCAAGCCGCAAACCAGGCCCACCAGCGCCGGACGCAAACCGTCAAGCAGCGTCTGCGACAAAATCTGCCCGCGCTGCGCGCCGAGCGCCATGCGGATGCCGATCTCGCTGGTGCGCTGCGCCACCATGTACGAGAGCACGCCGAAGATGCCCGCCGCAGCCAGTACGAGCGACAGCACGGCGAAGCCCAAAAGCAGCGTCGCGTTAAAGCTGGCGTCCATTGTTTCCTTGCCCACCAGTTGCTCCATCGTCAACACATCAGAAACCGGCAAATCGCGGTCCATCTGCTGTACTGCACGTTGAACCGGCAGAGCAAGCTGTTCCACATCACGGCTGGAACGGACAACAAGGATTCCGTTATTCAGTTCCCCGGCAAAGAGCGGGTAATACTGAATGGGCTCCGGCACTTTGTTCAATGCATAGCGCGTGTCGCCGACAACACCGGCAATCTCCCAGGTCTTATCCCTGTAGTGAAGATGTTTTCCGATCGGATCCTCACCTGGGAAATAGCGCTGCGCAAAAGCCGCATTAATAACCACCTGATTGGCTTGGTCGAGAACTCGGCTTGGATCGAAGCTCTGCCCGCGCAGAATAGGAATTCCCTGCGCGCGAAAGTATCCCGGATCGGCTTCGCGATTGATCGCGCACTGAATCGTCCCTTGCGGCAGCGGAGGATGCTCCACAATCGTAAAAGCGTCGTCGCCCCCATAGCCTTGGCCGGGAACATGACGCGTAAAGCCTGCTGCTTCCACACCGGGCAGCGCGCGCACCCGGTCGAGCAGCGCCGTATAAAAGTTCACGCGCTGTACGGGTTCGCGATAGCTGCCGCCAAAGAGATTGATGCGCATGGTGAGCACGTTTTTGGTCGTACAGCCCAGGTCGCTCGCGCGCAGCTTGGCGTAGCTTTTCAGCAGCAGCCCAGCGGCAATCAGCAACACCACCGTCAGCCCCACCTCGGCAGCCAGCAGCGTACGACGCAGTCGCGTCCGTCCGCGCCCAGCGTTTGATCCACGCCCGGCGTCCTGCAGCGTCGCAAAGAGCTTGCCGCCGGTTGCGCTTGCCGAGGCAATTGCTCCCGTGAACAACACACACAGCACGACCAGCCCCACGGCAAAGGCCAGCACCGCGGCGTCGATATGAATCGCCTCGACACGGTCAAAGTTTTGCCGTACGCGAACCAGCCATTGGATCGCGCCGTAAGCCAGCGCCACGCCCGCCACGCCGCCAATTGTGGTCAGCAACAAGCTCTCCGTCAGCCGCTCACCGAGCAGCCGCAGCCGGCTGCCGCCCAGCGCCACGCGAATCGCCAGTTCCTTGCGCCTGGCCGCAGCGCGCGCCACCAGAAGGTTGGCCACGTTCAGGCAAGCGATCAACAGCACGCAAATGGTTGCGGCCAGCAGAATGTAGAGCGGCTTTTTCACGTCACCCACCGTATCCTCGAGCAACGGATTCAGTGTCGCGCCATTGCTAATCAGGGCGTTGTCGAGATGCGCGTTGTGGATACGCAAAGTAATGGCGGTAAGGTCGGACTGAGCCTGCGATTGGGTCACGCCTGGATTAAGACGTCCAACCGCGGTGAATTCGTGCATGCCAAGACGCGTCATCCATTGAACCGGAAAATAGCGGTTCATCGGAGTCCACACCTGTTCGAACGCATCGGGAAATGCAAACCACTTCGGCATCACGCCGATAACCGTATACGAGTTCTTATCGAGCAGAACAGCCTGGTTCACGATGCCCGGATTTCCGCCAAAACGCCGTTGCCACAGCGCCCAGCTCAACAGCGCCACACGGTTGGCTCCAGGCCGGTCATCATCGGCCGTAAAGTTGCGCCCCAGCGCTGGTTGTACGCCGAGCGTCGGCAGCAAATTCGCCGTGCAGGTTATCGCGTTGAGCTTTTCCGGCATACTGCCATCGTAGGAAGAGAGATTCATCCCTATCCCTGTGTACAGAGCCAGACTCGAAAAGCTGCGGTTAGCCCGAATCCACTCGGTATAGATTCCCGGCGCCACAACATTCATCGGGAATTCGCCGGTGTGCTCGTAGACCGACATCAAATGCTCCTGATCCTGATACGGCAGAGGCTTCAGCAGCACGCTGCGCACCACGGTAAACAGCGCCACATTGGCGCCGATGCCCAACGCCATTACGGCGATGACCGTCAGCGTGAATCCCGGCGAATGGCGCAACTGCCGCAAGGCGTAGCGCAGGTTTTGAAACAGCATCGCTACGCCTCCACTTCCTCTTCTAGCTTCTTCTGTTCCTGTTCGCTGACCACTTTGCCGTCGAACAAATGCACTTCGCGCTGGGCGTGCTTGGCGAAACGCGGATCGTGCGTGACCATGCAAATCGTCGAGCCCTCGCGATGCAGATCGGCCAGCAGGTGCATCACCGCCTCGCCGTTTTTCGAGTCCAGGTTGCCGGTCGGCTCGTCGGCCAGCAGAATCGAGGGCTTGCCGGCCAGAGCCCGCGCCACGGCCACGCGCTGCTGCTGGCCGCCAGAGAGTTGCGCCGGATAGTGCTTCATGCGGTGCGCCATGTTGACCCGCTCCAGCGCTTCCTTCACGCGCTTCGAGCGCTCCGCCGAAGGCATCCCGGCGCGATAAGTCAGCGGCAGTTCGACGTTCTCCTCGACCGTAAGATCGCCGATCAGGTTGAAGCTCTGAAAGACGAAGCCGATCTCCTGATTACGAATACGCGAGCGCTCGCCGAAGCTTAGGTTCTCGACTGGATTTCCGTTGAGCAAGTACTTGCCGCCGGTGGGCGTATCCAGCAAGCCAAGAATCGACAGCAGTGTCGACTTGCCGCAGCCGGACGGGCCGCACATGGCCACATACTCGCCGCGCTCGATGCCGAGATAAACGCCGGAGAGCGCGTGCGTCTCCACTTCGTCGGTATAAAAGACCTTGGTCAAATTTTCAATTTCAATCAGCTTACCGTCCGATGCCATACTTTCTCCTCTGAATTCGTTCGCTTCCCAAGTTTGTTCTTTGGCCGTGCGCGAAGCGCCGCCCACCGTCCGCGCAGGACTACTCCAGCCGGATGCGGTCCACGTTGTCCCAGCGCGACATATCGGAAAGAATCACCGTGTCGCCCGCCTTTAGCCCTTCGATGACCTGAATATTGTTGACCGAGGCTCGCCCCACTTTGACCGGCACGCGCGTCGCGCCCTTGCCGTCGGCGTCGACCTTGAAGAGGCTCAGCGTGGAATTTTCGTTGCCCAGCGCAGGACGGCCCACGTAAAGCACATCGGTCATGCGTTCTAAGTCGATCGTTCCATCCACGCTCAGGTCGGGCCGCGCGCCCTGCGGCAAGGGCCCAGTCAGTTCTACGTCAACGGTGACGGTTCCGTTCTGCACGGCGGGATCGATGCGCTGCACACGGCCCGGAATGACGCCGTTGTGCGTGTCGATGGAGGCTGGCTGGCCAATCTGAATGTCGCGCGCCTGGCTCTCGGCAATCTTCAGCGAGGCCTTCAACTGGTCGGGCTGCACCACCTTGGCCAGCGTGATGCCGGGCGCCACGTGCTCGCCCACCTGGTGCGGCAGATCCACCAACACGCCGCTGATTCCCGCCGTCACATGCAGCGCGGCCAGTTGCTGCTGCTTCAGTTGGTAGAGCGCGCGCGCCTGATCCACCTGCGTCTGCTGCACGGCCAATTGCGAAACGATGACCCGCTCGTTCATGGTCAGCCGGTCGTTCTCGATGCGGTTGCGCGTGGTCAGTTCGTCAGCCTTGCTCTGCGAGGCCTTGTAAGTCAACCCGGAGATTACGCCCAGCTCATGCAACGCCTTGTCAGTCTGCGCCTGCAGTTGCGCCTGATGGTAGTCCGAGCCCACGGTGGCCGCGCCGGCCTTCTGAGTCATCAGGTCGTTTTGCAGCTTGACCTGCGTGTTGTGGTACTCGCTGACAGCGGCTTTCAGTTGCAGCCTCGCATTCATGGCCTCCTGCTGGAGCTGCGGGTTGGCCAGATCCATCAGCACCGTGCCGGCCTCGACATGCGCTCCGGGCAAGACCAGAATGCGCGTCACAGTGGCTTCGGTTTCGGCGGGAATCAGCCGCAGCTTGTCCTCGCGCGGAACCAGCGTTCCAGTCGAGCCGCGCACCTGGCGGACCATCGGTCCTCGTTTGACGGTGTCGGTCCATATGGTCGAACGATCCACCGTGGGCGCTGCCGGCTTCAGCCGCGACACAGCCACCACGGCTACCACCAGCACTACCGCCGCGACGCCAATCAACGCCACCAACCGGCGTTTCCTCTTTTGCTTCAAATCTGGGCGTGCAATATCCATGCTCTCAATAGGGCATTTGCCGTGCCAGATGGAGGATTCATTAAGCTGTTGTAATCAAGCAGCTTATCGAGGGTGCGCTCTATGGGGAATTGCGTGGAGGTGACCGTTAACGGCATGAAGTGTCCGATTTCGGACGGTCGAACCGAGTGAGGCTTCAGTGGATCAAGCGTAATTCATATACCCCCTGGGGGTTGAGGGCATAAGCGCTAAGATAGCCATTGACGAGATTGCGATCTGGAGTTAGTCTTTGCGCATGGTGGAGCTTGAGAACTGGCAGGTTTTGCGCAGTATGTTCCCATCAGAGTGGGAGCATTTGGGTCGA
>Ga0224526_1000201_pt1 | contig 29142 bp, 19 predicted proteins | sample CBST25metaG_FD_179878 | JGI IMG/M metagenome (GOLD analysis project Ga0224526, IMG submission 179878) | Peat soil microbial communities from Stordalen Mire, Sweden - C.B.S.T-25 | ecosystem: Environmental > Terrestrial > Soil > Wetlands > Peat | place: Sweden: Norrbotten County, Stordalen Mire...
ATCGATCATCCGCATGAACGACCGCCACTTCACTGCCCCGGTTGATGAGATCGCTGGCACCGTGGACGAAGTCTCTCCAGGCGGCATCACTCTGAATGAATATCCCGGCCGGCGCTTCCAGTTCTCCTCCGTGGGCATGAGTGCGGCAGACCTGTCGGCACGCATACTGGGCGAGCATAACGACATGACCCGCAGTGAGGTGGCCCTCTAAGTGGATCGCCGCCACGGCGCCGTGCAGGAATGACCAGGTGTTTCCGTCCTGCCTGCCCCAAAACCCCTCGCGCGCCCGCGCCGGAAACCGGCACTGGTCCGCCGCCACTCATCTGTTTGGCCGCCTGTCGGTAAGCCCGTCTGTCCGACGCCTGTATTACCCCCCCGGCCCCGGAGCCGGTTATGGCCATATTTACCGTCTTGGTGCCTGCCGTAAAATGCCTCAATTCCGGTTTCACGTCGAGTGTAACGATTTGTATGTGAGACCTCGGGTACTGTATACAGTACCTTTTGATTCTTGCGACTCTTGACACACTTCGGGGGGATTACGGGGACACGCCTCCGGGTATAGGTAAACATGACCAAAGTAGATACTTTTACTTTTTCAGATGAGCTAATTCCTGGCCGGAAACAGACCCGTTTGGCCTGCATCTTCGGCGTCTTAAATGCAAGCTTTTCTCTGTACAGGTCGCCGCTGCCGGAATGATCTACACCGTCTTCCTATTTACTAATCAGCGTATTTTTTATCTTCTGCCTTATAGGGGGATTGAAATGGAAGAGATTATAGGGTGCCCGCTTATTCTCTGTCGCCGCCGTCCTCCTCGCGGCCCTTACGGCCGCTCCCGCTTTCCCCTCCGAGCAGGCTCAGTTACTTTCGTGATGCCGGTTCTCGAAGGATGCCAGTTTCCGCCTCGTGTCGGGATGTGAGGTTTTGTCATCGAGGAATCGGGTAATCCCTACTGTACCTCCCGAGCCTTCAGACTTTTGACACACTTCAGGGGGATTACAGGGACACGCAACCGGGTATAGGTAAACATAAACAAAATGAAACATTCTGCCTTTCAAGAAGGACAACATCACCTAAATCGCCACCAATCAGCTCAACAGATTTCCCAGGTTATCATTCTGCCCGCCGGCGGCTGGCGTGACCCTCCAAAACACCCGTTGCCGTTGCGCACCCTCACTGAAAATGACTGCGCGACACCCCTTTGCACGCCCTGAGCCGTTGCGCACTCATCTCTGAAATGGCGCGCAACACCCCGGCCAGCTGCGGCCGATATTACCAAAAATGCCTGCCTTGGCGAGTTCCTTCGAGACGTTTCAATCCACGCCCCCGCGTGGGGGGCGACGCCCGCGCAGTTGAGCTGTCGCCGGGTCTAGGGGTTTCAATCCACGCCCCCGCGTGGGGGGCGACCGGCGCTCATCTTTTCGGCATCCGTGAGAGACGCGTTTCAATCCACGCCCCCGCGTGGGGGGCGACACACCACGGCGGGCGGCAATAACGGCAGCTACATGTTTCAATCCACGCCCCCGCGTGGGGGGCGACCCATCAGGTCCAGTGCTTCTTCTGGCGGAGAGCTTGTTTCAATCCACGCCCCCGCGTGGGGGGCGACAAAACACCGTTTTCCTCGTAGACGGTCATGCTCGGTTTCAATCCACGCCCCCGCGTGGGGGGCGACCCGATATAGTCAACGATTGATGGTGTCATTGTGGTTTCAATCCACGCCCCCGCGTGGGGGGCGACCAACAACGCCGAGTTGTTTGTTGGGGTCGTGATTGTTTCAATCCACGCCCCCGCGTGGGGGGCGACGTCCCACCGGCGGCGCAAACCCGGTTGGCCTGATGTTTCAATCCACGCCCCCGCGTGGGGGGCGACGCCGGTGCGCGATGCGTTGAAGGCCTGCGCTATCGTTTCAATCCACGCCCCCGCGTGGGGGGCGACTTTCGGCCGGATAGGCCTGCGTGCCGGTGGTAAAGTTTCAATCCACGCCCCCGCGTGGGGGGCGACACGCTGCGCTTTTGCGGTAATCCTCTTACCGCACAGTTTCAATCCACGCCCCCGCGTGGGGGGCGACGGCGCTTCCTGGGGACAGTGACGCAGAGTACATCGGTTTCAATCCACGCCCCCGCGTGGGGGGCGACCTTCGTTGACTGTGACGATAGGCCGAGCCTCATTGAGTTTCAATCCACGCCCCCGCGTGGGGGGCGACTGGCGTGGTAGAGGTTCATGCAATGTGATGACGGTTTCAATCCACGCCCCCGCGTGGGGGGCGACGGAGATAGCGGCTGATCAAAGCTGGCGACTAAAGGGTTTCAATCCACGCCCCCGCGTGGGGGGCGACGGAGACGCTTGGAGATGCTGACGGCGAAGGGGTGTTTCAATCCACGCCCCCGCGTGGGGGGCGACGCCCGGCGCTGCGCGGGGAGCGAGGCGGCGCTGAAGTTTCAATCCACGCCCCCGCGTGGGGGGCGACACAAGCTGCGCATCGGGTGCGCTCGCGAGACGATGTTTCAATCCACGCCCCCGCGTGGGGGGCGACAAGAGAGGCTAGTTATGGCTTGGGAAATTGAAACTGTTTCAATCCACGCCCCCGCGTGGGGGGCGACGTAATTGCTCCAGTTTACCTGATCGTGGCTTGAGCGTTTCAATCCACGCCCCCGCGTGGGGGGCGACACTTTCTCGTGTGGACCTCTGGCAGAAGACAATGTTTCAATCCACGCCCCCGCGTGGGGGGCGACGCGTCTCAGCCAGGCCCAGTACGTCTCCCTGAGGTTTCAATCCACGCCCCCGCGTGGGGGGCGACATTGCCCTCCATCCCACGCCGCGCCGGCCAGGAGTTTCAATCCACGCCCCCGCGTGGGGGGCGACGTACATCATGCAAGGGAGTAAACAAAAATGAAAATGTTTCAATCCACGCCCCCGCGTGGGGGGCGACTACGCTCCCCTCGAAGATTATCGGTGTGTCGATGGTTTCAATCCACGCCCCCGCGTGGGGGGCGACTTCACTTCGGCTGGGATTCTTATGAGCGCCTGGTGTTTCAATCCACGCCCCCGCGTGGGGGGCGACCGTATCACACAAAGGAGGAAAACCATCAGTCCATGTTTCAATCCACGCCCCCGCGTGGGGGGCGACCGTCGTAGTGATTCGCGTCATGGCCGACAATGCAGTTTCAATCCACGCCCCCGCGTGGGGGGCGACGGTTGGCGGCCAACTCGCAGATCCCACTCTCGTAGTTTCAATCCACGCCCCCGCGTGGGGGGCGACGGGCCAGGCGCCACGGCCGGCACAGCAGGAGCACAGTTTCAATCCACGCCCCCGCGTGGGGGGCGACCACGAACGCGAACAGACGCCGCGCCATCTCGCCGTTTCAATCCACGCCCCCGCGTGGGGGGCGACCCAGCAGCTCGCGGGGTGCGTTTGCCGCGTCAATGTTTCAATCCACGCCCCCGCGTGGGGGGCGACGATGAACGCGCTGAATAATCCATGGAATCCATTGGTTTCAATCCACGCCCCCGCGTGGGGGGCGACTTCTTCAACTCATCAACGCGCCCATCCGGCAGGCGTTTCAATCCACGCCCCCGCGTGGGGGGCGACGTTCGCCTCCGGCTCACAGGGATCAGGGTTCAGGGTTTCAATCCACGCCCCCGCGTGGGGGGCGACCGGTCCGCACCTGGTCGAGGCCTTGACCCTTCATGTTTCAATCCACGCCCCCGCGTGGGGGGCGACGGCTGTGAAGCGTCGTAGCGATCAAAGGCAAGATGTTTCAATCCACGCCCCCGCGTGGGGGGCGACGCGTTCGTTGCGCAGGCTCGTCATTGGTTCCAATGTTTCAATCCACGCCCCCGCGTGGGGGGCGACGCTGTTGCTCTGCGGATCTGATCGCCGCCTATCTGTTTCAATCCACGCCCCCGCGTGGGGGGCGACTTTCTCTGGTCTGACAAGCGGCGCATCTGTTCTGTTTCAATCCACGCCCCCGCGTGGGGGGCGACCGTATCGCATCCCGACATTGCCGCCAGCGCGTGAGGTTTCAATCCACGCCCCCGCGTGGGGGGCGACGGAGGCGGAGAGCATATTGCCCGCATCTCCCGAGGTTTCAATCCACGCCCCCGCGTGGGGGGCGACGGCGCATGGAGTAACAGGCTCCATGCGTTAGACATATCATGCCATAATTGCGAACTAGCCTCGTCAAGGAATCTCTTGAACAACACAACCGGTCTCTTGCCGAATCATCTCACTGAAGGTAAGCCCGTTAGCTGCAGCGCGGATGTCACGGGAAATCCGTGCCCGCTTGGGGTACGCGGACAAAGGCTGCGGCTCTTGCGAGAGAGGTGTTACAGAATGAGCGGACCTTCCGGGTCGTAGGCCACCTTGGTACCGACATGCTCAACTCGTCGCTTCCATTCAGATCCCAGAAAGTAGAAGCGGAGGCTGTCCTGCGCAGGATCAGCCTCTTGCATAAGACTCGCCCGAAGCACCACCCATTGGGCTGAATCCACGAGGCATTCAAAGACCGAATTCTGCACCCGCTGGCCGTGATTCTCGCACAACCGGGCCACTCGGCGCAGTCTGCGACGGCCGGCAACATCGAGGGTACTCACGTCATAACTGACAAGGACCATCATAGCCAGGTCATCTCCAAAAGAACGCGGGATACGCGTCGAGCCCACCACGCACATAACGCGCCAGCAAAAGAGCCTGCGCATAGGGCACCAGCCCGACGGGAATGCGCTCCTTCAGAAATGGATGCTCGATTTCGTCCTGCTTGCGCATTTGCCATGCGGAGACGACCTCTTTGCGTGTCGCTTCATCCATCTGAATGCCACCACCATCCTGGCTAGTAAATCCCGAGCCCGGCACCTGCCGCCGGTTAATGAGGGTCAGGACCAGGCGATCAGCCAGAACGGAACGCAGTTCCTCCATCAGGTCAAGCGCGAGACTCGGCCGTCCAGGCCGGTCCGTGTGGAGAAAGCCGACTGCCGGGTCCAGTCCGACGCTTTCAAGCGCTGATTCGACGTCGTGCCGAAGCAGCGCATAGACGAATGACAACAACGCATTGACGTGGTCCAACGGTGGACGGCGTGTGCGGCCGTCGAAATGAAATGCCTCACGGTCGCCCGCGATCATGTGGTCGAAGACAGAAAAGTACGTCTGTGCAGCGGCTCCTTCCTGCCCGCGCGCTTCATCGATGGAGGGTGCGCGCGCAGCTTCCAGACCCGCCCAGGAAAGCCGAGCCGCAGCTTCACGCAGTGCTTTCTCCCGTTCTTCATCGGCAATCTCGCGTGCCGCGCGCAACAGAATCACGCGACTGTTGGCTATCTTCGCCGCGACAATGGTCCGCACCACAGGAAGCGCACCGTCTGCACCATCGGCGATTCGATATTGCTGCCTGCGCAGCAGCACATTGCCCGAGATAGGCCCGGTTACACGCGCCAGAAACCTGCCCTGCTCGGTCAGGAAAGAAATGCCAACGCCCCGTTCACAGCACAGTCCCAGCACCGGCGGAGAACAGGATACCTGTCCCCAGCAGACCAGACCTTCCAACGTATGAATTGGCACGCGCAGCTTCAGCTCCTGCCCGACCTTGATGGCAATGGTCTCGCCGTCGCGGTGCATGTAGGCGCCTTGAGTCATTACATGCAGCGTATTGAGCAACTTTCGCATGGCGGGCGGAACTAAACCTCCTGTTGCAAGGAGCGCAGTTGTTGCGCCACCCATCGCGCCGCGCCGTCTTCACTCGCGGTGGCCCGGGGAAGGCAAACGTGGACCAGAGAGCAACTGCTACAGTAAGCTCCGGGCTGTGGCGGCGGCGTCTTTCGGCCTTGGTACAGGCGGTGCATCGTGGCAGCCAGCTCTTCGGTCCGCGCACGAAGCTCTGGCGTGAAGACAACCTCCTGCCGGCGGCGGGGATTGCCGTAGAAGATAGCGCCGCGCGCAATGGCCGTCGCAAGCATCTCTTCCAGGCAAAGCGCCTGCGCACAAAGCTGCACGGCATCGCAGTCGTTGGGCTTGCTCTTGCCTCGCTTGTACTCCACTGGAAATGGCTCCGGGCTAAACTCTACAATGTCGGCGCGTCCGGTCAGCCGCAGTCTCTCCGACCGCAGCCACATGCCGCGCACAGTTCGCAGGTTGCCGCGTCGGCTCTCTCCAGGCAGGTCCGCGCGTTCGTGCAGCAGCCGCCCTTCGGCAGTCCGCAGGTTCTCCACCCAGATCTGTTCCAGGTGAATCAGCGCCCATTGCCGCGGACAGAAGGCCAGATGCTGCAATCCGCTGATCGGGAGAGCGTCATCGTCATCAGAATCGGAATCGGCCACACAGACCTCCCATCAAACGGCGGCGGGAAGGGACGGAACCCATTCTTCCACAGAAATGCCCGCAGGGACAGCGCCAGTTAACTCAATAACATAGTCGGAGCGGGACCGTGCGGGGCGGTTTTCCGCATTCAACTCCGGACGCAGCTTCGCGGTGACCATGGAGAAGAGCTCGTCGGCCCGTGCGTCGCCGAGCTTGCCTTCATGACGGAAGGCAATGCAGCGCACTGGAGCCATCAGGCCGCGCGCGGCGGAGCGGTCGGTCTCGAACATCAGATTCAGAGCTTGCTTCAGAAGTGCGAGGTCATCGTCCGTGAAGCCGGTCTTCTCGGCGAGAGAAGCGTTGAGGAAGCCGTGGCAGCGATAAAGGCCGTAGGGGACATTGAATTTGCGGCCTATAGTGCGCTCTTTATCTACATCCTTCTCATTGGTGACGGCGCAGCGGGTGATGGCGAACTCGGCGGAGACCACCGGATCGATGCTGCGCGCAAAGGTGAGTTGCAAGGGGCCGCGCACCTGGCCGCAGTTCACATCGGTAGACATCACCGCGCCAAAGGTTCGAATATCAAAGAAGTTTTTGCACATCCAGTCAGTCAATTCCATGGCTTTCTTCTCATCTTTTGGCAGCTTCTTCGACTCAGGCTTGAGTTCCAATGCAAGGTACGCTTCATTGTGCAGCGTGTTCAACACAGCCTTCTCGCGCACATAGATGCGCTGGCCTGGAATCTCATTGTGAGTCTCCGAGACAAAGTTGCGGATCTTGCGCTTAAGGCAAACGTCTGTGACCAAGCCCTGGTTGGTCTCCGGGTCAATGCGCGGAAGGTTGCCGGCATCCGGATCGCCGTTGGGATTGCCGTCTGTAACGTCGAAGAAATACACAAAGTCGTAGCGGTTTTGGATGGGCGTGCTCATGCGTTGGCTCCTTCTTCCTTGTCTTTTTTGCTGGTGTAAAGATCTTGGCGCTGATGGAAATAGCCGATGACAAATTTTCCCTGGTCGTCGAGAGAAAGAAGGCGCGGGAAGGCATTGCGCAGCTTGTTGATGACCTCGCCAAACTGTCTTTCTCGATGAATTCTCAGGCCTGTGTCCAACTTGGCCAAATGATGCTGGCTCAATCGGCACAAGCGGGGAAAGACCAGCGATGGAGTGGTGCTGGCAGCGGTAAAGTAGCTGTCTTTGATGGTTCTGTTGAGTTCTCCTTCAACGCTGTCTTTCTGGATCATCTCCAGCAGCGCGAAGGCGCGCCCGCAGCAGTATGCGGCATCTTCGTTGTTCTTATCGAGCATTCTGGATACCTCCAATGGATTGCCGCGCAAGCGGGAGTTACGATTCAGGCAGGCCTTGATGGCGGCCACGCGCGCATAGGCGATTTCGCCGTCGCTGTGAATGCGGCGGATCATGGTGGCCAGCAAAGATTGCGGATAGGCCGCGCCGGTCAGAACGGAGCGCGCCAGATCGCCGGGTAACTGGGGCGAAATTATCTTTGGATCGAACTTGAGTTTGCCTTTTTCCCAGTAAGCGCGACCGGTTTCATAGGCGATGCGTCGCAAAGTAAGCAGCCGTTCTTCCCGTGGATCGACCAATTCAACGTCACGCAAATGTTGACCCAGCCTGCGACGCAGTTCCGTCGCATCCGCTTCCACCCAGAGACGCACAGAAATGCGCGAGGCGTCTTTTTCGGCGTTCGGTGAGAGTCCTAACAGGTAAAACCTGGTTTCCACACCGTCAGGATTTACTTCAGTTTCACCGGTTCCGTCGCGCAGTTGTTTGAGCAGCAGAGCCGCTTCTCGCAATCGTTCTTCATCTTCTTGGATGATTAGTCCTTCATCGGGCAACTCTCCACCAAACATCTCGCTCAGGCAGTTCTCTAACACATTTACGTGATCGGCCCAGAAAACGACGGTACTGTCTCCGAGAAAGACAACTCGTCTATGTTCTTTATTGAGCAGCCAGTTCAAAGCATTGGCATACCGGAAAACGACTCCGGCACTGACAGGAGCGTTCATACCCTGCTCTTTTCCGTATGAACACACAGACGGGAGGTTCATCGATACAAGAGGAACACCACCAGCCCTGGTTCCTCTCACGCCTTTGATTTCCGGTTTGTGGAGTACGGCTATGCCCTCTTCTTCTCCGGTCACCAAACATAACCCAGTTGTTCCTTGATTTTTATTATTTTTCCTAATTTTGGCCACTCTTTTGGGTGCAGTCACCAATTCATGCACGTATCCCAATACTCCAGCGATCTTGAATATCCCACGATGTGTGGCATATTTTGATAATTTATCCTCGTATTTGAGAGCCTCAGACGGTGTCCATGACCTTAAGAATTCACAAACAACATCGAATGCCGGATGTGCAATCTGGGCCTGCAAAGAAAGATGATAATCTCGAAAGGCTTCAAATTCCTTGTTCGTTCTCGCCGGGTTCTGGTCGTCGATTTTGTATCCCAGTATATAGGCGGAGGCGTCCCACAAAAAGCATGGGTTCAAGCCGCTTCCAGAAGACTTTGTTTGCCCTGGCACAATCTTTTCGGGAGCGATCAACTTCTTGCCGACTTGTTCCTGCAAGGATTGAAATGAGTTCAAGCTCCCATTCGGATTCAGCACCACGCAAAAGCTGATCTTCTGGTGTGAAAATCCCGGCGGGGCAAGTTGCGTTTCATCCTTGTTTGAGGCGGCGATGCGATCATAGTGTTCGGCGAGCCGTTGCAGAATCATGCGAGCGCCTCCGCAAACTTCGGCACGTCAATCACTCCATCGTGCATGACCACACGGAAAAAGCGCGCCTGCATCTCGTCCGCAAAGTCGATGTCGTGCAACATATAGCCGAGGTCGCGTTCTCCAAGAAGACTGGGATCGACCGCGGGTATTGCGTTTTCCGCTTCGAGCAAGGCGAAGTCCGCTGCAAACTCGCGGCAGCCGAAATAAGGCCGCGTGTAGCAACTGCCTTTACGCGCGCGCCGGTTGAATTGATCCAGATGCTTGGCGATGTTATCCGGGCCGCTGAGAATTTCAATGTGAGCCTCGATGATGTAGCCCACATCGCGCAGCATCAGCGTCGCGCGCTGCTGGCGGTTGTCGCCTTCGTCCACATAGAACGCAAGGTTGCCTTTGCCGTCCTTCATCGCCTTGGCAACCGTGCCCGTGCCGATCTTTTCTTTCACCTCATTGCGGCGAACCGAGGTGAACTTGATCGGCTTGAGTACCGTAATGCGGTCGATGTGCCAGCGTATCTCCGGCTTCCAATAGATCGCCTCGACGATGCCGCGTGCCGCCGAGGGGGTCATCGCGTCATAGCTGACGCGCTCGACCTTCATCTCCGGGCGAGTAAAGCAAGCCCACTCGCCCCAGCAATGCAGATTGATGCCGTATGCCACTTGCGCCTCCTATACGCCCCAAAGCGACTCGTCCAGCTTGGTCGACGCCGCGTCCAGCCCTTTCTTGTCGCTGTATAAAGAGCGGTTCAGCAGAAGCCAGACTCCAGACTCATGCTCTTGAACGAACCCGCGCTCCTGCATTTTCCACAATGCTTCTTTTCTGATAGAGACCAGGTAGGGTTGCAACTCGCGGTGCGGTACGAATGGTAGTTTTCCGGCCATAAGCTTGTCGCGCAAAATAGCGGCTTTCTTATAGCAAGGAACCAGAATCGGCAACTGGTCGTCGAGAATCATGCGAAATGCGCTGGCAACCTCGCGGAACTGTAACAGCGCACGCTCGCGTCCGAGAGTACCATCAAACTTCATTTTCTCCATGACATGACGTTTGTCCCAGTTATGCTTCTGGCTCCAGTAAAGAAGCCGGAAATAAGCCTCAATGGCATCCGGCGCCAGCGGGTCCGAATAGATAGAGTTGAGTTCCTTTCCGACTTGCGCCGCGGCGCGAAGCAACCCGACGGGCGGTTCTTCCTCGGCCTCGAAGACATACGTCAATCCCATCGGCAGTAATCCTTCGCGGTTACAGCGGCCGGCAGCCTGGGCGATCGAATCGAAGCCGGCTTCGGCCCGATACACCACGGGAAAATCCAGATCGACCCCCGCCTCCACCAATTGCGTACTGATTACTCGGCAGGGCTTCTGCGCTTTGAGCCGCTCTCGAATCATCTTCAACACCGTTCGCCGATGCGCTCCGCACATCCATGTGCTCAGATGAAAGCAATCACCCGGCTCCGAGATTGCCGCTACTTGGTCGTAGAGGCGAGATGCGTGGGGCCGCGTATTCACGATGCAGAGCGCTGCTTTCTCCTTCGCTAGTCGCAGCGCCAGTTCGCTATCCTGCAGTTTCTTGAGCCTGCGCACCTCCACTCGCTTCAACGCATGAAAAAGCGGCAAAGTGTCTGGAATGATCGGGCGAACATTTTTAATTCCAAGCTCAAAATCCTCCCGATGTTCGAGCGCGGGCTGCGTCGCCGTGGAAAATACGATGGAGCAGCCGTAGTTGAGCACCAACTCGCGCAGCGCAGCCAGCGCGGGTTTGAGTAGTTCAACCGGAATCGTCTGCGCTTCATCGAGCACGATCACGCTGCGCGCGAGGTTATGCAGCTTTCTGCAAGGCGTGGTCCGGTAGGCAAACAAGCTCTCGAGTAACTGCACATTCGTAGTGACGATAAGAGGCGCATCCCAATTTTCGGCACCGAACTGGTTGGCGCGAGTGTCGCGCACGGGTTGAAGATTCGTGTGGTGCTCGACGAGTCCAGCATCAGCGAGAGGTTTGAGCGCGTCGCGGTAGACATCGGCGGTCTGCTCGATGATGCTGGTAAATGGGATTGCCACCACAACGCGCCGGAGGCCGTGCTTAAGCGCATGGTCAAGACCAAAAGCCAGCGACGATAAAGTCTTGCCTCCGCCAGTCGGCACATTGAGCGAAAAGAATCCAGGTTCTAGTTGCGCAGCCTCACGACACTGTTCAAGCACGAGCGCTCGTTGACGATTGACTTCCGTTGATTCTGCCTTTTCCTGTTTCTTCTGCAAACTCGCATCAAGCTGATCATTAAGTACGGCAAGCGATGGCCTGCCTTGCACCGCTTCTAGCAGGCGTCGTATTGAGGCTTTATCTGGATCGCAGAACTCCTCCGTTCGCGTCCGGTCCGCATCGACGAGGCATGAAAACAACATCCTCGTGAAGAAGGCAAGTTGAAAGGGAAACTCGTCTTGACCGGCTGCCGACGGCTTCAAAGGCGATGTTAACGTCGGCAGAACAAGATCGGGCGCCAGTACATCGGAAATGGAATACTTGGACGCATCCAGTTTGTAGCGAAGCGTACTGCGCTGGGTTAGGTCGACCGAGGAGGTTTCATCCGGAAGTCCGGTATGGTGCCCGGCGATGCAGAAAGCCAGAAGTTGCCCTGCGACTTTCCCCACCATGTCCGCAACATAGCGAGCACCATAGGTAGCATGATCAACATGCCCTGCGTGAGGATCGTCGCTCTCCGTGCCCGCATCGACAGATATTGCTCCGTGGCTATGAAGGTAATATTGAAAGTCGTTAGAGAGTTTGCCTAAATCATGGCAGCGACCGAGAACCTCTCCCCAAAGCTGCGCTCCAAACGGCTCCGCGAAGATGGAGGCAGAGCTCGCCACTTTGTCGAGATGAGCACAAAGGGGTTCCCAGTCGGAGGAAGGGCGATTAGCAAGCGTGTGGGCATATTGCTCCCCGGAAGTTTTTTTCGACAATGTCATGTGAACCTCGGATACGTGTAAAGCTAATCCCGCATGACGGGAGACCGCCACCGCGCAAGCATATACATATATCAGGTCTCACTTCCGTTCGGGTAAACTCGATAGACTCACGGCCGAAAATGAATACAAGTCAATCGTTTAGTGGCATTTTTATTCCCGCGATTTAAATTGTGGGCGTTTTTTTGAAGCAAAATGAGGTTTATTGGCTAAAAAACTGACCGTGCTGTTACGCAATTTTGCGGAGCTCACATTTCGCACATAGATTCTCGTTGAACGCGCCGCAATTGCAACCGAGTGTGCGGTCGCCGTCGCATCGTGCACCGATCAAGCGAATCAGTGCCACCTCTTATCTCTCTACGCTGTTTGAGTCTCTTAGGCCTGTTTCTGCCTCGGGGTCACCCAAAGAGGCAGCGGAGGAACAGATCAAAACTGGCCATAGAGGGGCGCCCAAGACATGACCTCCCGCGAATTTCGTCGGAAGTGAAAATTGCTCATAAAGTCAGTGAAAGACCGGCTACCTTCCGGTGGTTCTCGGCCAAACCGATTCTGTGACAAAGGTAGCCGGCATTGTCCATGGGTGACGACTCGGCGGAGATCAAGAATCTCGAATGGGGAGGATTGAGCATTCGGGCGATCGCCCGCCGGACGGGCTATTCGCTGTGCTCCCAGCGCAGAGTTTTGCCTTGCTTGGGGTCAGGTTCCTGGCCGGTACGCCGCTGCACAGTCCAGCCCATGGCTTTCAGTAGCTTCCAGACATGGTCGTTATGGTAGCGGACTCCAAACCTGCCCTCGATCAGGTCGGCCACGCGCGTGCATGTCCATCCTGGGGTTTCATAACCCATCCTTTGGGGGCCTAAGAGCAGCAGCTCTTCTAACCCTTCACGCTGCTTATGGTCCAATTTCGGCTTGCGACCAGCCCGTTTCGTTTTCTTCAGTCCGGCCATTCCCTGGAGCCGGAACTGCTTTACCCAGCGGGCCACGGTCTGCGGAGTCACATGGAATCGGCGGGCCACAGCGGCTCTAGTCTCGCCCTGCTGCAATAGACTAATGGCCCTCATACGGCGGTCTTCCAAGTCCACGCGATTATCCGCAGCATCCGAAAGGTCTGTCACTTCTACTTGGATGCGGGCAGCATGAGTGGGATTCACTCTATTTATGCAGGATCTGCCGGCATACTAATAAGGAATATGGGGCAATAGGGTCCTTTAAGCGATCCAATGCACCCGGACGCGCGGGGCAAGCCAAGGCGGCAAAGCCGGCTGCTGCGCGATTGCCACGCTCACACGTTGTGGCGCCTGGAACAGCTTTTATCAAGCTCGACCCAAGCAAAAAGCAGATTGAAATAGCCAACTCGCCGCCGCCCTTACGCAAATCCAACCGGCCAACGGAGCCACATGCCTACCATGACTCAATTTCGCGACCAGAACCCCCTGCTCCGCGTACATAGTAATCCGCCTGCTGCAGTCCAACTGCAACCTTTACCTTTAGTTCCATCTACCAGTTCGGCCATAGTTCCAAAGGCACCTCTTCCGAATGTGCCATCCGCTACGCGGTGCACTCAGGTTCCGGCTATTTACTTGACTGTTGAACCACCGCCGATTTCGACCTATGACGACAATTCCATCTTTAGATGCGCGTGGCGCGGCGGCGTATTTGGCACTCTCAACCGAGTGCCTGAAAAAATGGCGCCAGCGCGACCAGGGTCCTGAATATATCCAGTTCGGACCGGCCGGCCCGATCCGCTACGAATGGGACACCTTGAAGGCATTTCGGGCAGCCCATAGAGTCAAGGTTGGGTCCAGTCGATGACCAATACCAGTTTTGCTATCGCTGATCTCCAGTCTCGCTGGCACACCCTCAATGACCTTGATCGCGCACAGGCGATCAAGCCCATTCACCAGTCAGGCATGAGCCTCCGGAATCTTGCGTCGCGTCTGAATTGCTCGCCGTCGTTGCTGACTCATCTTATGCAAGCCGCTCAGGCGCCAATCGAGGACCAAGTGCTCGCTGGCCAAGGCGCGCTGAGCACTCGGGCACTTTGGCGCGCAGCCAAAGCGGTGGGGACTTGGCGCATCGCTCTCCATCCTGAGGAAATTGCCTTCGAGAGAGAGCGGGCAGCGGTTCAGAGCAAGTTGATCTTGAGCTGACTCCCTGTGCCCTGAGCGCGGGAATGCCGGTGCCACTCATTCTGGAATCCATAGGGCGGGCGGCATGAGGTTGACAACTGCCCCACCGCGAACCGCCCGCAACCGCATGCCAGCGTGTAACAAAAGGCCCAACCAGGCTTTTTAGCCACGAGATGGAGGCGCAATGCAGGCCGGCCATCAATTAACGCAGCAGAAACCCGGCTAGCCCGGCTCACTCACTCGGGGGACCACTTGTTCGAACCGCATTTCCAATTGACCAACTCAACCGAATTCGCTTTCCGGAACACGTACATCGGGCGATCCAGTCTCTTCCTCACAACTGCTGAACTCCGGATGGGCGGCAGCAGCTCGCCGCAGTTTGGCTGCATGGGAGGCCAGCAATGAGCGGCGAGAAGGTTTCCGCCATCCATTTAGTCTCGTCGCAAAAGCCCATGACGCCCAAGGGCGCCGCCGATTTCCTTGGCTTGGATGACAAGACCATCATCCGCTGGGCCGGGAAGGGATACCTGCCCGGTCATCCACTCGGAGAAGGTAAGCGGAAGTTCTGGCGATTTATCGAGAGCGAGCTTTCTGATTGGCTTGCATTGAAGACCAACAGGGCGGTGGCCGCATGACGACTGCGCTGTTGACCTCTGGTTCTGACGAGGTAGACTCTCCAATAGCCATCAGTGCGCGTGCAAAGGAGATTATCCGTATGCAGGCGCAACGCTACCAACGAGGCTCCCTGACCATCATGAAGCGCAAGAGCCAACCCGATGCATGGGTTTTCCGCTACTACGCCGAGGAAGGCGGGCGCCGGACCTACAAAAAGAAAATCGTAGGGACGGTGATCGAATTCCCCAAGCGCAAGGACGCGGAAAAGGCCGTGATGCAGCTCAGGGTCGACGTCAACGAAGGAGCGGCTTTCGCTCCAATGAACCTGGAACAACTCGCCGCCCATTACCAGCGCGTCGAACTTCCACTGAAAGCCTATTCCACAGCAGAGGGGTACAAGAGCTATCTCGCTCTCCATGTCGTGCCGAAATGGGGAAAGCACTCACTCTCAGCGATCAAGAGCGTCGAGGTCGAGAACTGGCTCAGAAACTTCAAGAAAATCAACGGTCAACCGGCGAGCCCCGGCACCAAGACAAAAATCCGCAACCTGATGTCCGCGTTGTTCTCTCACGCCATCCGCTATGGTTGGGCATCGACGAACCCAATCACCGCCGTCCGCACTTCGGCCAAACGGGTTCGCACCCCAGACATTCTTTCGCCTGAAGAGTTCCAAGCTCTCTTGCTTGAACTCTCTCAGCGCGAGCGTGTCATGGTCATGCTGGACGGCAGCACCGGTCTGCGCCGTGGAGAATTGTTCGTTCTCCGTTGGCGCGACATCGACTTTCAACTCATGCAGGCCAACGTCACTCATTCTGTTTGGCACAACGTCGAAGGCGACACCAAGACGGAAGCGTCCCGGAAGCCTGTTCCTCTCCACCCGCTCGTCATTGTGGAATTGAACCAGTGGAAGTTGGCCACTCTGTACCATTCCGACGACGACTACCTCTTCCCTTCCATTGCGAAGAATGGATCCCAGCCCATGCAGCCGGACATGATTCTCAAGCGCCACATCCGACCTGCTTTGGAACGGCTCGGCATCAAAAAGAGAATCGGCTGGCATTCATTCCGGCATGGATTGGCAACGATGCTGCGACAGAAAGGAGTCGACCTCAAGACGGCGCAGGAGTTGCTTCGGCACGCCAACAGCCGCATCACCCAGGACATCTATATGCAGGCTGTCAGTGAAGAAAAGAGGGTGGCCCAAGACCTTGTCTTCCGGGGTCTGCTGAAAGGAGGCTCAACTCAGCACCCTTCAGCACCCTCGGAGACCGTATGAAAGAAGATGTCACTTCCATAAACCAATGATTCTATTTGGTTTATGGCGGGGACGACGGGGCTCGAACCCGCGACCTCTGCCGTGACAGGGCAGCGCTCTAACCAACTGAGCTACGTCCCCATATGAAGCTTGCATCCCAGCGGCTAACTTCACCGGATGAACCACCCTCCAACAATCCGAGGTTTGCCCTTCCAATCGCCGGGTACTCAGAACCGCAGTTTTGCCTTGGCGGGCAAAAAACGGTTGACGCTTCATCAATATGTTTGAGTGTATCAGAAAGAGCGGGCATCGGGAGACCATCAGCCCCTCGAAAATGTTCCGACGCGAATCACCGCAGGAAAACCCGCGACAGCCTAGGTCACCAACTCCTCCTGCCCCGTCGCGCCTCTAGGCCGACCAGGCCGCGCGATTGACGCGGCCGCTGGAAATGAATCCCATATCCACTGAAATTCCCCGCACGCACTGCAACAAGTGATTGGCAATCGAAGGAAGCTTTTGCGCCGTCACGCGGAACGAAGGCCCGGAAACGCTCACCGCCGCCACCGGCAACCGCTCCGCATCCAGCACCGGCACGGCAATGCAGCGCAGACCCTCCTCCAACTCCTCGTCGTCTACGGCGTAGCCGCGACGGCGCGTCTTCTCGATCTCCACACGCAGAGCCTCGGCCGTGGAGATAGTGCGGTTAGTGAAACGCTCGAAGCGGGTGCGGCGCAGCACCTCGTTCACGCGCTCCTCGGGCAGAAACGCCAGGATCGCCTTGCCCACTGAGGTGCAATGCACCGGGTTGCTCGCGCCGACGCGGGTAATCATCCGCACCGAGCGGGTCGGCTCGATTTTGTCGATGTAGATCACGTGCGCGCCTTCCAAGATGCACAGATGCGCCGTTTCCTCGGTTTCGGCCACCAGCCGGCGGAGATGAGGCTGTGCTCGTTCACGCAGATCATATTGTTCGATGGCTCGATTGCCGAAATCAAACAGCCTGAGCCCCAGGCGGAACTTTCCGCCTGCGGTGCGTTCCACCATGCGGTGTCTCTCCAGCACCATCAGGAAGCGGTGCGCCGTGCTCTTATGCAACTGCAGCGACGAGGCAACCTGCGCCAGTCCCAATGCCGTGTCGCTCTCCGCCAGCAAATCCAGTACGGCGAATGCCCTGTCCAGTGCCTGAACTTTGTAGATGCCTTGCGGAGGTGTTTCTCGCATGATGGCCCTCTGTTCCGCGCGATAAATTCACCTCCAGTTTGCTGGAATTGGGACGAGATGTCAAATGATGGTACGCCCCTTCCAGCGCAGAAATCCACGTCTGCCTTATCGAGCGCATCGCTCTAAAACCCTCATGTTGATCCAGTAACTGCCGATATCTGAAACCAGCAGTGGCTAAGTTCTGGGGGCCTTCTTTGCGGAAATCGCCTGGGAGTTATTCGCATGGGTGCGGCAAGGGATGTTAAAATGATTGTGATGGCACGTGCCCTCTTTCTGTCGCTGAGGATGATCGCCCACATCACATTGCGATGTGACATTGGGCACAGATCTCACTGTTCTGACTGGGTGCATGATTGCGAGCGGTCAAGGTCGAAGCCGTTGTTGGTTCCTGGGGTCAGGAGTACGGTTTGTCTCTTGCACTTTCGAGAGACTCTAACGGTGTTGCATTTGGCCTGAAGTGTCCGCGCCTGCTGTCACAATCCCCCTCCTTTTGCAGTGACGGCAGTCACAATCAGTGTTATATTTGCATCATGGACGCCAATCGACGGAAAGCACTGTGCATCCCCCATGCGCAAGCTAAGCCGCAAAAACGCACAAAGAAACTGGGAGCAGCAAGTCCTCTATGTCGAACTCCATGCAAATCCCCGATTCCCTAAATTCTTCAGAATTATGTATTGCGGTCATCTGCCCCGACGAGCCTCACCGCCATGCCGCCACAAGCATGCTGCGTGAATGCCAGAGCGGCGCTGTCCACGAGTTCAAAGCTTACCCGCCTGCTCTTGCTGATGTCCCGCGAGTTCTGGGGGATAACTACGACGTCATCCTGGTTGAGTTGGACAGCGACCCAGAGTACGCTCTTGATCTGGTCGAGACCATTTGCGCGCGCGGTTTGGCAACGGTAATGGTCTACTCGGCGCAAACCGATCCGGGCTTGCTGCTGCGTTGTATGCGCGCTGGCGCCCGCGAATTTCTTACTTTACCTCTCGACTCCGGAACCTTGGCCGAGGCTTTGGTGCGCGTCTCTGTCCTTCGCGCGGGATCTCGCGCCCCAAGGAAGAAGGACGGCAGGCTGCTGGTATTTCTCGGCGCTAAGGGAGGCTCCGGAGTCACCACACTGGCCTGCAATTTTGCGACATCTCTGGCCAAAGAGTCCGGACTAAGAACACTGTTGATCGATTTCAATCTCCCGCTTGGAGACGCCGCAATCAGCCTTGGGATCAAGGCCCAGTACTCCATTTCCAGCGCCTTCCAGAATGCCAGCCGGTTGGATGTGAATTTTCTTTCTACCCTGCTGGTGCAGCATGAATCCGGGCTATTCGTGCTGGCGGCGCCGGGAGAATTGGCGCCTACCTATGTCTCTGCTGAAGCCATCGACAAGCTGCTGGATGTCGCCCGCCAGAGCTTCGATTATGTGGTGGTCGATGCCGGCTCCAGGCTCGACCTGCAGCGCGAACATCTCTTCGATGAATCCGCCACGATCTATCTGGTCACGCAGGTCGGCATCCCCGAACTGCGCAACTCCCATCGCCTCATTGCCCTGCTCTCCGCCGCCGGCAGCCCCAAGCTCGAAATTGTGATCAACCGCTACGATCCCCGCTCGGTGGAGATCGATGAAGAGCATATTACAAAGGCTCTCACCAGGCCCGCAAAGTGGAAGATTCCCAACAACTATGCCGCCGTGCGGCGGATGCAGAATACGGCTACTCTGTTCACCGAAAATGACGGGCAGATTGCCAAGGTTATCCAGCAGATGGCCCACGCCGTTTGCGGTGAGCCGGTTATCGGGGAAAAGAAAAAGAAGGGATTCAGCCTCTTCCGCCGGGCCATCGCTTCCTAGAACTGATTGCATCAATTGGGTTTGTGTTAGGAAACGAGGCATGACAGGATGGACGAAGCCTGCTCCGGCTCCTCGGACAGCCGCTGAAAGAGCAGTATTTCCCGTTATTTGCTCTACCTTTTCCCTTTCAATCTGCGCAAGCGCACACGCGCCACGCGCCCCTTGCGTTATCATTGCGTCTAATAGGTCAGTGGCTTGGTTCCCCTCAAGGGCCACTCCGGTGGTGTGTGTGCCTCGATTCTTCCAGCGATTTGTCTTTGTTCTTTCCTTGGCGATCTTTGCCGCCCTCGGTCTGGGCTTTCTTTTCGGCGAGCTTGGCTGGTTTGGCGTTCATGCCAGTGGCCAGCAGGATGGCGCCTACCGCCAGATGGCCATTTTTCGCCAGGTGCTCAACAAGATTCAGACCGACTATGTGACCGACCCCAGCATCAATGACGTGACGACCGGCGCGTTGCACGGCCTGCTCGAGTCGCTCGACGCTGACTCCAGTTACCTGACCCCGGTCGAGTACAAGATATACCAGCAGCATCCGGCCTCAGGCGTAGCGCAGGTCGGCGTCACCGTTTCCAAGCGCTATGGCTACGCCGTCGTAGTCAGCGTGCTGCCCGGTTCGGCTGCCGAAAAGGAACACATCGCGGATGGCGACGTAATCGAGTCCATCGGTGAACAATCCACGCGCGAACTATCGCTGCCGGTCATCCGGATGCTGCTGGAGGGCAAGCCGGGAAGCACAGTGACCCTTTCGGTGCTGCGCCCGGCCAAGTCTGAACCCGAAAAGCTGACGCTGACCCGCTCCATCACTGCCACTCCCGCGCTCGGTGAACAGCAATATGAAAACTCCACCATCCTCTATCTGAAGCCCGGCGCGCTCACTGCCTCCCGCGTGGACGAAATTGCGGCCCGGCTCAAGGCGGCCGGCAAGGACCGCAAGGTGCTGCTGGACCTGCGCGACTCCGCGGGCGGCGACGCCCAGGACGGTCTGCGGCTGGCCAATTTTTTTGTGAAGCAGGGCACGCTGGCCACGCTCGAAGGCCAGAAGTTTCCCCGCCAAACCTTCTCCGCCGACCCGGCAGCATTTATCTCTGCCGCCCCGCTGGCCATACTCGTCAACCGTGGCACCTTTGGCGCGGCGGAACTGACAGCCGCCGCCATTGTGGACCTGAAGCGCGGCGATGTGGTGGGCGAGCGGACCTTCGGCCAAGGCACGGTGCAGAAGACCATCGAGCTGCCTGACGGCGCGGCGCTGCTGCTGACCGTGGCCAAGTACGAAGGGCCGAACGGCAAGAAGATTCCCGATGAAGCCGTATTGCCCAACGTGGTGATCGGCCCAACGCTCGAAGAGGAAGAAGAGGAATCGCCGCAGCCCAAAGTCGATCAGCCGCTATTGAAGGCGATTGAACTGCTGAAGGCGAAGAGCACCGGCATTTCCTCCTAAGGTCCTGTCTCTAAAGTTCGCATCAATGATAAGTTGTCGTCCTGAGCGGAGACTGGCGTGTAATTTACGCCAATCGCAGTCGAAGGACCTGCGTCTGTTTTTCGCTTCTCCCATTACAAATGCCGGGGTGCCCCACCCTCGCCACGTCTTTGTTTTTGTGGTCAGGGTGGGAGAGCACAAATGCCACTTCACCCCACCTATCCCGGCGTTCCCGCTCTTGCACCGCGTGGTACACCTCGGGAATCCACACCGCCTCCCAGCGCCGCTCCCGTGCTAGCCTTGGGCTAAAGCATTTCTTCATTATTTGCAAAAGGAATGCCGATGAGGCCTGAACCGCTTGGCTGTCACCCCTATCGAGCCTCCGCAACCCCGCAGCCTTGGCCGGAGCCATCTGCTGCGAGAAGAGCCCGTGCCCGCACCTCGGCGGCGCAAGCTCACCGGCAATTACGCGCTGGCCGCGCTGCTCATCCTGGCTGTGATTACCGGCTCGCTTAGCGGCCTGATGCTGGTCTATTCCGTCGATCTGCCGCAGATTCACGACCTTGAACGCTTCCGCCCCTCCACCACCACCGATCTCTACGACCGGAAGGGCCGCATCATCGGTTCGTTCGCGCTGGAGCGGCGCGAGGTGGTCAACTACGATGACTTTGCTCCGGTGCTGCGCCAGGCCGTCATCTCCATTGAAGACAAGAGCTTCGAGTCGCACTGGGGCATAAACGTCTTCCGCGTCGCGGGAGCCGCGTGGCACGACATCCGCAGTCACGGCCGCGCCCAGGGCGCATCCACGCTCACCATGCAGTTGGCGCGCAACCTGTTTCTCTCCTCGGAACGCACCTCTACGCGCAAAATCCAGGAGGCGTATCTCGCCATTCAGATCGAACGCGCCTTCACCAAGGAGCAAATCTTCACTCTCTACGGCAATCAGATTTATCTGGGCAGCGGAATGTATGGCTTTGAAGCCGCTTCCCAGTTTTACTTCAGCAAGCACGCCCACGATCTGACGCTGACCGAGGCGGCCTTGCTCGCCGGCCTTCCCAAAGGCCCTGTAGCTTTCTCGCCGCTGCTCAACCCGGAGCGAGCGCTGCGCCGGCGCAACCTGGTGCTCACCGAAATGGAGATGGACCGGGTCATCTCTCACCAGCAGGCGGAGCAAGCCCGCAGCGCGCCCATGGGCTTGCATATTGCCCCGTCTGTGATGTCGGTTGCTCCGTGGTTTCAAGAGGAGGTCCGCCAGGAGCTGGAAAAGCGCTTCGGCGCCGAGCAGGTGCATGAGGCCGGCCTGAAGGTTGAAACTACACTCGATCTCGACTTGCAAAGAGCCGCCAATCGCGCTGTTGTCGATGGCCTCGCCGTCTACGAGCGGCGTCACGGCTGGGTCGGAGAAAGCGGGCAGGGGAAGCTGGAAAATGTTCTCGCCGCCGGCGTCGCCATCGAAGACTACAAGCATCCCGATTGGGCCACGAAATCCGGCCCCGGCGACTACGTCCATGCCGTTGTCACTCGCGTGCTGCCTTTGGAGATTCGCGCCCGTATCGGTGCCGCCGAGATCATCCTCAAGCCGGAAGACTGGACCTGGACCGGCCAGCGCACTGCCGACGCGCTCGTCAAGCCCGGCGACATCATCTACGTTCACTTGGCCGACGCAATGGAGGGCACGGCCCGCCGCGCCACACTGGAGCAGGACTCCGGCGCTCAAGCCTCTCTGCTCGCCATCGACAACACCACCGGCGACGTGCTCGCCATGGTTGGTGGGCGCGATTACGCGCTCTCGCAATTCAACCGCGCCACCCAGGCCGAGCGCCAGGTGGGCTCCGGCTTCAAGCCCTACGTTTACACTGCGGCCATCGAGGCAGGCGCCAAGCCCACCGACATCATCGTCGATGGCCCGGTCAGCTTCGGCAGTTACACGCCGCACAACTACGAGAATGATTACAAGGGTTCGATGACCCTCACCAACGCCTTCGCCGAGTCGCGCAACATTCCCGCCCTCAAGCTCGCCGACCGCGTTGGCATTCAAAAGGTCATCGAAGTGGCTCACCGCTTCGGCGTCACCTCGACCATTCCCGCCTACTTGCCCATCGCAATTGGAGCAGTCGAAATCACCCTCCAGGAGCAGGTGGCCGCCTACTCCGTATTTCCCAACGACGGCCTGCACGTCACCCCGCGTCTCATTCGCAAGGTCGAAAACGCCGACGGCATCACGCTCTGGGAGCAGCCGCCCGCCGTGAATGAAGTCATTAGCCAGCAGACGGCGCGCACCATGATGACCTTGCTCGAAGCCGTCACTGCGCACGGCACCGGCGCGGCCGCTGCGCAACTGAACCATCCGCTCGGCGGCAAGACGGGCACCACCAGCGACTATACCGACGCATGGTTCCTGGGCTTCTCGCCCTCAGTTACTTGCGGAGTCTGGGTTGGTTTCGATAGTCGCGAGTCGCTGGGCGCAAAAGAGACCGGCGCCAAAGCCGCGCTGCCCATCTGGATGGACGTCATGCGTGTAGCCATCGCCGGCAAAGACGACGAAAAGTTTCTCGGCGAAGAAAACGCCTCCCACCCCTGACAATCTCAGAACAATCCGGGTGCCCCACCCTCGCCGCGTCTTTGTTTTTGCGGCTAGGGTGGGAGTGCACAAACGCGGGATAGTCCAAGAATCCGGGTGCCCCAGGTCCGGATTTTCGGACCTGGGATCCCACTACAAAACTTTCATCCGGAGGGAGAAGGCGGGTTCAACCCCCGCATATTCCCCGCAAAGTTACCGTGGGCTTTAGCCCCGGACCCGCATTTACCAACCCACCTGCCGCATCCGCACTAGAATGGCCGCGCTGTAGTGATTCATGCGCGCGGGTCGTCGTTTCAGCGGGGCCGGCAAAATCGCGGCAAGCCGCGCCGCGTCTTCCCGGCCGATACTGCGCGCCGCAACATCGTAGTGGTACCGGCACGCCGCATCCGCGCCATAAATTCCAGGGCCCCATTCCACCACGTTCAGGTAGAGTTCCAGAATCCGCTGCTTGCCCAGCACGAATTCCGCCACCGGTACCAGCGAGGCCTCCGCGACCTTTCTGATAATCGATCGGCCCGTTCCGAAGAACAGATTTTTCACCAATTGCTGCGTAATCGTCGAAGCTCCCCTCGTGCGCCCGCCTTCCATATCGTCTTCAGCGTCGATTTGGATCGCGTGCCAATCGAACCCGTGATGCTGGTAAAATCGCGCATCCTCCGCGGAGACTACTGCGTGCTGCAAATTCGGCGAGATTTCGCCCAACGGAATGAATTTGCAGTGTTCGCGATACGGCTTGTGGTGCATCCAGGCCTGTATTTGGCGCTCGATGTGTACCGCGGTCGTCGGCGGGTCGATCCACCGTGCGGCCACCAGCAGCAGCGCGGCAGCCGACCAAAGAAGCACCACGCCTATCGCAAGCCATCGAACTAACTGTCGGAGGAAGCCCTTTCGACGCGGAGTCTCGGGGGGTGTATCGGTAGTTGTATTCACATTCCAGAATAATCGCCTGGGCCGGGTCGTTGCTTTTTGCTTGGTCTTGCGCGCGGATGCGAGGCGGCGAGTAGAACGGTTTTGAAACGGCGCACCTTCGAAGCCCGTCCTGAGCGCAGTCGAAGGATGCCGAAAAAAGCAAATATAACCACTGGTTTTTAGCTCCTGAGGAAAACTCTCGCACTTTCGATAGACGCTTATGCAACCGAGCGCAGTATTTGTGGCTCGGCCAAAACTTGTGTTGACTTTCAACAAGTCATTTCGTACATTCTATGAACCAAGTTTTTAATCAAGCGCATTGCAGTCAACGCAAAAGCACCTCAGCCGATTCGCATAAGGAGTCTGACTTTGAAATGTTCCCTTTTTGGCGCAAACTGTCCGCGATCGATGAAAAACTCAACCGATTCAAAATTCCTCAAAATATTTCTTCTCATGGTTGTCTGCGTTCTCACGCTGATGATCTCTCCGGCCATTTATGGCCAGGCCACTGGAAGTTTCTCCGGCAATGTCCTCGATAAATCCGGATCGGCTATCCCTGAAGCTGCCGTCGTGGTGACCTCTCAGGCAACCGGCCTGGTTCGAGACGGAAAGGCGGACAGTGCTGGGCACTATCTAATCCCTTTGCTTCCGGTCGGGACCTACTCCGTGCGCGTCGATGCGGCTGGCTTTCAAAGCGCTGAGTCAAAAGGCCTTTATCTCCAGGTTGATGAAGCCCGCGAAATCAATTTCTCGCTCGCACCCGCCGCCGTAGTCACCACGGTGGACGTGACCGGTTACTCCGTTGCTGTCGAGACAGCCAATCCATCTCTCGGTCAGGTCATCACCTCTCAGGAGGTCGCGGATCTCCCCTTGAATGGCCGCGATTTCGTTCAACTCGCCACCCTCACCGCCGGCGCTACGCAAGAGACCAATCCCCACAGCTTTTTCACTCAAGGCGCAGACAGCGAGGTGGCCGCGCGCGGCTCCTTCTCTCTGTCAGTCGGCGGTTCCCGTCCCAACAGCACCGATTGGCTGCTGGATGGAGTCGACAATAACGAACTGACAGGGGGTGGCATCGGCATCTTTTCTTCCATCGATGACATTCAGGAATTCAAGGTTCTGACCTATACCTACTCCGCCGAATACGGCTCCCGCGCCGGCCCCACCGTCCTGGTCAGCACAAAATCCGGCACCAACAGCATTCACGGCTCTCTCTTTGAGTTTGTGCGCAATACCGATCTCGACGCCAAGAGCTACTTTGCCCCCGACGTGGAAAAGTTCAACCTGAACCAGTTTGGCGGCTCCGTCGGCGGGCCGATTATCAAGAACAAGACCTTCTTCTTCGTCGACGCCGAACAAAAATATCAGCGCCACGGCATTCCCTTTACGGGTCTGGTGCCTTCGCTGGCCATGCGCACCGGCGACTTTTCCGCCGACGCCTTCGGCGATACTCTTTCCGGAATCGGCCCCACTTTCACTCCGGTAATCGCCAACCCGAACATGATCGGCGCGTCGACTGACCCGACCGTCTACCCTAATGTCTACTTCCAATGCGATGGCTCGACAGGGAATCCTCTAACTCCCAATGCTGATGGAAGCCAGCCCAAGGGAGCCAACTGCAACAAGATTCCTACCGGCCTGATCGACAAGACTGGCAAGGCGATGTTGAACATTTACCCCACGAATCTTGTCAACTCCGGCAACTCCGGCACTGGCTATAACTACGTCAACGAGCCCGTGCGCACCCTGAACGAGACCAAGTTCGATATCCGCCTGGACCACACGCTCTCCAGCAAGGACAATCTCTTCGGCCGCTTCAGCTACGATCAGGCGGGCTCTTTTGTCCCCGGCGGCGCACCGGGACTTGCCGAAGCAAACGCCTTCGGCAGCAATGAGAACCTGGTCAACCACGGACGCAACATCGGCCTTGGCTGGAACCACGTCTTCTCGCCCCGCGCGCTCAACCAAGCCACACTCGGCTACGACCGCATCTTCGACTACATCGCCTCGCTGGGTAACTACACCTGCGAATCGGCCATCCTGGGAATTCCGGGCGCCGATCTGGGCTGCACTGCCGGCGGTACCCCCAACTCCACTGCTCCATACAGTGAAGGCTTGGTTTCCACTCAATTTACCAGCGGCTATTGGGCCCTGGGCGATCGTGGCTACTCTCCCTTCCAGGGTGGAACCAACATCTACTCGTTCAAAGACGATCTAGACCTGATTCGCGGCAAGCATGAAATTCACACCGGCATTGATCTCCGCGGCAATCAGATGAACGTCGGCACAGCAGCCTTTGGATCTGGCTTCTGGCTCACCGGTACCGTTGGAAACTTCACCGGCTTAGGTGCCGCCCCTGGCAATCCCGAGGCGGACTTGCTGATGGGCATTGTAGGAGGGGCCATCCACGACCAGACATACAACGGCGCGGTCACCGGACGCCGCTGGAACATCATACGGCCCTTCGTCGAAGATGACTGGCGCGTTACCCCATCGCTCACCCTCAATCTCGGCCTGGCTTGGGACTTGACCACTCCCATCACCGAGGTCCATGACCGCATGGCGGACTATATCCCCTCATTAACGGGAGGAACGTTGCTGATTGCGGGCAAGAGCGGAGTGAGCAGGTCGGCGGGCATCAATATGTACAAGGGCGCGTACGAACCCCGTGTTGGCCTCACCTGGAAAGTTCTCGGCAGCGACAAGACCGTTATGCGCCTCGGCTTTGGCATCTATCACGATTCGTCCTGGAACCAGGGCGCGCAGGGCCTCTGGCAAAATCCGCCAAACCTCGGCGAGTCCGATACATTCAACAGTGGCTGCGTCTCCGCGTCTTCATACTGCCACGCCACGCTCGGGCAGTCAGTCGCGTTTGCCCCCGCTACCACAACCGGCGGCTTTCCTCTCCTCCCGACTGCGCAGGATGTGACCAACTTCGAGGGCACGTACGTTTACCAGCCGACCAACTTCCAGCCAGGCAGGGTTCACCAATATAACGCGAACGTCGAACGTCAGTTGCCGGGAAATGTTCTGCTCACCGCCGGCTATGCCGGTTCGGTCGGCGGCCATCTGCTGGTAATCGGCAACGCCTTCAACGTCAACAGCCCTTCCGCGTGCGGCACGGTCTCCGGCTACACGCTCGGCTGCCTGCCCAGCGGCGCTCCCTACGCGTATACCAACACCTTTACCTTTAACGGCTACAACTCAGTCTTGCTCTTCGGCGATGTGGGCAAAACGCACTACAACTCGCTACAGCTCAAAGCGGAGACCAAGGCGCCCAAGTATGGCCTCTACGCGTTGTTTGCTTACACCTACTCCCGCACCTACGACAACGGTCTGTCGGACGGCCTGGGGTCAGAGTTGAGCGCACCGTATTTCCCGCTTCCCAACTGGCAAAACCTGGATTGGGCCTTGTCGCAGATCAATCTCGATCAAAGCTTCACCGGCAGCGTCATCTATGACCTGCCCTTCGGCCGCGGCAAGCAGTTTGGGAGCAGTTGGAATGGCGCGACCAACGCCATTCTCGGCGGTTTCCAACTCACGCTGATCGAAAGAATCTCTTCCGGTTTCCCCGTGCCACTGATCGACAGCACTAATGCGTCGGGCACTACTTTCAATTCCGGCGGTGACGGCTACAACTACAACCGGCCTGATCAGCTCGCCAATTGCAACGTCTACAACGTGGACCACGCCGTGTACGGCAAACATCAGTGGATTAACCCGGGCTGCTTTGCCGCGCCCGCAGTCGGCAAATTGGGAAATGCCGGGCGCGTCCCGGTTGTCGGACCGGATTTCGTCAACTCCGACTTCTCCCTCATCAAGCAGTTCGCGCTGCCTCGCAGAGATATGGGTTTGAACTTCCGCGCTGAGTTCTTCAACCTCTTCAATCACACACAGTACGGCATGCCGCTCCAAGATTACGGCGCTCCAGGCTTCGGCGTCGTCAACTCCACCGTCAACAATCCTCGCCTTATCCAACTGGCGCTTAAGCTTTCTTTCTAGAGCTAGGCGTTCTCCAGTAGGCATCAAGCCCACTGGAGAACCTCTTAACCAGTTGAGATTGCGTTCGGGGCACGACTTCGGTCGTGCCCTGAATGGCAAGTGGCCCGGGTCCCGGGGTGTGAGTTCATCCACCAAAACTGGGTGCCCCAGGTGCCTCGCTTTTGGGTACCTGGGAGAGCACGAATTCATACGGTTAGAGAACTAGAGCAAAGCCTCAGTAGCTGTATCCCGATAACCGCAGGAACGGAACCATGCGGCGGCATTGTCTGGAGTGATGACCTTGAGAGCTTCGGTGATGGCTTGGTCCAAGGCTTCGGCAGTCCGTGCCTTGGCTGAGCGCAAGAACTGTTTGAACTTGGACCAGGCCTTCTCGATAGGGTTCAGGTCCGGTGAGTAAGGCGGCAGATAGAGCAGTTGCGCGCCGCATCCCTCGATCAACTCCCGGATTCCGTCGACCTTGTGCGCACTCAGATTATCCATCACAACAACATCTCCAGGGTGCAACTGAGCACACAGCACTTGCTCGACATAAGCTCGAAAGACATCGCCATCCGTGGCCGAAGGGACCGTCATCACCGCTTCCATGCCGTTCAGGCTCATGGTTCCCAGGGTGGTTAATACCTGCCAGCGGCCATCAGGAGTAGCCTCGTTCACTCGTTCGCCTTTCGGAGCTCGCCCCCATAGCCGGGTCATCTGCGTGGTCACTCCGCTTTCGTCGAGGAACTTCAGCTTTTCCGCCGGGATCAAAGCTACTGTAGCAAGGAACTGCTTGCGCCGGTCGAGGTTGGCCTCAGTGTCCCGTTCGGCCGCGTGAAGAGTTTTTTTTAAGCTGCAGGCCCATCCGCCGCAACAGGCGACCCATCAGACTCCGGGAAGCCTGAACACCGATCCCTGCCAGTCGTTCGCACAGTTCCAACTCGGTTAGGTCCGGTTGCGCACACACCCAGTCGCGCACCTGCCTCTGAACCTCAGCGGTCATGCGGCTGACAGGACCATGCCGCCGTTGCGGCCGACGCTTCTTCTCGCCGCTGCGCAGCTGCTGCATACGGATCTTCTTGCAATATCCCCAACTGACGCGAAACTGAGTTGCCAAAACGCGAAGGCATTCTGCTCCTGCCTCATAGGCTTCCAGAATCCGAGTGCGCAAATCATCCGAAATGGGCTGTGCCATCTTCTTCGCTTCGCGGAAATCGCCGAATCCAAT